>Ga0181533_1001623_pt1 | contig 28543 bp, 26 predicted proteins | sample PEATcosm2014_Bin_45_FD_119772 | JGI IMG/M metagenome (GOLD analysis project Ga0181533, IMG submission 119772) | Peatland microbial communities from MTU Mesocosm Facility, Houghton, MI, USA - PEATcosm2014_Bin11_60_metaG | ecosystem: Environmental > Terrestrial > Soil > Wetlands > Peat | place...
ATAATGTACCTGGGCAAGATTGTGGAAAGAGCCGACAGGGAACGCATCTTCAGGAACCCGATGCACCCCTACACCAAAGCGCTCTTCTCCTCCGTCCCAGTCCCTGATCCCGAAGCGGCGAAGGCCAGGATGATAATAAAGGGGGAGATTCCCAGCGCGATCAGCCCGCCGCCGGGGTGCACGTTCAACCCGAGGTGCCCTTTCGCATTCGAAAGGTGTTCAGTTGAAGTGCCGCCGCTACTGGAGTATGAACCCGGACATTATGTTGCCTGCCACCTGTACTCCTAACGTGACCAATTAAGGAACTTTATACAACCTCCGCATCGACGCCCAAACTAAGGAAAAAACTTAAAGTTACCTTTCTCGTTCCAGCGACCTATCTTCTATTGCTATGCCCTTTGCCGTTGTTGTTGTGCAATTGAGGTGACCATAGACCATCCACCCTTAAGTGAGTTAGCGAGCTAAGAGGTAGTCATGAAAGAAGGCACCTTAGAGAAGCCATACCCGCTTGGAGACCGCAGCGCTCCTCCGATAAAATGCCTCAATTGCGATAGCAAATCCTTCGCTATCCATCTTCCCAAGGACCTCGACGAATACTACAAGGAATCATTTGACCAAGAAGAACGAGAAACAATATTTCCGGAACTATTCAAAGACCTTCTAGATACGGGTGAGTATTATTATCGTGTCCTCGTAACCTGCGCCAAATGCGGCCATTCGCTAGCAGACGAACACCTATTCTTCAAATCGCTTAGCTCTTGGAAACCACCAAAAGTAAACCCCTGAAGCAGCGCCACCTACCAGCCCCACGAGTCTCCGCTTATACGTACCAGTAAACTAGGGTTGAAGTCCCCTGCCCCATCTCTGAGAATGCATCCTTACTTTGTTGAAGTACCACGACATTGGCTGAACACATTCCGCCGTCCGTTCATACTCTAACTTCCGCCTTCTTGATTATGATATTTCCCCCTCGCGAGATGAATGACCATGGAGTTGAATCTGAACTAAGCATAATCGTTGATGAAATCAGACCTTATGCTATCCTACCCTGAGAAGATCCTTGAAAACTACGAGCGCCTTGTCAAAGCAGCCAGCCGACTACACAATATTCCTGACCATAGAACCCGGGACTTGGACAGTAATGGAGGCTGTGTGGATTAGCGAGCCACTGGTCGCAGTAATCTCTACCGTATAGCTCCCTGCCTGCGCGGACGCAGCGATATTTATTGCAACATTCCACGAGGTGAAGGATGTATCGAATGAGTATGCGGTCGGTACATCTGATAAAGTCACGCCGGGAGGCAGATGTGAAGTGGTGAACTGGACGTCGCCCCGCCAACCACTAATGCTTGTCAGGGTTAACGTGAAACCCGTCGAGCCGACGAAATCGTCCTGGGGTAGGAGGACTGTTGAGGGCGCAACGCTCAAGGCGAAGTCGGGACTCTGCTGCTGCTGGTAGATGGCGACCACGGTCTCTGACCAGGACGGAACCATGTACAAGAATTGGAGAGAAGAATTAGAGTGGACGAATTCGCTGCTCTGAGCAAACCAGTTCTGAAAAACAAACCGACATGAGTAGTTCACGCTTCCATCAGAATTGAGACATGGTGCGGTCGGCGGAGCGTATAGGACATGCATCGTTCCAATCGTCCAGTTGAATGTCTGTGGGGTAGTGATCGAAGTCCCGTCAACGAATATTATCCCCTGACTTGTCGGATTCGATGCGATCGTGATCTGTTCCTTATTGGACTGGGTTGTCGTGTTGGACGCAGTGCGCAGGGAGGTTGTCGTGACCGTTTGGGTGGTCATAGGCGCAAAAGTCGCGGTCTCGGTGATCGGGCCGTTCATAGTGACCGAAGCCGAGGCCGACGTGCCGGTAAACGAGCCTGAACCGGCCCCACTCCACGAGACGAAAGTGGACCCATTCCACGAGACGAAAGTGAAGCCGCTGTTAGGCGTGGCAAGTATCGGCACTACAGCATTGGCGTTCTGCCATCCGGTAGGCGGAGCAGCCGTGCCTCCAGCATTGGATCGGATGGTTAGGAGATACTGCTGCTGGTATACGGCGAGGTAGGTCGTTGGCGAGTTGGGAACCGTGATGTTGTGAATCCGTCCACCCCCGTCAGACCACGACCAAAACACGAACTGGCACGATGAACCGCAGCCAATTGAGTTGATCGCGGACACGGTGTGCATTGAGCCGGGCTGCCAACTGAACACCGTAGGCGTCACAATCGCATTCCCATCAACCGTGACTAGTTCCGCACCCTGCGGAAATGAGTCGACTGTCATGCTAACATTCGCGTTGGTAATGGCCGTTGAGGTAACCGATGCCGTGGTGGCGCTTGTTGTGCTTGTGGTGGAGAGGGCGGCGACTAGGAAGAACAGTATTAACGTGATGCTATGTTTCGAGGCAGTGAGCATCCTCGACCCCCCAGCCGCCTAACGATTCGTCAATCGATCCATAATTTCATTCCTCACTGAGTCAGCTTCATGCCACAATCTACCGGCCAAACCCTAGGCAGATTCACGGCAAAACATGCTAATCGAATATATGACGACCTAAGCCGTATTACAACGCCATCCAAAGCTTCCGCTATAAGCGGTTAGAGTTCTGTTTTTTTGCGGTGCACGCCTTCACCTGTCCAAGGTCAATGTCTGCGTATAGAACACGATCAGTGCCTGAAGGGGCGCGTGCAATGACCTGTCCTTCCGGATCAGAGACAAAAGATTCACCATCGAAGGCGACGTAGTCCTCCGTCCCGACGCGGTTCACCAGTGCAGCAAAATAGCCGTTCTGGAATGCCGCAATTTGTACCTCGGATTCAAAGACTCCATGGGGCCACTCGCCGACTCCTCCTGCTTGAGGGATTATGATCAGCTCAGCCCCTTTCAATGCCAGCGCACGCATGTATTCCGGGAAATGTCGATCATAACAAATGGCCACTCCGATCCTCCCAGCTGCGGTATCGAATACGCCAGCACCCAGATCGCCAGGGGTGTAGTATCCCTTCACGTGGAAATGTGGCGCATCTATGATGTGGATCATTCGTGTTTTCCTACGATTTTCCCGTTCGCGTCGATGACGGGGGAGCAATCATAAGCCTTGTCTCCTTCCCTCTCGTACACGTTGATGCCGATAACCACTCCGAGTTCTTTCGCCTTCCGGGAGAGCAGTTCGGTCGGGGGACCGGGAACAGACTCAGCATGTGCACGATGTTTTTACACAGGACGGCTTAGCTTTTGCCACGGGGTTCTACGAGGCAATAGCGCTGCAACAAGTCAACATCTTCGACGAACTCGCCAAACCATTACGCGACGCCATAGTGGAACGTGGATTCGTTTCCCCCACGGACCCACAGCTAAGAGCTATTCCCGAAATCCTGGCTGGGAGGAACGTCCTGTTAATCTCTCCGACCGCTTCCGGAAAGACGGAGGCGGCGGTGCTTCCTGTCCTCAGCAAGTATATCGCTGACCGTGGAGAGGATCGTGGGATCAAGATTCTATACATCACGCCGTTGCGTGCCCTGAACCGAGACATGTTGGATCGGTTGGAGTGGTGGGGTAAGCGGCTCGATGTTCGGATTGCAGTTAGGCACGGCGATACGGAAGTTAAGGAACGGAGTTTCCAAGCAAAGAACCCGCCTGACATGCTAATCATAACACCTGAAACGCTTCAAGCCATATTGACTGGGAGAGTGATGAAGCGTCACCTTCAGGCTGTGAGGTATCTTATCATCGATGAAGTTCATGAATTGGCGGAGGATAAGCGGGGTAGTCAACTTACAATAGCGGTCGAGCGACTGAGAGGAATCGCTACCCATGAATTTCAAATGATTGGCCTCTCTGCAACGATCGGCACCCCGGAAAAGGTTGCGAAATTCTTAGTTGGCAATGGCAGAGAAGCTACGATCATCCAAGTTCCTGTCGGACGTGAAATTCGCCTAAACGTAATCTGCCCGAAACCTTCAGCGAAGGATACAGTTCTGGCTTCCAGGCTATTTACACACCCAGAAGTCGCGGCGCGTCTAAGCGTCATGCGCAAACTGATTGAAGATCATCGATCTGTCATATTATTCACGAACACACGTTCCATTGCCGAAATCCTTGCGAGCCGAATGAAAGTCTGGGATGTAGACTTCCCTATCTCAATCCACCACGGTTCCCTAGCCAAACCTTCTAGGATTAGCGCTGAACGTGGACTGAAGGACGGTCAGCTTCGAGGACTTGTCGCTACTTCATCTCTTGAACTGGGCATTGACGTTGGGAGCATAGACTTCGTAATTCAGTACATGAGCCCGAGACAGGTCACTCGACTAATTCAAAGAGTAGGAAGAAGCGGACACAGAATCGGCAGAGTAGCTGACGGAGTCATCGTTGCACTCGATTCCGACGACACCCTCGAATCTATGGTCATAGCGAGACGTGCGCTCGAAGAAGAGTTGGAGGCCGTCTCAATACCCGACAAGCCCCTCGACGTCCTTGCCCATCAACTTGTGGGGTTACTGATCCAGAAGGGTAGATGGTACCTTAACGAGATCATGGAACTCGTCACTAAGGCCTACCCGTACAAGGATCTAACAGAGCAGGAATTGCTTGGGGTGATTAACTATATGCACTCTCGTTTTCCACGTCTAGCCTGGTACTCAGAGCTAGACAAGTTGATTCTTCGACCCAGGAGAATCAAGTCCCTCTACACCTACTACTTTGGCAAGCTCTCCATGATTCCGGACGAAAAACAGTACCTGATCATAGACCAAGCCGACGATCAAGCGGTCGGTGTTCTGGACGAAGCTTTCGTGGCGGAGTACGGTGAACCTGGGCGGAAATTTATCGTGCGCGGAAGCCCTTGGGTGATGACGAGCATTCGAGGGGATAAAATCTACGTGAAGCAAATCCGAGATCCGACGGGTTCGATTCCAAGCTGGATAGGCGAAGAAATCCCTGTCCCATTTGAAATTGGTCAGGAAGTTGGGTCAATAAGACGACGGGCGGAAGAGTCAATTCAAACTGGCGGAGGGGAGCGCGAACTAATCGAAGAGCTATGCAGGAATTATCCGGTCGACGCTGAGACGATGCGACGATCATTGAGCGAAACCACTGAGCAGATAACGCTGGGAATCAAGGTTCCAACGGATAGGCGCGTCATCGTCGAGGACTGGGACGACTTTGTAATTATACACGCACACTTCGGGCTGTTAGTCAACAGAACACTCGCACGGTTAGTAGGACACGTACTGTCGGAAGAGATCGGTGTCACCATCGGGGTACAGCAGGATCCTTACCGAATACTGATACAGACTTCGGGGTCGGCAGGTGCCGCGAAAGTGGCAGATACGCTGAGGCAGCTTGGAAAGATGGAGATCCAAAATTTGGTTCTTGAATCGACTAAGAAAACCGGTCTATTCAAGCGGCGCCTAATTCATGTCGCCAAGCGGTTTGGTGCGATAACAAGGTGGGTTGAGTCCGGAAGCATTAACCTCCGCCAGCTAATGAAGAGTTTCGAGGGAACAGTCATCATGGATGAAGCTTTCAAGGAGACATTAGAGAAGGACCTAGATGTCGCCAACACTGTTAGAGTTCTTCAGCAGATAGGGAACAACCTGGAACTACTAGTTGCCCCGCATTCACCGGAAACAAGCCCAATCGCGAGGATCGGGATTGAAAGAATAAGCAGAAAGACGGACCTAATCCCACCAGAGAAGATGAAGCGGATCCTCATCGAGTCAACGAAGGTGAGAATCCTTAACGAATTTCGAACCTTAGCATGCCCGAAATGTTTTGCCTACGCACAGATGCAACGAGTGAAAGACATGCCTGACGATTTCACTTGCTCAAAATGCGGAAAGGCATGTCTCGGGATCACAGCCGAGTTGCCGGAAATGATTGAAAAGATTCGCCTTAAGAAAACACGCAAACTGTCTCAGCACGAAGAGAGAATTGTCGACGATCTCCGAGGTAGTGCAGAGCTTCTTAGGAAATATGGTAAAGTTGCTGCTTTCGTGATGGCTGGGAGAAGAATTCGGGCGTCTGAGGCTAGGGTGGTACTTAGGCGAACTCACAAGGTTTCAGACCGGCTCTTTGAGAGCATTATGGAAGCGGAAAGGAAGATTCTGCAACGGCGCTTTGTGTAGGAACCCGACTGATTCCGGAAGGACGATTAAGCCCAGACGGACATTGACTTAGCGGGCAATGACGAAAGCTGGTATTAGAGTATCTTGTGATCGAAGAAACCAGACCTGAGCCCTGATTTATCCCCCAACGGCCGACCTTCAAAAAGCCTAAGCGACTGTAGAAGCCCTCAGTTCCCTCGAAGGGAATAACTGAAAGCTTGTACTCTGGATAATGTACAATCACCGCCCGTAGTAAAGCAGAACCCATACCCCCGTTCTTGCGTGCCGGGGCAACCTCAGGATGCATAATTCTCAACTCATTCTGACTCCCCCTACCAATGACAATGATCCCGATTTCCGCGTCGGCTTGCACCGCTACCCAAAATTTCTGGTCCATACACAGCACGTTGAACTCTGTGCTCTCGCCTGAAACGGACAACCCTTCCGCAAACTTCAGCTTCGAAACATCGTTCAGGCTGCCCTTACGATACTCGATCGGCAGGGAGATAGCCAACGTGCAACCTTAGGATTGAAGCAGCAAAAAGGTTTAAGTTAGGTAAGGTCAATCGCCCGTTCGTCAACCGCGGCAACACGCACGCGAGGTTGGCGCCAAGGAGAATGATAGTCGATGGGTAAGCAGATTCGGGTACAACGTCGAGGCAGGGGCGGGTCAAATTTCAGGGCCCACACCTTTAGACGGATTGCACCCGCAAAATTCCCGGTGTTCAGCACAACTCACCCATCACTGAAGGGAACTGTCAGGGAGATTATGCATGAGCCAGCGCGGGGGGCTCCTCTCGCACTAATAGAATTCACTGATGGGACAGCTTGCTGTCTCCCAGCAACCGAAGGACTCTTCATAAACCAAGGCATAATCGTTGGAGGCGACGCGTCGCCTCATGTCGGAAACATACTTCACTTAGGTCGCATTCCAGAAGGGACCCTCATCTCTAGTGTAGAGCTTCATCCTGGCGATGGCGGTCGCCTAGCCAAGTCGTCAGGGACGTATTGTCTCGTTGTGGCTCACACTCCGCAGGGTACGGAACTACGGCTCCCATCTGGCAAATCGCTGTACATGAACGACCAGTGTCGAGCAGTAGTCGGCGTGGTGGCCGGGGCGGGAAGGACTGAGAAACCATTTCTCAAAGCCGGAACAGTATGGAAATTAATGCAAACCCGAGGCCGATACTGGCCAACGGTTTCGGGACAGAAGATGATTTCAGCCTCGCACCCACACGGTGGAGGACGGCACAAGCATGCCGGCAAACCCACGACTGTAGGTCGCAATACGCCGCCTGGAAGGAAAGTGGGGATGATCGCTGCGCGCCAGACTGGGCGGGCTAAGCGCGCCGTTAGAACCTAAAGAGGATTGGGATGAAATTTGACGCTTACTGATCCTTTATCAAATGCTTTGAACACGATCTATAACAACGAGAGACGCCACAAGCGCGAGTGCATTGTCTGGCCAGCTTCAAAACTCATGGGTCAGGTCCTGCGCGTGATGCAGAAGAATGGATACATTGGAGAATTCGAATTTATCGACGATGGCCGTGCAGGAAAATACAGGATTCAACTTCTTGGTAGAGTGAATAAGTGCGGAGTAATCAAGCCACGCTACGCGATGAGAGTCCCTGAGATCGAGCGATGGGAGGAGAGATATCTTCCATCCAGAGAAGTTGGCGTTTTGATCGTTAGCACACCTAAAGGTGTTGTTTCACACGGTGACGCTAGGACAGCTAAGACGGGAGGGCGACTCCTAGCTTACGTATTCTGATATTGTGCATTTGGAAACCATTTATTTCACACCCAAGGTTGGCGTATAGTTCGGTCAAATGAAGGAGAGCTACAGGAAAAATGGCAAAAGGCCCGCAATACAACCTTGCATTCCGGCGTCGACGTGAAGGTAGAACTAACTACCGAAAACGAAGGAAGCTTGTTACGTCCGGAATGACAAGGCTAGTCGTACGTCCCTCAAACAAACATATCGCAGCTCAATTGGTGCGAGCCCAGGCAGATGGGGATCGAATACTTGCGAGTGCACATTCATCCGAACTGAAAGAATTTGGGTGGAAAGCACCATGCGGGAATTTGCCAGCCGCATACTTGACAGGACTACTGGCAGGGCAAAGAGCTAAGGCAAACGGTGTATCGGAGGCTATTTTGGATATTGGGCTTCACGCAAGGGGTCCTGGTTCTCGATTGTTCGCAGCCGCAAAAGGCGCGGTTGAAGCAGGCCTAAGCGTGCCACATGAAGAAACGGCGTTCGCAAGCAAGGAACGCATACAAGGGAAACATGTCGTGGATTACTCGAAAAAACTAGGTTCAGACACTGAACGCTACAAGAAAATGTTCTCAGCGTATCTAAAACAGAAATTGAAACCTGAAGATCTGTCGAGCCATTTCGAGCAGGTTCAAGCGAAAATAAAAGGAAAAACAGAGGCGCCTGGTAGTTGAGCAAAGCCGCGAAAAGAAAAGCAAAGCCGAAAGCCGCACGAAAAGTACCCGCAAAACCTCGTGCAGCGAAAAAGCGCGCCCCGCCACCTAAGAAACCATTAGCGGCTCCATTGCCGCCATCAGAAAAGAAAAAGAGCGTAGCAACCGAGAAGAGTTACCTTCTAGCGATAAGGCTCAAGGGGAACTTCGGAACTCCTCCGGATCTCGCAAGGACTCTGACAACACTACGTTTGAAAAGGAAATTCAACGCCGTTCTGATTGAAAACAAGCCCGACGCAATTGGAATGCTCAGACATGCCAAAGACTACGTTACTTGGGGGGAAGTTGGGACCAATGAGATTGCAATTTTGCTAAGAGAGCGCGGCGAATTCTATGGGGGCGCAGAGATGACGGACGAGATGGTCCGGAAAAAGTTCGGTGAAGCCTCCATTCAAGATTTGGCGTCTGCCTTGACGACAGGACGAATTAACCTGGGGACACTCTGGCAAAGAGGGCTCAGCCCAGTTTTTAGGCTACGTCCACCTTCAGGCGGTTTTGAAGGGAGCACAAAACGACCCTACGGTCATCGGGGAGAACTCGGCAAACGAGGGCCAGCACTCACAAGTTTGCTCACGAGAATGACGTGACAGTGAACTAACCCACCTCGGCAACTTCGGCAGTTATTGACTCAAATTGGCCCGTCACGTTCCGCTAACCCTCCTTCCAGTTCGCTTCCCAATTGTCGCTGTTGGACAAAACCTAACCTCAATGGTGCCAACGTGCCTGAAGAATGAGGGGATAAAACTCCACCGCGGAGACATCATCGCCGTAGCAAGTAAAGTAATATCCACTTGCGAAGGGAGGGTTGTAAAATTACGGGACGTGCGAGTGTCACCCAGAGCGAGCCGCATAGCGCGTAAATGGAAAATTGACAAACGTCTAGCTTCCGTCGTGTTGAGCGAGGCCGACGAAATCCTTGGTGGCGTCCCCGGATTTCTGCTAACACTAAAAAACGGGACCTTGACACCCAACGCGGGTGTAGACCTTAAAAACTCCCCGCCAGGAATGGCGACCCTCTGGCCACTCGACCCAGATAAGTCGGCTCAAAGGTTGCGGGCACGTCTGGAACGCAGGTATAAAACACGAGTCGGTGTGGAAATAGTGGACAGTCACGTAACGCCCTTACGCTTAGGAACAGTTGGTTTAGCCATTGGCTTGTCGGGATTCCTTCCGGTTCTGGATAGTCGGAAAAGAGCCGATCTGTTCGGAAGGCCCATCAAGGTCACGCAGACAAATGTGGCAGACGACTTGGCGGCCATGGCTCATATGCTGATGGGTGAAGCAGCAGAACGCGTAGGAGCCGTATTGATCCGGGGTGCACCCGTGACGCTGAACAATTCCGGTCGCAGCAAACTCGCCAAGCTGAATCGAGATAAATGTCTGATTGGAAGCAGCTTGGGTAAAGAACATTCTTGAAAATTAGGTCATTTCGTGGTGAGACGGCTTTGAGACGTTTCTTACAGGTCTGGGGAACGGTATTTGCTCCTAGCACTGCCGGCAAAGCGGTATAGCTTGTGGCCACCATTCGGCTCAACGACCGTAGTTATCAATTTTGACTCCTTGAGTTTCTTTAGGTGATAGTGGATTATTTGTTGGCTTAGCCCCAGGTCTTTCGCGAGTTGCGCTTCCCATATTCCAGGGTGATCAAGCACCCAGAGCATGATTCGTGTTCGCATAGTATCAATTGAGCCACCTTCGGTACGCTTAGCGTAGAATCTGCGAGACAAGCCGTCTCTGAAGGATGAAATTGAGCCAGTCTTCTCCATGTATACTAATGTCCTCATCCCGACTCTGTCCTTGTCGCCGAACCGGTTAATGTCTCGTGCGTTTAGTCCAGGCTTTCGGGCTAGGAGACGGACGACTCCTTCATGTGTTGCTCTCCGTTTTCTGATGAGATGTGTCGTGACGGCGGAACAAAGTGAGAGCCACTTGTAACGGCCTTCTTCGACCCAAATTGACCCTGCAACTCCGATGCTACTCGCCAGAGCAATAGCAGCGACCCACATGAATGGGTTGTTCTGGTGTGATGGTGTCACCACCTTCACGAGCCCATTGGGAGAGACACCGTACAAGGTTCCATCGTTCAGCACAGTGACCGCTATTATGGGCGAGCTAACCACGCCACTTACCGTTGGTAGAATGACTCCGTCAAAGTTCATTCGAAGGTAGGTCACGTTGCTGACGGATGGTATTGTCGACTGTGTCGATTGTGAAGAGTATGATGGTTCATACCACACGACGTACAGATTATCTTGCAAGTCGGTAGAGATGTCAATGTACCTTGATCGTCCTGTCGTGTAATTCAGTTGTTTCAAGTATACGAGCCCGCCAATCGCGGATATTTGCGAAACATATACGGAATCATTAGACGTTTGTGTCTGCCATATGACGAAAGCTCCGTCTTGTCCCGACAATGGTGTGATGGACACGTCACGCAGGGTTTCCTCAAAACGAGCCACTTGCAGCTTGGTTAGGAGGGTGCCATTCATTCCAAATTTTGCGTAGTTTACCGTAGAACCGAGTTGGCCTTCGGCTTGGGTCTCCCCCCACGCCACCTGCAGATTTCTAGAGGAATTATCGAAGACTACTCGCGCTTTCGGAGGGAACGCATTTACTTGGTTGTAAGACGCGATAGGCTTGAGTTCGGCAAGTGTGCTCGACACTACCCAACCGTATTCAACAAGTGCACGCGCGGTGCTTGGGTTGTATTCAGTCCATGTCATGTAAATTGTGCCATTGTCGTCCGGTGCCAAGGAGGGCCATAGTATAAGTGATCCATGCGTGACGAGAACCTGAATTGTCTGCGGAGAAGTTGAGTTAAAGTGAAGAAGGTACAGGGCCGAGGATACTGTAGGCGTCGAGGTGATCTCGTCAGCCCATACTATAATCGCGTTATCGTGATTGTCTACGGCGAAGTCAGCCGATTGAATACCGGAACTGTTGGTGATCCTGGTGGGTGGAATATCATCCGTTCCGTTTGGACTGTACTTGCTGTACCATATGCCCGGTCCACTTAGAGAGTTGTTAAGTGCGGGAACGAGCCATAGCACATGAACGTTTCCATCCGTGTCTTGGAATACTTTTGTCTGCAGGTCGCTCGATGAAGCCGTCGCCGAGGTCCCGAGGTAGCCTTGCGCTCCGGCAGTGACCGGAATCATGGTTAACAGAGCAACGGCGAAAGCGAGTAGGGCTACAGACGGCTTTGGCAACTGGACAGCTCATTACTCTTCGTGTGAGCCTCGCATTAAGAACATGTCGTTTCACGTGTACATGTGTATCTAGATGCCAACTATTTCGGTTTGGATTTTTGTAGGGGGATAATTATAAGTCACAACCAGAAATGAATCGAGTATTCGGTAGCTGTCGGCGTTCCTGTAGACCTGATGCGCTTGGTCCCAGCGTTGTAAGGCGATGTCCGACGAGGGGAAGAGTAATGCTCGCGAGACTTGGATAGAGCCCCCGCTCCCGATTATCGATTTCGTTGCCATCACGGTATCGTTAAGCTGAGTTGGAAACCGGCCAACAAATAATGCCACATAACTCTGGTCGGTAACGCCAGTCGCGTATACGCTTCTTCTCACGGTGACGTCGTCGAATAGGCTTCGCCCACTGGAGCTTATTTGATCCAGAATCGCCTGCACGTTCTGTAGGCCAGTAGTTTTGTCATCACTTAGAACAATATGGTGATTCACAATCGCCAAGTAGCCAAGGCTCGCGCTCACGTCTCCGATTTCCTTCATTAGCAACCCATACAACGCATACCCATCGTAGATGAGCGGAGGACGTACTTTCGTGAGGTTAGCCGAAGCAAGCTCCTGAAGAAGGCTTGTTTGCTTACCCTCAGATACCTGAAGTAATGTCGCTGACCCGCTGTATTTGGGTTCCGGCAGTTGAATTGTCACTTCGTAAGTGATGTCTAAAGGAATAATTGAGAACCCTAGCTGAGGGAGTTGTATTAGTGCACTCTCACCAAATAGTGACGAGTTTCCGCTAACGGAGTAGGCTTGCTTATAATTCAAGTATCCGACGAACTCGGCGTCGGCGGGAACATATACCATCCATTCTTGGGAGTTGAATACGAACGTGTCTGGAATGTGTTCCACGGTGGGAAGGGTCTGGTAGTATGAGGCGCCTACGATTATGATGATCGCTGCGAACATGGCAAGGAATGAATATGTTCGCAATCGGCGTGGGTCGGTTTTCTTTGACTCTTTTCGCCTTCTTGATGTCAACTCTTTAGCACGAGCTTAATTCCCAGTGTAGAATATTTGTTCTGGAACGGCTGTTATGTTAACATTGCTTACGATCTTAGGTAGGTCGATGCGGATTGCCGGTGTCCTTCTTGTCGCAGACGGCCTAGCAGCCTACGGTCTTACCTTTCTGAGCTACAGGTTTATCGAAATTATGGGTGACTCGATGCTCATCGAAGTTGCGATCCTATTCATCATAGCGGGACTATTAGATTACTCTTCGTCAATCGGGGCCGTTCAATTCAGGAAGACGATCCTAGGTTCTAAACAGGAGTATTCCTCGTCCGCTCACAAAGAAGCTGAAAAGAAGGCGTCAGTGTTCTTCCTTGGTGGTGTGACCCTACTCTTGGTGTTGGTACTTCTCGCGCTTTATGTTGGGCCTTAGCGGAACTCAAAACGGAGAAAAACAGGGGAGCGCCGGAGGATTTCCTCTCGGCGCATATTCTCTCTACTTTGCAGTAGTTGATTTCTTCTTGCGGCTTCGCATCCAGAGGGCTACGCCTACGATTGCAATGATTATGACGATCGGTACGCCTACAACCATTGCGTCGGTAGACGCGGACGAGACGGCGATGGGGTTGGTGGTTTGTGATTGGCTTGGGGGTGGAACCCATAGGACTCTACCGTTAAGCCAATTGGTGCTGTTTGAGGTTAATTGTTGGTATTCCATCTCGTTAAGTGTGATCGTTCCGTTCTGGATTTGGGCTACTATGTCGGGTGTTGGGACTATGCCGGTGAAGTTCGCTCGGTACCATACCGTGCCGAAGGCGGGTGGTGCTGGTGCTGTAGTTTGGTAGGTGCTTGAGTTGGTAGTTAGGACTGGAGTGAAATCGGTCCACGTGTTACCACCATCGGTGCTCTGCTGAACCATCACAAGCATGTTGGCGACAGGCCCTGTGCCGGATATCGTTACTGAGCCGCTGCCAAGCATCGGACTTCCCGCGTACGCGATTGGTGCGGGCGGTGTAATGCTGACAGTATAGCCGGCTTGTTGGAGAAGTGAGGCTGCCGCGTTTAGGTCGTAGCTATCAGGGGTTAGAGTTGGATCGGCCCACACACCCCATCCAGGACTGCAGAAAGTAGCTAGTGGATAGCCATTTCCTCCCAGAAGCGCACTCACTATCAAATCCCGCGGGATCATGTGGCTGATTGCCTTACGGATATCACGTGCCGCTTCAGCCGCATCAGATGGATTGCTCTGTCCAGCTGGTGTGGCAGTTCCGGTGCCGAACACTGGATTGTTCATGTTGAATCCCATCTCCTGCCATCCTAGGCTGGTAAAGGTAATCACGTTCACATTCGGAATCGCCTGAAGCGTCGCCTTGTCTTTGCCCAAGCCGTACTGTGGGTCTAGCAAATCGACTTGGCCGTTCTTCAAGGCGGCGATAGCCGCATCTTTGCTACTAATCCACTGTACCTTGTAGGTGTTAACTGAGAACTGCCCCATTGACTCTAATCCGGTGGCGTTCCAATATCCTGGAAACTTAGTCAAGGTTGCGATGTTATTTGTGAAGTCGTAGTTCTGCAACTCATACGGACCAGCGCCTACCGGACCAGTAGCAGTGTAGCTGCCCGATCCTCCGTATTGCTGCGTATTCCAAGTGTAGGTGTACGGTCCGCTGGCAGTGCTGAATGGTGCGCTGTCCCACGTGGAGAATGGGACTTTCTCCATAATGTGCATGGGAAACGGAGCGAAGGCCGCGTAAATGTCACTTGTGAAAGCGTATGGGCCGGGCATGTGGAATTGGAATTGGTACCGGCTGGTAGCATTCCACCAACCATCCGTCTCCGGAACACCGGGACCAGTATTGTCGTCAACACGCACAGTGCCGTTCAGGAATTTGAACCAGACTTTGCTGCCCAAGTATTGTACGTTGCTGCCCAAGCCTGTACTTGCTGTGCCCGGGTTCGTTAGCGCGTACTGCGTAAATACGAAGTCGTCCGCAGTAGCCTCAACGCCGTCCTGGAACATTACACCAGGTTTTATGTTAACCGTCCAAGTCGTTCCGTCCGGGCTTGATGTGATGTTCTGAGCAGTGCCAGGAATGTAGCAACTGCAGCGAGGGTCAGGTTCCTGCAATGATCCACCCATTATGGCGTCATAGACATAAACTGCGTAGAAGGTGTTTGAGGCTGTTGTGCCAGCTGGGTTTAGGTTGTTTCCAGGAAATATGTTTGCAGCTTCGGCCATAGTGAGGCTGTCTGAGCCTCCCCAATGCTGAACGTCGGGGAAAGTAATTTCACTGAAAATGTTCGAGTTACCCCATGCCGTAAATTTGGACGATCTTGGGATTGGGTCCACGTTCGTGTAGATGTAGTTGTAGGGGGCATCATGAAAGACTTGCTCCTCGAATTGATGTGTCAATTGGATTTGTGCTGTGGTGTTTGTTGTCGAGTAAAGCTTGTCAAAAATCGCGTTAACAATAGGACTATTGTAGTATGCATAGTTATCTCCGGACGGGGGAAGGTACGCAGGCCGTCCATCGAAGTTTACTCGGAAATCTGGAACATAGCTAGTGGGACCCCACCCGATAAATCCTATGTCATAGCCACCCTCACTAAATGATGATCCTGGAGCCGCCGTGGCGGCGAAGAGTCGATTAGACAACTGGTCGAAGCTAACATAGAACAACTTCGCGTCGATGCCCATGGAAATCATGTTACTAGCGATTATGCTTGAGTACTGTCTTCTCGCGATGTTTCCACCAGTCGGCGCAATTAGAGTAACCGAAAACAACGGAGCCGATTGAGCATTAACATTGGTGAAAAGGAGTGGGACCGCACTTGATGCGGTGACGTAAACTAGGAGTGCTAGGAATATGCCTTGAACAATATATTTTAGAGATTTGTTAGACATTTTCATTTCACGCGTGTTCGAACTCGGTAAAAACCGTATTTAGGCTTTCCCACAAAAGTTTCTGCTAAGTTCACCCGTGAACTTAACCACCCACAAAAGCACCTCGACAACCTAAATGGTGCAGTGTTCCTTATTGTTCAACGACTAGATCCAGCGCCTTACATTTCCTCACGAGCCTTCTAAGACGCAAACGTTAATTCATTGACACTTGCGCATTGCCGATGTAAGGATAGGACATGGCGAGCCTAATCCGATACATAATTCGCCGTTTGCTTTTCATGATCCCTGTTTTTCTCGGAGTTGCTATCCTGACTTTTGCCGTAGGAAATGCAGCAGGGAACCCGATAAATCTGATCCGTGCTGGACTTAAGAACCCCAACCCTGCAGTACTGAAGGCGCTAACGGATTACTATCACCTAGACCAACCGGTTTGGAAACGTTTCCTGTATTGGTTATGGGATCTCATACATGGAAACTTGGGCGTGTCGCTATCGGGAAGACCTGTTATCTCCCAGATTTGGCCGTGGACATTTACCACCTTGGAGCTGCAGATTCTATCGTTGATCTTGTCGATCGTCATAGGAATACCAGTCGGTGTGTACTCTTCAAAGCATCAATATTCGAAAGCCGATTACGCAATAACTGGCGCGGCAATTTTCGGGTATTCGATGCCTACTTTCTGGTTGGGCATTATGCTCATCGTAATTTTCTCGTTGGATCTTGGTTGGTTGCCGAGCAATGGGGCGGTCAGTGTGAGTTACCCCTGGTGGGGCGACAATACCCTTGACTGGTTAGCCCATTTGATTCTCCCTACTGCCGTTCTAACTTATGTGAGTTTGGCGACCATAGTTCGCCTCGTTCGAGCAAATATGCTCGAGGTTATGCGGCAGGATTACATCTTAGCAGCCCGCGCAAGCGGACTTAGTGAACGAACTGTTACTTACCGGTACGCGCTGAGAAATGCTATCAGTCCGATAGTCACAATCATTGGACTCGGATTTGGCGCCGCGATGGCTGGTGCGCCTGCTCTAGAGACGACGTTCTCATGGCCAGGACTCGGTTACGCGTTCACACAAGCCGCGCTCACATTAGACATACCTCTTGTAGAGGGGATAACGATCGTCATAACGGTGATGGTGTTGATAGCAAATCTGATAACTGATTTCGTGTACGCCTTTATCGATCCGCGCGTCATCGTACAGTGAGTGGCACTAGTTGTCTCCGAGTAGTCCCAAGCGAGGAGCAGGCCAATGGGCCGTAGCTTGGCGTCGATTTAGAAGAAACAAATCAGGCCTAGCAGGCAGTGCAATTGTAATCTTCTTCGTTGTCGTCGCGTTGGTAGGCCCATTCGTCGTTGCGTACCCTGCTCGAAGCTATCTGTCTTTGTATGAGGGGGATGCCGGGACTCCACCATCATTCAAGCATCCATTCGGAGTTGAGGACTCAGGAATAGACGTGTTCAGTGAAACCGTTCAATCTGCGCACAATGACTTATACGTTGGACTCGCGGCGACTCTCATCACTACGCTGATTGGTGTTGCGGTAGGAGCGTTGGCCGGGTACTTCAAAGGCGTTGTGTCGGACGTATTGCTCGGAGTCATACAAATGTTCTTTGTGATTCCAGTCCTACTTCTCATTCTTCTATTCGCAAGAGTGTTCTCGGTCTTAGTCTTCCACGGCCTAGGGCTTACGCTCATCGTTCTCATACTCGCGTTCTTCGGCTGGTCAGGTATCGCGTTCATTGTCAGAGGGGAGACGTTCAGGTTGAAGGAAATGGAGTTCGTTCAAGCTGCACGATCGTTGGGAGCAGGATCTTACAGGATTCTCTTTCGTCACATTGTCCCGAACATTCTGTCACCCGTCATCGTGATTGCAACACTCAATATAGCAGGCTTCATATTGACTGAGGTTGTTGTGAGCTTCCTCGGGTTCGGTGATCCGAATACTTCAACTTGGGGGCTTCTGCTTAACGAAGGGTTCCCTTACGTAAGGACCGATTGGTGGGTTTCGATCTTCCCGGGTTTGGCCGTAGTCTTTTGCGTCTTAGGTTTCAATCTGATGGGTGACGGATTATCTGACGCCCTCAACCCGCGACTCCGTGAATGAGTGGGCTCATCGATTGCCAGAAAAACTCTTGGAAATCTCAAATCTCAGAACCTACTTTTTCACTGAAGCTGGCGTAGTCAAGGCGTTGGATGGGATGTCCCTCGAAGTCAACAAGGGACAAGCAGTTGGTCTTGTAGGGGAATCGGGATCGGGAAAGTCTGTTACCGCACAGTCCGTGCTCCGCATCGTACCACGACCGGGCCGCATCGTTGCTGGATCCATAAAGTTCGAGGGCGAAGATTTGCTCTCGAAATCGGATGACGACATGCGCAAACTTCGAGGTCCGAAGATGGCGATTGTATTCCAGGACCCCACGACATCCCTTAACCCGGTGTTCACAGTTGAGAGACAATTAACTGACATCTTGATGCTTCACCGAGACTTGACGAAGGAGGCTGCATCGAAGAGAGCCCTTTCACTCCTTGAACGCGTAGGAATTCAAGAGCCCGAAAAGAGGTTGAAGGCGTACCCTCACGAACTAAGTGGCGGAATGAAGCAGCGCATTGCGATTGCCCGAGCCCTGTCTTGCGAGCCAATCCTACTGTTCGCCGATGAACCAACCACCAACCTAGATGTCACTATCCAAGCTCAGGTCTTGGAATTACTGAAGCAGTTACAAAAGGAATTGAACATGACGATGGTGATGATTACCCACGACATGGGCATAATCGCTGACATGACCGAACGTGTTACGGTGCTTTACGCAGGCAAAGTGATGGAAGTTGCGGATACACCGACGTTGTTCCACTCTCCGAAGCATCCCTACACCGAGGCGCTGCTCAAAGCTGTGCCAAGCGTCAAACAAACGCGGGCGCTCGAAGTTATCCCTGGGAATATACCGAATCTCATTGAACCCCCTTCGGGGTGCGTATTTAATCCGCGGTGCAAGTATGCGAAGGACATTTGCATGAAGCAGGAGCCTCCCTTGGAAGAGGTGGAGGAGGAACATTATGTGGCTTGCCACTTTTGGCGGGAATTGAAACTTGAAGGCAGAGCTGGCTGAGATGCAAACGACAGCGGACACGGGACGCCCGATTATCGAAGTAAACTCTCTCGTGGAGTATTTCGACGTTGTAGAGCGTGGAATTTTACGAAAAAAGAAAATCGGCGACGTGCACGCTGTCGACAACGTATCTTTTCACATCTCAGAAGGTGAAACGCTCGGGCTAGTGGGCGAGAGTGGCTGCGGGAAGACTACTACTGGTAAGGTGATTCTGTACCTTGAGAAACCAACTTCAGGGTCCGTATTGTTCGAAGGTATGGATGTTTTCGAAACCTTCGAAAACAGGCATCAAACTGATCAGAAACTTCTCAGGCGCAGAATGCAGATGGTTTTTCAGAACCCTTACAACTCCCTCGACCCACGTATGACTGTGTATGACATTATCAGCGAAGCTTTCGTTATTCATAGGAATATACCGAAGAGCCAATGGACTGACCGCGTCTACGAACTACTTAGAATGGTGAACCTAGAGGAATATCACGCCGAGCGTTATCCGCACGAATTTAGTGGAGGACAAAGGCAGAGAATCGCGATCGCACGCGCTCTGGCGGTTGACCCGAAGTTCGTAATCCTCGATGAACCTGTTTCATCTTTAGATGTTTCGATCAGAGCTCAAATCCTAAACTTGCTTATAGAGCTACAAAGAGACAAGCACCTATCGTATCTTTACATCTCGCACGACCTCAGCTCCGTTCGCCAAATCAGTCAACGGGTCGCCGTAATGTACCTGGGGGAAATTGTTGAGTTAGCGCGAGCGGACGAAATCTTTGACAAACCATTACATCCCTACACTCAGGCATTAATTTCAGCTGTTCCAGTCCCCGACGTCGACCACAAAACAACCCGAATTATTCTTCCCGGCGAGGTCCCAAGTCCGATCAACCCACCCCAAGCCTGCAGATTTCATCCACGTTGTCCGCATGCTACGAACATTTGTAAGCAGACAGCTCCAAAATTTGAAGATAAGCTAATTGAAGGGCATTTCGTAGCTTGTCATCACGCCGACAAGTTCGTTTAGGCTACAAGGTTGCATGTTCGAAAAGCGAAAGCTGCGGGAATCGTTCTCTTCACCCTCGGTCTAATATCCCTCTTCGTTGGAGTGATAATGCCATACTACAAGTCCCCCCAGACGCTAGAAGGAACCGGACCTGGGATAGAGTTCACTCCATCGCGTCCCTATTGGACCAAGTCATACTTCATACCACCCATCGATGCCGGTCAACCCGTCAGTCTGACCGTGCTCAGTGAGCGAGAAGGAGCAACGACGGTTGTTTTGGCTTACTACGATGAGGAGCGACAGAGCATAGTTGCGCCCACGCTGGTCAGCGTCATATTCAGCCCCGACGAAAAGGGCCTCTCCGTCTTTACAAAAGCAGATAGGTCTGGGCCATACCTTCTCACGATCACTAGCTACAACAGCTCATATAGATTCTACCTGACTTCTGTTTGGTCACCCTTCTATGGATTAAGAAACCTCACGATCTATGCTTTTGGCCTCTTACCCCTCGGATTAGTCATGATTTACTATGACGGGATCGTAGAAAAGCGGGAACAGATGGCAGAGGAAGCCCTGCGAGGGATCAAGAGCACTTAGATCAGTTGATTTTACACCTGATCGAATAACGCCTCATTTCTCTGGAGAAGAGCGGACGAGACGAAATGTGTTTATCGATCAATGACTAAAATTCTACTTGACCCCACTTGTTGGATTGAGAGAACTGGCATCTCTTTCAGGGATACGATTCGCTTCGATAATGCCCACGAGACCTCTGTGCCTTCGGGTGCACCGCCGATCACGAGAGTCCAAATTATACCGATGCTACGGCTTCGTCCTGTGTGATCTCCTCCTGACCAGTACGATTATCAGCGCGAAAAGTGCGATCAAGGAGGCGGCGACAACGATCAAAGGTGTTGAGGCATCGGTTGCCCAATTCGCGTTTATGGTCTTGTTTGAGTCCATGAGAAGTTGAACGGTAAGATTTCGAGAGTTTACAGCTCCGGACCATCCCTGAAATTGATCTCGGCCGCCAATCAATCCTAGTATGCCAGGAGTATTCGTGACGGTGTCTGAGACTGATACATAGGCAAACATCCCGCTTGGAATGCTTATCTCCGCGTTGCCGGTGAATTCGCTTGTTCCTAGGATGGAGGTTACAAAGAATACGGCGCTGGGATGCACTGCGATATTGAGAGTAACATATCGGCTCGTCCACAGCAGTGATCCATCCGCCGATCTTGGCACGTTCGAACCGGCCAGAAGTAGGTTCGGGCCAATCGCCATTGCTCCATACGAGTTCGCGAAACACGCTACGCTAATCCCGCAATAACTCAGGGCGACCAGTGAATCAACCGAATTCCAACTCACTCCATTGAAATAGGATAACTGACGAAATTTCACTGGACCGAGCGTTGTAGATGCATTCGCGTTGGGGCTCTCCTCAGCAACCATGAACGCAGGGTCCGTCGATTGGCTGACGGGAAAGCTTGAGTTCGAAACGATTTTCCCGTCAAACATGAAACTCCATGAATTCGAAGGATCGGGGATGATTGTGTAGAGATGCCATGTCCCATTAATTCCGGCTGAACCTGAGGGTCCTATCCCGTAATAGTAGTCGGGTTTGAAACGATTCGGCCAGTATTGCCATTGCCAGCGAGCATCGTCACTTTGGATCAGCTCTGTTGATCCTGAGCAGGTGAACTTTCCACCGATTGATGACCCGTTGAGGCAGTATGTTCCGGGTTCCAGAGAGTACCCAAATTGAATGAATGAGCCGTCTGCTAAATCGTCCCCAACCCAGAAATAATTGAGTGTGCCAGGGAAGGAATCATAGAGATGGGTCTCGATTTGTGCTTGCACTCCTAAATTGTCTCTCGAAGCATCGTCTCCCCACGCACCGACTTTGAATGTCGTCTCGGTTTGAGGTAGCGGTGAAGCGATTAAGATTAGGTTGAGAAGAAGGAGGGCGTAGAACCATCCCCCCGGTCTTGTCATGGCGATTTCACTTCAATCCTCGCTATCGGGGGTGATAAAGCCTGAGCGACGTCTCATCCGAGGAATGTTGCGTTACTGTTTGGTAGTTTCGATTTGCGTCGGGATAACTCTGCCTGCGTCAGGAATCACGGTGATTGTGGAATCGGAGCCTTGCGTTCGCTGTGCGTTATGTAAGGCTGCGTTGACGGTGGGCGCGGATTTCATACGGAATACGTTCTCCACGTAGTAGTCAGGAATCGTTGAGACTAAGCAGATTCTGTGGGCTTCCAGTGTCCTGCTTAGGAATGAGGCTTTGAAGCCATTGTAATTGAAGCGGTGGCGTAGTCGCGTTTCGAGGTGTCGAGGCTCTTTGTGTTCTGATGACCATTCGTAAAATTCTGTATCTCCGTGTCCTTTACTGCATTCCGCAGCTAGGATCAAGGTCCCCTCCTTCTTCAATGCGTTTAACCCGGCGGGGAGGGCCTCAACCGCATCGAGAAGTGATTCATCGAACAGTGATCCGCCTGCTCCCATCACGACAATGTCGGCTCGCTTTGTAATCGGCCTTGAATACAACTCCTTAACGGAAGCGGTGAGCGTTGTTAGGGAATCATCGATGCCTCCGAAAACCATGTTTGACGGACGCATCTCCGCATTAAGGGTCAGGCCTAGGGCGAAGAGGTCATGGAATGATTTCGCTATTTCTACTCTCTCCTTATGAAGGTCGCCAAGAGTGATCCCCGGTCTTTCCGCGAGATGGGTGTAAATGGAAGCATCTGCTGCGAGGTATGGAAAGACTAGGTCGCATAGCCCTGAGTATTCGAGGAAGTGATGTGGCCTAAGCTCGCCGATGAGGATCCTGAGGTCTGAATTCACGAACTCCGAGTCAATGTTGGGGACGAAAGCACCATGGAAATCCGTAACCGGGGTTGACGCGGACTTGCTCGTGTGCTTCAGAACCTTGACGTCGCCGATTGCTCCTGAACCCGGTTCGATTGCTTCCCGGGTACATAGGATTGTAGTCGTGCCCGGATGAGGGAGATTCTTGAGAACCGCTTGAGTCAAGTCGGTCGTTAATTGTTGGTTTCCGCATGACCCAAGTACAATGGTCGCCCTAGATGCTTTAGTCACTGCATCTTGGAATTTTTCATTCGTCCGGAGAAGCTTTTCAGCCTCTGCCACTGGGTCTCCTAGAGTGCTAGCGCTCTCTGATTTGAGAATGTCGACCAGCTTCTCTTCGGCCACTCTAACAGGTATGTCGGAGCGACCGTAGGGTAGCCATATTTCAACCAACCTTACAAGCACTGACGGTTAGGATATTGGTCGAGTGGTAAAAGCTTGAGAGGCTGAAATCTGGTTCTCCAGTAGCTGCCGCTGAGCTCTCTCGCACATGTGTCTGTTTTTGCGGGATCATTTGGACGATCGCGCAAAAGAATAAACCTGTAAGCTCCGGGTTAGTGGTCATAGGTGGTATTTGCTGGTCAGCAGAGGGTTAGACGAGTTCTGTAATATCCTGCTTAGGACGGGAAGCCTGAAATTTGGCACATTTAAACTAGCGAGCGGTCTCCTTAGTCCGTATTATGTAGACCTTCGTTTGATACCGAGCTACCCAGAGGCATTCCAACAAACAATCACCATGTATCGCAGCGTTGTCGAGCCTGATCTAGTCAAGCGTTTTCAACGTTTGGCTGGTGTACCTACTGCTGGAATCGCCTATGCTGCTGTGATAGCGCTTAACCTGACCAAACCTTTGCTCTACGTTCGGAAGGAGCAGAAGGAGCATGGCCGCGAAAGGAGGGTCGAAGGTCTCTTGCAGCCAGGCGACAAGGTCTTGGTTTTGGATGATGTGGTTACGACTGGTAAAAACATCCTTGAGGCGGCTGAAGCCATTAGAGCTGAGGGGGGAATAGTAGACGACGCCGTGGTCTTGCTCGATAGGCAGCAAGGCGCAGAAGAAAACTTGCAGAAGAAACGAGTGAAACTTCACGCATTCACAACGATGCGACGCATAGCCGACAAGCTTCTGAACTTGGGTACGATTGATGAGGGGCAACATAAAGAAATTTTAGATCAGATAATTTCTTAGTCATATTCTGCTCATACGTATTTTCACTCGCCTCTGACAGCCATGGCTCAATGTGCTTGCTGGAATTATCTGGTTGCATTGTTTACGGCAAGCTATGGTCCAATTTACCTCTGCGTTAGCCGTTCAAGATTTCGTCAAAGTTGACAGCCTTCTCATAGGCGCGCGCCAAGTGCCGCCGCAACCTGACCTAACCTTCGGGGTTGAAGCTTTAGACAATGCCTTATGCCTTAATTTCGGCCAGTTTATCGCGTTTCAAGGTAAACCAGCTCATGCAATGTGTACGTTACTCTGCGTGCGGGCGATGCTTCCACAGCCTCTGGGTCCGGATTGTGATGTTTTATTCGTCGACGGAGGCAACAACTTCGACCCCTACGCTATATCCGACAGTTCGGTTGAGCAAGGTCTCGACACGGAGAAGGTCCTTGAAAGGTTACACGTGAGCAGGGCCTTCACTCACCATCAACTCGCATGTATTATTACAGACAAACTTCCAAGTGCCATAAGGAAATTCAGTGCGAAGCTTGTCGTTGTCTCCGACATAACCCAACTGTACTGTGACCCAGACGTGCGCGACGACGATAAGGAAGATGCATCGCGAATCTTCGCTAAGACCGCACGAGCCCTCAAGGCGTTCTCCAGACAATACCAGTGTCTAATCGTTGCCACGAACCTTGAACCAAGAAATTTTCTACTGGATCGCATCCTCACGCGTGCTGCGCATGTGTTAGTGCATGTTGAGCAAAAAGCCGGTTTCACTCAATTCTCACTGAAACATCCCTACCTCCCATCCCCCACCGCGATCGCATTCGCGCCTGGCGTTAAGACTCTGGAGTGGTACCTGTAATGGGACGCACGATTCCATCTTGGCGGATGGTTGTCGAAGCCGAAGTTGAAAAACTGAAACGTTTCCAAGAATTTCTCAGGCAAGAAGATAAGGCCATCTTCGAGGATATGCTCAACCAGTGTAGACTATTCGCTTCCGCTGCCAGCGTTATGGCGTCCCCACTAAAACAAGTCCCACTAATCATTTCCATGTTGTTCGCCCACCACAAGAAACTCGTCGAACTCGAGAAACGCCTAGAAGAGCATGGCCTTTGACGAATCGAGGTTGGATACTGGATCTCTACCCAAAACCAGGACAAATGATTATCTGGCTAAAACAACCAGATGGATCCTGCGTCCGTTTAGTTGATGGGTGGAGGCCTCGCATCCGAATTGGCGGAGAGGTAAACGACCTACTGAACCTTCAACCGTTCATTCCAACATGCGCGTTTGTTGAGAAATTTGAGAGGGCAGGAGACAAGGTGCGAAGTAAGGTTCTCGAAGTTGAAGTAGACAACGAGTCCGAAGCCCAAACCCTTGCGAGACAAATCTTCCGATACGGCGGATACTCAAAATATCGGCTTTATGACGTGGACATTCCGTCAACTCAAATGTACCTATACCACAACGACCTATTCCCGTTCGCATTCGTCGAAGCAAACGACGCGCTTGACCACATTGAATGGGTCATCAAAGATTCACGTGAACGGTTAGACTATGAGCTACCCCTGCTTCGAATCCTCCGCCTCAAAGTAACCACTAAAAAAACATGCAGAATTCCAACTTTCAAAGACGAGTTAGGTTCGATTACTCTTCAAACCAACAATGAAACCATCGCCATCAACTCGGGTAACGAACCTGACAAGCTCACCCAACTCGTAGACGCTTTCCGCACAATCAATCCGGATGTGGTTTTGACCGAAGGCGGAGATTCATTCATCTTCCCATATCTCGCACGGAGAGCGAAGCATCACCAGATTCTCCACGAGATGATTCTGGGCAGAGAGAAGACCCCGCTTCGCGTCTATGAAGTGCAGGGACACAGTTATTTCTCGTATGGGAAGATACTGTTCAAGCAAACCGCCGCACGACTACTAGGACGTTTGCATGTGGATGAGGCGAATGGCTTCATTAGCGGTGACTGTGGCCTTGAGGGCCTTTTCGAGGTGGCTCGCACATGCGTCATACCACTACAAAGAGCCTCACGAACGACGATTGGTACCAGCATGACTTCGCTTCAACTCTACCACGCGGTGAAAGCCGATGTGCTCATACCTTGGAATAAGAATGAACCGGAAGAGTGGAAAAATGGTAACGAACTCATAGTCGCTGACCGCGGAGGTTTCATCTATGAACCACAATTTGGCATACACGACTCAGTCGGGGAACTGGACTTCTCCTCCCTCTACCCAACAATAATGCGCAACATGAATCTAAGTGGCGAAACCGTACACTGCACATGCTGCCCTAACTCAACCAACCGAGTCCCCGAACTCGGATGGAACATTTGCGAGCAATGGGAGGGCATCGTGTCAAGATCGTTGGATATACTGCTCCGGAAGAGAGCGCTTTACAAAAAGTACAAGAAAGAAACTTCAGACCCACCTATTCGGCTGCGCTATGACCAACGTCAAGCCGCTCTCAAATGGATCCTAGTCTGCTCATAGTCGTCGAAAACGACGGCGGGCAATCGGCTACCTAGGATTCAAGAACGCGAGGTTTGGGAGAATAGATGCACACATTGCAACCTGCGCTTTCTCCCGCCAAATCCTCAGAAAGGCTGTTGCAATAGCCGAATCTAAGGGCTTCACACTCCTACACGGAATCGTTGACTCGATGTGGCTTAAGAAACCAGGGGCAACCCCAGTCGAGTACGAGGATCTTTGCCGTCAAATCGAATTTCAACTACATTTCCCAATTGAGTTTGATGGGCTTTACAAGTGGATCGTTTTTCTAAACTCGCGAACAGATCCACGCATCCCGGTCCTCAACCGGTACTACGGTGTCTTTCAAAACGGGAAACTCAAACTCCGAGGTATCGACCTCAGAAAGCACGACACGCCCGGAATCGTCAGGCGCTGTCAGACCGATATGTTAACCCTGCTCGCAAAAGCAGAGGACTCCGAAGAGTTCAAGGCACTCATACCCGAAGCCCTCACCATCGTCAAATCCTACGTCAACCTGATACGGCATGGGGCTGTGCCTGTGGAGGACCTGACGATTGAGAAACGCCTCAGCAAAAACCCCAACGAATACCGAAACATGGTTCCGCAAAGCATCGCTGCCCAACACCTCGTCGGGGAAGGCATGAATGTTCATGCAGGTCAAACAATCAGCTACATACTAGCGTACGATAAGTCGCGGATAATTCAGAATCGGGCGCTCCCGACTGAGTTAATGAACGAAGACCATGACTTCGACTCTGAACGATACGTTGACTTACTACTCTCCTCAGCCACTAACCTCCTACGCCCATTCGTGTACGATCCACGTGTATTGAGAGAGTCACTTCAACGAACGGTATGAGGCAGAAACCAGCAACAGTGAAGCTCAGTAATCGACCGTTAACCCATGGTCTGCAAAATCAGGCCTTATCAAAGCGAGCGGGAAAACCCACACCCGTTCAGGGGCGTGGTGAGAGCGAGCCTCCAATCGTTAAAAGTGCAACGGAGGAGAGTGAATGCGGGAACAGTTGTTGTTCTCAGCCTACAAGTATCGAGTGTACCCTTCGAGTGTGCAGGAGATGCGGCTTAAACGCAGCCTACACGCCCTATGTGAACTATACAACGCGCTGAGAGCTGAGAAAATTCAGCAGTATCAACAGCACCGTAAGTCGTTAAGCAGGACAGAGCTCAGAAGCTTAGCGTTAGAGATCAGACGAAGCAACGCGGAGCTGCAGCAAGTCTATTCACAGGCGGAGCAGAATGTGGCCGACAGAGTCGCAATCGCATTCAAGAACTATTTTGAAGGTAGAGCACGGTTCCCGAGAAGCAAGGAATTCAGGGACTACCGATCCTTAACCTATCCGCAGTCGGGCTTCAAGCTGGCTGACGGACGCCTGCATCTCTCCAAGGTTGGCAAGGTCAGAATTTTTCAGCACAGGCCACTGGAAGGCACAGTTCGAAGACTTACGATCGAATACACGGTGGGGGAATGGTACGTCATTCTCCTAACCAAGCGAACCGAGCCGGTCAAACCTGACATTAACCACGTAGCAAACGGTAAGGTCCGCGGCGGAGACCTTGGCCTAGAACAGTTCGTGACTTTTGATAACGCTGAATCCGTTGAATATCCGAAGTTTCTGCGCGTCGCCGAGATGAAAATTAAGCATCTGCAAAGGCAACTGGTAAGGAAGCGTGAAGGTTCCAGGCGGCGACGGGCGTTGGCTCATCAACTTGCGAGGCTTCACTTGCATGTTGCTCGTCAACGTGAGGATTGGCAGAACAAGTTGGTTAGCGCTATTTTCAAAGAAACCGACGTGTTGGTCTTGGAGAAGCTGAATGTTGCGGGGATGCTCAGAAACCATCACCTAGCCAAAGCAATCTCAGACTCGTCGTGGAGCGGATTCGCTTTGAGGTGCATGCACAAAGCGGACATGCAGGGTAAACACGTGTTGTTCATTGACCCGTATGGTACGAGTCAATTCTGCCACCAATGCCTAACATGGGTTCCGAAAACTCTGGCCGAGAGGGAGCATCGGTGTCCGAACTGTGAAGTCCACCTACCCAGAGATTTGAATTCGGCGTTGCTGATCAGGAAGCTTGGCATCTTAAGCCGCCCGCCCTCGGATGGAGGGTTGTCACCCGCAGAGCCAAAACCTCTACCCATGCGAACGTTAAGGC
>Ga0181533_1001625_pt1 | contig 28523 bp, 26 predicted proteins | sample PEATcosm2014_Bin_45_FD_119772 | JGI IMG/M metagenome (GOLD analysis project Ga0181533, IMG submission 119772) | Peatland microbial communities from MTU Mesocosm Facility, Houghton, MI, USA - PEATcosm2014_Bin11_60_metaG | ecosystem: Environmental > Terrestrial > Soil > Wetlands > Peat | place...
CCGTCAAATCGCTGGGGTACATGACCACAAACTAACCGCCAAACCCCTGCTCGCATAGTCTTTCGTCGGCTCCTGAACCTAGTTTTTAAACAGGTTCTAAGACCTTTTGGCTGGCCCGAATCGACACTCTTGAGTAAATAACACCAGAGTTTTCCGCAAGGCTCCCGCGTGCCAGCGAAGTACGATCTGCGCTATCATGGTGTGTCAGGAGGCTGCCCCCGATGTCCATGGAAATCGACTCCCTCACCCCCGTTGAAGAGACGCCCGAGCAGGAAAAGCCGGGCTCCACCGCCTTGCGGGTGATCACCTGGTTCTCCGTGGGAGTGGCCGTCGCCACGCTGGGCATTTTCGTGGGCGCAGAGCTGCGCAGCCGCTATCGCTTCAAGAAGCGCACCCCCTACGACTTCTACTCGAACGCCGGCGAGCAGCAGCCCAGCGAATTCGGCGTCGGCATCTAAGGCGCTGCCGTCCAACTTGTTCCGCTCGATGCCGCCTCCGGGCGGCATCGCTGTGCATGGAAGCACTTTCCCGCACATCGACCGAACTTCAGTTGGGGACGATTTATCGCCGGAATCGCGACAAGAGATACAGAATCGCCGACAGAATTACGCTGATCAGAATGCATGTTCCCAGCGGAAAATAAAACGAAACATTCTTGCCTTTATAAGAAATATCGCCGGGTAATCGCCCCAGCGGCAGACCCATGTGCGCGGCCAGCAGGATCAACACACCCACCACCGCAATCGCCAGCCCCACACCCAGCAGCATCTTTCCGAGTTCGTTCATCGGCGTCCTATCCTCGCTTGCGAGGCCTGTTCCCTCGTACCTCGTCCCTGGTCCCTGTTTTCTTGTTCCCTCGTTCCCTTGTTCCCTGCCGGGGCCCCCGGCGGGCGATCTTTGCCCGCTGGGGTGGCTTGTTCCCTGTCTCTTTCACTTCGTCCCGATCAGCCGGATGCGCGCCGTGAAGGCCCGCCCCTGAAACTCGCTAAACGTCCCGTAGTACTTCGTCGAATCGACCACATTGTTTACCACCGCAGGATTTCCGCTGCCCGTTGCATTCTCAATCACGCCGCGCAGCCCCCAATACTGCCCGCGAAAATGGAACTTCCACTCCACGCCGGGACTGAAGTTCACATAATCCGGAAAGCGTTGCGCTCCCGCCGTGCCCACCACCTGTTGTGCCGCATTCACCGCCGTGTACGGATACCCATTGTGCCAGTCAAGCAGGTACACCACATCCCACTGCTTCCTCAGCATCGCCATTGGAACCGGCAGCCATCCCCATGAGATGGCGCGATTCGGCGTGTCCCACGCCAGCGGTCCGCTTTGTTGCGCTCCCAGCGGCGATGGCGTCGGCAGATAGTCGAGCGCTGCATTCGTCCGCGCCGATGAATGCGTATACGACACATACACCGTATATCCGTTGGCAAACAGCCGCCGCGCGTCGAACTCCTCTGAGTGGTAGCGATCGAGCCGCTTGTTTGTCAGCAAATATGCCCCTGCCGGCGCCGTTGGGCGCGTAAGCGCAAAAGTAAACAGATTCGAAGTCTGCTTCTCAAGAAAATTCGCGCCGGCCATGATCGACCACGGCAGCGCCCGTTCCGCGCCCACGCTCCAGTTCAGTGCCCGCGGCTCATGCAGGGTGCTTTCATTCACGGCAAAAGCAGACTGGAGCGCCGGCCCCGTCGGCGTCACTCCATCCGCCGCGTAATACGTGTCGTAGCGAATGCCCGCGTATGTCTGCGCCAGGTACTCCAGTTGCGTGTGCTCGTAGTAGAACCCGATTCCCGCCGAGATCTTGGTCTTGTCTTTGTCGCCGGGCGGCGCATACACCGCGGCCAGCCGCGGCGCCACCAGCGCCCGCCGCACAATCTCGTCCCAGTCGAAGCGCAGTCCCGGCTCCAACAACAAACCTTTGGGAAGCCATCCCTTCGCCGGCTGCCAGCGATCCTGAATGTATGCACCGATCTCGCCGTTGTGCATCGTGAAGGCTGGCGCCGCCGCAAAACCGCTCTCGCGGTCCAGCGTTCCATCCTCGCGCAGGTAACTCACCGCCGTCCGCGCCTGATCCTGGTTGTAACCGATGTGGTCCAGGTCCAGCCCCATCTTCACATCGTGCTGGCCGCCCCAGTGCCGCGGCGGCAAGTACAACGCCGCGGTTCCCTCGAGCCGCTCGGAGCGCCCGGTCAGATTCTCAAAGTAACTTCCCTCCGTCATCTCCGGAGTGATCTCGTAGGGCGTGTTCCCATGCGGTTCATACCCGTCACGAATGCGTACGTACCCGATCCCTAGATCGAGTAGCCAGCCGCCGGCAAGACTTTGCTGATCTCGCAGGGATGGAAACCATGCGATCGTGTTTCGTTTCACCGTGCTCGGCTGCGGAGTGAGCGGCGAAATACCGTCATAAGGAGAGTGATAGTTGTTGTAAAGCAGCGCGGCAGTGAGGATGTTGGCCGCGGTCAAATTGTCCTGAAACTTCACCAGGTTGCTACCGCGAATCAGTTCGTCGGTATCGGCGCTAGCCGGCAGCTCGGAGATATAGATATTGTCGTACTCCATCTCCACGCCGTCGTACCACCACGCCCGGTTGCGCTGGAGCGGCCCGGAAAACGTGAACCGCGGTACAAATTTGTCGAAGCGGATTCCGTTCAGCTCGCGCAGGGATGGAATGAAATTCGTCGCGTTGAAGCGGAACTTGTTGTCGCCCATGCCGGTGGCGAATGCCAGCACACCTCCCGTGGCGCGGCCGTACTCCGCCGGATACCGCGTGGTTTCGGAGTCGATCGAGCGCACCGCATCGGGGCTCACTCGCAGGCTCAACGAGCCGCCCACCGGCGAGCGGATGTCGAATCCGTCCATCGTGTCCAGCGTCTCCCACGACTCCGAGCCGGCCACGTGCACCTGTTGCGTCGTATCCTGCACCACGCCGGGAAAGAACGGCAGCAGGTAGCGGATGTCGCGCGAAGTTTGATAAGGAATGTCGACGATCTCCGCCGTGTTCATCGTCGTCTGGTCGGGAATCTCCTGGGTGTCGATCCCGGGCAACGATGCAGTCACGTTTACCTGCTCGTGCACGATCTGTTCGTGCGCCAGCACCACCTTCACGCTGGTCTGGCCCGCTTCAATCCCGCTCGCGTCGGTTGCATAAAAGCCCGGCTTCTCTACATGAAGCTGATACGGATTCTGCTGCCGCAACGTGTAGCTGCAATCTCCCGCAAAATCCGTCCGCAGATGCGCCGGCTCCTGCCCCGGCTCCGTCACCGTCACCTGTGCACCGTCAACGGCGACGCCGTTCTCATCCACCACCGATACCGTCACGATCACCGATACGGTCACGGGCACCGATACGGTCACAGGCACCGATACCGTCACCGGCACACGCGTCGCCTGTGTCTGCCCGCTTGCCATCGCGGCGCAGAACCAGAGCAGCAAGCCCGGCACGGCTCGCCCGGCGCTTTCAGGACGCAGCATGAAGACTGATCGGAACCGGCATCTCGCGTTCCGCCTCGCCGCCAGTATACGCCGGGCGTTTCGCGCTGCTGGTTCAGCGGGAGGCGTGCTTGACGAGCCGCACAGTCCAGCCCTGGGGATTTTCCGGAATCACGGCGACTGTGCCGTTCGGCGCGGCCTCAAAGCTCTTTGCAAATTCTCTGAAGTGGAAGTCCTCGAACGGCGGTTCCTCCCAACTGAGCACAACGGCAATGCACATCACCACCAGGAAAACCGTGGCGATGGCTTTTACTCCCTTCAGGCGGCTCCACATGGACCACAACAGAGCCCACGTGAAAGCCACCGAGGGAAAAAGCCAGTAGCGCACGCCGCAGGCTTCGGCCAGCATCTCCCACACGGTGCCGCCGGGTGGAGGGTATGCTGCCGGCATGATCAGCGAGGCGGCCAGCAGCGCTGCCGTCCACACAAAGAAGAGCCTCATCTCAATCTTCGATTTGAGGAAGCACACAACCACGATGACCGATGCGGCAATCAGCGAGCAGAGAAGGAAAAGAAAGACTCCTGTTCCCGGCATGATGGCCAACCGGGTTCTGCCCAGCACCGCTCCCAGCACAACATTGCCGCCGAGGATGCGCGTAAACAACGCGGGGCTTGGGCCCAGCGGGAAGTGCGGACGCCCAACGCGGTCGATCACAAGCAGTCCATACGCCTGGACCAGCGCGCCTACGGCGAGCGCGCCTACCGGCGCCCACGGCCAGCGCGTACGGCGGCTCCAGGCCACAAAGACAGCGATGGGCAGCAGAAAAAAGCAGAATGGTCCCGACACACCGCAGAGCAGAAGGAAGAGGATGTCGAAAGTGCGCCCGATCCAGCTACGCGGCTCCCGGGCCACAAGCAGCAGAAAGGCGCTGAACGCCAGCATCCATTGCGACTCGGTGATGCCAAAGCTCGGCTCCGTACAGTTGGGCAGCGCCAGGAAGGCGGCGGCCAGCAGCGCCCTGAACCGGAAGCTGCCCCACGCCGAAGAGCGGCCCATGAGCAGCAGGCTGGCGGGCAGCGCCTGCGCGGCAATCGCAATCACGTTCAACACCAGAGGCGCCAAGGCAATCGGCGCCAGCAGGGCGAGCGCCCCGCCGAGCCGCGAGAACGTCTGAAAATAGCCGTCCTGCGCGCGGAAAAGAGTCGCCCAAAAGCCAAGGTTGTAAGCATCCGCAAACCACACATGCCCGTCTTCGGCGTAAAACTGCGCATGAAAGATCGCCTCCGGCCGACGCGAGATCAGGAGGAGGCAGGCAAAAAGAAAAATCGCGCAGTGTTGCCAGGGTAGAAGCGAAATTGGCTGTTCGGCCGTAGCAGACTTTGTCCCACCCATGTTCGTTGTTCCTTTCGCACGCAGCACGTTTACGAGATCACGCAGCTCTCCAGATACGCAGGACAGAGAATACAAGGGGACCTGGATCGACCGGCCGCTCAATCTCCTGGCGCCGCTCGCCTGCACACCTCCCTGACGGTGCGCCACACCGCACGAATACACACAAGTAGAAGATGCCGAGAACGAGCAAAACCAGCGGCGCGGGAATCATTCCCACCGCGAGGGAGACGGGCGTGTATCCTACCGAGTGAAAGACAATCGCCCAAGTCATATCCCCTGTGACCAGAATGCCGGCAAGGTTAAGCAGCATTGCCCACCAGCGCAGGGGTCCACCCTCCGTCCAGAGAATCGTGCAAGCGGGGATGGTGAGCAGCAAGAGACGGGCGTCGTAGACCCGGTGATAAACAGGCAGCATGGCGAGAGCCGAAATGGCCGCGAGCGCAAACCAGGCCGATCTGGGCGAGAAAGTGGATCGTAGGGTCTTAACCGACCAAATGAGGAGCAGCGCTCCCAAAAGCACATAGACGACCGGGTTGTAGAAACGAGGATCGTCGCGGAACTGGGCCGCGATGGCTTGCAATGCGATGACCATGCCAATCCCACGGCCGCCCGCGGACGAGGGCCCCGGAGCATCGCGCCCACCAGGTGACATGCTAGTCGACAAGTTGGCACGGAGTTCCTGCGGCCAATGAGGCGCCACGCTGGAGACCCACAGAATTGCCGGTACTGACAAAACCGCAGCCAATGCCAGCGATTGCAAGGCGCGTTTGCGAAGTACTCCTCCGGCCAGCAAAAAATAAAGCCACACCGGCCCCGCATCGTGCGGCTTGATGGCGAGACCGACGGCTAGGCAGACCACGCCTGCAAGCACATATCGTTCCCGAAGAAAACACCATACGGTGATCACCGTAAGACCAATGACGAGTCCAGCGGCGTTCCCGGTAGACAGGAGCAATTCACTGTTGGCAATCAGCAAAAAAAGCAAGCCGGCGGAGAATCGCGGAGCGCCGTTGCCTGCAACATCCCACATCAAAAAAGACGCCAGCAGAAAGGCACTCGCGATCAGGGTTAACCAAAGAGCAACAGCCACCTTCCACGGCAGGAGAGCGAACGGCGCGGCCAATAATAATGTGGTGGGTAAATTCGTGCAGAGAGAAACGATCAAGCCCACGGAGCGAGCCGTGCCGGGGTCGGATGGTATTGCTCCTCCCTCCGTCCGGTAAAGCGCCAGAAGCTCGCCAGGCAGGTAGGGGTCGTGATGCTCCATGAGAGATCGCGCTCCGTAGTAGACCTGCTTGAGGTCGCCCAGTCCGAACGGAGAGAAGTGTCCCATCGCAATGCCGGCTAGAACAAAGAAGACGCTGCCGAGCAGCAGCAGTTGCAGACCGTCGAGCCGAGCCTTGCTCATGTTCGGAATTCCTCTCAACCAGAAGTTCCATGTGCGGCGGCAACGAACGGCGCGCAGCGGCATATGGCGTGATATTGTCTCAACGGAAGATCTGCTAGGCGCATGTCCTCTTTAGCACCTCGGGGATTTCGACGACGTTGATCCGCGATTTACCGATCTGCGTCGCTCGCCGAGTTCGTCACTAGCCCCTGCGCCCGGTCCGCCTCGAAATCCCCTCCATTGTCTCGCTCTCTTTCATTGCAGTCCTTTCCGTTGCGCAGCTCTATGCAGGACTGCCGGAAGCGTGCTGCGCGGGCGCGGGCGGCATCTCTCCGGAGAGTCGATGCCCGATGATTGCAAAAGAGGTCGGAGTGTACCGCACGTAGGCCCAGAGATAAAAAATACCCATCGCGAGCAGGATAAGCGGGGCAGGCCGGGTGAAAATGATGGCAAGCAATGTGCCGGTTAGCCCGTGAGTGGATTGGCGCAGATGGGTGCTATAGGTGGCGAGAATCTGCGTGGGGAGAACCCCGAGAAAGACTGTGCCGGCGCCGCTGAACGCGAGGGCAAGCCATTTGATCGCGCCGCCGCGGATCCACAGAATGCCGAAGGCGGGAAAGACAAACAATAGAATCCTGGTATCGTGCATGCGATGGTAGATGGGGAGTATGCAAAGGGCAGAGATGGCCGTAAGCGCCAACCATGCGCTCTCTTGCGAATAGCGCTTGCGAAGAGCGGCAATCGCCCACAGCATCAGCAGCGGCGCACACAACAGATAACTGGCCGGGCTGTAGAGGCGCGGATCGTCCCGGAAAAGGCTGATGGCCGACTGCATGTCGATGACGATGGAGCCGGGGCTCCGGGCATCGACAGCGGCAGGCCCTGGGTCGTTGAGATCTCCGTGCGTCAAAGCCATGGTTTGCAGATTTGCTCGCAATTCCGATATCCAATGTGGTCCCACGTATGAGACCCACAAGATCATCGGCAAACTCAGGATTGCGGTCACCGCCAGGGTCTGCAGCGCGCGTTTGCGATTGCGGCCCCCAGCCAGAAGAAAAAAGAGCCACACCGGACCCGCAATGTGCGGCTTGATCGCGAGACTGAGCGCGAGGCACAGAATCCCGGCTCGCGTAAACCGTTCCTTAATGAAACACCACGCGCCGATCACGCAGAGGCTTAGGGCGACGCCTGCCGCATTGCCATATGCCAGGAGCAGTGCACTGTTAAAAAGGAAGAAGCACATCAATGCGCCTGAAGCTGCAGGCGCGTATTCCGCTGCCACACTCCACATAAGGTAGGCGGCAAGAAGGAAGCTTGCGCCGGTAAGCAGATTCCATACCAGGCACGCGGGGCCCCAGGGAAGCAGCGCGATGGGAGCTGTAAAAAGAAATGCGCTGGGCACGTTCACATAGGTCGTCACACTCTGGCGAAGCCCGGCGTGGTCCGAGGGGGAATCACCCCCCTGTGCTTGATAGACGTGCAGCAATTCACTTTGCTTGTATGGGTCGGAGTGCTGCAGCAGGCATCGCGCGCCGTAGTAATAGCCCCTCAAATCCACCATTGAGATGGGAGAGGTGCGTACCCCCACTACACCCAGCACAACAAACAGAGCGCTGCCAAACCAGAAGAGGAGATGACCATCCAGACGCGCTCTTGTCATACTCAATCTCCTTTTTCAGGAACCGTGCTCAATCTGGGAATAGTAGTGCTGGGTAATCTTTCTACCCGTGGCGCTGTAGCGGGCCGCGTGAAGAATTCCAAGCTTGTGCGCGACAAAGCCCGCCGTCGTGGCCAGCACTCCCAACCCGTACTGCACGCTGCGCTTGAAATTGATCGAGGACGCTTCTTCAAAATACTTAGTGGGGCACGAAATCTCGCCGATGCGGAAGCCGAACATCACCGTTTGCGCAATCATCTGGTTGTCGAAGACGAAATCGTCGGAGTTCTCGAGCAAAGGCAGCGTCTCCAGCAGCTCTTTCGAGAATGCGCGAAATCCCGTGTGGTATTCCGAGAGCTTCACGCCCAGAAACAGATTTTGAAACGCCGTCAACAGCCGGTTCGAGACATATTTATAGAGAGGCATGCCGCCTTTGCGGGCGCCGCCGCCCAGGATTCTCGATGCCAGAACCATGTCGTATACGCCGCTGGCCACCATGCCCGCCATGGCCGGAACCAGCAACGGCGTGTACTGGTAATCGGGATGCACCATCACCACCACGTCCGCGCCCGCAGCCAGCGCTTCGCGATAGCAGGTCTGCTGGTTGCGACCATATCCGTAATTGGCATCGTGGATGAACGTCTGCACGCCCAGTTTGCGCGAAAGCTCCGCCGTCTTGTCCTTGCTGGAGTCGTCGACCAGGATCTTGATGTCTACCACGTCCGACAATTCACGCACAGTTTGTTCCAGCGTTCTCTCGGCGTTGTACGCCGGCATCACAACTGCAATCCGTTTTCCGTTAATCATGGCTTTGGCTCCTGAAGCGGATACTGCGAGACTCTCGCCGGATTCGCGTCGGGCTCGATCAGCCAGACGCTTCTGTCCCGATAGTATCTGATCAGCTCCTGATTGCCCGCGGAGCCCGCATCTCTCGCCCAGATCACACTGGAGTGATCGATATCCGCCGCGTTGTACACCCACTCGTCGAATGGATCGTGATTTCCCCAATAGCGAACGATCACCAACTGCTCCCCCGGTTGATGATCCAGCCAGGTCTCCATCTGCGCCCGCTCCGTTCCAAAATGTCCCGGACCAAACCAGTTGAAGTTCCAGTTGCTGGGCGGCCATTCGCTCTGCGCAATATGCAGCGGATCGGCAAAGATGCGCAGCCCTGCCATGAGCACGCAGATCGTTACCGTGAGCCGCGCCAGGGTTAACCCCACGGGCTTCTTCTCAGGTTTCCATTGCCGCAGGTGGCGCATCATCTGCAGCCCGATCGCATAAAACGCCCCAGTGAAAGGAGCCACGTAGTGCGGCAGCAGATAGATCTCAATCGCCATGCCTGCCGCCAGAACCAGCACGCTGATCAGCAGGAACCGGATGCGCCGGTCGAGAAAGATGTGCCGCACCATCAAGAGCGGAGGCAGCAGTGCGAACCCCGAGAAGAACAGAAACATGAATCCGATCTTGCCCAGCGTCTGCGGCAGAAAGCCCGAGAGGGAGTGGATTCCCTTGTAATAATCCAGCTCGCCTTTGTGATAAAAAGTCCGCATCTCCTGATAGCGGTAGTGCGGCTCGGGCCGGGCCTGTTGCCACACGTAATACGGAGCAATCGCGTAAGTGTTGCGGTTCACGGCGTACGGCGGGGTGAGCGGATTGCCGAAGGCGCGATAGTCGTAATAACCCATCCATGCCACGGCAGCCATCCCGAACAGGAGCGGCGCCGCGGCCAGCCGCACCATGGCAGCGGGGCTCGGCCGGTTCTTGCCCTTAACCATCCAGCGCACCAGCACGAAGCCGACGGGCAGACACATCAGAATGCCTTCGTATGGCCGCGTCAGGACCAGTATCGCGATGCCGATGCCGATCAGGACCGCATAGCGCATGCGTGCGGTCCGCGTCAGCCGCGGCAGCCCTCCCAGGATCAGCGCCCCGCCCAGCGCGCCCAGCGATCCGCCCGCATGATACGTATTCGTCCAGTAACTGAACGTGCCCAGACGCAGCACGGCAATGGCTCCGCCCAGCAGCGCCCAGCTCGGTGGCAGCCATGCCTGCAGCATCCAGCACAGCGCCGCGCACATCAACGTGCTCACAATCAGCAACCCGATCCAGGGATTTCCAAGAATCAACCTGCTGGCCGCCAGCAGCAACCCCTGCCCGGGAAAATACATCGACTGATACGTCGGCTGCATGGTGATGTGAATGCTTTCGAAGTGCGTCCACATCGCGGGAGTCGGATTCGCCAACCGCCCGTGCACAAACGTGTCGCAAGCCAGCAGAAAACTGAAGTCGTCCGGAACGAAAGGCAGTGGCACCGGAAAGAGAGGCAGAATCGCCAGGCGCAGCACCATCACGCTCAGTCCCACGCCCACAACTACAAGCCCCTGCCTTTGCGCCAGCTTCGCAAATTGCCGCTCCACGCGTCGAAACCATCCGCTGCCCAGCCGCGGAAACGCGAAGGCCAACGCCGTTGCCATCGCGGTCATGCCGCATTCAAGAATCAGCAGCGTCGGATTGGTTTGATGGGCGGTGGGCAGCAGCATTTCGGTCCGGTTCCGTCCCTGCGAATTTCAACAAAACATGCGGGGGATCATCGAGATTCTACGGCATCGACGTGCGCTCGCCAGCCCCGGATTCAGCCGCCCGAACCCCTCTCGTCACCTTGGAATCATGCTTCTATTGATTCGGCAATTCATCAGGGGCACACTGACCCAAGCTTTTCCGCAAAAAGCGCGAAAAAGGATGGGACACAGATGCAGTATTCTGTTCCCGAATCAATAACACAGAAAAGGCTGGATGCTTGCGGGCGATCCGCTCTCATCCAGCCTCTCTCGAAATTCGACGATCTCTTGAAGTTTGCAGCCCGGTCCAGGGCTGAGTTCATTCGATACGTCCGGCAGCGCGTTCCACCATAAGTCTCGCTGCAATCTATGCAAGCGACGAGCTCACGTTGCTGAAGACGGTGCTGACTGCAGTGGCCACATGCCTGACGCCGGCGATGCATCCCAGCGCAATCAGACAGACCAGCAAGGAGTACTCGACCAGATCCTGACCTCGTTCAATGCATCGCAGGTCTTGCAGTGCAACCCAAAATCTGAGTAAGATGTCGCTCATCCCAATCCTCTCCACTCAACTCTTCGCGTTCAATTTCTTCCCCAGAGCATGACCTCGGGCGTGCGCAGCGTGATCTTGCCGCAATTCCGTATGATGACCCGCAGAAAAGGGCAAAACTGATCCCAGATAAACTGCCGCCGTTCGTGTCTCCCTGGCTCTCGATGTTCTCCAGGCTTTCGGAAACCTGGCCTGCGTGGGCGAGGAAATGGGGCCCAAATTGTTCCTCTTCGACGTTCAGTCCCGCCCGCCGCTCCCGGAATCCGTTGAGCGTTGCGCGGCCCGTCTGGTTACGCGAGCGACGAGCTTATATTGGAGAACGCGCCGTTCACCGATGCTGCCACGTGGCTGATCCCCGCAATGCACAGCAGAGCAACCAGGCTGACCAGCAAGGCATATTCCACCATGTCCTGACCTTGCTCGTCCCTCTTCAGGTCATGGAGTCGTAGATACACCCTGGCAATCGTGTTGTTCATCCCTGCACCCCCTATGGGTGAATGCCCGGCCCAGGCCGGGGTAAGGCGTGCTTCGCGCCTTGCTTTCACGATCTCTCGTGTCTTTCACTCACAAGGGAAGAGAACCTCCAAAACAATGGCCTGGAAGTTTCTCCCTTTCCGGTGGTTCGATGTACTTCTCGATCACCGTGATGGTTCGCTCTTTACGGGGAGAATGCGAAGACCCTGCCCACAGGCAGGTCCGTACTCTCCCCACGAAGAGGCTGAGGCGCTGGGTTGCGTCGTGCGTCCGGAAATTGCTTCCCGGGGTTTAGGCAAGCGAGCTGCTGATGTTCGTGAACACGCCGTTCACGGCACTCGCGACATTGTTGACACCGGATACGCACACGAGTGCGATCAAGGCGACCAGCAATGCATACTCCACCAAGTCCTGACCTTCTTCGCCGTTCTTCAGGCCCTGGAATTTCACGTACAGCTTCAGAAGTGTGTCGCGCATTTTGTTTCTCCCTTTCGGTGATATTCCGGCCACAGCCGGCGTGCTTACTGCCACGAAGTCTCGTGTCTTTAAAAAGCACGGGAATTGGTGAGTTGGTTTCGACGAGAACGCAGGCTCTTCGTGTCTGCTTGCATCTTCGTTGCTCATGCTTCAAGCGGTTGACTTAACAGGAAGGGTACAGCCCGGCAGTATGCCAGCCTGTACCCTTCCGCTAAGAGCTGAGGTCCTGGGTGCGTTGTGCTGCCAGGAGTTACGCCAACGAGCTGCTGATGTTCGTGAAAACGCCGTTCACGGCCTTGGCGACATTGTTGACACCGGAAACGCACACGAGCGCTATCAAGGCGACCAGCAATGCATACTCCACTAGATCCTGACCTTCTTCGCTAGCCTTCAGGCCCTGGAATTTCACATACAACTTCAGAAGTGTGTCGCGCATTTTTTCTCCCTTTCGGTGATATTCCGGCCTCAGCCGGCGTTCTTCCTTCCACGAATTCTCGTGTCTTTGAAAAGCAAAGAAGTTGGCGAGTTCGTTTCGACGAGAACGCAGGCTCTTCTTGTCTGCTTGCATTTTCGTTGCTCATGCTTCAAGCAGTTGACTTAACAGGAAGGGTACAGCCCGGCAGTATGCCAGCCTGTACCCTCCCGCTAAGAGCTGAGGTCCTGGGTGCGCTGTGCTGCCAGGAGTTTTACGCCAACGAGCTGCTGATGTTCGTGAAGACGGTCGTAACCGCGCTAGCGACCTTGTTCACGCCGGTGATAGCGGCCAGAGCGATCAGGCAAACGAGAAGGGCATACTCGACCAGATCCTGGCCTTCCTCGCGGTTCATCAGGTTCTGCAGTTTCACATACATTGCCAGAAACAGGTTGTTCATTTTCTATCCTCTCCGATTCGTTTTTCCCCAGCCTCAGCCGGGCACCCTGGTTACTGCATCTGGCGTGCCATTCTCGTACACGTCAGCTTGCACTTTAAAATCAATGAACTAGAAAAATCTTACCCCGATTTCGCTGCGCTGCGTGTATACGCTTGTTTACAACCTTGGCTCCCCAGACAGGCGCCGTATACATTACCTTCGGCTATTGCCATGGTGATTTTGCTCTGTCGCTTCGGGCGTCTTCGTTCTTTATTCGTCCCTTTCGGCTCTCTACGCCTTCTCGTTCGCCGGGCTCTTGAAGGATACCTTCGCGTCGGCCGGAAAGTTTTGTGCAAGTGGCTCTAACCCCGTCGCAACCGCGGTCACCGCGTAGCGGCGGCTGCCTGCCGCGGAAACTTCCCCGCCGCGTAAAGGTACCAACAGAGCCAAGCCGGCGTCGTCCAAAGATAGTATCGCGAGAGAATCGTCGCGCCCATCCCCAGTTCCAGAAGTTCCGCCACAGCAAGCACCGCAAGGGGCCACAGCGGCCGGCGCGACTCCATACACCGGTAAGCTCCTGCCATGATCGCGGGAAGCAACATTGCTTCGTCGTACACAAACCCGTAGGGCGTGCACATTGCGCCCACCAGCAGCAGGACTAGCCCATGATCCATCCAGTCCCACGATTGGCGCTGCGTCCAGAAGTACCAGACCGTCCAAATGCACGCCACAGCCTCGGGAACAAACTGAATCCAGACAGCGCGCGGATCGATCACCAGCCTGAGTTCGGCGCTCAGCCTGGGCACGACCTCGTTGAGCGCTCCGCCCGTGCGCATCATCTCCGAGTATTGGCCCCAAGCGCGCGGGTCCAGCGCATAGGCCAACACACAGCTCGCAATCAGGGCAGCGCTGAGGCCGGCCAGGATGCGATAGCCCTTCTTTGTTGTCACGCACCAAATCAGGAGCGCAATGCCGAACGGCGCGAAGAAGTGTGGCTTGAGCGCGCACAGCAAAAGAGCAACGCCGGCAAGGAATGGGCGCTCCCTGTAAAGAAAAAGGAAGAGCGCTATTCCAAGAAGGAGCAGGATCCCGCACTGCCCGGCCATCAGGCACGCAAGCGCTGGCGCAAATCCAAATCCGAAAAAATTGAGCAGGGTGTCTGGCCGGCCGTTGATCTGCCAGATTAAGCGGCTGGCCAGCCCCAAAACCCCGAGCAGAAAAAACATCCAGACAATCACGCCTGCCTTGGGTCCCATCCAGGCAAACGGCAGCGCCATGAAAAACGCCACTGGTGGATTCCGCATCATCAGCACAGGCTCGCCGGGATTACGTCCCGCCGCGATTTCCAGCGCATGCACGGCCTGAAAATCGTAGGGATTCTGCCCGTGAACCAGCAGATGTCCCGCCGCCCAGTAGGAGATAAAGTCGCTCTCTGCGGCGCTGCTGTCCGTGATGCTCGCCATGTAAATCGCAAGAACGGCGGCTGCGCCAGCCAAAGCGATCAGCTCCGCTAGCGCTACTCGGACTCGCTTGTTCATTTGCGGTTTTCTCTCCTCGCCAGTGCTGCTCTTCATTTGCTCCATCCGGAATCTGCGGCCCCCGGCGCCGCCGAAACTGCTCTTCTCCCCCGCCTCCAGCCGCACAAATGTTTTCTCGACTTCAAAACGCAAGTATATGAAAATAGCCTCCATGGCTGGCACTCTCGATCCTCCACCGACGCAGGAACGCCGCGATCTGGCGGAGTTCTCCATTGCGCTGGTTGCCGGGTTTGCGCTTGCGATCGCTACCCTCTTCTTCTTTGCCGTTCCTGTCATCGGTAATCTTGCCGGATCGCGTGATTTTGTTTCTTACTGGGCCACCGGCCGCCAGCTCATCCACCACGCCAATCCCTACGACCGCGATGCCATCTCGGCGCTGGAACACGCCGCGGGCCTGGACGTTCGCGCCGTTCTCATCATGCGCAACCCTCCCTGGGCCTTGCCGCTCGCCTACCCGCTCGGTTTCCTCAGTTTGCGGGTGGCCGCAATCCTCTGGTCCCTGCTCCTCCTCGCCTGTCTGCTCCTCTCAGTGCGCATCGCCCGCCAGCTCTATGGATCTCCTTCGAATCATCTTCACTGGCTGGTGCTGGCCTTCACGCCGGCCCTCATCTGCCTCACCATGGGCCAGACCGCGCTCTTCGCCCTGCTGGGGCTCGTTCTCTTCCTGCGCTGGCATCACCGCCCCTGGCTCGCCGGGGCTGCTCTGTGGCTCTGCGCCCTCAAGCCGCACCTCTTCCTGCCCTTCGCCGCCGCTCTGGCCGCCTGGATCATCTTCTCGCGCGCCTGGAAGCTCGCGGCTGGCGCCGCCGCGGCCCTCGCGCTCACCAGCGCCGTCGCGTCCTTGATCGACCCGCACGCCTGGCTCGATTACACCCGCCTGATGCGCTCCCCCGCCGTCGAAAACGAGTTCATCCCCTGCCTTTCGAGCGCCATCCGTCAATGGATCGCTCCACAGGCAACCTGGCTCCAGTACCTGCCCGCCGCGCTCTGCTGCCTCTGGGCGCTGGTTTACTTCTGGCGCCGCCGCGCCACCTGGGACTGGAAAACCCACGGCAGCCTTCTCATGCTGGTCTCCCTTGTGGCCGCGCCCTACTGCTGGTTCTACGATCAGTGCCTCGCCATCCCGGCGCTGCTTGAAGGCGCCTACGCCACTCGCTCCCGCAACCTGCTGGCCGTCCTCGCGCTCGCCATCCTCGTCACGGATGTCGAAATCTGCGCCGTCCACGTCCTCTCGCCCCTCTATCTCTGGACCGCCCCGGCATGGCTTGCCTGGTATCTCTTCGCAACCGCGACCGCCCGCGCACGCTGACTCGCTGACTTTCTCCGTAGTCCCTTAGTCCCGAGTCCCGTAGTCCCGTAGTCCCTTAGTTCCTTGGTCCCTTGGTCCCTGTCGTTATAATTGCCGTGGAAAGGCGCTCCCACCTTGAAGAATCAGCGCGACTTCTCTGCAATTTTCATCATGATCGCGTGCGCGCTGGCGGTTCTCTTTACCGCGCTTTTCTTGGGCTTCATGCCCTTCAATCGCGATCTCGTGGCCAAACGCGATTTCATCACCTACTGGGCCACCGGCCAGCAGCTTGTCCATCATGGCAATCCCTACGATGCCGCCGCCGTAAGCCGCATCGAGCGGGACGCAGGATTCCAGGGTGGCGCCTCCTACTACATGCGCAACGCACCCTGGGCCCTGCCACTGGCTCTGCCTTTGGGCTTCGTTGGCCCTCAAATCGCCGCCCTCCCCTGGTCGCTCCTCATGCTGGGCCTGCTCATCCTATCGGTGCGAATATTGTGGAAGCTCTTTGGCCAGACCGTGAGCGGCCTCGAATGGCTTGGATACTGCTTCCCGCCCGCACTGTTCTGCGTCATCCTGGGCCAGACTTCAATCTTTCTGCTATTCGGATTGGCCCTGTTTCTCCGCCTGCACAAATCCCATCCCTTCGCGGCCGGCGCCGCGCTCTGGTTCTGCACCTTGAAACCGCACCTCTTCCTGCCCTTTGCCATTGTGCTGCTGGTCTGGATTGCCGTCTCGCGCAGTTATCGCATTCTGCTGGGCGGCCTGGCGGCCTTCGCGGCCGGCGCGGCCATCACTTCGTGCATCGACCCCGCGGCCTGGGGCCAGTACTCGTATTACATGCGCACTTCGGTTGTGACGCATGAATTCACCCCGTGCCTGGGCGACGTGCTGCGCGACTCCATCCATCCTTCCGCGGAGTGGCTGGCATTCGTGCCCGCCGTGGTGGCCTGTGTCTGGGCTTTGGCATGGTTCTGGCCGCGCCGCCACTCCTGGGATTGGCTCGAAAACGCCAACCCGCTCATGCTCGTTTCCCTTCTCGTTGCGCCATTCGGCTGGATCTTCGATCAGTCCCTGGCGATTCCGGCCGTCCTCTATGCCGCATCCCGGAGGCCGTCTCCAATCTGGATGTATGCTCTTGCGCTGATCTATCTCCTGATCGAATTCCAGGTCGGCTTCCACGTCGAGCTGCATTCGCGCGCTTATCTCTGGACCGCGCCCGCATGGCTCATCTGGTATCTGTTCGCGCGCGCCTCGTCGCGCAAAGCTGCCGAGTCAGTTCCTGTTCTCTCTGCTTGATTGTTTAGAGTTTCTCGCCGCTCTCCGCCGCAGGCCCGATCTCCATCCTGTCCCCGCGTTCCGTGCGCGTCGCCCGAGCCGTCCCGGCCGGCAACTCCAGCACGCTGTACGCCGCGAAACATGCCGACATGCGCCACGCTCCCACGCTGTGCCGCACCTTTTTCACTTGCAGCTTGCGGTCCAGGTAGATCAGATCGATGGGGAAGCGCATGAAGAAGGTGTGCACCGACTCGCAGGGAGCGATCCACAGCCCCTCACCGGGCAAAAGGCCCTCGCGGCCCAGCAGGCCTTTTTTTCGCGTGGCCGCGGTGTGCGCTTTTTCAAGCTGTGTCGCCAGCACCGTGCCGCGCGTCACGTTGAGAACTTTCTGGGGCCCTTCCGGCGCGGCGGGGCGCGGAGCAAACCACTCCCGCACCGCCTTGGCCATGCTATGCAACCGATTCATCCGCTTGTCTCAGCCGCCTGCGCCGCCTGGCGCCCGCTGGCGCTACTGCTGCGGCGTGCCCGATCCCGCAGCCGGCGCTGCGCCCGTCGAATTGCTCGTGGAGGATGAGCCGCCGGGATTGATCGCTGTGCCGCCTTGGCCGAATCCACCGGTCCCGTTCTCGATGATCAGCGGCTTCTCCGGTTTCATGCTTTGGATCAGCGTCTCCACCGGAATTGCCGGCGCAGGCGGAGGCAGCGTGTTATCCGCCGTCTTCTCATCCGGCTGGTGCATGGGGATGTTCGAATTGGGCGGCAGGAACTGACCCGGATACTTCAGGTCCGGCGGCGGCGTTCCCGCCGGCAGCGGCGCTACGATCTCCGGCGTCACCAGCACGATCAGTTCGGTGTCGGTCTTGTTCTTTATCTGCGACTGAAACAACTTGCCGAGAATTGGAATGTCGCCCAGGAACGGAATCTTCTGGAAGGTTTCCGTCATGTTCTTATCCAGAAGGCCCCCGATAATGAAGGTCTGGCCGTCCTTAAGCTCAACCTCGGTGTTCACTCTGCGCGTGGTGAGGCCCGGCACCTCAAATCCCGAGATCTCCACTTCGTTGGAGTAGTCCAGCGCGCTCACCTCCGGCGCCACCTGCAGCCGGATGGTGCCCCGCGGAGTAATGGTGGGGATAAAGTTCAGTCGAACGCCGTATTCCTTGTACTCGATGCTGACCGCGGCCGTCCCGCCTGACGTACCGGACACCACGGGATACGGAAACTCGCCGCCCGCCAGGAAGCTTGCCTCTTTGCCGTCAGATGCCATCACGTTGGGCTCCGCCAGCATCTGCACCACGCCCTTGGTCACCAGGGCGTGAATATCCGCGCCTACGTTCAGGCCGGGGAAGAAAGCAAAAATGCTTCCCTCCTGGCTAAAGCTCGCCGATCCAGCCGGTCCGGTGACCCCTGATCCACTACTCGACGAACTAGCACTACTGCCGCTTATGGTAGGTGGACTAAACTGGCCGGCCGAAACCCCGCCCAGCGCATTTCCCAGGCCAAGGTCGAACAGGTTGATGCCAAGCTGGCGGGCCAGGTTGCGATCCACGGCGGCAAAACGCACCTTGAGCAAAATCTGCGGATCCGACTTGGGCACATTCACATCCAGCAGGTTCACCACTTTGCCCGCCGTCGACGCAATCTGCACGGCGCGCGCCGAGCTGGTCAGGTCCGTCACCGTGCCGCGCAAAAAAACGCTGTTGTTGGTGTAGGTCACTCTGATCGTCTGGCCCGGCAACTCCGTCTTCAGCTCACGCCGGATGGAGTCCAGGTTCTCGCCCGTCAGTCCCACGCTGGGACGCACTGTCACGTTGAAGAATTGCCGTCCGCCGTGAATATCCCAGATAATCAGGCTGGTCGCGCCCTGTCCCTTGCCGGTGATCATGATTTCGGTGGGGCTTATTGCCGTGGCTTCCGCAATCTCGCCCGTGCCTACTGCCACTTGCTTGATCGGCTGCGCACAGTCCACCAGCACGGCTTTGCCCACCTCCAGGTTGAGCTCATTCGTGGAGTCTTCGAACCTGGCTCCCGCGGGTGGTGAGGAAGACGGCGCGGCCTGAGCCTGTACCACCTGCCCGGTGCAGAGAGCCACAAGCAGCGCGCTGCAATATGCGATGGCGATACCAGTCGTCGATCTCAATGCTGTCCCTCGGGTGTTGCGAATTTCTCTTCCGTGGTCTTTGAGCCGTTGTTGATGGTGATCGTATACGTCTTCGGTGCCGGCTTGTGCCCGCCGCCCGTGGCCCGCCGCGGCGCCACTGCCCCGGGTGCCGGAGCCGTGGGCGAAAAAATGTTGCCCATTGCCGTGGGCGGCACCTTGGCAATCTGCGTGTCCAGCGGATTGCGCAGCACCAGTTGAATCTTCAGCCCGTTGCTGGCCAGGCTCAGCGACTCGGCCTGCTCCGGTGTCACCAGCAGATTCACAACCTGCACCTGCTGCGGTTTGCCTTCAGCGTCTTTCGCAATGTCGGTGCCCGCAGACAGCACCTCAATGTTCTGCAGCAGCGTCTGCGTCTCTTCGCCTTGGGTATTGGCTCCCGGATTCGGAGGATTACCTGAAACCAGAACGTCCACGCGCATCCCCGGAATCACGAATCCGGCCACGCCCACCACTTCATCCACCCTTACCGCGCACGCCCGCATGCCCTGGGGGATGGTCGGCGCAAGTCCGCCCCCGGATCCGATGCCCGCCAGGCGGCTCTCGAGAACTGGCTCTCCCTGATAGATCTCTGAAATCACGCCGCGGCCCACCGCATCATCCATCTTCAGAATCGCGCCTTTGGGCGCCGAGCCGGCAATCGTGATGGTCGTCAGGTCGGCCTTCGTTATCACGGCTCCCAGGGGAATGTCCTTCGCCGCTGCAACTAACTGCACAGTCGCCATCGGCTTTGAAGCCGCCACGCGCACGCCCACCAGGCGATAAACCAGCCACGCGCAGAATCCGGCAATGACGAATGCGATGAGGAGGATCGTTAGCAGTCTTCGATTCATCCTTACCCCGTTGGAACTGGCGGGTCGCCAGCTCCGCCTTTCTATGCATGCCCCGTCTTCCGGGCCTGCCGGCTTGCCGTCAATCCTGAAGACCGGGCCATCGCCCTTGCCTTGCAACAGGCAGTGCGGTTTCAGTGTAGTCCTTCACAACCTATCCCTATCCGCGGGTCTTGTCGATATTACTAACGGGGTATCAAAAGAGCTATGGGGCAATTCCCTGGAATGAGCGATCCTTGATACAGTATCGACTTCCACGGGGCCACTGTTGCGCCGTGCAGGTTCGTGCGTAGCCTAAGCCGCCCTGGACTCTACGGCGTCCATCGCGAATTCCGCAGTCGGAGGTCGCTCTTGGCTCATCTCGCACCAGACAGGGCAGATTCGGACATGACGGCATGGAAGATCCTTCAGGATCGGCTTGCCTCCCATGCCACGCACAGTGATGCCCCCACGGAGAATGCTGTTCGTATTGCTCCGGTGTTGATGATGCCTTCCCGCGACTTCCCGCTTTTCGCGACCCAGCCTCCTCAGGGTCAGGGGCCGGCATCTTTCCTGGGCTCCATCTTCATCCATGCCGTCGCCGCAGCGGTCATCTGGTTCAGCCTTGGCTACAAGCCCCCTGTCGCCAGAGTGGTCACCGAGCACTACCCGGTTCGTCAACTCGATCTGCGCACGCCGTCTGAGCAACGGGCTCAGGCAGCGGCGCGCATTCCCTACCCGAACTCGCATCCCGGCGCGGCGGCTCCCGCAGGCCGCACCCAGCCGGCGCCGCATCTTCCGCGCCCCACGACCAAGGCCCAGTTGGGCCCGCAAACGCTCATCCAGGCCGACCTTCCCAACCCCATCACGCTGCCCCAGCACATTCCCGTGCCGCAGGTCGTCCTCTGGTCGCCGAGTAAGACGACCGCGAAAAACATCGTTCCACCCTTGCCGGAAAAACCCACCGCCGCCGATGTCCCACCCGTTCTCGACCCGCCCAATCAGGAACTCAATCTCGCCGATGTCGACATCGCCTCCAGCAATCAGCCCTCGCTTAAATCGCACATCGCACCCAGCACTACGTCGCCTGTCACCGTCCAAGTTCCCGCGCAGGTCGAACTGCCTCCGGCCTCGGCCTCGCAGCAATCGGCGCCGCCCACGCCCGCTGCCGTCCTCTCTATCTCCGATCTCCGCCTCAAAGACGGAACCGCCGCGCTGCCTCCGGTGACTGAGGCCCAGGCATCGAATGCGCAAGGCGCGCTGGCTCCCGGCCAGGACCAGAACGCCTCAGCCCAGGCCGGCAATGGCGCTCCTGTCGCCAAGCCCGGCGAAAACGGCGTCGGCAAGAATGCTGAGGCGTCAGCAAACCATCCCAGCCCATCCCCGGCCGCCGCCAAGCATGCAACCACTTCGCCTTCGCTTTCGCCTTCGCCCGCGTCCTTGCCCGCGCCCTCATCCGACACCGCCTTGGACCCAATGGGCCGGCTTGCGACCACTCCCATCGCTCTGCCCAAAGACGGCCACTTCGGCGCTGTGATCGTCAATGACGCCCTCGAGCAGCAATTCCCTGAGATAACAGGCGCGTGGAGCGGCCGCCTTGCCTACACCGCGTATTTGCACGTCGGTCTGTCCAAGAGCTGGATCATGCAGTACTCGCTGCCGAGCGACACCGAAGCCGCCGCCGGTGGCACCATCTCGCGCCTTGAAGCGCCGTGGCCGTATAACATCGTGCGGCCCAACCTCGCGCCCGACTCCATCGACGCCGACGCCCTGATGGTCCGCGGCTTTGTCAATGAGTCCGGCCGCTTTGAAGACCTCACCATCGTCTTCCCGCAGTCCTTCGCGAGTGCGCAGTTCGTCATCACTGCCTTGCAGCAATGGCAATTCCGCCCCGCCACGCAGGATGGTCAAGCTGTCAGGGTTGAAGTGCTGCTCATCATTCCCGAAGAACTGCAATAGGTCTGCCTTCGCCTCTCGCCGCCACACCCTTCGCTGCACCGCGAAAAAGGGCACGGACTTCGCGTCCGTGCCCCTTGAGTGCTTCCCCTTGAAGTGCCCTTTACGTCGTGCCGTTGGGAATGATCCGCGGCCCGCTCATGTTGTTGGCGATGGCGCGGAAAATTGCGGTCATGGCGTTGATGTTCTGGTTCGTCGGAGCCGTCGCCTTGCAACCTTCGCCATCGTCGGAATAGAAATTCACGCTGTTGGAAGCCATCGCCGCCAACTCGTCACAGGGCTGTTTGCTGCCGCCGTTCGGCCACGCGCCGCCACCATAGGAGGTGTTGCCGGTAGCGGTGTAGGTTCCATCTGTCGAGCATCCGCCGGAAGTTACGGCTCCGTAACCGATCGTATACACGAAGGTTCCCGCTTTGGTGGCCGCCTGGGCCGCGATGACTCCCTGCCCGCACTGGCCCAGCGCCGAGGGATACGTCGTGCTGGTGGGGTTGTTGCCCGTCACGCCGTTCAAATTGCCGTTAGCCGTGGGCCGAAGATCGCTGCTGCTGGAGTAGTTGGCTGTGCAGTAGCCGCTGCTGCCGCCGGTGCAGCTGCTGCTGGAGAAAGAGGTAGTCGCATTCTGGTCGCCGTCACCCAGGAGGATAATTGCATTCTGCGATTGCGGATTGTTCTTCTGCGCGGCCACCAGGTCCGATTGCGCCTGGTAGATCACCTGCGCGTAATACGTGTGCGCGCCGCCCGTCGCATCCACACCGGTGCAGCTGGTACCGGTATAACCGCTCGCCTTCACGATATTCGAGCTGGTGTTCAAGGATGTCGCTGCATCCGACGTGCGATAGTCGGGCATGGTTGCAAACGGAATAATCGTGTCCGTCCAGGTTGTGCTGGGGCTGCCTGAAGTGTAGGGAAGGGTCGGAAGCTCATAGTACTCGTGCGTCGGCGAATTGCCTCCGGAGCAGTAATCCTGCGGCGCCGTCGATTGCAGTAGCGGCGGAAAAACATACAGGGCCACGTTGTCCGCCACGACGGTGGTGCTGCTGCAGGTCACGCCCAGCGCGCAGGGATACATGTCCTCCAACAGCGCCTGAATACCCTGCCGCGCGCAGAGTTCCTGCGTCCCGGAGCATGAGATGCCGCTGTCGTTGTCATTCATCGATGACGTGGCGTCATCGATGATGGCGATGTTCCAGGGGGTATTGAACCCGCCCCGCATGGCCGTGGTCGAGGTTACCCGCAGGTTGATCGTGGGCACGCCGATCAGCCCGCCGAACCACAACGGAACCTGCGCCGTCTGCGTCACCGCGAGCGCGTTGCAGGTCGAATTCGAGGTGCACGATCCGGCACTCGGAGCCTGGCAGGCCACGTCCAGCGTGGTACCCACTGTCGACGAGCAGTAGAAGTTCGTAGTGATCGCAGCACTCGATAAAAACGGTGAGACATTCAGGCCTCCCGTCTGGGAGCTGTATTTGGTCACCTGGCTCGACGCCAGGGTGATGTTGGGCATGGCCTGCGCCCCGGCAAGTGCGGCCGCATTGGTCGACGCCACCAATTGCTGATAGGCGACGTAAACATGGCCGGCATCCACCCCTGCCCCGGCTAGAGCCGCCGTTACGGTAATCGTGACTGCCAGGATGACGATGGACTGGCCGTGCTCTTCTCTCAGGAACCTGCGGAGGAGTGGGATTCCGATGCGTTTCATAGCGTAATGCCTTTCTTGTCAGTCAGCGATTGAGACCTCTGTCGCCGTCAAGCTGCTCGTCGGGCTGAACTTCAGAATTGGAAGCCACGAATACGAATAACTGACTGTCACCGAGACGGGTTCGTTCTGCGCCATGTCGGCCGCTCCCGATGCGCAGGAGAATGAGCTCCCCGTTGTCATCCCGGTCGATGGAAACGGGTGGGCGGTGCCGCTCGAGTCGGTGATGGTAACCGAGTAGGAGATCTTCGACGCCGTCCAGTTCGGCAGCGATGTCGTCACCGACGTCACCACCTTCGCGCAGGGGTCAGCGATCAGCGCCTGCTCCGATCCCAGCACTTGTGCGGCGGTCGCGGTTGCGTTGCCCAGCTGTTGCAGGTAGAACAGGCCCAGCGAGAACGAAGCCGTCCCCGTCAGAATCGTCATCATGATCGGCATCGCAATCGCAAGTTCAACCAGTGCATTGCCGTCCTCGGCGCCGAGGTGGAATAAGCGTCTCAGCCGGTGAGTTAGTGAATTGGCCTGCTGCTGCAGGCCGGAATCAGTCTTCATCGTTCTACCTCTGGCGCGGTGACTCCCCGTTTCGGAACTCCACCGCGCGGCCAATCAAAATCTTTATCGGAGCCGGTCGCGCCTCTCATCGGCGCTTCTCCAATGGCTCTTGAAAACGCGCGCATTCCCTCCCGCCCGCTGCGTGCGGCACACGCCGCCTGTTGCGGTTGGCGCTGTTCTCCTGTTTTGCTGAGGGATTTACGGTGCGCGGCTCCCGGCCGGCAAAATCCGGCACACGTCAGCCTATGCGCTGTGCGCGGGGACAATGGGGCGCGTTCGTCTTTGTGCGACACCATCCTGGAGCCTCGCCGGCATCACCGCGCCCTCTCGGGAAAAGTGAGCCTTATCTTCATCATCGCCGATCTCAAGCGCATGAAAATTCCTCTTTAGTGCTACGGTTTGTGAACTTAAGACCGATGTCTGTATCTCACGCCGGCAGGTCGGCTCTGCTCCTCATCCACAAAACCGGCGAGAACAGAAAGGGCAGTGACAGAAGCGGAAACCTTTAGGTGACCTTCTGCTTGACCGTGCGTCCCCGGCCTTTCGGGCACCCTTCACTTCGCCCGCTTCAACTGCTCCAGGAAGCGCTCGAATTCCTTCCTGCCCGCCGAATCCAGCAGCGACCCAGTGCCACGGCGCCGATCCTGCTCATCGGGCAGTACAAACTGCAGGCCCACGCCATCCGGTCCCCAGCGCACCGCCCGCGACTGCACGGCAATCGAGCGCTCTTCCGTCTCCTCGCCCAGATCGTTCCGCTGCAGCGTCATCAAAACCAGGGTTCCCGGGTACCAGCGCTCTTCGGTCACCACGTACAGTCCCGTCGAACTGATGTCGCGAATGCCGTGCGCCGCGGGCGACGAGCCGTTCCAGTAATACGCGGCCAACCCCGGCGTGTGTACCCGCGGAGCCTTGCGCGGATCCGGCGACCACCAGCGCTGCAACCAGTTGCGTTGCTTGAACGCCTTCGCGCCCGGCTGCGTCAGATCCATCTCGTAGGTCTCTTGCGCGCCCTTGTTTCCGTGCCCGTTCCGGTTCTCCAGCTCCAGCAATCCCGGCCCGCCGCTCCACAGCGGCTTCTCGCGCAGCAGCACCGCGCCGGCAATGGTCGTCGCCACGGCTCCCGCCTCGTTGCGCGGGTTGCTCAGCCGTTGCAGCTGCCGCCCCATCTCCTCGGCCACGCACAGCACCAGCTGGTCGCCGGCCTGGGTCTGCGACGAATAAATGGAGTGCGCCGGCAGTGCCAGCACGCTATCCGGCTGCGGACTTGACGAACTCACCTGAAAGGTGGGGAACGACTCCACGGTGTCGATCACCCGGCAATCCCCGTCCAGGTAGATCAGGTCCAGTGGCGCCGGCATCGCCGCCGCGGGGATTCCCCGGAACGGCGTCATCCATACGCCCTCGCCCGATTTCAGCGGCCGCACCGACATCAACTCGCCCACGCGCGTTGACGGCAGATCTGCTGCCTTCACCTCGAGGCCAAGAAAGCATTCCCGGGTTTGGTTATAGGCGCAATGAGTCCGCGATTCCATGGTCCTTTTGTCCCGTGGCGGCTGCGCAACAGCTCCTCTTCCTCTCTGTGCCGCAGCCGCTTCTTCAAATCTTTCCAGAAGCTCCATAAAACTAGGCCCTCACCTTTCGCGCACGTCCGGGCACGAAAGAAAACACTTCCCCCGCTTCGCACTCCGGGCTGCCTGCCCAGGTGCTTGCCAGCACCGGGCAGGTCCTCCCGGATCGCGAATTGTCTTACTCCCGCCGTGGCGCCTGTTCTCCTCAAGACACTCACGGACTCGAGCTCGCCGCCTACTTCACCCGGGTGCGGCGGCGTTGAACCAGAATCACCAGAATGATGACTGCCAGTACCCCGGCAATAACTCTGATAATCGTGGTATTGTCCATGTCGTTCTCCCTTCCTGCCCCTTATTTGTTGGTTAACTTCGTAAAGGACTCAACCATAACAATCGCGGCTGGTCCCAGTGTAACCAGAAATAGCGCAGGAAAGATGAACAGTACCAACGGAAATACCAGCTTCACCGAAGTCTTGCCTGCCAGTTCCTCGACCATCTGCACCCGCTGCGTGCGCAGCGAGTCAGAGTGGACGCGGAGCATTTTGGCAATGCTGGTTCCAAACTGTTCTGTCTGCACCAGCATCGAGACCAGGTTGCGTACGCTCTCTACGCCGGTGCGTTCTGCCATGTTTTTCCATGCATCGGAACGGGCTCGGCCGGCGCGTTGTTCCAGCACCACAATGCCCAGCTCGTCGCACAATTCCGGCTGCGACTGCTTTAGCTCTTGTGCCGACCGCGCCGTCGCCTGATCCAGGCTCAGGCCCGCTTCCATGCAAATCACCAGCAGATCCAGTACATCGGGCAATCCGCGGTTGAGCTTCCTTTGCCGCTTCTCGATCCTCTTGCCAAGCCAGAAGTCAGGCGCCAGAAAACCCCCGCCCAGTGTGACGAGGTACACAAAAAACGGGCCGATGGCGTTGGCCAGCCCCGACACCAGCGCGATGGCTGACAGCAGAATCGGCATTACTACTTTGCAGCCGTAGAAAATCTTCACCGCCGACTCGTTGCGGTACCCCGCGCGCGTCAGCCGTTGCAGCACGATGGAAACTTCCTTCTCGCTCTTCGGCATCAGGTTCTCGACCGATTCCATCAGGCTCCCGATCGAGGACTTCGCCTGCTGCACCACCGACGTCAGGCTCTTCTCTTTGCGGCGCGGGCTGATGGCTTCGCTGATGCGCTGCAGCATGACTTCGCGGTAAAACAGCAAAAGTCCGCCGCTGGCGATCAGCAGAAACACAGCCAAAAATGCGAGAACTACAAACGTCATATCTCTCCCCTACACGTCGATGTTGACGATCTGGTGGATCACAAATCCGCCCAGCATGATCAGTCCGGCCGCGCCCCACATCATCTTGATGCCGATATCGCGATGCCACAGGATGCTGATCATCCCCGGGTCCACAAAATAGATGCCGATGCCCAGCACGATCGGCAGCATGGTCAGGATCCAGCCCGTCAGACGGCCCTGCGCCGTGTGCACCATGATCTGCCGCTTCAGCCGGAATCGCTCCCGGATCACATGCGAGGTCTTGTCCAGCACCTCGGCCAGGTTGCCGCCGCTTTCCTTCTGAATCAGGATCGCGGTGGCTGTGATCTTCATGTCCTGCAGCGGAATCCGGATGAGCAGGTTTTCCAGCGCCGTCTTCATCTCCAGACCGTAATTCTGTTCCTCAAAGCAAATCTTGAACTCGCCCTTTATGGGCTCCGGGCACTCCTTGGCCACCAGGGCCATGGCCGCCAGCAGGCTGTGCCCCGCGCGCAGTCCGCTCACCATCAGGTCCAGCGCCTCCGGCAGATTCTTTTCGAATGCGCCAAAGCGCCGGCTGCGCTTGAACACCACCCATCCGAAGGGAAGCGTTCCCAGTACCAGACCCGCTACCAGCGCCAGCGGAAAGGACTGGAAGGACAGGTACAAAATGTACGACGGCAGCGCGAAGCACGCTGCGGTCATGACCAGCAAACGGCCCGGGCTCCAGTCCAGTTCGGCCTGGCTCAGCATCTTGCGCAGATAAGGCGCCAGCTCGAAGGTCAGCAGCTTCTTGTTCAGCCACGGAATGCTGCTCAGCTGCTCGTCCTTGCGCAGGTCCATGTTCTGCTGGCGCACCACCTGCTTGGACTCGGTCTTCAGCACCGCGTCCAGCTGCGCCAGTGCCTGCTTGGAGTTGTTGGAGGGTGCTGCCGCTGCCATGGGCAGCGCAATGATCACAAATACGCCGATGAATACCAACACCGCAATGATTCCCATCTCAGTACCCCTCCTCTCCGTTAGTTGACTGCCGTTTCCTTATCGAACAGGCTCGGTGGCAGCACAATACCCGACACCCGCAGCCTCTCCAGGAATCGGGGACGGATGCGGCTGGGCACGAATGCGCCGATCACCCGGCCGTCCGGTCCGATCCCTTTCTTCTGGAACGTGAAGATCTCCTGCATGCTGATCACGTTCTCTTCCATGCCCGTGATCTCCGAAATATTCGTGATCTTGCGCGTTCCGTCGCTCATGCGCGTAGCCTGCACCACGATCGTGAGTGCCGACGCGATCTGCTGCCGCACCGACTTCTCCGGCAGGTTCATGTTCGTCATCGCCACCATCGATTCCATACGCGAAATGGCGTCGCGCGGCGTGTTGGCGTGAATCGTCGTCATCGAACCCTCGTGGCCCGTGTTCATGGCCTGCAACATGTCGAAGGCTTCCTCGCCGCGCACCTCACCGATGATGATGCGGTCGGGACGCATACGCAGGCTGTTGATCAGCAGTTGCCTCTGTTTGATGGCGCCCTGCCCTTCGATATTCGGCGGCCGCGTCTCCAGGCGCACGATGTTCTCCTGCGCCAACCGCAATTCGGCCGCGTCCTCAATCGTCACCAGCCGCTCGTTGTTGGGAATGTACTGCGACAGAATGTTCAG
>Ga0181533_1001626_pt1 | contig 28519 bp, 29 predicted proteins | sample PEATcosm2014_Bin_45_FD_119772 | JGI IMG/M metagenome (GOLD analysis project Ga0181533, IMG submission 119772) | Peatland microbial communities from MTU Mesocosm Facility, Houghton, MI, USA - PEATcosm2014_Bin11_60_metaG | ecosystem: Environmental > Terrestrial > Soil > Wetlands > Peat | place...
CCGGGATTTGAACCCGGGTTTCTGGAGACGGTCTGAATGCCGCCTTTACCAGCGTGGCAGGCTTACATGCCCCAGAAGGACTTGATGTCCTGGACCAGGCTAGACGACGACCGCACAAATCACTTCGCGACATCATGGAGGTTAAAAGCTTGGTGTGGCGTTTCAGCCGACCTTGACGCCTAGAGGCAGCTCCTTGTCTGGCGAGAGCAACGAGAGCTCACTTTCGTTGTACGCGGCAAGGATCATGCACTCGGACACGACCCCAGCGACAGACTTTGGTTGGAGGTTGACCACGGCAACAACGAGCTTACCCACCAACTGGTCCTTTGGATAGAAGTTCTTGATCCCCGCGACACACTGCTTGGTGCTTCCGTCCCCGAAATCTACCATGATCTTGTACATCGGGTTGCGCGCTGCTGGGATGTCTTCTACGGTGACGATGCGCCCCACTCTCATCTCAATCTTGCCGAACTCGTCGATGGAGACGACCAACCCGCTAATCACAACCCTGAGGCCAAATAAGGCTTAAAGACTCGAAACAGAGGTCGCGAGAACGCGGGCCGGTAGTCTAGTCTGGAAGACGTCTCCCCTCGCGCGCGGGCCTGCTGCGCCGTGGGGTCACCGTGGGACCATCGAGCTGTATGCCCAAACCAGCTCTAATCGGACTAGCGTCGTCTGCCTCTCAAGACCCAGGCAGCTAGTGCAGCTACTACCACTATCACAATTGCGGTGACGCCCAGAGACGCATAAGCGTAGGTGGAGGCGGTGGAGGTCAAGACGCTGGTGGTGGGCGTTATCACCGTCGTCGTGGGTTGGGTAGTAGTTTGCGTCTGGGTCGTGGTGGTGGAAGTGGTGGTTGGGCTCACGGTCGTGGTGGGAGAAGTGGTCGATTCCGAAGTGGTTGAGGCCGCAGCAGTGGTCGGAGTCGTGGTGTAGGTCGGTAGTGTCGAAGTCGTTGAGGTCGTGGAAGTAGTAGTGGTTGAAGTCGCAACGCTTGCAGCGTCGGAGATGACGGAGACGGTGTTGGCGTCATAATTGGTCACGAACACCTCGCCCCTGCCGGAGTCGTAGGCGACAGCGGTGGGATAGGTTCCCACGCCCACTGTCGCGACCAAAGCGTAGGTGGCGTCGGAGAAGACGGAGACGGTGCTGTCGTCTTCATTGACCACAAAGACCTCGCCCCTGCCGGAGTCGTAGGCGACGCCGACGGGACCATATCCCACGTTCACTGTCGCGACTACGGTGTTGGTGGTGTCAGAGATGACAGAGACGGTGTTGTCGTAAGCATTGGCCACGAAGACCTCGTCCTTGGAGGAGTCATAGGCGGCGCTGAGGGGACCCCCTCCTACTTGCACCGACGCGACTACGGTGTTGGTCGTATCGGAGATGATCGAGACATCAGTGGCAGTGCCGGTCACGAACACCTCGCCCCTGCCGGAGTCGTAGGCGACAGCCTTGGGACTGCTTCCCACGCTCGCATTGGCGACCACGGTGTTGGTGGTGTCCGAGATGACCGAGACGGTGCCGTCGAGTTCATTGACCACAAAGACCTCGCCCTTGCCGGAGTCGTAGGCGACAGCGTCCCCCCCGTATCCCACGCTCACATTGGCGACAACGGTGTTGGTGGTGTCCGAGATGACGTAGACGGTGCCGTCGTATTCATCGCTAACGAAGACCTCGCCCTTGCCGGAGTCGTAGGCGACAGCGGTGGGACGATATCCAACGCCTACTGTCGCGACCACGGTGTTGGTGGTGTCAGAGATGACAGAGACGGTGCTGCCGTAACCATTGACCACGAAGACCTCGTCCCTGCCGGAGTCGTAGGCGACGCCGAGTGGATAAGATCCAACGCCTACTGTCGCGACCACTGTCTGGGCACGTGCGGACGGGGCAAGAGGAACCGATACGAGAACAAGACTTGCGAGCAGGAGGAGAGCGGTCATACTGCGGCAGGAGTGCGCGTCCGTAATCCTGATTTCCATGAAAATCCTCACGCCTTACCGTCCAGCGTACGCTTGGGACGTGGCCACCACGTTGCGATAGCACCGCCAGCAAGCGTGACTGCTGCACCCAAACCTACAAGCGGCCAGTTGACCGCATAATCGGTCACGGCCTGCGTCGAAGTCAGCGTGAGTTGGCCCATCGTGGACCCTGAGGCGTCTTGGTTCAGATAACTCGCCCATGTCGGACCGATGGAATTGTCAAGCACAAAGTAGTACGTTGCATTGGAGGGGGCTGTGAATTGCGCCGAGTACGGCGACGACGGAGAGACCGTGGCATTCACTAGCGTGGGGGTCCTTTCGTTGGCTTGCTGGTAGTAAGTGCCGTTCCCGCCCAATAACGGTTGGTGGCACCGCGGGGCACAGTTGTACCAGACGTCGTACTGCGTCTGGCTCATGATGTCGAAGGTGAAAATCGTTTGATTGTCGATCTTCAGCGCAACCTGCACAATCTGCCCGGTCGTCATCACGAGACTCTGGGTCGCGTAGTCGTTCGCGTCAACGGTAATCGCTGTATTGATGAGCGTGACGGGTTGCTGCGAGGTCGAAGCTAGGGGTCTGGCCGCTCCTATGATTCCAATTACGACCCCCACAGCGAGAATTGCCATGCCAACGCCTGCAATTTTCGAAGACACTCAGGAGGAACCCCCGTTGGAAGATTTCAGGCGGACCGCCGCGAGCGGTTGCGACGATATGATCTGCGTTGATGTACTGGGTGCCGAGCTGACAGAACCTGTCATCCATGCTGGAACCCAAGATTGAATATTGGCGGAGAAGGTCGGATTGACCCATGATTCATCAGGGTAGGTGTAAGGTCCGATGGCCTCGAGTGCCTTGAGCTCGAAATATCTGTTGATCATCCCATATGGCTTTACAGAGTCATTCACGAGCGGGCTGGAAATGACGCCCGCGGTCATGAAGAAGTCGCTCGTCGTGGCAAACTTCGCTTCTAGACTCTGGTTCCCTTGAAGATTGTAGAGCCCGTACGGCCAGTAGGTGTAATGGCCAGGATAGAACGTCGAAGCGAATTCGATCTCCGTTGCGGGTGTCAGAGGGAGCTGCTGTTCCGAGAATGTGACAAGCTTGTCGGGGTTGGAGATGAAGTAGCGCTGAGCCTGATACAGCGCTGCGAGGAACTTTACCAGTAGCGCCTGATTCGCCGTGTTGCTCAGCCAGCTGTCGGCGACTGCGTAGCAGGTATCGAAGTAATTGTCCGGGGAGTAGAAGAGGACATGGTACGGCCCGCCGTGGGCGGTGTTGTTGATAGCTGGGCTCTCAAAGGCAGCCAAGATGAAGTCGTCGACGACAATCTCCTGGGCGACACCTTTCTGCAGGTCGTTTACCCTGACTACGTTCTCACCGCCGTTCTTCAGATAGACGGAGTTTGGACTGGGCCCGTTCGTATTGACGGCTATTCCAGCTTGCTTGAACCAGTAGTAGTTCAAGTATCTCATGATGGTTCCTGGCCCAAAGTCCTCCGCAGTCTTGCCTAGCAGCTGCGATGGGTTTGTGATCCCATCCCCTACAATGGCGAGGAAGGTTCCCGCCAACATATAGCCGCCCACGCAAGTCGTCTGCTGCCCCGTGAAGAATGAACCTCCGCTCTCGTCGTAAGCGATGTCCTGTTGACCCGATATCAATGCTTTGTATGCCAATGGGGGGGAATCGTAGTATGTCGGGACCACATGGATGCCCTCATTGGCCAGTATCTGGAAGGCGTACAGGTCCATCACGTCGCTTTCGTCGAGCGAGTCCGGATAGCCGACCTTCAGTGTAACGTTATTCGCACCCGCGGAAGCGGGCAAGGTTAACTGGGCGGCAGACGCTATGGACACCACCAAGAGGCAGGCCAATATGATCGGAACGTATCTCGACAGACTCACGAGACTCAATCTGTCGACGTAGAACCCGCATATATTTCCAATATAATCAGGATATAGATTCCAGCTCGTCATATCTAAAATACTGATTGCGGGCGCTCAGAAAGCAGGCGACGCGGCACTTGAGCGCATTGAAACCATCGCTGATTTCGGCCGAGGAAGTCACCAATACATTGAAACCATCCCTGATTTCGGTCAAGGAAGTCACCAAATCATTCCCGAAAAAGGGAGCGACCGGTGGCAGGGACGAGAGATTCAACGTGCTCGGAGGAGTGACTTTCGAGCTTAAGAGCGGCTCGTTCACGAGCGTCATCGGGCCATCGGGGTGCGGCAAGACAACGCTCCTCCGGATAATCGACGGGCTGATTCAGCCAGACTCCGGTGAAGTAGTCTTCAACGGTGAACCTGTGACCGATCCACCGTCAAAGATGGGATTTGTCTTCCAGCAGTTCGGGCTGCTGCCGTGGCGAACCATACTGAAGAATGTGGAACTCGGTCTCGAGCTCCGCGGCTTCAATCCGAGTGAGCGCGAAAGAATTGCAGAAAAGTATATCGCGGTGGTCGGACTCAAGGGATTCGAGAATCATTACGTGCACGAAATCTCGGCTGGCATGCAACAGCGAGTCGGGTTGGCGCGCGCTCTGGCAATCGACCCTGATGTGCTCCTAATGGACGAACCCTTTGCTTCCGTCGACGAGCAGACGCGCGAGATTCTGCAAAGACAGCTCTTGCAGATTGTCAAAGGCACAGTCCCGAAAACGACCCTATTCGTGACCCACAATGTTGACGAAGCCATCGCCCTGTCAGACGAAATCGTGCTCTTGGGCACTCGCCCGGCGAAGGTGAAGGAGGTCGTCAGTGTGAACCTTCCACCTGAGCGCTGGACATACGATATCCGATCCGAACCCCGGTACGGAAAACTATGGCAAAAGATCTGGAAGTTTCTAGAGAATGAGATTATGGAGGCAGGGGGCTTTGGCTCGATCGCGTCCCAATCCGTTTGACTGGTTGCGGGATGTTCCTAGCCCCGGCGTACCTTCCCTTGTTTCATCGGCGGACAACGACCCCAGGGAACCTGCGGTGCTCAGTCCAATGACGGCCATGAGCAGGGCTTGTCGAGGTTGCCCATGACATCCTCACACGTGACGTCTTTTCCTGTTAGGCTGGTGGTCTTTTGCGTAAGTCTAGAGCTCTTCATCGTCCTCTGGGAGGTCGCGGCTCTAAGCACGGGGAACTCTCTCATCCTCGCAGGACCGATCCCCGTTCTGCAGGCCCTAGTCGGCCTGCTACAGAACCATATCCCACACGGAGCCCAAGGACTTCAGGGCGCGGACGCGGCGATTCTGCAAACCCTGGCGACCATCGTGTTTGGTTTCGGCCTCGCCTGCATCGTGGGTATCCCGGTCGGAGTAATCATGGGACGCTGGAAGACCGCCGAGACAGTGATCGACCCGTGGTTAAGCGCGGCCTACTCCATCCCCATCGTGGTTCTGATTCCGATGCTCTATTTTGCAATAGGCGCGGACTTCTTCGCCGAAGTCTTCGTCACCTTTCTCCTTACTGTCTTCACAATCATCGTGAACACCCACAACGGCGTGAAGTACGTGAGCAACGCGCTCGCTGAAGTTGGCAAGAGCTTCGGGGCATCTGAGACCCAGTTCATCGCAAAGATCATCCTTCCGGCGTCCTTGCCGGACATCGTCTCTGGGATGAGGATCGGGATGGGTCGCGCCATCCTTGGCGCCGTACTGGCGGAAGTATTGATGAGCGAAAACGGCCTCGGCGGGATGATGATGGCGTTTCAAGCCGTGCTCAACACGCCCTACATGATGGCGGTCGTCCTCCTGATTGCGCTGATGGGGGTAGCCGTTCTTCAGTTGCCCAAGATTCTGGAGCACCGACTATTCAGGTGGAAGGAAACAGAGAGCCTTTCCAGGGAGGTAAGAAGATGAACACCTCCTATGCGAGATACATCATTCTTTCCGGGACGATGGTTCTCTTCGTAGCGGTCTGGTGGGGGATAGCTGCGGCCATGAATAATCCTCGGGAAATAGTCGGACCGGTTGAGACCGGAAGGGCGTTCATCCACCTTTTCACTGACCCGCCCCTCACCCGGCTCCTGGCCGCCGGACTGCAAGTCACGATGACGTCCATCCTCCTCGGGTTTGCGCTGGCAGCCGTGGTGGGCATCCCAGTCGGCGTCTTTATGGGAAGGTACCTAATCGTAGATCTTTTTTGCGATCCATGGGTCAATATCTGGTACTCGATTCCAGCGATAGCCTTTGTGCCTCTGACCATGAACTGGACGGGAGTCTCATCGACAAGCTCCGTGGTCATCGCTTTTCTGATCGCCGTATTCACCATAATTATCAACGTGTACGGTGGCGTCAAGAATCTCAGCGGTTCGCTTGTCGATAGCGCACTGGCATACGGTGCAAGTCAGACTCAGGTGATGACAAAGATCATACTTCCCGCGTCATTACCGAACATAATGGTTGGTCTGCGGCTGGGTATCTCAAGAGCGATTGAAGGAGTGATCATCGCTGAGATGGTCTTCTCGGTGGTCGGAATCGGAGGAATGATGGACAACGCAGCAGACAATTTGCAGCTAGCGCTCTCAGGCGCCTTGATCATCATCTTGGCAATTATTAGCATAGCATTCGCTGAAGCTATGAAATATGTCAGCCGAAGAGTGGTGGCGTGGAAGGAATCTCAGGCACTAATCCGTGAATAATGCGAGGTGAAGGAGCACAAGAGGGCCCCAAGGCACCAGTGCCACCCTGTCGCGTTCCTCTCTTTCTGTAGTCGTAGTTTCATCGTGCGGCTGGAGCAACCAGGGGGTGGTTCTGAGGCTACCTATCAATTTCAAATGACTCGTCGGGGCAAATTGAATTTGGAGGAGGGGAGCGCGTGCAGGGCCCTGATCCTTTCCCAGCCGGACAGCGTCCCCGAGAGCGACAGGGTCTCCCTGGCCAGGGTGCTCTCCAGGCTGCTCTCGGACGAACTGAAGTAGGAGAGAAAGGCTCACTTCGGGAGCCTCACCACTGCCTCGCTCCTTTGCTCGTCGAGCCAAGTGACGAACTCCCACCCGTCCTCGACGTAGCCCCTGACCTCCGCCCTCGCCACCACCTTCTGCGTCTGCCCGTTCCTCAGCCCCATCTTCTGCTGCCACTTCTCGCCTATCATCCCGTCCATCTCCTCCTTCGTGAACCTCGAGAGGTCGCCCAGCTTCCTCGTCTCCTCCTCGGTGTAGCCCGCCAGCGCGAGTATCTCCCTCCTCATTGCGTCCAGCATCTCGTTCCTCGTGACTGTCCCCTCCGGGAAGAACCTCACCCTGCCGTACTTCTCCCTGAACTCCTCGGTCCTCGTCTTGTCCAGGTAGGTGTCCATCGATCCGGGGAGCACGTGTCCCATCAGGATTTCCTGGTCCTTCCAGTCCAGACCTGAGTTCCTCACCGCGTTCTCGAAGGCCTTCCTCAGGCAGTGCGGGTACACGTCCCTCCACCTCTCGATCCCGGCGTTCCTCGCCAGCCGCTTCACCATCTCCGCCAGCGAGCCCTTCTTCGTCGGCCTGCCGTTCAGGTACTGCCCGGGGAGGAGCGGCCACTCCGGCGGAAACGGCCTCCCGATCTTTCCTTCCACGTACCTGACATGCTCCTTCACGGCCTTCACAGCCTCCTTCCCGATGAAGGGGTCGTACTCCACCCTGCCCTTCGCTGCGTCCTGGTCGACCTCCTTCATCCCCGCCCGCACTGGCACGTGGACGACGTCGAGCCCGGAGTCGAGCTCGGCCTTCACGTCGACATACCTGACTGCCCTGGCGGTCGAGTTCCTGAGCCCGCTCTGGTAGACGAAGAGCACGGCCGCCTTCTCTGACGGGTTTCTACCGGCTATCACCATCTTGTTGATCTCCGAGGCGAGGGGTATGTACTCCGGCCTCTTCCTGTACCTGACAGGCATGTACTGGCGCTCGAGCTCGAGCTCCCTCTGCTTCTTGAAACCGTTCGCCCTGAAGAAGGTGATGAGCTGGGCCATGCTGACGTTGACCCACCTTTTGGACAGGCCGCGCTTCGCCATGTCGTCCAAGTAGCTCTGCACCGCGTCCTCCGCCTCGTGCCTGGTCAGCCTGGCGAGCTGGTCCGGCGTCTTAGATTCTCGCCGGCAGAGGGTGCCTAGCGTCTGGAGGTACTGTATCCTGCTCGACTCCGACTTCGTTCTCCTCGAGAGGTGGTCCAGCAGCTTCTGCACGCTCTCATACCCGCTCTCCCAGTCCCTGACCCGGAGGTACTCGTCGAACCAGCGCCCCTGCATGCCAATGTGGCGTTCTAATTGTTTTAAGGCGGATGAAGTAGACGGCCTCGTGGGCCGGTAGTCTAGTCTGGTAGGATACAGAGAAATCGTCCAGCCCCTTGGCAAAGAGATCCAGACTGGGGGAGGTCGGGGGTTCGAGTCCCCCCCGGTCCATTATACTTGTTAAGTGGAACTCTTATTAACGAGGCCAAGAATCAGCAAAATAGGCCTTGAACCGTCTCAAACTGACCCAGTCCCCCTACGCTAAGCTCCTGGATGAGAAGGAATTCCATGCATGGCTTGAGAACCTCGAACGTGGTTCAGTCAACACAGCTTCCGTCTCTCTGAGGAAGATCGGGAACGTATGCCAGAGGTTCGAAGTCACTCCCCAGCAGATCGCCAAGATGAATACGAAGGAAGCAACGACCTTCCTACTGACCGTGGTCTCACGCCTTGAAAGGGAAGGACTCCGCGGTTCGACCATTGAGAGCTACCTGAAAGCTGTGAAGAACTGGATGGCATGGAATGACATCACGCTCACCAAGAAAATCAAGATACGCGAGACTCTAGAGGGGAAGTATGAAACAGAGATCGTACCCACCCAACAGGAACTCAAGAGGATCTTTGACGTCGCCAACCTTAGAACGAAGGTCTCTGCCAGCATAATGGCGTTCTGTGGAGTAAGACCCGAAGTCCTGGGCACCCTGCTCGCGAATGACGGGCTGAAGGTAGGGGATCTCCCCGAGATGCGATTCAAGGATGGTAAGGTGGAGTTTAGGAAGATACCGACAATAGTAATCGTGCGGAAGGTCCTCAGCAAGGCCGGACACAACTACTTCGTGTTTCTTCCCTCTGAGGGTTGCGACTACTTGAGGGCGTATCTCGAGTTGAGGATGTCAAAGGGAGAGGAGTTGTACCCAGACACACCATTGATCTGCTCAGCAGAGCACAAGGGAGTTGCTCACATTACAGTGACGAACATCGCCTACGACATCAAGAAGGCGATACGGAAGGCGGGCTTCGATTGGCGCCCCTATGTGCTGAGAAGATACTTCGAAGTCAGAATGATGGACGCAGAGCACAGCGAAAGGTCAATCCTGAGAGAATGGCGTGTATTCTGGATGGGGCACGTAGGAGACATTGAATCAACGTATTCAGTGAACAAGGGGTTGCCGCAGGACGTAATCGAGAGGATGAGGGAAGCGTACGCCAAAGCCGCAGAGAAGTACCTTGTGACGGCCAGGAGTCAGACGATAAGTAGAGACGAAGTCCTCGCGACTATACGAAAAGAGATGCTCAGTCAGAGATACACGGAGGATGAGATCAACGAGTTTGGGGACCTGGCCGCACTCACGCCACAGCAGATAGTGGAGTTATTGAATCGAAAGTCGGCAGGACTGAACGGCAATGGCAATCAGAAAGTCATCCCAGTGGGAGAGGTTCAGACGATGGTCGAGAAAGGTTGGGAATATGTCGACCAGCTGCCAGACGGGAACGTCATAGTAAGGCTGCCGAACCCCAATTCAAGAGTTTAGTTCGTTCCAGAGAAGTCTGTCGTAGACGCCAAACTTTACGAAGGCTTCTTCCGCCGGAAGCCTGTCTTTCTCAGACAGTATCAGGCTCCTCACAGGGCTTGAAGCCGGCAAGAGTTGGGAGACGAGTCGTTTCAGCGACTTCAAGTCGACAATACTTGGAGAGGCGGGAAGAGCAAGACCAGGTGACGTCGCCTTTGTTTCGGCCGAGAGTCGCGTGATGTCGGTTGAACTCTGACCTTGCGTGAGAGTAGTAAAGGTTAGCGCTTGAGGAACTACGATTATTTGATGTCCCTCCTGAGCCAGATATTGAGCTAGTCCACGAAAATGGGTGGGTACTTTTGAAGGGCTCTGGTCTTCAGACATGTTTCACCACGCCCCATTGAATAAGACTCCGAGCATGCTAGAGTAATCCTTGTGACTGAAGTAGAGATGGTTCCTTCCTGCTCCATCAACATAGATGGTGCCAAGATTCATAGCCTCTGCAAGAGCTCGTATTGTCTGCCGTTTGGTCCTTTCAGAATCAGCATGCCTAAAGAACCCATTAGGCCTTCCTCGCTCATTATCAGAGTACGCGTTAGCGTCCACGTGGAACCTATGCTCACCATTGACTCGATTTACTAGCTTGGTCAGTGTGTGGTGAACCTTAAGCTTCTTCATTATCAGTTCCCTGTAGTACGGGAGCAGACTGGGTTCGAAAGGTTCCCCATCGTAAAGGTTGAGTGTTCTCCGTATCGATTCCGATATCTTGGCATCGATTAGGCCCATGTTATCAGGGGGGTTAGTAAACCGTTGAGCTCGGCCTGCCATAAGTATCTCTTACTATATTGCTCAGCGAGTTTCTCCTCTTCGATTCGGGTCATGAGATTGAACTCTTCCACCATCGTCAAATCGCTTGCCGCGTGACCAAATTCGTGAAATATCACTCCAAACAAAGTCTCCCATGTCTTGTATCTGATGGTGTCTACCTTAGTTCTTCCCCATTCGGTGTTGGAACTGGAGGCGAGCGCGCGCGCTACAGACAAAGAGAAGAGAAGCAAAGAGTACTTGGGAAAAGTGAAGAAATGGATGAAAGACGAGGGATTGTCTAGTCAGTCCTGGTGAACTGGTACTTCGTGGCCCACTTTATCAATTCGTGAAGGTCGTTCTCAACAGCGAAGCTGTAAGCTTGAGCGGTGAGCCTCCTAATCTCGGTGTCTTCAAGGGAGGCCTGCAACTCCTTTCCCATCTTTAGGGCTGTGGCCAACCTATTAACGTGCTTGCTCTCATGAGAACGGTAGTTAAACAGGAAGCTTCATGCTTCAATGTGCCTTTCTCAGTCATCACAGTTCCGCATGGCAGAGGAAACCAGTTCGTTCCGCCCATGCTGTCGTGGACAGGCAAGTCTTCGCGGCCTTGTTCTTCCTTCTGGTCCTTCTTGCTCACGACCGAAACGGGCCGTTTAGGGGCATATTAGAGGAGCCGCTCAAATCCGGGGCAGCCTGAAGGGGAGGGGAAGATTCTTGATTCGTGCAAGTGGGCATGGGAAGACAATAAATGTCAAGAATGTCTTTAGCCAGGCCCAGGCAAATTGCGCGGCTCTTTGCATCTTCTTGGCTCTCTCTGTGCGCCCTCTCAGCAAGCCCTCTCAGCAAGCAGCACATATTGGCTCAGCAGCACATATTGACTCTTCCCCAAGACACGCCCGAAGCTATTTAATGCGCAGAATGAGCTTGATTTGGACGATGATGACAGCAAACAGAACAATCGCTAACGGTATAGCGAAGGCTAAGGTGAGGAGGCCCAACAACTGAAACATTGAAGGAATGCCTATGCCATCGAAGAGAAGGCAGGTGACCACAAGAGCCATTCTCTCGATGTACTTCCTGAAACTTAACGCTGAATCTGCATTCAACGAGTCTCGCTTCCTCTTTCCGAACCGCCAAAGTACTCTTCTTACCGAGTCATCATCTTCTTTCATTCTGTTCACCATCACGCAAAATGGCAGGCAACCCAGTGTCCATTCCCTTTTTCGACAAGCGGTGGAGCCTTGTCCTCACAGACTTGATCCTTGAGCCAACACCTCCCCCTGAAGACACATCCACTGGAATCGAGGTTTGCCATGGTTTCTGTTAATGAATTCGGAACGTCTTTAGGCTTCATGCGTTCCTCCGATTCACCTACAACAGGGACAGATGACAGGAGAAGGCGAGTGTAAGGGTGCAGCGGGTTCTTGAAGATGTCCTCGGTCGTCCCAATCTCGCATGCCTTGCCTCTGTAAATCACTAGCGTCCTGTTGCAGAAGTTGGCGACTAGGCTTAAATCGTGTGAGATGAAAGCATATGTTATCTTCGTGCTCTCCTTCAGCTCCTTAAGCAACGCGATTATCTTCGCCTGAACTGACACATCAAGAGCGGATGTCGGCTCATCCAAGATTACTACTTCGGGGTGAAGAGCGAGAGCGCGCGCAATCGCCACTCGCTGTTTCTCGCCGCCGCTCAGAGTGTGGGGATACCTGTAGAGATAATCGTCGTTCAGATTGACCAATTTGAGCAGTTGGTGAATCCTTTCTCTTCGCTCTTCGTGAAAAACCACAAGAGGTGACTCTAGAATGGATTTCACACTGCGCCTTGGGTTCAGCGATGATGTTGGATCTTGGAATACCGTCTGAACCTTCCTCCTGTAATCTTTCTTCTCCTTCTTTGTTAGTCGAGAAAGGTCCCTGCCTTCGTAAACCATTCTCCCCTCGTCCGGTCTATATACAAGAAGCATCATCTTAGCCAAGGTTGTTTTTCCCGATCCAGTCTCTCCTATAATAGCAAAGGTTTCGCCTTTCCTGATGTCAAAAGAAATTCCATCGATCGCCCTAACTTCTTCCTGTTTTCTCCTGACGAACCCTGTCTGGACTTGAAAGATTTTGGTGACGTTTTCGAACTCGTAAATGCTATTCATCGTTAGTCAACCTATCCTCGACCATGAAACAAGCGGCGCTTTGGTCGGGATCATATGCTTTGAGCAGGGGTCGAGCAGTTCTGCATCTTTCCATCACGTTGGGGCAACGCGTACTGAAACAGCAAACATTCGTTTCTCTGTCGGACTGAGATATTTCTCCTGGTATAGATTCCATAGCTCTGGACTTGTCAAGTGAGGGAATGGAGGCAATCAACCCTTTGGTGTATGGATGCATGGGGCTCTCAAAAACACGCGACGTTGTCCCGAGTTCAACCACTCTTCCTGCGTACATAACATATGTCCTCTTCGACATTTCATGTGCTATTCCCAAACTATGCGTTATGAGGATGAGGCTCATTTGTTTGGCTCGTGTCAGCTCGAGTAACAGATCTAGGATTTCCTTCTGTGTAGTGACATCCAAGGCGGTGGTGGGTTCGTCGGCAATCAGAAGATCCGGTCGTCTAAGCAACGCCATGGCAATCATCGTTCTCTGCCTCATTCCGCCGCTTAGCTGGAAGGGGTACATCCCAAGGATTCGCCCTTCGTCGTATAGCTTCACACTCTCCAGAGCTTCCTCAATTCTATTGTGGCGTTCGTCCTTTGCTACTTTCTGTTTTCCGGCCGACCACTTTAGAACATCTTCCATTTGTTCACCGATTTTGAAGAGTGGATTTATCGAAGACATGGGGTTCTGGAAGATCATCGCGATTTTCTTTCTTCCCTCCCAAGCTTTGTCCCCGAGCATGTCAATGCCGTCGAACGTAACGCTCCCTGATTCGACGACTGCAGTCTTTGGCAAAATCCCCATAAGAGTTCTCACTGTCATCGTCTTGCCGCTCCCTGTCTCTCCCACGACTGCGACCGTTTCCGATTTTCCCACCTCAAGTGACACGCTATCGAGAATTGGGAGGAGCTTGCCTCCGGAAAGTATCTTTAGAGTGAGGTCTTTTATTTCAAGGAATTCCATTAGAGCACCTTCACGTCAAAAAGATCTCTCAATCCATTTCCGATAAGGTTGAACGACCCTATGAGAAGGCTTAACGCCAGGGCGGGGAAGAAGGGAATCCACCACGCCGTTGCGGCGAATGACATCCCGGAAGCCACCATAATGCCCAAGTCGGGCGTCGGTGGGCGAGCCCCTAATCCGAGAAAGCCCATACCAGATTGAATCAGAATGATGAAACCGAAGTCTAGGGTCGCCTTGACTGCCAAAGTCGAAGTAGCATTGGGGAGTATCTCGAAGAACATGATCCTAAGGGAGCCGGCGCCCTGAACCTTCGCTGCCTCGACGTAGGGTTGGTTCTTGAGCTGCTTTGTCACGGTATACATCACTCGAGCATACCAGGTCCACCAGATAGCGATGATTGCAAGTATGACGTCATTAAGACTTGGGCCGAGGACACCTGCAATCACGAGTGCGAGGACAAGGCCCGGCAAAGACAGGAAGATGTCAATCACCCTTACGAGCACAGTCTCGACCCATCCGCCATAGTACCCCACTACAAGACCGAGGATTATGCCGGGTGGAGCGCTAACTGCGAGCACTACGACAGCAACAAATAGAGAGATTCTAAATCCGAATAATACTTGTGTGAGAACGTCCTTGCCGATATTATCAGTGCCGAAAGGATGAACCAGCGAAGGGGACAGGTACGCATGCGAGAAATCTGTGAAGGCACCCACTTGGTTTGCATAAGGAGTAAGCCATTGGGCAAACACAGACACTAAGATTATCGCCCCGAGGATAGCAAATCCGACTACAGCTAGTGGGTCATACGTTAGTCTACGCATCTGCCTCCTAAGCTCGTCTGCGCGTCCGGGTCTGAGGTGTATCATTCACTCTCTCCCAGTCTAATTCTTGGATCCACGTAGCCTAGTCCGATGTCAACGAATGAATTTAACGAAACGTAGAATATACCAATTATCAGGACAGTAGCTATGACAGCGTTGAAATCGTTACTCTGCATGGCTTGGACGGCATACTGAGACAGACCCCCCCAAGAGAATACAATCTCAACGAGGAACGCATTTGCCACAAGGGAAGCATAGAGCAGCCCTAGGATTGTCAGGACCGGTACGAGTGCTGTTCTTAAAGCGTACTTGAAGTTAGCATCCCACGACGACGCGCCGAACGCTCCTAGCGCAAGGTAGTAATCTTCCTGGGTCTGATCTAACATTCCGGCATAGGTAAGCTGAGCTATTTGGCCTATGCCCGCCAACGACAACGCAATTTCTGGCAATATCAGGTGTCTCGCGGAATCAACCAAAGCAGGCCAGTTTCTCGTCAGCAGACTATCGACTAGATACATGCCAGTGATGTGTGTGGGAAGCGGTCCTGTGAGCTGTCCTGTGATGGGCAACAAATTGGTAAAATACCCAAATATCAGCTGGAGAAATATTCCCGCCGCGAAAGGAGGTACGGCGATACCTGCTATCCAAAGGACGCGCACTAGAGCCGAGATTCCCTTGCCCCTGTAAGCTCCGGCAATGACACCGAGTGGGATTCCAATCAGAGCAGTCAGTATTATCGAGATTGTAATTAGTTCGAATGTTGAGGGAAAGAAGTACTCGACGTCTGCCAAAACGTTCTGGTGAGTGGTCAACGACATACCCCAATTGCCTCTGAGGAGATTCCAGACGTAGAGGAAATACTGTTCGTAGAGAGGCTTGTCTAGTCCTAACTGACGATCATAATTTGCAACTTGAGAAGCTGTTGCGTATGGGCCTAATGCGAGCCGCCCGGGATCGGAAGGCAGTACGTGAGATAGATAGAAGATTAGGATTGAGAGACCGATAAGCGTCACCAGAGCGAATATCACTCGACGTGCAACAAATCGAGCAAAAGAGGGCAATCCTCAAACCCCTCGAGGCACGCAGTCATAGGTGGGGCGAACCCACCTTTCCCCCTGTCCCTCTCTACTCAAGCACGTCGATGTTCCGCTTGGCGCACATGTCCTTTAGCACTTTCGGCCAGACCGTTACGCTTACCTCGCCCAGGTGCGCTTTTTTAAGGAGCAACATGAGGGTCCTTGACTGACCGATTCCGCCTCCAATCGACAGGGGCAGCTTGCCGCTCATTATTCCTTTGTGGTAGTCGAACCTCGACGCGTCAAGCTGGTCGCTCATCTCAAGCTGTTTCCTAAGAGTCGCGGCGTCGACCCTTATCCCCATGGAGCTTAGCTCGTGCCTTCGCTTCGTCACTGGATTCCAGACCAGGATATCTCCATTCAGGCCGTGCATGACCCTTCCGTCCTTGGACTTCGTCTCCGTCACCCAGTCGTCATAGTCCGCGGCCCTCATCTCATGTGGATACCCATTCCTTAAGACCCATCCGATTCCAACGATGAACACGGCGGGGTGCTCCTTTAGGAGCGCCGTCTCGCGCTCTTTCCGAGGGAGGTTCGGGTACATTTCGAGGACGTCCTCCGCGTGAATGAACTCAATCTTGTCCGCCATGTCCGGATACTTTCTCTTGAGCTTCGGGTAGAGCTCGTGAACGTGGGTTTCTGCCCCTTTCAGCACCTTCCAGATCTTCTTCACGGTCTGCTCCAAGTACTCCAGATTCCTCTGGTCGGCTGAAATCACCTTTTCCCAGTCCCACTGGTCGACATAGGCGCTGTGATCATGGTCGAGGAAGTAGTCCTTCCTGACGGCCCGCATGTCAGTGCAGACTCCCTCCCCCATCTTCATCTCCAGCTCCTTCAGCGCGAACCGCTTCCATTTCGTTGCAGCCTGGACCACCTGTGCGTCGATGGGGTGTTTGTCGTAGTCGTTCGAGATGTGGAACTGGACGGGAGTTCGCGACCCGTCCCTGTCCAGCATGTCGTTAATCCCGCTCTGGGCGTCGACTATCAATGGGACAGTAACCATCATCAGATTGAGCTCCTTGCAAAGGTTATGTTCTATGTACCCCTTAGCGGCAAATACTGCCCTTTGCGTTTCCTTTCTGTTGAGCAAAGAGCTGTATCCCATCGGCAGGATTTTCTCTACCTCCTCATACGTGCCTATGCCGGGGCCTACGAGGTCGTCTTTTGCATGAGTCGGTTGCATGGATGTTGAGTCTAACGGACGAGATTTAAGTCTCATCACGAATTCGGAATCCGTGGGACGCTCCGACGAAGGCTTCCGAGTCTCCTTGGATTGCTAATATGGTCGTAGGTAATCATCAGAAACCAAATCCGGAAAATCTCTGCGGACATGGGTCTCTGCACTTTTTCGAACAGATTATTAGTCCTCCAGATTTATCTGGAGACTCTCCTTCACGACGGTATGTGGAATGGTTGTGAGAGTGCTTCTGATACCATCAATATCTGTGATATCTGAGAGAAGGTCCTTCGCGGACTCCTTGTCTCGAGTTCTTGCTATGAAAATGATGTCATGGGGACCAAAAGTCAGGTAAACCGTCTGGACCTCGGGAATCTTTGCGATGCTCGCTGCAACTTTCTCAGTGTTCCTGGATGATGTTTCGCATGTCACTTGACTCACCAAGAGGTAGTCATGCCCCACCCTTTCGGGATTCACTCTGTAATGCGATCCTTCCAAGATTCCCAAACGCTTGAGGCGTTTGATCCTGTTAGAAACGGACATTTTTGTGAGTTCCAACTGTGTCCCAATCGCTGTAAAAGACAGTTGAGCGTCCTCTTGGAGCAACTTAAGCAACAGCTTATCTTTCTGGTCTAGACTTGCCCCACCCTTGACTTTGTCCATGGTACGGCGAAGTCGAAGGGCTGGAACGTATAAGAGCATTAAACCACTTGTCGATGCGTCGTAAAGATATTTGTTGAATTTGCGAGACGAAGTCAAGCAAAGCGTAAATATCACTATACGATTTGAATCAGTATGCAGTCTGCGACGGTAGGCTGCGGGAATGGTCTCCGAGGAGAACCGGCTGAGCTTGCGTTAGACGTGATTTATCCAGGAGGGTTCGGTATACGTTCACAACTTGGCGACCTGGAGGAATTGCGGAATTCCATCCTTCAGCATGGACTCCTCAATCCTATCACCGTTCGAAAAATACGCCCATCTCATTACGAAGTGGTTGTTGGCCACCGGAGGCTAAAGGCTATAGAAAGCTTGGGCCTCTTGAAGATTCCGGTACGGATAGTCGAAGCGGATGACAAGGAAAGCTATGAGATTTTTCTCGTCGAGAATCTTCAGCACCAATCATTAGAGCCACTCGACGAGGCACGAGCCCTCTACAAGTATGTCTGTTCAAAGGAAAGACGTGGGTTAGGGTATGGCTCCGTCAAAGAACTTGCGAGACGGATTGGAAAGAGCCAAGAGTATGTATCTAATCGAATCGGTCTCCTTCGGCTTCGAAAATCTACACTAAGGCATTTGTTAGAGGAGAGAAGGTTAACGGTTAGCCATGTCGAAGAGTTAGCCTCAATTTCTGACAATCCTGAAGCAGTTGAGCAACTCTCAAATCTCATGATGGAGAAACAAATTTCAGTCCGAGTTCTTGAGAAAACTATTCGGCTGATCAAGAGCGGCCTCGGAACGTCCAGAGCATTGGAACTTGCAAGAATAGAGTCTGATTTTAGAATCGGCCCTGAATTACCGAATTCCAGTGCAAATTGTCTTGACGACCTCATGAGGAGGACGAAAAGGATTCTTGAAGCGACCCTTTCGTATCTCGATAACACCCAGCCTGAACTCGAAAATGAGCCAGCAATCTACAATTACTGGGTGAAGAACGTTAGGTTACCTGTTCACAGAGCAATTGATGGGACGATTGTCTGTAAGAAAAGATTGGTGAGTAAGTGTATGTCCGGTTCAGAAATCATGCCAGCGCGAACTCACTTGTCTGCATAGGGAAACTACACAGTTCGACATCATGACGATCAGCGCGCGCGGCTTAGCGTGTGTGTTTGGTCCAAACCGTAAATAAGGAGCGACCCGAGTCGGAGTCATGAAGATACTGGTACTAATTCCTATGCTGAAGAACGATACCTCAGAGAGGGAGACAAGAAAAGAACTTGCGAGAATCAAAAACCCGACGGTCCAATACACAGTGAGGAGCTTGAAGGCGGGGCCTGCTTCAATCGAGTCAGAGTTCGATGATAGATTGGCTTCGCCATATGTGATTGAAGAAGTAGCGAGGGCTGAGCGAGAAGGATTCGAAGCAGTTTTCGTAAGTTGCATGGGAGATGTTGCCACGAGCGCTGCACGGGAGGCCGTCCAGATTCCCGTCATTGCACCATGTCAAGCGTGTATGGCCGTCGCATCGACCCTCGGTGATAAATTCGGCGTGGTCACGATAGTGGAGAATTTAGTCCCTGTGTTTTTTCGCAAAGCCAAAGAATATGGTTTCCTTGGCAATTTGGCTGGCGTCCAGAACATCGGCGTGCCTGTCTTGGAACTTAACAGGAGACGCACTGAGGTCGTACAAGCACTAATCAGGGGGTCGAGAGACTTAATCGACAACCATCAGGCCGACTCAATAATCCTAGGCTGTACAGGGCTTCTTGGCATTGCAACCGCCCTCCGAAAGAAGATTGAGGTCCCCGTCCTAGACCCTACGCCAGTTTCAATAAAGTTCGCTGAAATGCTCGTCGTTTCTGGAATATCTCACAGTGCCAAAGCGTTCATGCGTCCACCTAAGAAGGTCCGTAAGCTTGCAAATCTGCCCTACCTAGCGGGAATCTCCAACTCTAAACCCCAGTGAAGTCGCAGATGTGGAATAGGTTGATTGCATCATGAAGTGAACCAGATTCTCTCAAGCGTCTTTTTGAACAGAAGGGATCTAATTGCGACCATATGGGGCACGCCATGGGGCCTGCAGAGCAAGGAAAGCGACCGAAACTGCAAGTGGCTTGCATTCCCATATGATTATTCCACGTGGAATATCATTCTCGCGAGTTGGCTCAAGATCTCCGTTTGCTGCGACGTGCTTGAGCCGAGAGCCACTAGACTCTTGGTTGGCGCGACACTCTTGCCTTCTGTTAGCGACAAAGAAATCCTCTCACCTCGCGGTGTAAAGCGAAATGGAATATTCATTTCGACCCAGGGTCGCTTTGAACGCTCGCTAGAAGGATTACTCGAAGAGGCTTGACCCCCGAGTTCACGAAATCCTCCGACTTCTTGCCTTGAGTACGAACTGAGGTTCACCCTCCTCTGCAAGGTAACAATGCGCCATTACCGGGAGGCTGTTCCAATCGATTCCCCAATCCCCACGCTTATTGATGGCTATCGCCCCGTAGGGCACGTTTTCCCTTGCAGCTAAACTGACCCACTTAGTAACCGCTTCAGATGGGGCCAAGCCGTCCGTCATCAACCTGCATATGTCCCTTGCTACGCCGTACTTGATGCTGAATTCGCCTTGGCCGGTTACGCAGACAGCACCCACCTTGTTATCGGCAAACAGGCCGGCCCCAATAATCGCCAAATCGTTTATTCGCCCAGGAAGCTGCAGAGCCAATCCCCCAGAGGATCAGGCACAGGCTAGGTTCCCACGCCTATCCATCGCGACGGCACCCGTGGTGTCAAGTCCGAACAGGCCTGGTTTGTTTCTGATTAGCTTTCTCAGCTTCGGCCACTTGACAAGGTAATCGAGCTCCTTCGCTAGCTTGAGCTGCTTCTTCAGAGATTTGTATTCTTTCATTCTCGAGTCCGATACCTTCCCAGACTCTTGGAACTTGAATGCGCGACCGAATTCGGTCGCGAAATCCCCCGCAAGAATTCTGATATCGGTTTCGGTCATGACTTTTCTTGCAACCAGTATAGGGTTTCTGATCCCTGATACTTGAGCCACGCCTCCAGATTCGAGAGTCTTCCCATCCATAATGTTGGCTGTGAGGCTCACCTTCCCATCAACACCCATAGGTGAACCTGCTCCCGCTCCATAGCTGCCATCATCCTCAAGAACTTTGATTGCTTCCTAGACCATATCCAAAGCGGAGTCGGAGAAGCCCATCCCTTTCTTTGCCGCCCTGATTACCCCAAGCTTTGCTTTGCCCCGAAGGGCAGTATCAGCGCCTCCGTGAACGAGTATCTTTGCTTTCATGGTCGAGGGCTGCTCCTTTCCAACAAGCGGAATTTCAATCTTCATGTTTGAAAAGTCAACCTTCCAGCGACCCCCTGGGTTCTAATTATTTCTTCTTCGCGATGAAAACGTACGCAACGGTTGAACCAGCTTGGACACACCAGTTAGGATTTTCCGGACCAATAATCGTCCATGCCCAAAGAAAACCATCAACAGGCATTTTGATTTCTTCTACTACTTCGCCATATGGATTCTTGACCTCGGCTATCTTCGTCCCTCTTCGCAGTTTGACGCCGACATCCACAAATCGATTCACAAGCCCTCCTCTGTTTACCCTAACCGAGTCGTAGGACTCGTATTCTCCGTTCAATACTGGTGTGTCGGTCTGGGGCTCAATCTGACCTACTACCATTCCAAGCTTTTTGAGAGTATTCATTACGCCCCTTACTCCTATCTTCACTACTCTTTGTCTTCCGTCAAATCGAGATTCAAAGCTCCCTTCAAGTTCCGCTGTGAATCCTGGAATGCCGTTCATCATGCCGAGTTCCGCCCAATATAGATCTCCCATCTTCGTCCCCGGCGTTCCCAAGTTTGCAGTAGTGGTATGAATGACAGTAAGCCCAAATGCGCGCGCAAGCTCTAGAGTGCGCCTTTTTGTCTCCGCATCTTTGGCGGAGCCCACAAGAGAGAACATGAGACATGGATTCACGTTCTCGTGCAGATCAACAATCAGACTCGCGCCTACGGTCGCATGATTCCAGATGAAATTTGCTATGCGTGACGTGATATTTCCCAAGTTGCTGCCTGGATATGATACCGCTAAGTTTGAGCCATCGTGCGGTGAGACGTACTCTCCAAGTTGCATGCCGAGAGGATTCGCGATTGGGAAGGCGATTACGCTCCCTTTCAGGTATCGTGGATCAATTGCGTTTCGCATTAGTTCGTGAGTAACAGCGGTGCCCGATAATTCCGTTGGATGGGTTGCACCGCAGAGGACTACCCTAGGACCCTTATGGGCTCCGTTGGCAACCATGACCGGGAGGCCAACTCGTGTGGTGTCCCTCAATTCAAACCAAGTCGAAGGTCCCCATCTTGTTTCTCCCGGATTTGCGCTGACTTCGCCAACACTAATAGAGTCTGGCATCAATTCCACTACTAGACGGCGAATTACCTAAAATATTAATGGATTTATCTGAATCCGCAACATGTTCCATTGACCAGTAATTGATCCTCCCCTACACGAACCGGGAACGCGGAAGTCAGATTTCCCTTGGTGGAGAGATGGGGAGGCCTCCAAGGTAAGAACAGGATGCGTTTGATACTTTCAGTAAAATGTGAGGATGGGAGCCTTGCTACCAGGGCCCGAAGGCTCCCTTTTCCGTGTCTCACTGTCGATACTTGATTTGATATCTAACCGAGATTCTTGATGTTGTACATGTAGGAGTCGAAGGAGAATTGATTGTAATACACGTAGCCCCCTACGTTAGGACTTAGGGCTACATAGGATGGCGAATTGAAGCAGAAAATGTCTGGGGCCAAATTGACTATGTCTACCTGGAGCTGATTGAATATCTGCTGCCGCAACGTCGTGTTACTCGTGTTTTCTTCTTGGCTTATGAGATTATTGATAGTCGAATTGTCCACCCACTCGGCTGATGCCCAGGTTCCGTTGGCGAGAGAATCGTAGAACGGGTAGAAGTATGTGTCTGTGTCTGGATAAAGTGTTGCAGTGTAAACCGTCACGATTTGAGGAGATGTAGACGCGTGGGCTGCCAGCTGCGTGAATGTCTCCCAAGTCTGCACTGCGATATTCACTGTTATTCCAAGAGCGTTCTCAACATCTTTTTGGAATTCTTCTGCGATTTCCTGCTCGGTGATGCTTCCCGACACGTAAGTGATTGTGATTGTTGTCGTGGCAGGATTTAGACCAGACAACGCGAATTCAGCTTTTGCAGCAGTAATGTTCGTGCGATAGACGAAAACATTGGGGTCATGATATTGATAGGTATTGGCGACAGGACCTTCAGACTGCACGGCCCCTGGTGCGAGTATTGGCATTTCGCTGTAGTTGAATGCGTACGATAATGCTCTCCTAAGAAACACATTATTTAGTGGAGGGGATTGCGTGTTGATCATCAGGTCGAAGAGCTGTGGCGATGCGTACGTACCCCAAGTCCAACCCATGGACTTCAAGGACTGATATGTTGGAACCGACACATAGGTCCCCACCCAGTTCATCTGTCCTTCCTTGGCCAGCGACAGAATTGTGGCTTCCGTAGTGATGCTATCGAATTTGATGGTCTGGAAAGCCTGTGGGTTAGACGCCCATCCCTTCCAGAATCCGCCAAACTTTGTTAAGGTGAGAACAGTATCTCTTTGCCAGTTTTGCAACATGTAGGGTCCCGAGCCAGCGTCGTTGGTCGTTAGCCAACCGGTGCCCCAATCGCCCATCGGATTTGTACTGGTTACATTGGTCAAGTGCTGCATGACAAGGTTCTTGTCTACTATGAATAGCAGTGATAGAGAACCGAGAAATGGTGCAAAGGGCTTAGTCAGTTGGAACTGCACAGCTGTGCTGTTCACCATGGTTACCCCGGAGGAAGTCAGTTCTGGGAGCCAATCCGAAGCGACTCCTTGCTGCAAGGCAAGATTTCTCTGCATCGAGAACACCACATCAGCGGCCGACATGATGTCCCCGCTGTGGAACGTGATACCACTATGGATCGTAAGTACATAGGTCAGGCCGTTAGAGGAGACCGACCACTCGTATGCCACGTTTGGCGCGGGAGCCCCGTTAGGAGTCTGAGTAATGAGATTGTCATATAGGTTGATATATGCTGTGAACTGCTCGTAGTCGGATCCTATGGCTGGATCGAGGGTCCCAATACCTCCGAACAAGTCCATATTCAGCACTGACGATGCAGTTGAATTGGAGGTACTGCTTGTCGAAGTGGTTGTAGAAGATGTCGAAGTGGTTGTAGAAGATGTCGAAGTGGTTGTAGAAGATGTCGAGATGGTAAAGTAGAGTGCCACACCTGCAACAACTAACACGATTATTACGACTAAGGCGGCGATGGATCTACTGATTCCTGCGTGTTTGCTCAGATTCATTTTCGTTCAGAAATGAACGATTCGACTTCTTAAAGGTTTGAGAACTGCACATACCTGATTATTAGATGTTGGGAGTGACTTGCAGTTCTTGCAAACGCACCAAAAGGCGAGTCTTGGGGGACTTTTGGAAGGATTGATGAATGGATAAAAGCAGGGACCGTCAAATAATGGGGAACGTTAACTGAATAGGAGATTGATGAGGTTAATTCTATTCGACCGGGTATCTTCGCCTCATTTCATCGGTGAATTCAATGACCATCCTGTCCATGAACGCTATGAACTCTTCCTCTGATTTCATGGCCAGAGCCTTGTTGGCATCTATCTCGTCTTTTACCTTGAGCAGGAACGGGTCCGGCTTGAGCTTGTCGGTCTTCGAATAAATGGCTGTCAATCGAGTTATTGCGTCCATGAGTCTGAGGGATCCGTAGATCTTCGGTTCGCCGACGCATCCTCGAGCAGCGGTCAGAAGGAAGAGACACAACTCAAATATGTATTCTTCTGCAGATTCCCCGCCCTTGGGCTGAGTCTGGGATAGGGTTGGGATAGACTACACCTTCTCTCCCAAATTAGAAGACCAATTTTGGCCGTATTTGTCCAGATAAGTCTCCTTAGCTCCTTTCTTCTTTTTCAATGGCTTCTCCCCCGACTCCGCAGGATACCCTATGGACACCAAGAGATCAGTCCTACAATGACTGGGAAGGCCAAGAATTCTACTTACCGCTGCCTCATTGTATGATTTAATGAATGTGCCTGCTAGTCCCAGTGCATACGCCGCCAGAATGACATTTTCTGCCGCGGCGCCTGCGTCGAAGCGCGTCATCTCCTCAAAGACTTGCTGTCCGCATGTTCTAGCGAGGTCGACGTCTGTGCAGACAAAAATGGCTACTGTGCAGTCTCCGAAAAAGCCTGGAGAAACTAGTTTTATCTGTTGGAGTACCTGAGGGTCCTTTACGACTACAATGAATCGATAAGCTGCGTTTCCCGCCGTCGGGGCCCTATGAGCTGCGTACACTATTTTGTTCAAGAGGTCGTGGGGAACGGGTTTGGGTTCAAAGCTCCTGCAGGCGTGTCTCTTCCTAAGAACTTCGAACAGTCCTACTTGAGCGTCGCTTGCGGCACTCCGCTGCTCCGCCAAATCAGCGCCCCTGATCTGCGTATGTCGAGGATATCTCGGCTGAAAACTCGCTGACATCGCAGCGGACTTCCCGTCTCCCTCTCCCAGTCATCGAGCCGCAGTTCTGATTTCGACGTTTCTGAGCATTGCCGCCTCCCATCAGATGACACTTTCTATTGGCTTGTACGGAATGTCGAATCCGAAATTCTTGGGCCCAAGAATTTCAAGTCCCTTGGGCTTCCTGAAGGGCGTGCGCCCCTTGAGCCCGACAACCGACACATCATCCCCTTCCTTTAGGTTTGTATTCGTAACTGGCTCTCCCGTGTGCCTTTGGATGACTTGAATGATATCAGGGCTTGTGACATAGGGTGCTTCATCGAGCCATGTGACGTGATTCTCGTTCTTGAAGAAGATCTTGAACTTGTGGCCCTTGAAACCGCCGTCTCCTTCTATTGTGCTGGTCCCCCACAAATAGCCCTCCTTATCTTCCCATTGTTTTTTGACTACCTTTCCCTTGAAGAGTATCCAGCCGTTAGTTGCCTTCGCCACTGCTTCCGCTGGATCCTTCTTGCTCTCGACGGCTTCCCGAAGAGTCTGTCCAGCGATCATGCACTCGCTGAGCGTATTGCGAATAACGACTTCTTTCATTTCTCTTCCCTTCATCAAGAATCCAGCACCTCCGGCAAGCCCAAAGCCTGCAACGCTGATCTCCTTGCCAAGGATTTCGGCGAGGTGATAGTTGGCCGCAGTCTTTACAATGGTCACATCTCCCCACTCATCCACGTAAGCGATGGGGTGGGGTGGCATGTCAGCAAGGTACGGTGTCGATTGATCTATCTGCGGAACAGCTCGACCAGCGTAGTCACCGTTTACGACTTTCATTCCTAGCGACATTGCGACGTCGATAGGAGCCGGGGTGTTCCCTCCGCCTAGCTCACTGGAGACCATCGCTTCAATCGTCACGTTGGCATAGCGCTCCAACTCGCGGACAGAAAGCACCAGTATCCGATCCGCAATCCCAAGTTTCTTCGAAACCCCAGCTTTGCGCATTCTTGCCTCTGTTTCGGAGGTAACTGGGGCTATCGAGCCCATGAGAAAAGGAGTGCAGACCCAAGCGTCATCCCGAATAGAGGAAGGATCAGAAATCGGAATCTCGCCCATCTTTTCCAAGTCTTCCGACAGAAGCTTGAGTCCAAGGGTAGGTTTTCCACCACCGCCCGTTCCGTAGAAAGTGCAACCGCGGACAAAATCTGTGACGTCCTGCTTGTTTCTTAACACTAGTTCGGGCATTTGCCTCGAGTGATTTTCGGCTTGAGTGATTATAAAGCTTAACACTAACAATGAAGGCTAGTAAACTTCGGCAAGGTCTATCACGTCACTGAAAGCAGGTCGATGTCGTGATCCGAGGGTTCGAATTTCCCTTCCGGCTCGAACCCTTTGTCGAACTATTGGCCTAGTGCGCGCTGGAAGAGGTGCGACACATTTCTCAACCTGGCTTTCTGATCGAGTCAGACATCTTGGGTTTGTGCGGAACAATTCGAGGCGGCAAGGAGGGATAGCACTTTGACCTCAGACCTTCGATGATACGGAAGGAGATTGAGGATTCCCTCAGCAGTTACACATAGATTGCGTCGACCTTTGTCAGATGCACCCATATAGGTGAAGGGAGGTCAGCAATGCGTGAAAGTCGGTTTAATCGGCGGAACTGGACTGATGGGGAGAGCACTTGCATCGAGGCTGGCAACCAAGCATCAAGTCCTGATAGGGTCGAGGGAGAAGGAAAAAGGAGAAAGCGTGGCCGAAGCAATTCGGGCATCCTCGGAAGGGGAGGTCAGCGGTGGGACCAACGTGGAAGTAGCTGAGGTATGTGATGTGGCCATACTCACGGTTCCGGACTTGGATTTGTCATTCCTTGAAGCACTGAGAACCCAGTTAGGAGGGAAGATTGTGATTTCGCCCGTCGTTCCGATGCGAGTAGAAAATGGTTTCATGATACATTCGAGGGCTGAAGGTTCCGCTGCCGAGGAAATCGCTTCCGTCCTGAAGGAGAGCAGAATCGTGGCGGCTCTCCACAACATCCCAGCGGCCACAATCCTGAAGAAAGACAGGAAGATTGATTTCGATGTCCTTGTTGCGTGCGACACGAAACCAGATTATGACGAAGCTTCTAGGCTGATTGCAAGCATCGAAGGCTTGAGACCGCTGTATGTTGGGTCCCTCGCAGTGGCTAGAATTATCGAGGAAATTACACCGCTGCTTCTGAACGTCGCGAGGCTAAACGGTTTGAAGAGACTGTCTGTCAAGCTGGTCTCTTAGAGGGCCAGTATCGCAGAAGTGGCGGTCAACTATTTGATCTAGGTTGGTCCCAGTTTCGGAAATGTGAGTGGACGTCATTCAAGTCCGAAAGAGAAGAATAATCAAATCGCAACGACCACACGGATTCGAATTCCTCCGGGCGCAGGACGATGTGCGCCTCCACGTCCCGTGACTAGCCCTGTTTCTTCCGCTCGGTCAGTTCGATTCAGATGCCGTTGGGATCCTTGATGAAGGCATGGTTACCGAGGTGTGGAGCAGCTTCGTGCTCTCATCAGGGGGTTAGGACGATGTGCGGTCGTCGGGATTTGAACCCGAGTTACCAACCATGGCGGATCGGAAGGTCGCAATCGAATTTCTAACCCAATTGAACGATTTGATCCCGCATAAGCGGGAAGCATGCTTTGACGGGTCCCTCCTAGCAGGCCTTACCGGGTTCAGCAGTAAAGGTTCCACTTAACAAGTCAAATGGATACCCCCCGGTCCATCTGATTAATCGGGTGAGTCCTGGCCCGGCTTAAAAGCCCCGTAGCTCACAACAATAGGTGAACATGGAAAAGTGAGGAGGCTGAGCCTGGCGCATTCGCCGTACCACCACTACCTGGAGGAGGACAAGAACTTCAGGAGGTGGGTGGAGGCCCTGGAGAGGGGCTCGATCACCACCGCGTCGGTCTACTTCCGCAAGGCCTGCTACGCCAGCGAGCAGCGCGGGACGACCCCGCGGGAGATCGCCTCCATGGACACCAAGCAGGCGAAGTTCTTCCTCCACGACCTGATAAGCCACTTCGAAGCCAGGGGCACGAGGGGCTCCGGCATCGAGAGCTACGTCAAGGCGATCAAGAGCTGGATGGTCTGGAACGACATCGAGACGCCGAAGAGCGTCAAGGTCTACGGGGCGTCCGACTACAACAAGTACGAGAACGAGGTGCCGCCGACGAGGCAGGAGCTCCGCCGGATCCTCGACGTCGCAGAGAAGCGGCCGAAGGTCTCCATCTCGCTCATGGCGTTCTGCGGCTTCAGGCCTGAGGTCCAGGGCACCCTGGCGGCAGACGACGGCCTCAAGCTGGCGGACATCCCCGACCTGAAGATAGAGCACGAGTCCGACGGGGCGGGGAATGCGACCGGGGGGACGGTCTCCTTCCTCAACATCCCGGCGACGGTGGTCTGCAGGAAGTCGATCAGCAAGGTGGGGCACCCCCACTTCGTCTTCCTTCCCCCCGAGGCATGCCAGTACCTGAAGAACTACCTCGAGTGGAGGATGAGGCCGAAGGCGCACACCCGGAAGACGTACTCCCACGGCGAGGAGAGGGCCGGGGTCCTGGAAGAGGTGCGCATGCCAGGGGAGAAGCTGACCCCGGAATCGC
>Ga0181533_1001631_pt1 | contig 28459 bp, 30 predicted proteins | sample PEATcosm2014_Bin_45_FD_119772 | JGI IMG/M metagenome (GOLD analysis project Ga0181533, IMG submission 119772) | Peatland microbial communities from MTU Mesocosm Facility, Houghton, MI, USA - PEATcosm2014_Bin11_60_metaG | ecosystem: Environmental > Terrestrial > Soil > Wetlands > Peat | place...
GGAGCCGTGTAAGATGCTCCTGATTTCAAAAAGACTGTTTGACGAATTCTTTCTGCAGAACAACAAGGTATTACAGGGGATAATCGCGGTGCTGTGCAAGAGGCTCCGCGAAAGTTGGATCTTTCATAATATTATCGGCCTGAAAGATGCTGAATCAAAAATCAGGGCGACCTTGGCGCGTTATGGCCAGACGTTGGGTATACAAGACAGCAGCGGGGTTATCATCAGTTCAACCTTCTCGCACCAGAGTATCGCGGACCGTGTCCAGATAACCCGCGAGACAGCAACCCGCGCATTGAACCGGATGAAGGATCAGAAGGAGATAGAAGTATTGGCTGGGCGACACATTAAGCTGCTTCCCGCTTTCTTTGACAAACATAATCAATTGGAACTCTGAAGAACAAAACAAGGAAGAGTAAAGAGCAAACCCTACCTCTCTTATCAGTAGGCTCGAGAACTGACGCGCCGGTTTGGACCTGATTTTGTTTTCTATAATCTCGGTTATGAATTCTGCGTTTAAAAAATAACACTTGCAGAAGTATGAACATGACAAAACCGTCTGATTGTATGTAGTTTTGGAGCATAGCCATAGCTCCTGCCTTCAGCAGCCAGTTTACGCAAGCCGGCTCTGGCTAAGAAAAGCTTCAAACGGAGGATTAATGACACCATCGTCATGTCAATGGAGAAGGATAACTCGAAAAATGAGACTGCCGGGACGTTTAACATATTTTTTGCTTGTCGTTCTCTTGGCCGGTTGTTCAAAATTCACGACTGCCCACCTCGCTGATGTTGAGCAGCAGCATCAGGCAGTGCCCGAGGCGGAGAGGGAGAGGCTCTGGGAACATAACAAAGCATGGCTGCTGTCGCGTCTGCCGCGTGCGGTTGAGGTCGCCCACCAGATCATCAAGGTCTTGGACGACTACCCGGGCAATAAGGATGTACACTCTGAGGAGTTTACCAAAGGCGATTGCGATAAAATAGTCGACGCCATACGGCACGCTTTGAATGGATACAGGTTTGTCCAGTTGCCGGACGGGGTTGGAAACTTCGTGCTCATTGAGGGGGACGCCGCATATGTCTTCGATATTATGCATCTCGAGTTCTCAGGTGTCGCCGGCCTCAATAAGGGATTCTATTTTACCGTTTCGGATGTGCCGCTCTTACGCTACGACGGCCGAAGCTTTGCTTTTGTCGCCGATGACAAAACCGATACAACTACTGATTGGCAGCTGTATCAGCGCAATATACTCACAATGGACCAGGGAAAGTCATCGGATCTGGGGAAGCATACCATCACTGGGGCCGAGCTTAACGCTGCGGGCGTCGCAAAACAGACCGACCTTCTGACGCCGCAGCAGCGGGGTGAACGCGAACTGGCAAAGCAGGGGATTGCCTGGCGCAGGAGGGCGCAGAGAAAAGCGGTCGAAATGTGCAGCAGCCAGTTAGAGTCGAGGAGCGAGGGAGCTAAACATGGCGGACTCGGCGGCAGATCCGACAGACATTCGCGTAATTCGGCAAGCAATCCGACGACAGCGGGATCGTCAACAGGAATCACGAACACGATGGCTGAAGCTTTGCAAGGCAAGGCCCACCTCAATTGCGGCACCGGCACGGGTTATATCCTGACGGAAGACGGTATTGCCGCGGAGGTGAAGAGGCTCGTAAAGAGTGGAAACGGCTCCATGGACGTGATAATAGCTGCCACCGCAAGGGAAATCCCCGGCGGAACCATGCGCTACAACTACCCTGTCAGCCAACTGCAGGTCAACGCACTCGGTGAGGATATCGGTCAGGATATGGTGCTTGACATCGAAAGCATGAAAAGTAGCAATAAGCTGAGCCTCAGCCTGCGCCCCGATACCGGTATCGGATACGGCTCGCTAGTTCTCACCGGTGACTGGTACGATGCTTCCGCCTCACGCATCTTGGGCAAGAAGCTGTCCAACTCCGAATTCGCGTCGCTCTTTATCCGCGTCTATCGGGACTGCGCGATAAAGGATAGCCAGGGCGCTTGCAAGAACATTCCGGATCTGTTCATGAGCATGCTGAACCCCCTCATTGCGCAAGATATCATGAAATACATGGCAGACAACTATTTATCATCCCCCAGATAACAGGGCAATTATTCCGGAGAACGAACTATGCGTCGAAAAGTTGGAGTCACTGTCATGGCTATTATCGTGCTGGCCGTGGCTGGTTGCATTGGAATGTGGTGGTTACGGTCGAAGGGGAACCATGATTGGCTGTTTCGCACGGCGCAGGTAAAGCGCGGCGATCTTTTGGCCACGATCAGCGCAACAGGGACGATTGAGCCAACGGTAGTTGTGGACGTGGGCGCGCAGGTTAACGGATTGATTAAAGCTTTCGGCAAGGATAAGAACGGCAAAATCGTTGACTACTCTTCGGTCGTTGATGAGGGGACAGTACTGGCAAAGATCGACGATTCACTATACGCCGCGGCACTGGCATCCGCCAAAGCCCAACTCCAGCAGGCTACGGCCACTAAAACCAGCGCCGACGCCAATGTCCTCCAGATGAAAGCAAATTTGTTACTTGCCCGACAGAATTGGGATCGGGCTCAGAAGCTCGGCCCCTCCGACGCATTGGCGCAAAGCGCTTACGATCAATATAAAGCCACTTTCGAGGTTGCAAAGGCGAACCTTGGAGCGGCCGTGGCGGCCGTGGAGCAGGCGAAGGCATCGGTGGCGCAAGCCGTGGCCGCTTTGAACACCGCGCAGATAAATCTTGGATACTGTACCATCAAGGCGCCGGTCAAGGGGGTTATTATCGACCGGCAAGTGAACATCGGCCAGACCGTAGTTTCCAGCCTGAGTGCGACGAGCCTGTTCCTCCTGGCCAAGGACCTAAAACGCATTACGGTTTGGGTTTCGGTCAACGAGGCCGACGTCGGCAGCATATATCCCGGCCAGCCGGTTACGTTTACCGTCGATGCCTTTCCCAACCGGGAATTCAAGGGGGAGGTCGGAAAGATTCGCCTCAACGCAACGATGACACAGAACGTAGTAACCTACACCGTTGAGGTGAATACCGACAATGACGACGGCAAACTCCTCCCTTATCTGACAGCCAACGCCAAATTTATCATCGGCAGGCGTGAAGATGTGTTGCTTGTTCCTAATGCGGCGCTGCGCTGGTCACCACGACCGGAGCAGATCGCGCCGGATGCTCGCAAAAAGCACCACGCTACGGAGGGTTCCAAACGAGAGAAGCGCGGTGACTCCGGCACCTTTGGCTCGACGCAGTCTCATGGGACTGTCTGGGTCAAGCAAGGCAACTTTGTCCGACCCATCCGCGTAAGCACCGGCTTGACGGACGGCGCATTTACAGAGGCCAACGGCAAGGATGTGACTGACGGCATGGCTGTGGTCGTCGGAGAAATGACAAAAGAAGATAAAGCCAGTGCTTCCGCGGAGCGCAGCCCGCTTATGCCTCAACCTATGGGTCGTGGACAGCAGGGCCAAACAGGGCAAACGAGTCCGGACAATCCCGGCGCGGCACGTGAACGATAATGGAGATTCGAAACGACTCATGGACCTGATCGAACTGAGGGACATCCACAAGACCTACTACCTTGGCGAGGTTGCTGTGCCGGTGCTCAAGGGGATTTCACTGAGCGTTGCCCGAGGCGAGCTCGTTGCGCTGATGGGTGCAAGCGGTTCCGGCAAAAGTACGCTGATGCACCTCTTGGGCTGCCTGGACCATGCGAGTTCCGGCGAGTACTGGCTGGATGGCCAAGAGATTTCCCGGCTCACCGCCAAGGAGTATGCCCGGCTGCGAAATCGGACGATCGGTTTCGTCTTCCAGAGCTTCAACCTGCTGCCGCGTACAACGGCGGTGGAGAATGTCATGATGCCGCTGACCTACTCCAGGGAAAACCTCAGCGAGCAGCAAAAGAAACGGCGCGCCACCGACCTGCTGTGTAAAGTAGGTTTAGCGGATCGCATTGACCACCAGCAGTCGCAACTTTCCGGCGGCGAGCAACAGCGCGTGGCTATCGCCCGATCGTTGGTCAACCAGCCGAGCATACTCCTTGCCGACGAGCCGACCGGCAACCTTGATTCCCGCACCAGCAAGGAAATTCTCCAGATGTTTCAGCAACTAAACAGTGTCGACGGCATCACCGTCATCCTTGTGACTCACGACCAAGAAGTGGCGCAATGGGCTCAGCGGATCATTCGCATCAAGGATGGTCTCCTTGAAGGCAGCTCTGAGTCGTTAGAAACGGGAGGCGCCGTGTGAAGTCATACATCACTCTGAAAACTGCTTTGAATGCGCTCCGGCGTAACGTCCTGCGCACAATGCTCACTACCCTGGGCATTGTAATCGGCGTCGCAGCGGTTATCTCAATGATGGAGATCGGCAACGGCGCGACTCGCGCCATCCAGAAGACCATGGCCAGCATAGGCGCCAATACCCTGGTAGTCATTCCGGGAGCCGCGAATACAGGTGGCATCAACTATGGAGCCGGCAGCCTTACGACGCTTACGCCGCAGGATGCGGATGCGATCTTCAGGGAGTGTCCTGCCCTTGCCAGCGTGGCGCCGATCGTGCGTGCCCGGACTCAGATAGTATACGGAAACCGCAACTGGTCACCGACGTATATCTATGGCACGACACCTTCGTTTCTTGAGGTGCGCGAATGGACCGACCTGGAAGAGGGAGAATCATTCGACGAGCATGATGTCCGCAACTCCAATCGGGTATGCCTCGTCGGTCAGACAATCGTGCGAGAACTGTTCGGCGGACGCTCACCCCTCGGTAAGGAAGTTCGCATCCGGAACGTCGCTTTCAAGATTGTCGGCGTATTGAGGATGAAAGGCGCAAACATGATGGGCATGGACCAGGACGATATCCTGCTGGCCCCGTGGACTACTATTAAATACCGCGTGGTGGCTACCTCCCTCGGCAGCTCTTCTCAGAGCGAGAGCGCTACGACTATCTCGTCTTCGAATAATCCCTATGAGAGTACTCCAGTAACGCGATACCCGGTCCCGTCGGCTAGTGAACAGGCCGACACGCCGCAACCGATCCGGTTTGCCAACGTTGACCAGATTCTGACCGCCGCACGGTCAAGCAACAGCATCCCTTCCGCCATCCAGCAGATCACCATGTTGCTGCGAGAACGTCACCATCTTCGAGCAGCCGCCTTGAATGATTTCAATGTTCGAGACATGACCGAAATCACCAAGGCGATGAGTTCGACTACGGACATGATAACGAAACTGTTGCTATGCGTGGCGATGATTTCCCTGGTGGTCGGCGGCGTCGGCATCATGAACATCATGCTTGTATCGGTGACCGAACGAACCCGTGAGATCGGCCTGCGCATGGCCGTTGGCGCTGAGCCGGGCGACATCCTCCGGCAGTTTTTGACCGAGGCGGTGGTAATCTGCCTGCTCGGCGGTACGATGGGTATCATACTGGGCCGCACCAGCTCATATATCATCTCATCGGTCTTGCATTGGCCGACGGCCCCTTCGGTCGGTGCGATCATTGCAGCCGTGATCGTGTCGGCAAGTGTGGGCGTAATATTCGGTTTCTATCCGGCATGGAAGGCATCCCGGCTCAATCCCATAGATGCTCTTCGTTATGAGTGAGGCAGAAGTTATGAATACGGATAAACGACGGCATTCTGCTCCAGCCCTGGTTCCGGCGTTTTATTTGGCCGTGCTGACGCTAAGCGGATGTATGGTCGGCCCGAATTATATCCCGCCGCAGACAACGGTTCCCGCTGAATGGGCCGGCCTTGCAAAAGCGCCCACGGGCCAACCGTCCGTGGCCACTGCCGGCGAGCCTGACCTCACCCGGTGGTGGCGCCAGTTCAACGACCCCACAATGACCGCGCTTGTGGAGGAAGCGGTGAAGGCAAACCTCAATATAAAAATCGCCGAGGCGCAATTGCGTCAGGCTCGCGCTTCACGAGGCGTGGCAGTCGCAGGACTGTGGCCATTAGCCAGCGCGTCCGGCGGGTACCAGCGGGTGCATGCAGCAGGCGCTTCGGGCGATCAGGATCTTTTTCAAGCCGGGTTGGACGCGGTGTGGGAACTCGACGTATTTGGCGGCCATCGCCGCAACCTTGAATCCGCGGACGCCAATGTCCATGCGGCAATGGAAAATATCCGCGACGTTCAGGTGAGTCTTGTCGCCGAAGTCGCGCTGAACTATATCCAGCTCCGCGGTTATCAGCAGGAGATAGTAGTCGCGCAAAACAACCTGGAAGCCCAGCAACGAACCGCGGAAATTACGCGTAAGCAGTTTAATGCCGGCTTCGTTACCGCACTCGATGTTGCCAACGCCGATTCGGCAGTAGCAACTACCGAGGCCCAGATCCCGGTCTATGAGACCTCAGAGCGGCAGGCAATTTATGCGTTGAGCATTCTTTTGGCTCGACCGCCGGCCGATCTACTTGAACAGTTGTCGCCTAGGAGCGGCTTACCCAGCGTACCGACGGAAGTCCCCGCCGGTTTGCCTTCCGACTTGTTGCGTCGTCGGCCCGACATCAGAGAATCCGAGGCTCAACTGCATGCCGCCACAGCCCAGATAGGCGTTGCAGTCGCTGATTTCTTTCCAGCGTTTTCGCTCACCGGTACTGTAAACTGGAACAGTAATCTGTTGCGAACATGGTGGAGCGAATCCAGCCGTTCGTTCGGTGTTGGCCCGTCGGTTACTTGGCCGATTTTCCAGGGCGGAGCGATTGTGTCGAATGTTCGGTTTCAAGAGGCGCTTCGCGACCAGGCATTCATTACGTACCAGAAAACCGTGCTGGCGGCTTTTCAGGATGTCGAGAACGCACTTATTGCGTTTACCAAGGAACAGCAGCACCGCAAGGCACTCATTGACGCCGTGACCGCCAACCGAAAAGCTGTTGACTTGTCATTACAGCTGTATACTGAGGGACAGACCAATTTTCTCAATGTCGTCACCGCCCAGCTGTCACTATATGCGGCAGAAAACGCTTTGGTGCAGAGCAATTGCAATATAGCAACCGATCTGATCGCCCTCTACAAGGCTTTGGGCGGCGGCGGCGAGCCTCTCTCATCTTGAACACAATGCCCCAAGGGCGATACAGACGGTGCTAGCCGCCTGCCGCCAGTCGGGCCAGCTTTGCGCCAAAGGCCTCTTTGATCTTGGCAATGTAAGGGTTCTTGTATGCGAAGATCTCACCCTTTTCTTCATGGACCAACATTGTAGCGTTGGTCTCAAACACTACGATCTCACCATTGCAGTCGAATGCGCAGTCGATGCCGCTGTAGTCGAGCCCTGTCGCTTCAGTCACGGCCCGCAGCGCGGCTTGGTGCGGTTCGTCGAATATTAGCTGCGGGTCCTTGAGGAAAGATTCTTCCTCTTGGCGCATCCAAGCCTGGTTGGCCATATCTGTGCGGAAATGGTGCACCTTCCAGTCATTATGAATGGCAAGATGGTACGGTAGGAGTTCACCATCGATGCATATCAGACGGTATTTACGGAAGAAGCCATCTGCTGAGCGGTACTCCACGTACTCTGACACGTAGTAGTCAACATCAGGACGCTTGGCAACGAAATCTGTGACGGCATCCAAGTCAACGAGTTTTTCAAAGTCGTCACCTCCGTGATTGCCGGCAATGCGAACCAGCAGCGGCATTTTGAATCCATCAAGGACCTTGTTTTCCGCGGCCTCTGCCAGCACTGAGCCGGCAAGTCGAATGGTTTTGGGGATGCGGCACAAGGGAATGCCGGCAAGACGTCGTGCGACAGTCTCGCGGTCAGTACTCTTTATCAAACGCGGATGGTTAATCGTGGGGCGGTCAATATGCTCCACGAGATCTTCCGCAAACGGCAGTAAGTCCTTGTGATAGTCCGCGTCGGCAATTATATTGAGCACAACATCGGCTTTGGCTCGCAAAAAGTCGAGATTTTGCGGTGTATCCGGCAATACACAATATGAATGGCAGTCATAGGGTGCTTTGCGAGTCAGATAATTAACCGGGATGCAGCCAGAACCGGGAGCGTACAGAAGCAACACTGAGAAATCGGCTTTCTCTTTTCTGGCGGGCCATGTGGTCAGTGGACGTAATTCCTGGGCTCGACGGAAAATGACCACGGAGTTGGCGACTTGGTTAGTGCGCCACAGGATGTTTCCCAATGTAGTATAAGCGTTGACATTATTCGGATTGAGGTCGATCGCGCGCGCTAGGAAGGCCATGGCCTTATCATCATGTCCGCCAGCGCGGTCTAACAAGGTGCCCATGCAGAGCAGAGCGAAATCGGTGTCGGGCTTGATTTCCAGCGACTGATGAAGATTTACCGCTGCCTCGGCGAGCCGGCCCAAATCGATAAGGAGCGCGCTCAGATTGCCGTGCGCTTCAGCGAATCGGGGATTGATTTTCAATGCCCGACGATAACTGGCTTCGGCCTCTTCCTCCCGGCCAAGGCTGTAGAAGACAAAACCAAGGTCGTTGTGCACATCCGCATCACGCGGCGCAAGTTCCGCGACCTGAGAAAGCGCACTCAAGGATTCTGTCCATTTGCCCGATCTTAAAAGGGTTTTACCCAAGCCTTTCCAGCCTATAGCCTGTTCGGGGTGGCGTTTTGTCACGGCACGGGCCTTGATCTCCAGTTGGTCCCACTGCCCGGTGTTGGTGAGCATTTCGAGTTCATTGCTTATCGCAGCTGGCAGCGAGCCCTTGTTCCGTTTGATCTGATGAGAGAAGTATCTGGATTTACTATGCATGCTGAGGTCCTCATAGATCACAGCTTGAATAATGATGAGAAAAAGAGGCGTTAGAACCTTTTAGCACCGTTAATCGAAGTTGGTTCAGGTCGTTTATGCTGCATTTTCGAACCGCCAGGTTTCATATTCTTTCTGGTCATCGGTGATAACAGTTTTCTTCCGAAACTCTTCCATAAAGTCGGCCAGTTTCTCAGCCGCTGGAAGTGTCAATGCATTATAAATGGAAGCACGAATGCCGCCGACTGTCCGATGACCTGCAAGACCGGAAAATCCTGCCGAGGTTGCCTCAACAAGGAATCTTTTTTCCATTTCCGGGGTAGCAAGATTGAACGACACATTCATCATCGACCGGTCTCGCGGATCTGCCTTGCCGCGGTAGAAGCCGTCGCTTCCATCCAATATGCTATATAAGATTTCAGCTTTGCTCCGGTTTATCCGGGCCATGCACGTTAGACCGCCGATTTCGTTGATTAGCCAGCGTGTAACCAGCAGAACGACATAGATTGCGAAAACAGGCGGGGTGTTATAATTCGAGCGGGCTTCGGCATGGACGCGGTAGTCTAATGAAACCGGGAGATTGGTAGGCGCGTCTTTGAGCAACTCGTCGCGGATTAACACTACGGTCACCCCTGCCGGGCCGATGTTTTTCTGGGCATGGGCATAGATCAGTGAGAACCGCTCGGCTTCGCAAGGCACAGACAAAAAGTCAGACGACATATCACAGATTCGTGGAACATCATCTCGACCTAAGACCCGATGAAATTGAAGCCCTTCGACAGTTTCGTTGGAAACATAATGAAGGTAAGGCGCATCTGGCGAGAATGAAAGTTCTTCATCGCTAGGCAGGCGCTGGAATCGACCCGCTTCTCCGCTCCAGATTACACGAACCGGACCTTCGCGCTTTGCTTCAGGGATGGATTTGCCGCTCCAGTATCCGGTGTGTAAGTATTCAGCGGGGCACGTTTTCCCTCGCAGCAGGGTCATCGGCACCATCGAGAATTGTTGCGTCGCTCCTCCCTGCAAAAACAATACGTGATAGTCCTCGGCTAGCCCCAATAGCTTGCGGATATTGCTTTCCAGCTCTGCGATAACGGCAGCGAACCAGTCGGAACGGTGACTTATGCCAAGAATCGACAGACCGACTTCGGGTACTGCAATAACGGATTCTTGAACTTGCAGCAATACGCTTTCTGGCAGTGCGCCTGGTCCACCTGAAAAATTTAAACTGTTATGTAGTTTCATCTGTCAGTGAGGCCCCTTTAAGTTGTTGGATTTTCTGGAGACAGCACTTGCACAGGTCGCCGATACAAAGGATTTTTCGCTGGGACGATCAGCAACTTGTTCCTCGTCTTGAGCAAAGGAAGCTTCCGGTGTGGGCCATCCCACCTTGTGGAGCATCGAAAGGATCTCATCCCCTTGCAGCCGAGCAATTCGGCGCCTGTCCTGGTAAAAGTACCGGTCTTGTCCACTTTTTGACCGTTGTGGCGGATTATTGACTCATCTCCATTATCGACAAAGACCATAATCCTTGGAATGGGTCCACTGCCCTACTGACAGTGCTGTTTTGCCCTTGGCTGGTGAGACTTCGAAGGGTAGAAAAGCTGATTGTGCGCCTGTGAGATCGCCGCTCTGGAGTGCGGAGGCAAGTTGGCTGAAATCCTGTTTGCGTTGCTGCATCGTTGCCTGCCGTGTCTGCATACTGGAGTTGCTGTGCGATATCTCTGAAATGGCGGTCATTGTTAAATCCCATTTCTGATGTAGTGTTACTAAACCAGATGCATACTGAATGCCAAATTATTGGAAGAGTTAAATACAGGACTTCTTCTTTTCATTTATAGACAAAATCATCTATAGTTCTCAGGCCAATGTTTCTTGTTGTTTTAAATATTATGTAACCTTCTTCGCGGATTCCTCGTCTATTAAACAAGCAAACTCCAAGAAGGTCGTAAATGAAGAAAAATACTGTCACGTTTAACGGTACAACAGCTGTTTTCAAAAGTTTGACGAGTATGATTATCAGACCTTGAACGTGGACAAGATGATACTTCCGAAAGTCTTCAACTTCCTTTGCGGTAATCTTATGAGGAGGACCATGCTGTTCGTCCTGGTCCCGCTGATTATCGCCTCTTATTTAGGAATCCTGGGAGTTGCCGCGTTGTTGTCACCGGAGTCCTATGATTGGCGCTGCAATTCGATCTCCCAGTTGCTCTACTCACGAGAAAATCCGGAATATCATCACATTGCCTCGATCTGCGTCGCCGGTTTCGGCGTATTGATGATCCCCTTTGCCGGTTACATCCGCCGACGATTACGGAGCGCTGCTCCCACGGCCGCAACGATCGGAGCCGTCGTATTCTTCGCAGGTTGTATTTGCTTTACCTTGGCCGGCCTGATCACGTCGCACCCTGCGCATGGAATGGCTCGTTTTCCCAAGCTGCATGATATTCTGGCGCGCCTATCGGCAATTAGCCTCGTGGTGGGAATGGTGGTGTTCAACTTTTGCGGAACAATAGGGTATTTCCGGCAGAAGCAGGGAAAACCGCTCCATGGACGCAGCCTCCTGGTCTCTTGGAACCTGCTCACGTTGCCGGTGGTCCTAATCGTCGTCACGTGGCTCGTAATACGCACCTACTTGAAACAATCAGGTCCGACTTATCATGCTATTGTCAATTCTGTTGCCTGGAAAGTAGGATTCTGGGAATGGATCGGGTCACCCGTGATATTCCTTTTCCTCGTTTGTGCCGTGTTGTTTCTGCCAAAAAAAGAGAGCGGAACAATCCGGGGGTTGGAGTAATCAACGCACTTTTCGACGTTCAAGTTGATTTGTCTTTCCTGCGAGCACGCAATAATGAGGAGATACTGATGCCCGGTTCTTTGGCCGCTTCCTGGTAGTTCATTCCCTGTTTGATCAGGGACTGGCCCTTGCTCGCCAGACGCAGTATTGCTTTGGGCTGGCCGAGGTGTGTCCTCTTGTCGTGCGCATTGGCAAAACCAGACCGGATACGTTCCCGAATAAGCCAGCCTTGGATTATACCGCTCTCAAGTTACGAATTTTTCCGATATTTACGACGTCAGGAGCAGAGGAGCATGCTTAACCCCATCGGGCAACATCGGTGCAGCCAGGAGCGTCAGCTTCTGGATGCAGATTTGCTTAATAAACTTAACAGGAGGTTTTACTGAATTGACATTTTTTACAGGGACTGGACTGGTCGTTAAAATTGTGCTCATAATTCTCATCTATTTTTCCGTGATTTCATGGACCATAATTTTTTTCAAGTTGCTGCAGGTCTACCGGGCGAACAGTGAATCAGAACGTTTTCTTGAGTTCTTCTGGAAAACCAAGAAGTTCGACCTGATCAATGCCCAGCTTGACCGTTTCACTAACTCCCCGCTTTCCGTCATGTTCAATGAAGGGTATGGCGAATTGAAGAAGCTCATGGAAAAGGGGGAACATCCGGATGAATCCAATGGCATCAGCACCGATCTAGGCGGGATCGACAACATCGCCCGCGCATTGCGCCGGGCCACCACCTCGGAAATAACGAGACTTGAAAAATATCTGACATTCCTTGCCACCACCGGAGCCACTGCCCCCTTTATTGGCCTGTTCGGCACGGTGTGGGGAATTATGACCGCCTTCAAGGGTATCGGGGAAACCGGTTCGGCTTCCCTTGCGGTAGTCGCTCCCGGTATTGCCGAGGCGTTGATCGCCACCGCTATCGGCTTGGTGGCTGCAATTCCGGCGGTCATGGGATATAACCATTTCCAGCATAAAATAAAAGTGGTGATTTCAGAAATGGACAGCTTTGCTACGGAATTTCTGAATATCGTCCAGAGGACTTTTGCCAAGTAATGTGGGGAAGCGCCATGTCCAATCGAAAATACCCGCTTTCAGCAACTGGAATTAACCCGTTATAGAGGATTTACACGAATGGAATTAGGGAGCAGAGGTAATAGTGACCGAGGCGCCATGTTCCAGATCAACGTTACGCCGCTGGTGGACGTCATGCTGGTGCTTTTGGTAATCTTTATGGTTACTGCGCCGATGATGCAGTAGGGGGTGCAGGTCAACCTGCCGAAGGCGGAAACCAAGACTTTGCCTGCGCAGGAAGAGAGCGTGGTTGTCTCCATCGAAAGGTCCGGAAAGGTTTTTATCAATTCTGCCGAGATACCGGCCGGTGATTTGCGGACCAAACTCAGTGACATGTTCAGCGCCAGAACCAAAAAAGAGGTGTTCCTCAAGGCCGACACGGATGTTCCGTATGGCGAAGTTGTTAAGACCATGACCGAGATCAAGGGGGCGGGGATCGAGCGGCTCGGCATGGTAACCGAGCCGTCCATGAAGAAATGAAATCCACCCTGCAAAGAAAAGAACCAACCGTGGCAGATATCTAATGTCCTACAAAAGTACCGATAGATACATAGAAAAAACATTTTTCTATTTACTCGCGCTATCTCTCCTGCTGCATACGGCGATGTTCATGGTTATCATTTTTCTCCCACAGGAAAAGAAGGTTGCCAAGGAACAACCGGTCATGATCGATTTGCAGGACCTCCCCCCAAGCAAGGAGACCCCGGCCAGGGAAAAGAAAGAAGTGAAGCGTTTTGCCGAAGAAAAGCGCCGGGTCGTAAGGGAGAAAGCTCCCAAAGGGGAGATGGAACGGGAGAGAATTGCCTCAATGCCGCAGCGGGCAGCTCCACCTGCCGCTCAACCACAGCAGGATTTGGGACAAATGGCACCGGCCCAGCCGGAAAAGGAAAGGACGCTGCCAAGGGAGGTGCCATACGGCGAAAACCTGCTGAAGCCCAGGGAAGAGAGGGCTACCAATCTTGCCAGATTGTTTCCCAGCCCCGGGAATATGGCCAGGCTTGAAGAAAGCTACCTCAAGAAATACAGTCAGGAAGTGGAAGAGGGGGAGGTTAAGTCTCTCGATACCGATGACGTCCGGTTCGGCTCTTTCCTGCGCCGCTTCGAGACGGCGGTATACGGGGTCTGGAGTTACCCGCGGGAGGCGACAAGCCTTGGCATCGAAGGGATGACTCCGGTGAGGATAACTTTCAACCGGAAGGGGGATATAGAACAGGTCGAAATCCTTAAAAGTTCGGGGAGCGATATCCTCGACAACGAGGTTCTCCGCGCTTTACACCATATCGGTCCGATAGGCTCACTGCCGAAGGGATATACAAAGGATAAATTCTATCTTATCGCATCCTTTCATTACGGGATCTCAAATGGGATGAGCCGCACTCTGAATTAATCATACCCCCGATAACCAGACCGGTTTCCGGAGGAAGGCTCTGGGTGAGTTTGCACAGCAAATCAAGGAGCGGGTGACAACAACGGTTGTTTCCCGCTCCTTGATTTTACAATCATACCGTTACACTTGTTTGTCCGTTTGAAGATGATGTGCTACCTGCTGCGCCTGCAACCCCGGCAACCTGGTTGGTGGTATTCGTTTGAGGAGTACCGGATGATTGATGGTGGTGGTGATGGTGATGTCCACGTGTTTGACCTGTGTTTTGCATATCTTGGGTTAGCTGCGTATAAGCCTGTTGGGCGCCGGACAGATTACCTGTTTGAAGTGCGGTGGCTAGGTTTTGTATATCCTGGCTGGCGATGCTGCTGATTTGGCAGTTGGACTGTTGACCTTGTGTATGGCTGACATTTTGATTGTTTTGCAACATTTGAGCAAAAGGACTATTTTGCTGAATTTGGGTCACGGCCTGTTGTGCATTGAGTAAACTGGCTAGATAATTATTATCGTTTGAAGAAATACCGGATATTGCCATTGTCGTTCTCCCCTTGTAACTGGCTTATTTTATTTATAAATTCGTCAAAAGCTATCTGTTGGCGGTTTTCGCTATCATCATAACCGACAGATCCTCGTCAAGACCTTTCATTTCCTCCCTTTGACAAACTTCACCGAATGCATCTGAAGCTTAGCGAAAGGGCTCAAGGTGTGGGCAACAGTCGTCACCCACACCTTGATTTTTTGTTCAGGCAGTTATGCTGATTTGCCCGCCAGTAGACGATGTGCCGTCTCCTGTATCGGTGGAGCTGCCTACCTGGCTTGTGCTGTTTGCCTGCACGGAACCGGCCCCTTGATGATGGTGATGATGGTGGTGGGCTTTCATTCCCTGCTGCAGTTGCGCAAAGGCCTGCTGCGCGCCGGCAAGGTCACCACTTTGAAGCGCCGTGGCAAGCGCCTGAAGAGGGCTGCTCTGGCTGTTGCTCTGACTATTGCTGCTCTGGGTCTGGCCTGTTTTCAGTCCGTCACTTTGAAGTTGGGCAAACGCTTTTTGCGCGTCGGCCAGATTCCCTGATTGAAGCGCATTAGCAAGGCTCTGGAAATCTTGCTTGCGTTGCGCCAGGTTGGCGGTCATGTCATTTTGGTAAACACTGCTTGTAGATGAAATGCCAGATATTGTCATGGAAATTCTCCTTTGCCATGAAGGCTGATATGAATTGTGTCGATATAGCAATGGGCCATACCAAGATGTATGGAGTTGTTGATTTTATGGCGACTATGCCGGAGGAGCGCGGCAATGCGCGGTTGATGGAATCAACGTGTGAAGGCTCTTACAGCTTTTTGGGATGAATAAGGCTTCTTTTACCTGGGGTATGATCAGCACAGGCTTGAGGACAATATCCGCCGCGGAGAAATCCTGTACAAGCAGGCAGAATGAGCATGTATGATGATCACCCGGATCGTTATGGTTATGAAGGGAAGTAACCAGTAAGGAAAGAGAAAAAAAAGCGATTAAAAGGATTGACAGCAATTTTGCCATCTGCTTCACCTGAATTCTGCTTGCCTGCTTAAATTGATGCAAAAAATGTCAGAGGGTTATTTCAAATCAAACGGATTTATGCCATCGACATAAGAAGCAAAATCATTGCCAATTGGCATTGGGGAATGGATGTTGTAGTAATCCCTTATAATTAGCTATGTTGGAGATGATTCTACGTCCCCCCAAAATCTTGCAGATTGATTTTTCCGCAGGGAAATTAAATCAAGTTTTTGACAACTATGTCAAAATAACCAATATTCCCTCTCCCCATCATTTAGAGCTTAACAAGATTGCCATGGGCTGAAAAATATCTATTATCTATATCCATGACTTATTGTCTTATCTGTTTATTATGGTTGAGGGACTCAGTCTGTGAACACTGGTGCTGTTGCCACCATATTCGCCGGAACTGAATCCGGCAGAACAAATCTGGAATGTGTTACGTCGGAATTATTTTGCTCACGGGCCATGATCCCTCTAATGAGACATTTGCGCCTGCCATTCTTTACACTTTTAGACTCTAGGCATATAATAATTGCAGAAGTGACGTAGCTGGTAAATAGCTCAGGGCGGGTGAGTATGAATCGGCTAACCCTTGACACAATATCAGGATTATTCGTGTTGGTAGCCTTGATCATTCTTGCCTTTTATTCCATAAAACTCGGGAGGATGGAATTCTTCGGGGGGAGTTCCTATCAAGTCTATGCCGAATTCGATTCAGCCGCCGGGCTTAAAAACGAGGCGACTGTGGAGATTGCCGGGGTGGGGGTGGGAAGGGTTGATGGCATAACCCTTAATCCCAAGAGCGAGATGGCCCGAGTCCGCCTGGAGATCAAAAATGGTATAAAGCTTCAGGAAGACGATATCGCTTCCGTTCGAACACAGGGGATCATCGGCGACAAATTCATATCCATTTCACCGGGAGCGTCTGACAGGACTATACCGCCCGGTGGGATGATAGAGGATACGGAGTCGTCCGTCGATTTCGAGCATTTGATAAGCCAGGTCATCCAGGAAAAAACCAGACCCGGCAAAATTGCTCCCTCAACAGGCGGGAAGGTTCAACCCAGGGAGAAAGGAAAGGGAAACAATCCAAGATGAGTCATTGCGGAATATTCCAACATCCATGCATTTCTTAAACGAAGCGAATTGACGGCTTCGATCAACAAATGAGGGGTACCGATCTTTCAGGAATTCAGGTCCGACCCTACATTACATGCTTTTTGAGGAATTATGCACTGTTTTTTTCATCCCTTGCAACTGATCGCTTCTCTTGGGTTAATAGCCTTGACCGCCTGCTGTCCGGTTGGCAAACAATTGCTTGGGGATCCCCAAAACCCCTATCCTCTTCACTCCGAACGCAAGGTAGGTGAAATCGTGCATCTGCCGACCGGCGACCTGGTCAGTCAAAAGGATATGATGGCGGTGGTCAGAGATGCAAAGATCGTATACATTGGCGAAACCCATGACAACCCCGCATCGCACCGGCTGGAACTTGAAGTGCTCAAGTCCCTTGCAGAGATCCATCCAGAGCGGCAGGCACTGGGGATGGAGATGTTCGTCCGCTCCCAGCAACCGGCCCTTGATCGCTGGGTCGCCGGCAAACTGGATGAGAAAGGATTTCTCAGGGAATCGCACTGGCTCGAAAACTGGAACATTGACTTCGCCTATTACCGCGATCTGCTGGATTTTGCCCGCAAACATAAAATCCCGATTATCGCCCTGAACGCGGAAAAAACGCTGGTGGATGCAGAGCTAGTCAAACCCACGAACCAAGTCAGCGCAGCAGATCAAAGCCGGTTGCCGAAACTGGATATGACCGACCCCTACCAGCGGGCAATGGTGGCGGCCTACTTCAGCGACCATACCCACGGGAAAATGGAGCTTGATGGTTTCATTCGTGCCCAGACGGTCTGGGACGAGACCATGGCCGAATCGGTTGCCGGCTACCTTGCGAGCCCGGCTGGAAAGGAGATGCGTCTGATGGTTATCGCCGGCGGCAACCACGTGAATTACGGCTTTGGCATACCACGCCGGGCATTCCGCCGTCTTCCCGCTTCCTATATCATGATCGGCGGACAGGAAATCCGCATTCCGGAAAACAAGAAAAACCAGATGATGAACGTAACTCTTCCCATCTTCCCCATGATTCCCTACGATTTTCTGGCATATATGGACTACGAGGAACTACCGAAAACCGGGGCCCGTCTCGGAGTGATGATCGAACCTGCGGCGCTGGGCCGCGGCCTGATGGTCATGAAAATCTTGCCCGGCTCCAACGCCGAGCGTGCCGGTCTGCAAACAGGTGATCTGCTACTCACGCTTGATGGCGAGCCCCTGAAAGATAATATTGACCTGATATACGCGCTGAAACAGAAAAACCCAGATGATAAAATGACCCTTATAGTGGAGCGGCATGGCAAAACCATGAATGTGGAAGTTCACATTCCTCTCTCTGAAGAAAGAGATCACCAAGGGAATCAATAACGGGGGGCATCTAACAGCTACCTACTTCCCGTTCTCTTTTTAATGTCGGGTTATATCGACCGGCATTCCGGACATGGCTTTCAGTTCACGATTCAGCTTTATAAAGTCAACTCTCTCCAGTAGATCTTTATCGATCAATAACTGTATAACCTTGTTCATATAGTCTGCATCCTCGTACCTGTGCATCTCCACGTATACTTTCTCCCCTTGGATAGCCGCCTTTACCGGCTGATTCACGATAGTCACCCTCGTTCCCTTTCGAACCAGCCTGAAAAGCTGCACTATGTCTTCCGGATAGAGACGCATACAGCCATGACTCGATCTGGTGCCGATTCCCCATGGCTTATCCGTACCGTGGATAAGTACAGTTCTCAGCGAAAGGCGCAAAGCGTGGCTCCCCATGGGGTTATCCGGCCCGGGAGGGACAACCCGGGGAAGGTCAGGTTTTTCTTTACGGATCGATTCCGGCACGTACCAGGCAGGACTAACGATTTTTTCTATGACTTTATAAGTACCAAGAGGCGTATCTTTACCCTGGTCACCGACCCCGATGGGAAAAGTCATGACCATACCCGGATTATTAATGGGGAAGAAGTAGAGGCGAAACTCGGGAACGTTGATTACGATTCCGGAGTGGACCGGCACATCAGGTAGGATCCATTTCGTCGGGATCCTCACGATATAGCCTGTTTCCGGGATGACGGGATCCACGCCCTGATTGGCATCGGTGATCTCATTTATGCCGATATCGAATCTTCGGGCTATCTCCCAGAGTGATTCGTTCTCTTTGACCCTGTATTCCTGTTCATTGCCAATTATGCTGTCCGTATTTGAATAGATTCCGGAACCGATGACCGGCATAGCCAGCAATGTAAGGCAGGCTGCCCCGATGAATTTCGCTAAAATCCTATTAACTGTCAATTTCACAAATACACCAGCCCGTTCAAAGACTTCCCGGGAAACCTGCCCGGTTTTACTTCTCGCTCTTATCAATGCTCAAGGGTCCCGAGCCAAAGTGGGAGATTAAAAGGGCTGCTCCAAGCTAATCTTAATAAGGGGTTCTATGCACAATTATACCCATCATCTTCTGCCCTCCAGAAACAGACTTACAGCGTCGAGGTTGTCAGAAGCAGAATTGCCAATCTGACCAAAAGAGATTTTGTCATCTGCCAGCCCTCTCTTCTGAGTTACCGGATACCTTCCACCTGTCCTATTATACCATGATTCAACCCTGCCGCAATTCCGCTATTCGCGAAAACCTTTTGATTAACTTGCAGTTACAAACTCGGTCTTTAACGAAAAAAAGGCCACTTTTCCAAGGAAAAATGACCTTTTTGATTAATGGCGTCCCCTACCGGATTTGAACCGGTGTCGCCGCCGTGAAAGGGCGGTGTCCTGGGCCGGGCTAGACGAAGGGGACAAAAACTGTAGATTTTAAAAAATACTAAACAATTTCGAATTTGTCAATTTATTTTTAAAAGAGGAAAGTATTTCCTTTCTTGACACACCACTTCCTTTTAGTGTAGCCTAATATGTCCCACCGCAATAAGGGACAAACCATCATTCTTGACCCTTAAATCTCATGAAAATTACTGCAATTATTCCTGCCCGGTTTGCATCAGTTCGTTTTGCCGGAAAAGCTCTTGCCGATATCCTGGGCAAACCGATGGTGCAACATGTTTACGAACGGACGGCAAAGGCAACGCTGGTCTCCGATGTGATCGTAGCCACTGACGACGAGCGGATCGCGGCTGCTGTCCGAGCTTTCGGTGGACGCGTTGAGATGACCGACAAGGGGCATGAAACAGGTACCGATCGGCTGGCTGAAGTGGCCGCACGCTTGGACTCGGATATCATCGTTAACGTTCAGGGGGATGAGCCCCTCATAGAGCCGATCATGATAGACGAGGCGATCAGGCCGTTCACCGAGGACCCGGAAATATTGATGGGAACCCTCAAATCCCGCATCAAGAACCTGCACGATTTCCTGAGCCCGAATGTAGTCAAGGTGGTCACCGACTGGCAAGGGTTTGCCCTCTACTTTTCCCGTTCACCCCTCCCCAATTTCCGCGACAAATGGAATGATCTGAAAGACGAGAAATTCGCTTCCGGCAAGCTCCTCTGTTACAAGCACGTGGGGCTATATGTCTACCGCCGTGAGTTCCTCCTCAAGTACGCCAGAATGTCCCCCACTTTTCTTGAACTGGCAGAAAAGCTGGAACAGTTGAGAGTTCTGGAAAACGGTCACCGGATCAAGGTGGTGGAGACCGAACATGAGACCGTCGGGGTGGATACCCCGGCAGACTTGCAGAAAGTTCTGGAAAGGTTAAGTCAAAAGGTTTAAAAACAAAAGGAAAAGGGCGAAATGAGATAGTTTGAACCTCCCCCTTTGCCATTGCCTGTTGCTATGGGAGTAGTTATTTATGAAGACCAAATTTATTTTCGTGACCGGCGGCGTTGTATCTTCCATCGGTAAGGGACTTTCATCCGCTTCCCTGGGGGCGCTCCTGGAAGCTCGCGGGCTCAGGGTCACCATGCAGAAACTCGATCCCTATATCAACGTCGACCCCGGCACCATGTCCCCTTTCCAGCACGGCGAAGTCTTTGTCACCGATGACGGCGCCGAGACCGATCTGGATCTTGGACATTACGAGCGTTACACCAACGCCCGCCTTTCCAAAAAGAGCAATTTCACAACGGGTCAGGTCTATTTTTCCGTAATCGAGAAAGAGCGGAGGGGCGATTACCTGGGGGGGACCGTTCAGGTCATTCCCCATATCACCGATGAGATCAAATCCAAAATTATGGACAACGCAAAGGGGAACGATGTGGCCATCGTCGAGATCGGGGGGACTGTGGGCGATATCGAGTCACTTCCTTTTCTCGAGGCGATCCGGCAGTTTAAAGCGGACCGCGGAGCCGGCAATGTCCTCTACATTCACGTGACGCTTGTCCCGAACATCAAGACCGCTGGGGAGATGAAAACCAAGCCGACCCAACACTCGGTAAAGGAACTCAGAGAGATCGGCATTCAGCCCGATATTCTCCTCTGCCGCTGTGAGCAGGACCTCCCGCATGACATGAAGGCAAAAATCGCGCTTTTCTGCAATGTGGAAGAAAAGGCGGTCATAACTGCGAAAGACGCAGAGCATATTTACGAAGTGCCGTTAGCGCTTCACTCGGAAGGGCTTGATGAACAGGTGGTGGAGAAGCTAAATATATGGACCAAGACCCCTGATCTCACCCCCTGGCAGGAGATGGTCGAGAAGTTGAAAAATCCGAGCAAAGGGGAAGTGCGTATCGCCATTGTCGGCAAGTATGTCAATCTGACTGAATCGTATAAATCCCTGTCCGAGGCTTTGACCCACGGCGGCATAGCTAACGACTGCCGGGTGAATCTTGCTTATCTGGATTCGGAAAAAATAGAGCAGGAGGGTATTGACGGACTCCTGGACGGTATGGATGGTGTCCTGGTGCCCGGGGGCTTTGGGGAGCGGGGTACTGAAGGGAAGATCAAGGCTATCGAATTTGCCCGGACCAGTAAAATCCCCTTTTTCGGCATTTGTCTGGGGCTGCAAATGGCGGTTGTGGAATATGCCAGAAACGTCTGTGGTTTCGCCGACGCCTATTCCACTGAATTCAAACCCGACTGTAAAAACCCCGTCATACATCTTATGGCGGAACAGAAAGCTGTCTCCCGCAAAGGGGGGACGATGAGACTCGGGGCGTACCCCTGCACCCTGACCAAGGGGACCTTCGCTCAAAAGGCCTATGGCGCAACCGAGATCTCCGAGCGGCATCGCCATCGCTACGAATTCAATAACACATACCGGAAGAAATTTGTCTCCTGCGGCATGGTCCTTTCTGGACTTTACAAGGAAGGGGACCTAGTTGAAATGGTGGAGATCCCCGATCATCCCTGGTTTGTCTGCTGCCAGTTCCATCCCGAGTTCAAATCCAAACCCTTGAACCCACATCCTCTGTTTCGGGCATTTATCGCCGCTTCTTTGGGAAATAAAAGGGTGAAGAGTGACGCGTAAGGGGAATCCGTGACTAAAGAGATTGTTGTCGGAAACGTAAAGATAGGGGGGGAGCGGCCCCTCGTTCTGATCGCCGGACCTTGCGTGATAGAGAACGAGAAGGCCACGATGAGGTGCGCCGAGCGTCTTATGACGATCACCAACGGCATATCCGTCCCTTTGATATTCAAGGCGTCTTTCGACAAGGCTAATCGCACATCATGTTCATCCTATCGCGGTCCCGGCTTGAAGGAAGGATTGCGCATCCTAGCCCGGGTGCAGGAAGCTTTAGGAGTGCCGATTCTCTCCGATATCCACTCAATCGAGCAAATTAAGCATGCTGCCCAAGTGCTCGATGTGATACAGATTCCGGCTTTTCTCTGCCGCCAGACCGATCTCTTAGTAGCTGCGGCAGAGAGCGGCCGGGTGATCAATGTCAAGAAAGGACAATTCCTGGCTCCGTGGGACATGGGAAATGTTGTCGAAAAGGTGCTATCCACAGGCAATGACCGGATTATCCTGACGGAGCGTGGAGTCTCTTTCGGTTACAACAACCTGGTGTCCGATATGCGGAGTATTCCTATTATGCGAGCTATGGGGTATCCGGTGGTTTTTGACGCCACGCACAGCGTCCAGCTTCCCGGTGGTCAAGGGGGCTCTTCGGGCGGGCAGCGGGAATTCATCGAGTATCTTGCCCGTGCCGCAGTGGCGACCGGTATTGACGGGGTCTTTCTTGAGGTCCATGAAGATCCGGACAAGGCCTTGTGTGACGGGCCCAACTCTGTCAAGCTGGATGACCTGCCGGGGATGCTGAAGAAGTTGAAGGCGATAGACGCCATCGTCAAATAGACGGCTTCGCCAAAAGTCCATCTGTGGCGTTGTGCTCCGGGCCGTGAAGCTCAACGTACCGCGCATGTACGCCTCGCACCGGTCCTCACGCGCCTTGCAGCTGGAACTTTTTACTGTGCCGTAAGATTCACAGTTTATCCAAGGTTTTCACCATACATAGGTTGATATGATTCTCGAAGAAGCAAAAAAAGTGATAAGGATCGAGGCGGAGGCGCTTATGGCCATGGCCGATTCCATCAACGGCGAGTTCGAGCGAGCTGTGGATATGATCCTTGCATCGCATGGTCGTGTGGTTGTGACCGGCATGGGAAAGTCGGGCCTGATCGGCCAGAAGATCGCTTCTACCATGGCTTCCACAGGCACCCCCGCCTTTTTTCTCCATCCGGCTGAAGGGATCCATGGTGACCTGGGGATGATCATGAGGGGGGACGTGGTAATTGCCATCTCCAACAGCGGCGAAACCGAAGAGTTGCTCCGCATCCTCCCGGTGATCAAGCGCCTGGGGGCCGCCCTTATTACCATGACCGGCAACCCCGCTTCGACGCTGGCCCGGACAGGCGACGTGTTCCTTGATATTTCGGTAAAAGAAGAGGCGTGTCCGCTTGGTTTGGCCCCAACCGCCTCAACTACCGCTACCCTGGCCATGGGTGACGCGCTGGCCGTGGCCCTGCTTCTGAAGCGAGGCTTTAATGCCGAGGATTTCGCACTGTTTCATCCCGGAGGAACGCTAGGAAAAAAACTGATTCTAAGGGTGGAGGATCTCATGCACACCGGCGCCGACGTGCCGTTTGTCTCCTCAAATGCCCTGATGCGTGATGCCCTCTTCACCATCACCGCCAAAGGGCTCGGGATCACCGGTGTTAAGGATGCTGACGACGCCCTGATCGGGGTAATAACCGACGGCGACCTGCGTCGGGCGTTGGGAAAAGGGATCGATATCCTGAACAGCTCGGCAGGCGACCTCATGACCGCCAGGCCGAAGAGGATCGGGCGTGCGGAGCTGGCCGCACGCGCCCTGCAACAGATGGAGCAGTTTTCCATCACCTCGTTGTTTGTCTTTGATGATGATGAGGCAAAGAGTCCGGTAGGGATCATTCACCTGCATGACCTGCTGAAGGCGGGAATAGCGTAATCCTACTGAGTTCAGCGGCCTGCGACTGATTTAACCGATAGGTTGAGAAATGTTCTATGCTGAATGTTGAATGCAATATGCTGAAGGGTTTAATATGGATGATCGTCTTACCAAAATAAAGCTCCTACTCCTCGATGTGGATGGGGTGATGACAGATGGCCGGATCATTTTTGACTCCAATGGGGTGGAGAGCAAGTTCTTCAACGTCAAGGACGGCCACGGCATCAAGATGGCTCAGCGGGCCGGGATTGAGGTAGGGATTATATCTGGTCGCCAGTCCCAGGTGGCAGCCAACCGCGCCGTCGAATTGGGGATTATCCATGTTTACCAGAGTGCCCTGGACAAGCTCACTCCTTACCTGGAAATCCTGGATAAAACCGGCCTTGTCGACTCACAGGTCGCCTTCATGGGGGACGATATCATCGACATCCCGGTGCTGCGCCGGGTGGGTTTTGCAGCGGCGCCTGCCGATGCGGTGGATGAGGTCATACCCCACGTCCACTTCGTGACGAAAAACCGTGGCGGCTGGGGAGCAGTTCGGGAGGTATGCGACCTCATTCTGAAAGGTCAGGGAAAATGGAAGGCTGCCACCGCCCGGTATTGTCTCTGATTCCCAAATCTAAGGGTGTGATTTCCCGTCCCCTTCTTCAATCTTCATGCCAAATCTCTCATTGCCCGCCAGAAAGCACTTTACACCCCTTTTTTAAGATGCTATACTTTGCTCGAAATTATGACAAAGTCCAATAAAATCAGGCAACTGCTCGCTTTATTAGTCGTTGTGGCGAGCCTTTCCCTTGCGGCGGTTATTGTCGTAAAACTATACCAGGGGAGGGAGTCGAAAGAATTACTTCGCAAACTCCCCCTAAATATTGATGTCTCTTTGAAGAAGATTCACTTCACAGACACCAAGGATGGAATAAAAAAATGGGACCTTGTCGCAGACAAGGCTGATTATGATAAAGGACGCGAAATCACTCATCTGAGCAGTGTTCATCTGGTGGTCACCGGTGGCGGCACCACTGGGGACATTACATTGACCGCTCCCCGGGCTGATTATCACAACATCTCCAGGGATGTCACACTGGACGGAAAGGTGGTTGTCAAAAGCGCTTCAGGCATGGAATTTACCGCCAACGGCGCGTCATATATAGCTGCCCGTTCGGTGATTCTGACCTCCAGCCGGGTAAGATTTACAAACGGGGGGCTGACATTGGAAGGGGTTGGAATGGAGTTACAAACGGAAACGGAAAATCTCAGGCTATTAAGTAAGGTGATTGCTAATATCGTGCCGGGTGCCGGCAAATGACGACACGTGGTCTCATCGCTATTGCACTTTGTCTTGTTTTTGCCGGCTTGGTAAAAGCGGCGGACATCGCCGGCAGAGATAGGAACAGCCAGCCGATCCAGATAAAATCCAGTGCACTCTCCACCGACACTGTCAATCGAACCGCCACTTTCACCGGCAAGGTGGTGGCCCGGCAAGGGGATATTACCATTTATTGCGATCGGCTGGTCATCATCTATTCCGATAAGGAGAAGGAAGTCGAAAAGGTCGAGGCCTTCGGTAATGTGCGCATTCTTCAGGAGAACCGCAAAGCGCTGGCCGGGCATGCTGTTTATGAAAACAAGGCAGGAAAGATAATCCTGTATGATAATCCGAAAGTTTATCAGGGAGAGGATGAAGTCACCGGGAAAGTGATCACCTATTTTCTCGATACTCAACGCAGCGAGGTGACCAGCGACGCCGATACACGCGTGTTGGCGATTATCCATCCCAAGGAGAAAAAGAAGGATGGCGGTGCAAAACCCTGAACCGACTCTTTCCTGCAAAGGGTTAAAAAAAAGTTTCCACAAGCGTCTGGTAGTTAACGACGTTGACTTGGAGTTGCCGGCCGGTCAAGTGGTAGGTCTTTTGGGTCCGAACGGCGCGGGCAAGACAACCACTTTCTATATGGTGGTAGGATTGTGTCGCCCTGACGAAGGCCGGGTTTTTATAGACGGTGAACCCATAACCGAACTCCCCATGTACCAGAGAGCCCGCAAAGGGATTAGTTATCTCCCCCAAGAACCATCGGTCTTTCGCAAGTTGACGGTGGAGGAGAACCTGCTGGCCGTGCTGGAGACAATGGATATTGCTACATCCGAACGTACGACTCGTGCTGAAGCACTGATGGAAGAGTTCAGGATATCCCATATTGCCCGGAGCAAAGGATATGCTTTGTCCGGTGGTGAACGGAGAAGGGTGGAGATAGCCAGGGCGCTGGTCACCAATCCCCGATTCATTTTACTGGATGAACCGTTCGCCGGCATTGACCCGATAGCTGTGATAGATATCCAGAACACAATCAATGACCTCAAGGAGAGAGGTATCGGGGTCATGATCTCTGATCATAATGTGCGCGAAACCCTCAGGGTTTGTGACAAGGCCTACATACTCAATGCCGGCGAGGTCCTCGAGTACGGAGATCCAATGCAGATAGCGCTGAGCAAGAAGGCCAAAGAAATATACCTGGGGGAAAAGTTCCGGCTTTAGAATGAATTCGAAACAAGGTGCGATGAATTATGGCAATTGAAATGCGCCAGCAGATGAAGCTGACCCAGCAACTGGTGATGACCCCCCAGTTGCAGCAGGCGATCAAACTTCTCCAGCTTTCAAGGATCGAACTGCAGGATGTGGTGCGTCAGGAGCTTGAGGAGAATCCTGTACTTGAGGAAACGCCGGAGCTAGAGGAGACCAGAGAGGCCGAACAGGCTGAACTAAATGAATTGGAACAGCAGCCCGTGGCTGAGTCCGTGGAGTTCAAAGAAGTGATTGCTGGTGAAGGCACTTTGAATGAGACGGATTGGGACTCTTATATAGAGGGATACAACTATAGTTCCGGTGAGCACTATTTCGAAGATGACGAACGCCCTTCCTATGAAAATATATTGACTAAAAAGGGGACCTTGATTGACCACCTGATGTGGCAGTTGAATCTGACCAGGCTGAGTGAAGAGGAATTTCTGGTCGGTGCGGAGATAATAGGAAATATCGATGAGGATGGTTATCTTCGCGCCTCGCTTTCCGATTTGGCGATCTCCTGTCATGTGGATGAACCTTTAGTGGACGCTGTCCTAAAGAGGATACAGGAGTTTGATCCTGTTGGGGTCGGCGCCAGAGACCTGCAGGAGACGTTATTACTGCAAGTGCGTTATCTCGGCATGGGAGACAGCCTGGTCGAAGTGATTTTGCAGGGCCATCTGAAAGATCTTGAAATCCGGAACTACAAGCATATGGCCCGGACACTGGGAGTTGACATAAGCGAAATCCTGATTGCAGCTAAGGTTATTGCCGGCCTTGACCCGAAACCCGGCCACATGATTGGACAGGAAGACGTGCAGTATATTTCACCCGATATCTTCGTGTATAAAATCGGCGATGAATATGTGGTGGTATTGAACGATGAAGGGTTGCCGAACCTGAGAGTCAGTCCATTCTACGCGACTGAGGCAAAGAACGGCAGGCATTTTGACTCCAGGGCTGAGGAATATATCAGCGACAAGATTCGTTCAGCCATGTGGCTCATAAAAAGCATCCACCAGCGACAACGGACAATCTACAAGGTTGCCAAGAGTATTGTCAAATTCCAGCGGAATTTCCTTGACCAGGGGATTGAGTACCTAAAACCGCTGGTGCTTCGGGATGTTGCCGAGGATATAGGGATGCATGAATCAACCATTAGTCGTGTCACCACCAACAAGTACATACAAACCCCCCAAGGGTTGTTTGAACTAAAATATTTCTTCAATAGTGGCATTTCCACCAATGAAGGGGATTTCATCGCCTCGGAAAGCGTCAAGAACAGGATCAAGGAGCTCGTCAGCGCTGAAGACCCGCGTAAACCTCACAGTGACCAGCGACTGGCCGAACTTCTGTCAACCCATAATATCAACATTGCCCGGCGCACCGTCACCAAGTATCGGGAAATGTTGCGCATCGGTTCATCATCGGAACGGAAAAGACTATTTTGAGTTTAAGTTTCAAGTAAAAACGAAACTCGAAACTGGACTTGGAACTTATTTAAAAGGAGGTTTATTATGCAGTTAACAACAACATTCAGACACCTTGAACCAAGCGATGCCTTGAAAAGCTACGCCGATGAAAAGCTGAAACGAGTGAAAAAATACATTGACGAGCCGATTGTGGCCCAGGTTTTTATGACAGTGGAAAAGATTCGCCACTGCGCTGAAGTCACTATAACCGCCAAGGGTATTACTATTAAGGCATCCGAGGAAACCAACGACATGTATTCGGCTGTGGATGCCGTGGTTGACAAGATTGAGCGCCAATTGAGACGGTACAAGGAACGCATCAAGGAGCACAAACCCACAAGTGAAAGCCGTGATCGCCAGGTCAAGAAAAGTATCGTTGCCGCCGAGAGTATAGAACAGCGACAGGAGCCGGTGGTCATA
>Ga0181533_1001633_pt1 | contig 28431 bp, 26 predicted proteins | sample PEATcosm2014_Bin_45_FD_119772 | JGI IMG/M metagenome (GOLD analysis project Ga0181533, IMG submission 119772) | Peatland microbial communities from MTU Mesocosm Facility, Houghton, MI, USA - PEATcosm2014_Bin11_60_metaG | ecosystem: Environmental > Terrestrial > Soil > Wetlands > Peat | place...
ATAGGACCTTACCGGAGACCCATCGCCTTTTACTGTGATAACATCGGACTCGAGCGCATCCCTGATAAAATTGCCTATGGCGAAATGAGTATCTAAGGGAAGGTAGGGACCGACGAAAGCAAAACCGCGCGCGATCACCACCTCCATTGAATAGGCTTTGTTGTAAACAGCGCCGATATTTTCAGCCATCCGTTTTGCCTGGGCATAAGCTGAAGCAGGGTCGGCAGGATCATACGCCCCGGTATAACTCTCGGGAATACGCTCCATGTTGAAAGGCTGCTGTCCGTACACGGCTCCCGAACTGATAAGCAGTACCCTCCTGGTTCCCGAGGTTTGCGCAAACTCCAATACCCGGCGAGTGCCGGCAACGACCGTATCGATCAGCAGCAATGGATTGCTCTGTCCTTGCTGACTGCTGTCGGTTGCGGCGTGGATGACATGTGTAAAACGGCCTTTCGAGAACTCAAAGGTGCGAACGTCACCCTTGACCAGCGTTAGACATGAATGGTCTGCAAGAGAAGGCGTATTCCTGCGGAATGCATCCGGGTCGCGGGTCAGGATTTCGCATTCGATTTCCAGTTTATGCAGATCATTCAGGCAGATCAGCGCCCCGAGCAGCCATTTGCCAAAAAGGCCCGTCCCGCCTGTCACAAGGACACGGGCGCCTTTCAAAGCCCTAAAGTGATTTTGGCCGAAAATGGGAAGCCGGCGGCACTCTTCTATCAAAAATGAGCAATCGTTAGTCATAGGCTCTGGGGATTTCGAAGGACAATTCGAAAATTCGTCATACGGCCCCACCGCAATACTTCAAATGAATACCTCACCTGGATCTGGCAGTTTCCGATTGTGATGACAGCGGTATAAGCATGTTTTCCCGCAGATCCTCGAGGGAAAGAAACGGCGACATGTCCTCGAGCGGCATAGAAATCATCGAGCCGTCAGCCCGCGGCATTGCTGCGACTTTCGGCCAAAGTACTTCATCGGGTCTCAGCATGAGCTCGCAGATGAACGGTCCCTTTTGCTTCAAAGCATACCTGATCCCCGCACGCATTTCGGCAATATCAGCAATCTTCATTGACGGGATGCCGTATGCATTCGCCAGAGCCTGGATATCGGGCAGATTGAGTCCGGCCTCGGGACCGGTGGCTACGTATCTGCCCTCGAAGTAGTTGCGCTGCGTGGTTCGGATAGATGCGTATCCACGGTTATTCATCAGGAAAAGGACGATTGGCAGATCAAGCCCTTTCAATGTGGCCAGTTCCTGTAAATTGAGCTGCATGCTCCCATCGCCTTCCAAAGCCACCATTGGCTTTTTGCCCGTCGCCATGCAGGCGCCGATGGCTGCCGGTAAACCGTATCCCATCGCTCCAAGACCGGAGGTCAGGAATACTCTCTGGCCCAGCTTGTTCCTGAACGCGGTATAAAAAGCTTCTATGCCAAGCCCCGAACTCCCGGTCACTACCAGCGTATTCTCCGGAACTTCATCACTGAGTGTATCGGCAAAATGGAAATGACTGATTTCGCCGCTCTCCGGAAAAGCTTCCCCATCCGGCACGGCGTATCGCTTCTTCTTGGCCCGGCACCATTCTATCCATTCAGAGCGATCTGCACTCGGAATGCCGTCGATCCGCGCGAGGAGTTTTTCTATGAAACCACGGGCGTCCATCCGGATAGGCAGGTCCGGGCCAGCGGGAAATTTGCCCAGCTCATTGGGGTCGACATCGACAATCACTTTAGTTGCTGCCCTGGCAAAGCCTTTAAAATTGAAGGCGGTGATAATGTTGTCCAGTCTGCAGCCAATCGCGATGAGGAGATCGCAGTTCTGAACGGCGAAGTTAGGTGCGCGGAGCGCGACCACTCCTGGTTTTCCAACGTACAGTTGGTGTTCGTGGTGCAAGAGGTCCATTGCGTTCCATGTCGCCACCACCGGTATGCCTAAGGCCTCAACCAGCTTCCGAAAAGTCTCCGCCCCGCCCGAGAGTCGAATGCCGTGTCCGGCAAGTATAAGGGGTCTCCTGGATTTTTGAAGCAACTGAACTGTCTTATCGATTTGCTCCTCAATAACGGTGGAATCCTCCAGGCGATTTCCATTATCAAGTCCGCCAAATACCTCCAGCGTCTCCGGATCAATAGGGGCGGCCTGCACGTCAAGCGGAATATCGATCCATACTGGTCCTTTGCGCCCATCCCGAGCAAGTGCAACAGCTTTTTCAAGGTGATAGCGTATGCGTTCGGGTGCTTCCACCGTAACGGCATATTTGGTAACTGGCCGGACCATGGAGACAATGTCGGCTTCCTGAACACCCGACTGCCGCACACCCTTACCGTGCAGCAAATCTGCGCGTTTGACCTGCCCGGAGATTATCAACAGGGGGACCGATTCAATCCAAGCACCAACACAACCGGTTATAGCGTTGGTGGCCCCAGGTCCACTGGTCACCAAAGCCACGCCCAGATTCTCATTGACCCTCGAATAAGCCTCCGCAGCAATGGCACATGCCTGCTCATGATGCATGGGCACATATTCCAGGTCGGGGTTAAGTCCCAAAGCATCGACCAGATACATTGCGCCACCGCCCGGCAGTAGGAAAACGTGCTTTACCCCTTGCCTGGCTATGAACGCCATAACATAATCGGCAACTCGCAATGTCAAGGCCTCCGGCACTCGTTACATCCAGTAGGTAAGATAGGTCTTGCGGTCCCTATTGCGGCTAATGGCTGGATCGACGTAGAAGGAATCGTCTTTATAATGTGTGGAGGAAATCTCTTCGAAAACAGTGCCGGTCACGGTATACATCTTGTGACGCACGCCCCGGTCGACGTGGATCAATTCGCCGGGCCCATATGATTTTTCCTCTCCATCCAGAGCGACCTTTACACTTCCATGAAGGACATGGAAGGTTTCCTCCTTTTTTTCGTGGAACTGTTCGGGATGCGACTGTCCCGGCAACATCACCAGGATCTTCTTGCAATATTCACGATTTACCACGGTGATCATGACAAGACCGTGCTCGTCAAACCTATCCAAACCGTAGTGATGGGATACTTCGAGATCGGTCTGCCCGGGCACAACAATCCGCCCCTCTTCTAAAAGACCCTTTACCCGTTGAACTATATCGAAAACTTTCTGCCTCATATGGTAGCAATTCATATTGGTTGCAAGCAGCGGCGCGTTAGCCTCGATGTCCGATGTTGCCACAAAACGGGTATACTTCGACCATTCATTGGCCGTGACCTGCCCTTCCTGCGGCGGGAAAGCCATGAACACTTCATTTTGCCCTATGGCCTCGCCCTTAGCGAATGAACGCGAAGCAAACACGCCGCGCCTCAGGGAAGTGATACTATCCAGCTCTTTTTCGGATGGTTTTACGCGAATTCCAGCTACACCACTCATCCGATAGCTCTGAGCGGCAGCATTCAACCAGGCCTTCGCCTGTGCCGGACTGGCGGAATAGCCATTGAGGGCAAATTGTTCGGTGGGAACACCGACGTGTTTTTCGAAAACCGCAGCACCCTTGGCAACCGCGATCTTTATTGCATCGACATTGTTCGGGCCTTCATGCGTGGAGTACCCAATCCTGATTTTGGGGTACCGGCCTCGAAGCAGATCGATCTGGTTCAATTGGAGGTTGTCGTCGGCAGTGGGGTACTCGGCGACACAGTGCATGAGCGTGAAATCCTTATTCCTGTGTTCGAAGAAGCTGACGACGTTATCTATTTCATCCAGGCTTGCTGAAGCTGTAGAAGCGATGATGGGTTTTTTTGTTTGCGCTATTCGCTCCAGCAGAGGCCAGTCAGTAAATGAACAACTGGCTATTTTGACGATGTCTATGCCCTGTTTTTCTATTTTGTCCACTGAAGGCTCATCGAAAGGCGTGCACATTGTCATGAACCCACATGCCTTCATCTCCTGGAGAAACAGGAGAAAGACCTCCTCCTCGATGCGGGTCTCCATGAATCTTTTTACGTATTTGATATCCATCCGTTCCTTGAAATCCGGGTGAATAAAAGTATCGAGGTCGCGGTACTGGAGCTTGAAAGCGAATTGAAAGGGGAAGCCCTTAACTATTTCGCCGAATTCCCTTATTATCCTGACCCCATGATCGAGGCTTCCCATGTGATTATTTGCCATCTCAAATACGAAAAGCGGCTTTCCCATCATTTCTCCTACGCCTAAACTGATTATTTAGTATCAACTAAATCACAAATCGCTTTTCTTCACTAACGGGCAATTTAACACTAATAATTTTTTAGCTATTAAAAAAATATGTGACGCCTGGGCTGAAGACTAATCGCCGGTTTCGAGTACCAGCCCGTCTCTGCCGAGTTCCGTTTTATCAAATATTCTGCGGGCGGCTTTGAGGCCGTTTAGCCTGTCTTCCATGGAGAGATAGCGGGAGGCGTCGAAATGCACCAGGAAGAGCTTGCGGGCGTTTGCCCGGAGAGCCAGGGTCGCGGCGCTTTCCGGGTTAAGGTGCGGCCAGTGTGGATAGTTTTGTCCCGGAAGGTACGCGCTCTCGGCAATTAGCAGGTCCGCATCCTTTGCGGCCTGGACGGCGTTTTCGCAAAGCCCCGTGTCCGGGCAGTAGGCTATGGTCTTTCCTTCCAGTTTCATCCGTATGGCAAGAGTCGGCACGGTGTGGTCCATCGCAAAGACTTCGGCCTCGAAGGGCAGTGCCCCTATATCGGCCGGCAATTCATGGAAGTGCACCGGGAAGGACAACTGTTCAGGGCCAAGGCTAAAGGGCGGCTTGAGCAGCAGCTCTATATACCTCTGCTGGCCCTCGGGAACGAATATATTTACAGGTTTGCTGAAAGAGAACTTGTTCAGCACATGCAGACCGCAAACGTGGTCGAGGTGCAGATGGCTGAGGAAGATATAGACGGGCAGGTCTTTGTCAGCCAGAGCGCCCAGTTTATGGATCCCGTTTCCCGCATCGAGTACGATGATGAACCGGGGATGCTCGATGGCGATGCAGATCGTACTGCCCGTGTCAGTGTCGTACCAGCCGTTTGTGCCGAGAAAATGAATGCGGACCAAAAACCTCTACCTTGTGCTCTTGAGCATCAACTGCTCGATCATATACCGGATCATCTCCGGGGTCATTCCGGGATAGACCCCGATCCAGAAAGAGTTATTCATAATCATGTCGGTGTTGGCGAGGTCGCCGGAAACCCGGAAGCCTCGGCCGGTGCTTCGCATTTCATCGAAGCATGGGTGCTTTATGAGATTTCCGGCAAAGAGCGTGCGGGTCTGGATACCGCTTGATTCGAGTCTAGCTACAATATGGTCCCGGGTGAAGCCGGCATTCTCGCGCACCGTGAGGATAAAACCGAACCACGATGGGTCAGAATCGCGTGTCGGCTCGGGCAAGATAAAACATTCTTCCAGGCCGGCCAGCCCCTCGCGCAGCATCAACCAGTTTCGCTTCCGAGCTTCAATGAATGAAGGGAGCTTTTCGAGCTGTGCACAGCCGATGGCTGCCTGAAGATCCGTTGCTTTCAGATTGTACCCGAAATGTGAATAGACGTATTTGTGGTCATAGCCTTGGGGAAGCTCTCCAAACTGCCTGTTGAACCTATTCCCACAGGTATTGTCGTGTCCCGACAGGCACCAGCAATCCCGGCCCCAGTCGCGGAATGATTCCACCAGGCGCTTCAGGACGGCGTCATTGGTGTAAACCGCCCCACCCTCTCCCATCGTCATGTGGTGCGGGGGGTAAAAGCTCGATGTCGCAAGGTCTCCGATGGTGCCGGTATATTTCCATTCCCCATCGAAGCAATATTTTGACCCGAGAGCATCACAATTGTCCTCGATGAGCCAGAGGTTGTATTGCTCACAAAATGCTTTGACCCTCTGGAGATCAAATGGATTTCCCAGGGTATGGGCCAGCATCAACCCCTTCGTCTTTTCGGACAGGGCGTTTTCAAGCTGGGTGCAGTTGATATTGTACGTAGGAAGCTCGACATCCACAAAAACCGGCACGGCGCCATACTGGATTATAGGTGCCACGGTTGTGGGGAACCCGGCCGCCACCGTAATGATTTCGTCTCCCCGCCTGATCCTGCGCTCTCCCAACTTTGGGGAAGTAAGTGCCATGAAAGCCAAGAGATTGGCCGATGATCCGGAATTTACCAGCGAGCAGTGTTTCACCCCGAGAAAGGAGGCAAATTTTTCCTCGAATTCCTGCGCATAGCGGCCAGCGGTGAGCCAGAAGTCGAGAGAGGCGTCAACCAGAGTGGTTATTTCCCGCTCATCATAAACCCGCCCGGCATAATTAATGCGGGATTTCCCCGGGACGAACCGCTCCTGGGTATGCGCCGACGAATAAAAATCAGGGACGGCCGAGAGGATCATCTTCCGCTGTATCTCGGCCAGTGTGTGGCAACTTAGCTTTGTAAGTTCTTTGAGCACGATTTTCCGATTTAGGAGGAAAACTTTCTCCAGTCTTAGAAAGCTCCTGAACGGCAGTGGCTCACCCTCATAATGAGGCTGCTGCAGTTCCAAGGCCGTTTCCATCCCCTGGGGCGGAGTGTTCGTAATGAACGCAAACCGCACGTCGCCATAGATGTCCGGGCTGGACAAGGCTAAGGCCGGTCTTGCCCTGGTTGCTGAAATATCGTTGAAGGGAAAAGGTATCTTATATATCCCTCCCGGACGGATGTCACAGTTCATTCCAGACATCCTCCGCCGAATCCCCCAACACTTCACGGACAAACCCGGATGTTTCGATATGCGCTTTATGGCTGCGCCCGGCCATATATGCCCCGATCTGGCTGGTCATCAAATGACGGAGGTCCCGCTTCGAATTGCCCGCATAATACAGTCGATACCAGTCGATGCTCAGGCTCAAAGCCGTCTGCACATTGTACCGTGGACGCCAGCCCAGATAACCTCTAGCCTTGCTGCAATCGAGTTTGAGCCACTGGGCTTCATGGGGATGTCCGTCGGACTCGACCCTGTAACTTCCCTCGCCCCAAAGGCGAATAATCTCATTTACCATTTCTCCAACGGTCCAGGTTTCATCATCGGAAGGTCCAAAATTCCAGGAGCCTGTATGACGGGGACCATCACGCAAGAGACTGGCGCCGAGGAGCAGGTATCCGCTAAGAGGCTCCAGAACGTATTGCCAGGGACGTATGGCGTTCGGATGACGAAGAATGATTTCCTCTTTGCGGCTCAATGCCCGCACACAGTCCGGTATCAGACGGTCTTTGCCCCAGTCGCCCCCGCCAATGACATTTCCGGCGCGAGCAGACGCCAAGGCTATCCCATGGGTTTTGCCGTACTGCTCAGGCGAAAAATACGAATGGAGATAGGCCGCTGTGACCAATTCACAGCAGCCCTTGCTGGAGCTGTAGGGATCCCGCCCCCCCATGGGTTCTTGTTCGCGGTAGCCCCATACCCACTCACGATTCTCGTAGCATTTGTCGCTGGTGACGACGACCACCGCACGAACGCTCGGGGTATGCCGGGCAGCCTCCAAAAGATTAACCGTCCCCATGACATTGGTTTCATAAGTCAACCGAGGTTCTTCATACGATGCCCGTACCAGGGATTGAGCGGCCAGATGAAAAATAATTTCGGGCTGGTATTCGATAAGGACCTCGATCAGACGGGAATAATCACGAACATCTCCGTGGATGTGTATAGTTGTTCCGGCTAGCCCAATGGCAGCGAACAAGTTCGGCTGGCTCGGCGGATCGAGGGCATAACCGATAACTTTGGCTCCCAGTTGTTCCAACCACAGAGACAACCAAGCGCCTTTAAACCCGGTGTCGCCGGTTACTAAAATCGTTTTATTTCTGTATACTTGCTTGAGTGATTGCATTATTCGATTCTTGATTCCATTTATCCGGCCATACCTTCCAGGGAGCACGACCGGAGTTCCAGAGATCTTCAAGGTAATTCTTATCTCTTAATGCATCCATAGCATACCAGAAGCCACGGTATTTGTAGGCGCAGAGCTGCCGGTCAGCGGCAATGCTTTCCAGAGGCTCACGTTCCCATGGGGTTTGGTCGCCTTCGATGTAATCGATGACTTTTGGAGAAAGGACAAAAAAGCCGCCACTGACCCAGCTATTATCTCCCGGCGGCTTTTCCTCGAAACTGAGAACGCGGCTTTGGTCCATATCCAGTGCTCCAAATCGCCCGGGAGGTTGGACTGCGGTGAGCGTGGCAAGCACTCTGTGTTCTCTGTGGAAGGCAACAAGATTTTGTATGTTAATGTCGCACACCCCATCTCCATAGGTGAAACAGAAATCTTCTTCGTCAAGATAACTCGCAACCCTTTTTAGACGACCGCCGGTCATCGTGTGTTCGCCTGTATCCACAAGGGTCACTCGCCAAGGTTCGCACTGGTGATTGTGAACAAGCATTTGATTTTGAGCCAGGTCAAATGTGACATCCGACATATGCAGAAAGTAGTTAGCGAAGTATTCCTTAATGACATATCCCTTATAGCCTAAACAGATAATGAAATCATTGATACCGTAGGCTGAATAAATTTTCATGATGTGCCAGAGGATCGGTTTTCCGCCAATTTCAACCATGGGTTTCGGTTTTAGGTGCGTTTCTTCGGAGATGCGCGTCCCAAAGCCACCAGCGAGAATTACTGCTTTCATGATTCAGGCTTCCTTCTAGCGATCTGCTGAAATATTTCATCGAAGTTTCGGAGTACGAGAATGTCACTGTCGAGAAATATCCAGCTTTGAACCTCTGTGTGGTTTAGTATGTAATCATGTAAAAAGCCCAGCAACTCGCAACAGAACTCGAAAGGGGAGTAATAGAAGCTCATTTCGTTTATTGCTCGTTGATCGCCCTGGTCCTCTAAGCATATAACGCTTTATATACCACAAAAAGCAAATGACTCAACTTCTTCTGTGAGGCGTCAAACAAAGACCAAAGCGCGTATAATCTTTTCCAAACATTTTCGCCGAATTCTTTTATTATGAGTCTTGCCAGGTGAGTGTGGATTACACTTGAGCGGAAGTGTTGCTCCAAACGAACTACGTACTCTCCAGGAAAGTATAAATTAAATTGAGTAGAGCGCATCAAGTCTGCCATCCTTGCAACTATCTTGAGCATTAGTCTCGCGTCCGCCATGGTTGAGGATGAAAAAGTGTTGGGACTCCAGCGCATGCAGGTACAAGGTTGCGGAATATAACAGGCCCCATGCCTTAAGCCGATTGCTCTAATCGCGAAAGTATCGCACCAGCTTGCCAGTTCTGGGCGAAAGCCGCCTGCTTCTTCTAAACTGGTGCGTTTGTGGATCGTTGCGCTGGACAATGAATGTCCTATGGCTACTTTTTCGAGATAGTCCTTCAAAAACTGGCCAGGTGAGGCAAAACGGGGAGTGGTCCAGTGAGGGATTTCTGCCAAGCCAATCTTATTGCCATTGGTATCAATTACTATGTATTGACCCGATATAATACCAGCTTGGGGATACTGCTCTGCCATCGCCATCGCTGTTTCAAAGAACCCCGGCAGCACATAGTCATCAGAGGCAGCCCAATATACGTAATCCCCTTTTGCCATATTTGCGAGATGTCGACCGGTCGCTACTGCCCCCAGGTTGCGTTCATGCCTTTCCAGGCGAATATAAGGGTAGCGATTTGCATAACTGCTGATGATTTCAAAGCTATTATCCGTTGAGGCATCATCTATTATAATGAATTCATCTGGGGGTCTGGATTGAGTTACTATCGCCTCAATGGCCTGCGCAACATATTGTGCATGATTATAGTTGGGCAAAATAACGGATAAGGAACCCAATCTTGGGACTCCTTCCTTTGTCAAAGCTTTGTTCAGGGGATGTATGAAAGCCCCTGATTGATTCACAGTTGCGGTCTGTCACCTTATGTTGAGAGGGAGTCGTTGCCCTCATATACTCTGCGGCTGCAGGGTTAATCTCCACAATCGGCCGACCGCCTGAACTTCGCTCTACCTCATTGAGCGCTCGATTTACTTGGTCCAGGATATACCTGCAGGTACAGAACTCGAAAGGGGAGTAATAGAAGCTCATTTCGTTTATTGCTCGTTGATAGCCCTGGTCCTCTAAGCAGATAACGCTTTATATACCAAAAAAAGCAAATGACTCAACTTCTTCTGTGAGGCGCCAAACAAAGACCAAAGCACGTATAATCTTTTCCAAACATTTTCACCGAATTCTTTTATTATAAGTCTTGCCAGGTGACTGTGGATTGTAATTGAGCGGTAGTGTTGCTCCCAACGGACTACGTACTCTCCAGGAAAGTATGAATTAAATTGAGTAGAGCGCATCAAGTCTGCCATTCTTTCAACTACCTTGAGCATTAGTGTCGCGTCCGCCATGATTGAGGATGAAAAACTGCTGCGACTCCAGCGTATACAGGTAAAAGGTTGCGGAATATAACAGGCCCCATGCCTTAAGCCGATTGCTCGAATCGCGAAAGTATCGCACCAGCTTACCAGTTCTGGGCGAAAGCCGCCTACTTCTTCTAAACTGGTGCGTTTGTAAATCGTTGCGCTGGACAATGAATGATCTAAGGCTACTTTTTCGAGATAGTCCTTCAAAAACTGGCGAGGTGAGGCAAAACGGGGAGTGGTCCAGTGAGGGATTTCTGCCACACCAATCTTATTGTCATTGGTATCGATTACTATGATTTTACCGCTAATTACACCAGCTTGGGGATACTGCTCAGCCATCGCCATCGCTGTTTCAAAAAACCCCGGCAGCACATAGTCATCAGAGGCTGCACCATATACGTAATCGCCTTTTGCCATATTTGTGAGATCTCGAACGGTCCTTGCTGCCCCCAGGTTGCGTTCATTCCTTTCCAGGCGAATATAAGGGTAGCGACTTGCATAACCATTGATGATTTCAAAGCTATTATCGGTTGAGGCATCATCTGTTATAATGAATTCATCTGGGGGTCTGGATTGAGTTACTATCGCCTCAATGGCCTGCGCAACATATTGTGCATGATTATAGTTGGGCAAAAAAACGGATAAGGAACTCATCGTTAGACTCCCTTGGCCATAATCTTACCGTGTGGGTGATTCACAACAGAACACTCACGGTATCCTCGATTTCCAAAGAGTCGCCATACATGATCAATCGCCTGTAACGCGCCTAACAGTGGCAACCAGCCTTCTCTAACCAACAATAGGGTGATTTTCATTAAAATAATTGTCCTTTTTGCCCGGCAATTCCCGGAAGACCCGTCAGGGTGCTCTACGAGGGCTTGAGGGGGTTGCTGCTATTTGCATTAGCTTCGGCTTGAGACGCCGTCCAGGGTCAAATTATTCGAGCCTCTGGAAGGGGCACAAGAAAATGTCCTCCCTGGTCTAAGTAGGATTTGTGCGTCCCTACTATCATGTCGGCGAATCTCCATGCCAAGATAACGACACACCCAGGCTTTCTTTCGTAGATGACCTGGGGAGAAAGGACTGGAATGTGGAAGCCTGGACTGAACAAGCCTTGCCTGGATTGGTTATCATCGACTATAAACTGAATCTTCTCGCCAAGATTGAAATGATACAATAATACGGTTCCAGTCGCCGAGGCGCCGTAGCCTGCAATAGTCTTGTTCTTTCTTGTCAAATCGCCCAGCAAAGACTGGACTCTGTCCCTCACACGGTTAATCTTTGAGGAATAAGTTCTAAAGATATCAGGACCATTCAGTCCGCTGCCCTCCTCGAGTTCAATCAGTTTATCTACGGACGGCGACCGCTTTAACGGACCACCGGCCTGTTGCGCCATAACGCGTATTGAACCGCCTTTCGTGGGTATTTTCGAGATATTGACCATTTCCAGACCATGGCGCCGGAGGAAAATATCCAGAGGCTTGATAGAATGATAGGATAAATGCTCATGGTAAATGAAGTCAAAAACCATTCCATCTATCATGTCTAGCAGATAAGACACCTCGAAAACAAAGACACCATCGGAAGCCAGTAAGTCACGGACTCCGTTGGCCATATCACCTAGATTATCCGCATGAGCAAATACGTTATTGGCGGTAATAACGGCCGCAGGACCATGAGTTCTTTTAACCTCTCTTCCCACCGTAGCGCCGAAGAAAGCCGGGATTGTTTCGATCCCAACCTGGGTTGCTTTTAATCCGATCTCGGTTGCAGGATCAATGCCCAAGACGCGCATTCCCTTTTCCTTGAAAAACCTTAGTAGCGTCCCATCATTACTACCCACATCAACTACCAACGCATTTTGGGCAGGATTGAGAAGGCTGACTACTTCGTCTGCATATTTTCGAAAATGTTCAACCAATCCAGGGGAACTGGCGGTCTCATATATGTAGTTACCAAACAGAACTTTTGGCGCCACTACATCAAGAAGTTGTGCGTGTCCACAGCTACGGCACAGAAACAGATCTAAAGGGAAGGTTTCTTGAACTTTATGGACGTGATCGGCTGAAATAAATGCATCAACAGGCGGTGTTGGCGTGAGTTTCAGCACAAGATCAAGGTCATTCTTTTCACAAATACGACAGCTATTTCTTCGATAGACCAACTCACTCATTGTGTCTCCAACCAATTAAAATTATTCCTCATAAGAGGATAATGACTCCTGCCATTGTAAGGAAACGCCACAATCGGCCACAATATCCTGGCCAGTGATCAAAGCAGCCTTGGAACTAAGTAGGAAAGCGATAATATCGGCAACCTCTTCTGCAGTGCCCATTCGCCTTCGGGGTGCGATTCTTTTATAGAAATTCAAAAGTCTTTGATTAGTAAAATAGAAATCTCTGTTCTCTTCTTTCAAAACTGTTCCCGGACTGACGGAATTGATTCTGATGCCTCTGGGACCAAGGACGACAGCGTAATACCGGGCCATCTGGTTGAGAGCTGCCTTAGCGACATGGTAACCGACGGATAAATCCTTTGAGATGAAATGACTATTTATGGAGCTAACTATAACAATAGAGCCGCCTGATTCTTCAAAATCATCAATCACATTTTCTATGATCATTCTCGTAGCGGTAAGACTTGTCTCGATCTCTCCCAACCAATTATCTTCTTTGCCCCTATATCTCTGAAAAAAAACAATATTTGCAAGTTTGCCGAATTCCCGAATGATTTCTCTCAGACCTTTTAAGAGGGTTTCTCGGTCTGCGAGGTCCAAAAGCCAATACCGCACATTGGACCTGTTCTGATCAACCACGGCTGGAGGGAGGCGCCGCCCAATCACCGAAACTTTATGGCCCTTTTCAGCCAGAATCCGCGCAAGAGCCTGCCCTATGCCTCGCGTTCCGCCAACAACAAGGGTGTGTTTTTTTTTAATCTCGTCTATCAATTACGTTTCTCATTCCGGGTTTGCTCTACCTAACCGACATTAAAGTTTTCGGCTGCGGCGGCTAACTTTTTAATATAGTTCGCAACGGAATCTGTTCCTTCTTCGGGCGCCCACGGTGCGAAGAGCGTATCCGATCTATTGAAAGGCCCCGGCGTAGTCTCGTGAATTACGATAGAGTCCGACTTAATGATCAGCGTGTGGTAAACGGAATCCGGAACACGGACATAAAATTGGCGGCCGGACGCATAGTCTCCCAGGTGAACAACTCCTGTCACATTGCCACCCTCATCAAAGAAAATAAAATCGGCCTCCCCTTCAATGATATGAAGTGATTCGTCCTTGTGCAGATGTTTGTTAGGCCTGACGTAGGTTTCTTTTAGATACAGAACGAACATTTCATGAAGTTCATCCTCTGTATTCTTGTGAGCGCACAAGCGAACCCGCTTGCGTTCGTTGAGGTGGACTCTTTCTTTAAAGAACGCGAGTTCGGGCGGTCCGACTTTAACAATTTGCGCGTCGGAATAATACGCTTCAGGAGTCGATGGCGTCATGGGCAGAATTCCAGGGGCGCTGTTTGCTAAAACTGGAAATCTTTTAAAAAACCGCGCCACTGCGGTTTCATCACCGACTTCAGGTCCCCAAGGCGCAAACGCAGTATCATGCTTTCTGAAGGGACCTTGAGTCGTTTCGTGAATGACCAATATATCCGAGCGTATGATGATAGCATGATAAGAGAACTCAGGGACCCTGCAATAGAATCTGCGCCCAGACGCATAATCTCCGAGAGGAATTACTTCAGTTACACTGCCCTGCTCATCGAAAAAAATGTAGTCAGCCAGTCCTTCCACTACATGGAGAGACTCATCTTTATTGAGATGTTTACTCGGTGGAAAATACGCTTCATTTGTCAAAACGATGAACATCTCATGAAGCCGATCCTCGGTGCTCTTATGAGCACAAAGTCTAATTCGTTTACGTTCGTTAGAATTGACTTTCTTTTTTAGAAACTCGATTTCAGATGGTCCTACACTAACTATGGGCTCCCTAGCTATATAAACCTCACTGTTCAACTCTTTCACACTGACCATTCTTATAACCTTTCTTTGTAAGTAGCCCGCGCGCGTCAAAAGTACTCAAAATTCCATACGTCAACTCGTACCAGCTCGCTTTGAACAGCATACAGCCAGGAAATAGTGTGCCATAGGAGCAAAGCCCGTGTGTACTACTTCGTCATTCATTGAGAAAATGAAAACATTATGAAAAAAACGAATTAAAAGATCCCTAAGTTGCTTGAACTCCTTGCAGTTGACATGTCCATCTTTGCTTCCGGGAGACGCATAAACTTGGGACTGTATGGACGGAGTTCCGATTATGAGCACGCCGTGTTCGGTAAGTGAAGAGGAGATATTATGAATAAAAAGTTCTTCATGAGCCTGTGGTATATGTTCGATCACGTCGAGTGCGTATGCCCCATCAAATTCTCCTTTGTAAGGCCCTTCCAGGATATCGTGCTCTCTGCAGCAGAACTTCCAATGGGGAGCCATGTGTTCTTGAGCATCTTTCACGAAAAGTGGGTCGAAGTCGATGACCGTTAAATTTTCAACCTCCTGAAGAACAATACGTGAGGCAAATGCATCGGCGCATCCAATTTCTATTACATTTTTACTTCCACTGAGCATTTTTGAGACAAACTTATACCTGGACAAGAGAAAAACTAACCGTTTGGGATCGCTGTGCCATACGAAGTTGCTCATCAATCCAAACTGGGTAAAGCCCTCTTTGTTGCGCAAATTCACACATTCTATGTATTGGGGTTCCCGAGTTTTTTCCTCCATCACCTTTCTTCCTTAAGGCACTTCATTATTGATGTACTTCTTTGCACCGTTCGGGTTCCATAAAACAGATTAATGACCCATTCCAACCAGAACTCGTCCGGATTTCCCACTTCTTACCTGTTGAACAGCTTCATCGATTTGATTCAATTCGAATTCGTGCGTGATTAGTCCACCTAACTTTAATTTGCCCGCATTAAACAGGCGAATGAAATTATGGATGTCTATGTGGGGTATTGAGTCGCCACCATGCGATCCTTTGAGGATTTTTTTAAAATGCAATGGGAGTGTGTAAATTGATACATTCTCTCCTATTCTGGGGACGCCCACCAGTATGGTCTTTCCTTGCGGGGCAGCCAACTGGTAAGCTTTTTCGATTACTGCCGTGATTCCTGTAGTTTCTATGACAGCATCAACCCCCCGAGGACCCACGATTTGATCAATGTGACTGTCGAGTTTCGCAGTGGTTTTAGAGTTGAAGCAGTGAGTTGCCCCAAAACTTTTGGCCATGGTCAATTTCTCGTCGAGAATGTCAACACCTATTATCGGGTAGGCTGAAACCAGGCTGGCAGCCTGAACCACGCTAAGCCCCACGCCTCCCAAGCCAAACACCACGACCGACTGACCGATTTTGACCTGGGCATCGTTATTCACTACGCCGAAGCCGGTGGTAATTGCACAGCCGAACAGCGTGGCCAGTTTCAGATCGAAGTCGGGCGGAATGCCGGTAAGGCGGTTTTCCGACACCACCGCATATTCGTTGAAAGTGGTTACCCAGCCCGAGTTCAGCTTTCGGCCGTTCCACCTGTAATTTGCGGGTTCGGCCTGAAGCCCGCTGCCTTGCCGCCAGTGCATCACAACCTTATCGCCGGGCTTCACCGTCCTGACGCCAGGCCCGACTTCCAGCACGGTGGCCGACCCCTCATGCCCCATCAGGTGGGGAAGATAGTTATCCGGACCTTTTGTGGCCTCGATTTCATGAATCTGTGAAGCGCAGATCCCGCTGTAGTGCACCTTTACAAGGACCTGGCCGAATTCAAGCCGGCCAGGAAGTTCGACTTCCGTAACTACGAGCGCCTGATGAGTTTCGACAAGCACGGCGGCTTTCATTTTCCGTATTTTCATAGCAGGACCGATCACTCGAAATAGATAAACTCGTAGTCACCCGTATAACCAAAATGATCGTATAGCCATACCCATTCATCAAAGTCGAAGAAAGATCTCGCTGTAAGTGCCCAGCACTCCAGGTTGAACAGTTCCTGCTCGTTCCGGTAGCTCTCCAGCATGATATACTTGCTTCGACCTACTCTCTCTATTTCGCTCAGGGCCGCCTGGAGTTCAAAAACTCTCAGATTATGCAGTGTGGCCAGAGAAATCACGAGATCAAATTGCTTGTCTGCAAAAAGGTATGGGTCCTGTGCCCGGTGGCTAAAAAGCTTTCCCTTGAATTCAGAGTGTGCGCCGGCCAAACCGTGTTGCGAAACGTCAAAGCCGGTGAGCTGGAGTTCGGGCATGATAAGCTGCATTTCGTAGAGCAAAAATGCCTTCCCGCAGCCCACATCGAGCACCCTGTCACCGGGTTTCAGGCCGTAAGTCCGGATTAGCGCCTCCGCAACCGGTTTCCACCGGCCCGGCATATAAGAATAACCCCCGTACCCGAATCGGCGGTCGCCATCCCAGTAATCGAATTCATATTCCTTGGCTTTGCGCATGCAATTGACTTTGTCGTCCACCATCCGCGCCACATAATCGCGTTTGGTCTGCCTGTGCAACTGAGTGACGATGCTTAATAACCGCCCCATATTCGACATCATTCCAATCTTGCTAAAAGGGCCTGAGCCTTTTGGAGCTGGAGTGCCTTCCGGGACTCGTGATCCTCGGTTGAGCCGGCGAACTCCCTCCGGGCATTTCCTTCACACAGAAAATCATTGAGGACGATGCAACACCATTTGATCTGATATAGGGGCAGCAAAATCGATGAGCGCGCAAGGATTTGTTCCTGGGCTTGCCAGCCGGACGTCACCATCATCGAGAACCAGCCGTAATGCTTCAAGGGCACCGGCACCGCCGGCTGGCAGAAGAAATCACAAATCATTTTGGCCGGGTCGTCCCAGCCCGCGTACTCGAAATCCAGGAACCTGAGTTTACCTGCCGGGGTCAGGAGTGTGTTATGGAAACCGAAATCAGACGGCGAGATACACCGTTCATCGAGATCCAGTCCTGTATCAATAGACAGGCCTTTTTCACGTCCTTTATCATCAATGGAACGCCGGGTTTTAACCCATACCCGCATCAGGTCATTCTGTATGAAATCCCTCGCGTCGAGATCGACCGGGGAAGAAGAAGTTATCTTTTCCAGCCGTTGCAGTCGCCTTTTTACACACTGCATGTGGGATCCAATACTGAAGCAGGCTTCTGAGGCAACGGGAAGGCCCGAGGCCTCCGTCTTCTTCTTATGCAGGTTTAGCTCGAGGAAAAAATCGGCGGCCTGCCTTACTTCGTTTTCTCCAATTTCTTCTGGTTCGGGGCGCCTGCCCTCGACAAATTCGTAAAGTCCGAGAGACAACGTCCCGTCGCATCGCAGAGGCTCAGGTATGCAGCGCAGCCCTTGATCCCACGCGAAACGCAAAAATTCGAATTCAGCCCCTAAACGATCCCGCGTATCTGCAGGATGCCGAAAATAGACCTTGAGAAGGAATGGTCGGCAGTCGGTTTCGATCCGGAATACCTGGTTGTTGGCACTGCCGGGAATCCGGTCGAGGCTGAACCGGCGGCAACCTATTTCCTTCATCAGGTTGGTAATGGCAGGTTCGAGTCCGGAAAACATGATTCAGTGGCACAAACTCAGTGGAAAGTTAAGGCTTTTTCGATCTCTACCCAAGACGTTACACGCCGAACTGCAGGCTCATCCGAAAGCCGGAATTTCGGATCGAAGAGTATTCGGACCACATTTGGTGGAAAATCAGGCTCGGCAAGGAATTCCGGCAAATCATCGACGAAGTGAGTGCAACCTGTTTTTGCGATACGCTCAAGCTTGGCCTCTTTCGTCAACTCGAAAAATATGTGATCTTTATTAAGACCTGTTCGGGCCCGGTCGAAAAATCCGTTTTGCTCGAGCCATCCCCATGCGGACTCGTGCAAATCGTAACTTGGTCCGCGATAAGACAGGCGAGTTTTATGACTGATTATAAAAACCCTTATGCCGCGCGCAGCCAGCCTCGCCAGGCACTCCAGCGCCCCTGGAAACGGCAGGGCCTCCGCCATTCGCGCTCCGTAAACATAGCCTTGCATTTCGGTCCAATCGTCTTCATTTCCAACTTTGCGCAGGAAATCGCGAATCGAAGCCTTACTCTCCTCGATTTCGCACGGTATGAGGCCCCTTTCAAGAGCAACACGATGAAAAAGCCGGTCATAGCTCACGATGGTATTATCGAAATCAACGCCCAATATCATGTCGCGCATTGAGACAGTTTCCGTATGATCTTTTCGGCAGCAGTTGCGGCGTTTAATCCACAGCAGTCCCGGGCATGGGCCTGATCGCCGGCTTCATAAAGGAAAGCATCGGGGGTCCCCAGGCGAATGAGTCGGGCGCTTGGGTGGAGACAATCGCTTAGCCATTCGGCAACGCTTCCTCCAAATCCACCCAGTATACTGTGTTCCTCTAAAGTCACGACCAGCCGATGACTGGCAAATACTCTCTCCAGCAAATCTGTGTCCAGAGGTTTGACAGTATGGCAGCTAACCACTGTACTCTTAATTCCCCTGGCATCGAGTACATCGGCTAATTCCAGGGCAAGAGGCAAAAGATTGCCTGTGCTCAGCAGGCATGCTTCCCCGCCTTCCCGCAGGACGATCCATTTCCCGATTTCAAACTCCGGCGTTTGCTGGTGAATAACGGGTTCGCCTTTTTTGCCGAGCCGGATATAGACCGGCCCATCCTGCCGGAGCGCAGCCCGAACTGCCAGGCGCACTTCGACGGGATCGCCGGGGCAGAGTATTGTCATATTTGGTAGAACCCGCAATATCGCTATGTCTTCACATGAATGATGTGTTGCGTTCAAAGAGGCATATGAGAGGCCTGATCCCGTGCCTACGAGAACCACCGGCACTCGCTGATGGCAAACGTCCAGCCGGATTTGCTCCAGGCACCGTGCCGTTATGAAAGGGGTAATCGTATACGCCACCGGACGCATTCCGCAAAGCGCCATGCCCGCCGCCATACTCACCATATTGGCTTCGGCGACGCCGCAGTTGTAGAACCTTCCCGGACAACGTTGCTTTAATTCGTCGAACAGGCGGTTTCCTATATCGGCTGAAAGCAGTACAACCCGCTCATCCTGGCACGCAAGTTCGGTGACCTCTGATGCAAAAGCGTTTCTCATATGAGGTTCAGTTCCTTTTTTGCGCGCTCTACTTCTTCAAGGGTCGGAATGCGGTAATGCCAGTTGTTATCGTCTTCCATAAAGGAAACTCCTTTGCCTTTAACCGTATGCGCGATGATTGCAACCGGTTTGCCGCTTCCATCAGGCACATTGGTCACTGTGTGGACCAGTGCCGGCAGATCGTGCCCGTCCAACTCTTTCACGCTCCACCCGAATGATTCCCATTTGTCCGTTAAAGGAGAGAGAGCCATTATGGAATTGCTGCGGCCGGTTGCCTGCCACTTGTTATAGTCGACGATAACTACAAGATTATCCAGATTGTGAGCCGGTGCAAACATGGCCGCCTCCCACGTGCTTCCCTCGTTGCACTCGCCATCACTGATCACGACATAGACGCGATATGCCTGTCCCTGCAACCGGCCCGCCAAAGCCATGCCTAAGCCAAGTGAGAGACCATGACCCAGAGATCCACTGGTCACTTCCACACCCGGCATGCAACCGAGGATGGGATGTTCAACCATGGGACCGCCTGCTTCCGCATAGCACTTCAGCATGCTCGGCGAAAAATAACCGCGCCTCGAGAGGACGGCGTAGAGAGCTAGCCCAGCGTGCCCCTTGCTCAAAATGAACCGGTCCCGGCCGGGTGTGCCGACCTTCTCCGGACTTAGTCCGGGATTGCTCCAGTACAGCGCCGCAAGGATGTCTATACAGGATAAAGCCGATCCAACGTGCGGAGTGCAGGCACAATGAGAAAACTCCACTATGTCTCCCCGCAGGCATCTGACGGTTGAGTAAAGTCGAGTAATATCGGCCAACATTGAAGCCATGAACATGATTCCTTGAAATCCGGCAAGAAAAAGTGGCAGCTCTTGCTGCTCCAATAACTACTTCATAATCGAATCGATGCCCTTGAGCAGTTGCACGCGGTCGATCGACGAGCGGTTTCCAATAATGGTTACAGCCGCCGCGCCCACCATGTTGCCGATAAAGCCGATCACATCGGGGGGCAGGTACTGCGCCGCGCAAAGCGAGGTCAGGGCCAGGACCGCATCGCCCGCGCCCACGCGGTCAACGACCTTAACCGAGAGCGCCGGGCATTCGAAAAAGCCCTCGCCCGGTCGGTACAAAAGGGTGCCGTGCTTTCCCTGCGTTACCATTACCGAATCGCTTCCCAATCGCTCGGCCAGCTTTTCAACGAGGCTTCTCAGCTCGCCTTTCCGGTTGCGCAAGTCGAGGCGGATTTCTCCTTCATGAACACAGGCGTAATTTGCGCGCGGATACTTGGAAAGGGTATGAAACCCGATATTGGCCGCGTTTATCTGTGTATTTACCGCAAGGAAAGGCGCCTTTTCGCACAGCAGATCGATCGTTTTTCGGGCAATAAGCCCATGGCCGTAATCGGCGGCTATGACGAGGTCGCATCGCGGCAGTTGCTCCTCCAGGATCGCGTTTAGCGTTTCCTCCTCTCGGCCGCTCAGCAGCTCGTCGTTCATTTCGTAGATTTCAAGCAGCTTGGTCACCAGGTAATTTTCCACGAAGCGCCGCTTAACGATGGTGGGAGAGTTGGACTTATAGACGAAGTGAGGGTGCACGTTTTCCTTGAGATTTTCGCGGACAAACTCTTCGTGGGTCTGTTTTTCTCCCAGGTAGGTCACCAGTTCCACGCTTTCGCAGAAGTCAGCCAGATGATTGGCTATTGCCAGGCTTCCTCCGACGTGCTTTTCCTGCCAGACGTAACGCATGGCAAGAATAGGCTCCTTGGCAGATTTTCCGATTGCGTCGGCATAGACGTACTCATCGAGGATAGCCTCCCCGATTACCATTACTTTCAGGGATTTGAACCCCTCGATGGAGTTAATGATCTCGCGGGCGCTGTGGCGTTTTCGAAAATCCTGCAAATAGGCGTCCACTTGAGGCGGAAAAACGGAGAAATAATTATTGAGCAGCTTTGATGAGGAAAAGGTGATGTCATTTGTGAAATGGATTCGCCCCCCCACTGCCAGAACGGCAGCCTCCTCATCGTTTATCTTGCCCGTTATGTCCTCTTTTCGGTCGGCGTAGTCGTTGCCTTTGACGTATACGTCAGGCTTAAGCAGGTTTATCGTCTCAACGGCGGTCGGCCACTTGTTGACGGCTACGAAATCGACCTGTTGGAGCGAGGCAAGGGTTTCGGTCCGCAGCTCTTCGGTAAACACGGGCCTTCCGGGGCCTTTGTTTACAAGATGGTCGGGCGTGATGGTTACCACCAAAACGTCGCCCTCGCACTTGGCGGCAGCCAGGTGCCTGATGTGACCCGGGTGCAGGAGGTCAAATACGCCGTGACAGTGAACGATACATTTGCCCTGTGCCTTCAGCTCTGAAATAGTGCGGGAAAGATCATGAAGTGGCCGGATTTTGTCCTGCGCCCCAGCCGCTCGCCTTGCATTCATCGAAGTCACCTCAGTGTGGGAGGAGATTACTTTTTGTGAATATAGCCAAACGGCTGCTCTTTGAGTTCGCCGAGATTGCCGTCAACCCATGAGATCGTCTCATCGATCCCCGCATTCAGGTCTATGGTGTCTTTCCAGCCGAGGGTCTCTCTGGCTTTGGTGCTGTCCAAAATATATGCGTCGTCCTTGCCCAGCCGCTCCCCGACAATTTCCACGCAGTCCGCAAAGGCCACTTTGAGACGGGCGCAGATCAGTTCCACAAGTTCGCGAATTGAGATGAGACGCCTGGTGGAAAGGTGATAGACCTCCCCCGGCACCCCATTTCGCGCTACCCGCAGGGTCCCGTCCGCAACATCGCGGATGTGGACAAAAGATCTACGCGACGAGCCTCCGCCTTGTAAGGGAAGCTTTAGCCCGAGGCGGATGAACAGGATGGTTCGCGGGATTATGCGGTAGAGCTGCTGCCCGGGTCCGTAGACGTTTGCTGCCCGCGTGAACACGACCGGGAACCCGTATGCTCTGAAAAAGCTCTTGAGACTCATATCGCAGGCGGCTCGAGAAACGGCATAGGGTGTGCTCGGATTAAATTGAGCATCTTCGATCACCGATCCTTCGCAGCTCCCGTAGACCTCCGGAGTTGATATATGGACGTATTTTTCCAGAAAACGGCAATGACGCAGGCGATCATGCAGCTTCACGTTTGCCACCGCGTTTGTCTGGAACCAGTCCTCGGGAGATTGCCAGCTCTCGGCAACCATGCCCTGCGCCGCGAAATTGACCACGAACCGAGGTTGAAAGTCCTGGACCACGTTCATTATTTCATCCAGGTCATGGTTGAGATCGAGCTGATGAAAGGTAAACCCTGAATGTTCATCCCACTTGTAGGGCAGCATGGGAGGGATCGGTTCAGGCGACCGGCTGATGCCCACCACCTCGGCGCCCAAGCCCAGCAGGCGCCTGACGAAGCTCGCACCTGAGAAGGAATTGCTCCCCAAAACCAGAATTCTTTCGGCCAATATTAACCTCTAATAGTCTTGTTGCTGCGCAGCCATTGCATCATCATGTGTCCCACGACCAGCTGCAGGTCTTCGCATAGCTGCATGTCATCCACTGGAAAATGGATTGGACAGTCGGCCAGCTCAAGGCACTTGCCGCCCGAGAAGCCGAGAACGGCAAAGGTTTGCATCCCGACTTGTCTGGCTTCCTGTAGCGCTTTGACAACATTCAGGGAGTTGCCGCTGCCGGAGAAGACGATAAGTACGTCGCCCTTTTCGCCCTGCACCCTGATTTGCCTTGCGAAAATTTCGTCATAGCCGACGTCATTTGCAAGGCAGGTCACGATGGAACTATTTGATGGAAGCGCGCTAACTTTTATGCCCATACCTTCTTTCGAAATACCGAAAAGCAGATCGTTTGCAATATGCATGGCATTTGCCGCACTTCCGCCATTTCCGCAGAGGAATACCCGGCGGCCGTTGTTCCACGCGCCGAGCAGCGCTTCGGCAAGTATCCTCACTCTGGACCAGTCATAAGCCTGGAGGATTTCCCCCAGCCGGCCGGCGTATACTTCAAAAGAAGCTGGGCTCATTGGGTTTTTTCTTTCATCCATCGTAATTTCATGCTTACGAGAGCATGCGCTTCATCCAGCGAAGGTTGTAGAAATGATCTTCGTCTTTGAGATTGCCGCGCTTATACTCCGCACGAATCTCCAGAATGGCGTCATCCACCGTCTTTGCGGGCTTGAAACCCGTGGCAAGCAGCTTGTCTGAATTTACACGGTATGACCGCAGATCGTTCGACTCCGTAACCTGTATTTCGGCCGGGATGACCTGCGTAATCTTCTTTGCGATCTCCATGATGGCGAGGTTTTCGAAACCGGCGTTATAAACCCCCTGAACCTTCCTGCCGCTGTCTATGAAGAAAAGGTAGAGGTCCGTTATGTCCTGGATATGGATATTTGGCCTGATTTGCGAACCGCCGAATACTGTAATTAGCCCTCTGGTCAAAGCCTGCATCGTCAGCATGTTTACCGACACATCGAGGCGCATGCGCGGTGAATAACCGCAAACCGTAGCCGGGCGAATGATCTGAACGAGCATCCTGTCCCGGTAGCTCAGCAGCACTCGCTCGGCCACCATCTTCGTTTTGTTGTACTCGGAGATGGGCTTGAGCGTGAGGTCCTCGGTTACCTTCTCTTCTTCCTTTATGCCGTATACGCTCCCGGAAGATGCATAGATAAACTGCCTGACCCCCTTGCGCACCGCCATGTCGGCGAGTTGCATTGTGGCCAGGGCGCTGATCTCCCAGGTAAGCTTGGCATCAAGATCGCCACATGGATCGTTAGCAACAGACGCCAAATGAATGATTACATCGGTATTATTTAAAGGGACTTCACCTGCATTCCGGACATCCATATTCATGACATGTAATTTTGGATGAGGTTTAAGAAAGTTGCCGAACCACATGGTATCCACCACGGTGACATCATGGCCCCGGTCCAGTAGTTTCGGTACGAGTACCGTTCCCTTATATCCGCATCCACCGGTGACAAGAACCTTCATTGTTCATTTTCTCAATATGTTAAGGGACTGGAGATGCATGTTTCCGGCTGGTTCCGTACTCTCCCCCAGGTATTCCGTATTCCAGGCCAGGCGCGGGCGTACTGTGCCAATCCAATGACCACAAAATTCCTTGCGCATCTCTCCTGTATCAATGACATTGAAGGACAATAGGTGATCTTCCAGAATTTGTGTATCACATATTCCCTTACCAATGATAGCAGTGACACTGTACATTCCCTCATTAAGGAAGTTACCAGGGATACAGCAAGTAGACTGGAATAGCCCTTTGGGATGGGAGCAATCCCACCAGGGATCCTTGGTGAGGGAAACCGACTTGGCATTCCATGATGAGAGTAATGGGGCCCCGATTTGATCTCTCAGCCAAATTGCCGGATAAATATAAAGGCCTTCCTTCAGGTTCCAATAAGTGATTTGAATGTACACGTCTTTGGAGATATCCACATCTGTGGTGGGGCCGTCCTGGCCGTGCTGTAATATCCGCACCGCATGAAGACGGACCAGGTCATTTCCTGGAGCATCAGATGGGTCCGCCCAGACTATCTCTCCTCCGGAGCTAGTGGTGTTGGCCAGGTACTTTTGGACGACTTCCGTTGCTTTACCATCAATCACGGTCTTCCCTGCATCCAATAGTATTGCCCGTTGGCATAGATTCACAATACTGGCCATATTGTGAGACACAAAGAGCACCGTTCTCCCCCCCTTACTGACTTCCCCCATCCTCCCCAAACATTTCTTCTGAAACTCCATGTCCCCCACAGCAAGCACCTCGTCGACAAGAAGTATCTCGGGCTCAAGGTGCGCGGCCACGGCAAATGCCAGGCGAACGTACATACCGCTTGAGTAGCGCTTCACCGGAGTGTCCAGAAATTTTTCCACTTCAGCGAAGCAAACTATCTCATCAAACTTGCGTTTTATTTCCTGGCGGGACATGCCAAGGATTGCTCCATTCAGAAAAACATTCTCACGGCCGGATAATTCCGGATTAAAGCCGGTACCTATCTCTAAAAGGCTTGCGACCCGGCCTTTAATGCTCACTCGCCCGGTCGAAGGCTCAGTTATACGGCTGAGAACTTTCAGTAGAGTGCTCTTGCCCGCACCATTGCGCCCAATTATACCCACTGCCTCGCCGCGGTTTATTTCAAAGCTCACGTCCTTTAGTGCCCAGACCTCTTCGAATGCGTCGCCAGAAATAATGGGCCTTCCTCTCATCAGGTCCTTAGTTTTATGCCATACGCCTCGTGCATTCTTCATAAGAACATCACGCAGGGCCAGGTATCGGCCGTTTTCGGACTGGTGACCTATGGTATATTTTTTGCCGAGAGATTCGGCATGGATGGCTATATCGCTCATTTTATCGATCCGCTATATGTGGTCGGCAAAAGACTTTTCCATCTTTCTGAATGTTGAGATGCCCAGCCAAAGGAAAAAGAAAATTACCGCTAAACTAGCAGCGAAGCCAGGCAAATATACATGCGAATCTCCGCCCAGGATGCTCCAGCGAAAACCATCAATTACCCCTGCCATAGGATTTAAACTATAGAAAAATCGCCATTTCTCGGGGATTATACTGCTACTGAAGCCTACCGGGGAAACGTACAATCCGAACTGTACCACGAAGGGAATTACATACCGAAAGTCCCGATATTTGACATTAAGCGCGGTGATCCACAGCCCGGGGCCCAGGCTGGCCAGCAAGGCCAAAAGGATGAACACAGGCAAAAACAATATATTCCAACACGGAGCGAATCGATAATAGGCCATCAACACCAAAAGTATGACGAAACTAATGAGAAAATCGATGAAAGCCGTCACTACAGTGGCGGTGGGCACAATTAGCCGGGGAAAGTAGACCTTGCTGATTAGATTTGTATTGGCTATCAGGCTATTTGAGGCTTCCCCGAGTGCGCCTGAGAATAAAGACCAGGGAAGCATGGCCGCAAATACCAAAATAGCATAGGGTGCATTGCCGTCGCTTGGCAACTTTGCTATACGCCCAAAAACTACTGTGAAGACAACCATGGTCAGAAAAGGCCTGAGAATCGCCCAGGCCACACCGATGATGGTCTGCTTGTAACGTACGGATATGTCACGCCAGGCCAGAATCAGAAATAGCTCTCTATAACGCCAGAGGTCAGCCCAGTAGTTTTTCTCAGTTCTGCCCGGCTCTATCAAAATCTCGTGATTATGACTCATTATTTTCTTTTCCAGCTAATCTATCGGATAGACCGCTACTCTGGTGACGAAACAAGATCTGTTTCATGGGATGTTGCTATTTCCCCAGGAAATCCAATCATGGGCCGGCTTGACAGTAAGTTCGGTTGAACTTTTTTCTAAAGTGCACATATCTGTGGCATCAATCTTTTGGATTTATGCATTCTCACTCGTAAAGCTGCCCAAAGCCTTATGGCTATGGTACCACTCCCGCATCTGCATTAATCCGTCACGCAAGGAAATTGAGGGCTGAAATCCAGGAAGTATTTCTCTTAGCTTCTTCCCGGAAACGCTCTTTACCTTTCGCCCGGTCGGCTTTGAGAGGTCATACTGAACCTCAAAATCCATACCGAATACGTCCTTGAGCTGAGCTAAGATATCATTAATGCTAATTGCATGCTCATCGCCAATATTGACGACTGCTGCGTTCGGGGCTTTCAGCGAGATATCCAGCATGCACCGGGCGATATCTTTCACATGCATGAAGCTGCGCGCCTGGTTTCCATCCCCCCAAACCTGAAGCGGTCTTTCACCACTAAGGACGCGTTTTACCAGGGTAGGAATAACGTGGCTGTTCTCTCCAAACCAGCCGTAATTTGCCCCATAGACATTTACCGGCCTTACAATGACCCCTTCGCATTTATTGTCTTGCACCGCGGCCAAAGTGGCGATTTCCAACATTCTCTTGGCCCATCCGTAGCCCCAATTGGCAAGCTCGGGATCGCCAATGAAGCCTGATTCTTCCGCCATTCCGTCAGGGGCGTCATCAGAATAGACGCATGAACTACTAACTGACAGGATCCCGGGGATGCGGTTTTCTGCGACCGCCTCCAAAGTATTTGCGTTAATTTGAGAATTCAAAAAGAATGTGGTTGCGTGATTCCGGCTACAGTAAGCGATCCCATAGGCTTGGCTGGCCAGATGTATGACCCAGTCGCAGTCTCTTATCACTTTCAATGTGATGTTTCGATCACGAAGATCTGCCCTGGTAAAGGTAAACTTGTCGCTATCCAGTGGCAGACTTGATCTTGCTCCTTTCGAGAGGTCATCAACAGCGTGAACTGTGTGACCTTTTGCTAGTAAGAGCTCTACCAGGACGCTGCCAATAAATCCGGCAGCCCCCGTCACCAGCACTCTCTGAAAATTCCGCATTTATCCTCCAAAAAACTATGCTTGCGACATCACCCCAGCTTCCCGGCAAAACTCAGGCTAAACCCGTTCCTCCGACAATGGACTTCCGTGCTTGCATCACATAAATCATGAGCAATCATTCCCTTTATTAGATCATCGAACGAGATTTCAGGTTTCCATCCCAGTTTGTTGCAACCCTTTGATGCATCCCCCTAGGAGAGTATCCACTTCTGTCGGCCTGTAATAAGCGGGATCGACGAGGACGATTGGCTTTCACGGCTGGAGGTCGGACACGCAACAAACCGACTTATCATCCTGATGAAGCATCATTTCAGCGGGCGAAAGATTTCCGGTCCGGTAAGTCTGCAAGAAGAGAGAAAGAACTGAGAATTTGTGTTAGCGCCGATCTATTCGGCAGGATCGGATGAGTGCAGAAGTCGGTCTGCCATCAGAATTGCTGCCCAAGCCAACGCAATTCCCATCAAGTCCCAAAAGAGGACATCGGTGAGGCTGGGTACCCTACCGGGAATGAATGCCTGATGAAGTTCATCTGATGCGGCGAAAAGAAC
>Ga0181533_1001635_pt1 | contig 28425 bp, 17 predicted proteins | sample PEATcosm2014_Bin_45_FD_119772 | JGI IMG/M metagenome (GOLD analysis project Ga0181533, IMG submission 119772) | Peatland microbial communities from MTU Mesocosm Facility, Houghton, MI, USA - PEATcosm2014_Bin11_60_metaG | ecosystem: Environmental > Terrestrial > Soil > Wetlands > Peat | place...
AAAATTCAGGAAGAGAAGCAACCGAAGGTTAGTTGAATCCTGATCAAATACTGATCGAATCTTAATCGAATCTTAGTTGTAGTGATGTTGAAAACATCCTGAAAACATCCCGAAGGCATCTCGAAGGCACTCTGAATTTACCTTCAAGAGAGGACAGAGACATCTAGCTATTATTGGAACTATATTTAATAATAATTGGAGATCATGACGCGTTTCAGGGTTTCGGGGTTTCAGGGTTTCAGGGTTTCAGGGTTTCAGAGTTTCAGAGTTACAGGATTTCAGAGTTCCAGAGTTTCAGGGTTTCAGAGTTTCAGAGTTTCAGAGTTTCAGGGTTTCAGAGTTTCAGGGTTTCAGAGTTTCAGGGTTTCAGGGTTTCAGAGTTATCGTTTTTTGAGGCCTTGGAATTCAGATTCTTTGAGGCATTTGATAAACTTTGAGAGTTTATCTGAGAGGCTCAGGCAATCGTTTATTAGTTTATCATATTTCATTTTATCAAGGTATTTTACATTAAAGATGCGATGAATCTGGAACCTTGAAACTCTGAAACGCCGGTCGGCTAGGCGGAATAAATTTCGTGTGACGATTTTCGCCATCCAGCCAATTCACCATATCACTGAGTTTCTACTCGAACCTGAAACATTAGAATAAAATTTGTCCCCTTTCAAATTAATTTGGTACTTTTAAAAATCTTTTACTTTTAGGCATTATTTAGCCTCTATTTAGAAGGATTTTATATTTCAATAATCGGATTAAAATCATTTGGAACTTATTTTAAAATGTTGTTACCTTTACCATCTTTTTAAACCCAAAGTATAATTTAACATAAACTAATGGTATGTTAAGACATTTACTGTTTGCTATTGCATTGGTTCTGACGTCAAGTTTGTTAGTCTTTTCACAGACGGGATCTGGTACCCTTAAGGGAACCATTAAAGATAAAAAGACAGGGGAAGCTATTCCTTTTGCAAATATCATTGTGGAAGTCGGTGGTGTCCAGGTGGGCGGATCTACTACGGATATGGACGGCAATTACATGATCAAGCCAATTCCTCCCGGAAAAGTCGATCTGAAAGCCACCTATGTCGGATATACTCCTTTTATTATGAAAGGGATTATAATTTATGCCGAAAAAATTCAATTCCAGAATGTAGAATTATCTCCACAGTCTCTCAACCTGAAAGAAGTCGAGATTGTGGAATACAAAGTTCCGCTGATCTCCAAGGACCAAACAGTTTCCGGAGGAACAGTCGATGCCGAAGATATCTCCAAAATGGCCAACAAGTCGGCAGATGCAGTTGCTGCAACGGTTGGAGGTGTCGGAACTGATGCCAATGGAGCTATTACCAGCTTGCGCGGTCAGCGTTCTACAGGTACGGTTTATTATATTGATGGCATGCGGGTCATTGGAAGTAATGCAATTCCTCAATCTTCCATTGATCAGGTTGAAGTTATTCTGGGAGGGACTCCTGCAAGTTACGGGGATGCAACAGGAGGGATCATTAGTGTTACCACAAAAGGACCCTCCAAGGAAACCAGTGCAGGGATCGATGTACAAACCTCAGAGCTTCTGGACCGTTTTGGCTATAACAGGATCGGACTGAACCTGACAGGTCCTTTGTTTTCAAAAAAGGATAGCGTCACAAAGAACAAAACCACGATAATGGGTTATTTTTTAGCCGGTGAATTTATTTACCAGAAAGATGGTGCTCCGGGTGCCTTTGAATATTATAAAGTTAAGGATGATGTTCTTAATAACCTTCGTGTCAACCCGATCCGTTTATCCTCAAATGGAGAAGCAATATTGCTTAACGCTGATTTCCTTACAACAAGCGATCTGGAAAAGTCTATAACCTCCCAAAATACTCCTGTTTATAATATTAATGCATCAGGCAAACTGGATTTCCGGCTTTCTTCAACAATCAATATGTCATTTGGTGGTACCTTACAGTACAATGATAACTATGGGCTCAGCTATTCAGCGTCATTGCTTGATTATATGTATAATACACATAATACGAGCAGCACATGGAGGGTGAATGGACGTTTCACCCAGCGGTTCCCCACCGCCAGCGACAGTAAATCTTTTGTTAAGAATGTATATTATTCAATCGGGGCTGATTTTTCAAGGAGCGACAGCAAATCAGAAGATGCACAGCTCCAGGAAGATCTTTTTAAATATGGTTATATAGGAAGTTTCGCAACCCAGCAAATCCGGGCCTATAGCAGTGCCCTTCAGAAAGACTCCTTAACAGGAAAAATGGCACATCTGCTGACCGGAGTACGGGATACAGGTGTAATTTTCACTCCAAATAATTATAATCCTGAATCAGTTGCCTGGGATGAGGAATATTTTCACATGCTGCCAAAAATCGGCACTAATGGAGTCGATTATTACACGAATACCGGTGATATTATCGGCAACAATGGACTTCTTAACGGAAATTACCCACAAAGTGTCTATGGTATGTGGAATAATGTGGGAACAAGAGCAGTAGGAACAACATCGGGATCAACTCCGTATTCTTTTATTTACGGTGAAACAGACCAAACAAATGTCCAGGCTTCCTTTTCTGCCGACTTTGGGCATCATGAAATCCAGCTTGGGTTACAATACCAGCAAAGAAAGGTCAGTTCTTATGGCGCTGATGGCCAGGATATGTGGCCGCTCATGCGACTGGAAACCAACTCCCAGATCCAGGAATTGGATTTTTCAAACCCTCAGCTTGTTTACCGTGACGGAGTTTTTATGGATACTATCAACTATTACAGGAGGTATGCCCCTGCCTTACAGAAAAACTTTGATATTAAACTGAGACAAAAACTGGGGTTGCCTGTTGATGGAACCGACTATATCGATATCGATTCCTATAATTATGATGCAGGTACTATTAATTATTATGATGCAAACAATAAGTTGCACACACTCCATGTAGGCAGTAACCTGTTAAACATTAATATGTTTACTCCTGACGAGCTCTTCGAGGGCGGTTCATCTCTTGTAAGCTATGCAGGCTACGATTATACAGGAAAAAAATTAACACATCAACCGACACTGGATGATTTCTTCAATGCAACGGATGCGAATGGTAATTATACCCGTGAGGTTGCAGCTTATCAACCCATTTACATGGCAGGATATATCCAGGATAAATTTGCTTTTAAAGATTTGATATTCAATATAGGTTTACGCGTTGACCGTTTTGATGCCAACCAGGATGTGCTCAAGGATCCTTACCTCTTCTTTCCGGCTAAAACAAAAGGCGAACTTGATCCGCACATATGGGGGAATCTTCCAAGTAACATCGGCAATAATTTTGTTGTTTATGTGGATAACCCTTCAAACCCTACGACAATTACCGGTTACCGTAACGGAACCCAATGGTATGACAAAAATGGTAACCCTGTTACCAGTCCTACTATTGTCGACCCGACTGGCGTAAAACCTTATCTTGAAAACCCTTCCAATACAACTATGAGTACGAATGTGTTCCAGCAATATACCCCCCAGGTCAGTTACATGCCCCGTATTTCTTTTTCTTTTCCTATTTCGGATGATGCCTTGTTCTACGCACACTATGACATCCTCACCCAACGGCCTACCAGTAATTATGATGAGTTAAACCCGGTAGCCTATTATTTTATTAATGTGGTAGGTCCTTCAGGCGGGACTGTAACGAACCCCAATCTGAAACCTGAAAAAACCATTGATTATGAACTAGGATTCCAGCAAAAAATAAACAACGTTTCTTCTTTAAAGTTGGCTGTGTTTTATCGTGATATGCAGGACCAGATCGAGCAATTCCGGCTCAGTGGCGCCTGGCCTGCAACGTATTATTCCTATACCAACATTGACTTTGGTACCGTGAAAGGATTGACCGTGTCTTATGATCTGCGAAGGATCGGAAATGCAAGGGTACGTTTCAATTATACTCTACAGTTTGCTGACGGTACTGGATCAAATGCCGATGACGCCGCAGCACTTATAAGAACTAATCAGCCAAACCTTCGTACAACCAACCCGTTGAACTTTGACCGTCGCCATCAATTCAATGCAGAATTTGACTATCGCTGGGGCATTGGGAAAGATTATAACGGACCGGTAATAAACCGTAAAAAGAAAGGTAAGCCTCCTGTGCAGTTCTTATCGAATTTTGGGGGAAACCTCACACTAACAGGAGGTTCAGGAACTCCTTATACCAGATCTTCACAAGTTATGCAGTATGGACAGATGGGCCCAATCCTCGGTTCTATCAATGGTTCACGTTTGCCATGGCAGTTTCTCCTCAACCTGAAAATCGACAAAGAGTGGGAATTGACAATGGGTAGTAAGAAGAAAAAACCTGCCTCACTGGATGTTTATCTTGAAATCCTGAATCTTTTGAATACCATGAATGTGGTTGCAGTGTATCCGGCAACAGGTTCGCCAAAAGATGACGGATACCTTTCCGCCCCGGAATATCAGAGCCAGATTGCTGAACAGGTAAGCCCTACTGCTTTCAGAGAACTTTATTCCATTTATATGGACCGTCCATTTAACTATAGTTCACCAAGACAAACCCGGTTAGGGATTATGTTTAATTTTTAACCCGGAGTTTTAACCAAAAGGATGATAAAAAATATGACAGGTAATAGTATAAATTCAGTACCCATGAAAAATATATTTCGCTTCTTATTGATTTGTGTAAGCTTTTTGCTGATTTTTAAAGTGACTTATGCAGATAAAAATCCACAACCGGGCAAAGACGTTGAGATCATAAAACAAACAGCTGCAGGTTGCGCTGCCGGGCACAGTTACAAATTTCTTGACATAAATAATGTAAGAACCCTATGTTATTCCTATGGCAACGGATGGTTTCTTGAAGTTGCCGAATATGAAATTCCGAAAGGGTCAGGGAAAACTTCCATGTTCTCCTTTTCCCTCTGGATAGGTGGTATTGACGTGAATAATAACTTAAAATTGTGTGCTTATCGTTACGGACAAGGCCCGACAATTGCAGCTGCACATACAAAAAATGATTTTTTTCCCGGCCCATTAAAAATTGACGGTACGGCCTCCGTCGATGCCGAAACTTGTGCAAAATACGACCAATTATTTGAAGTTACCCGTGCTGAGGTTGAAGGATTCATTGCCTGGTGGGATAATAAATCTGCATTCCCGGATTACGTCATACCTCCTGACATCCTGAATTATCCTGCAAAAGGAGACAGGGCAGATGGGTACTCTTATTACCTTGCTCCTTTTTATGACGTTAACGGTGATGGGATCTATAACCCCCAGGATGGAGATTATCCTTATTATGATTTTACAAACGCACTCTGTCAGAGTCACCTTAAACCCGGGCAGAGACCCGCAAGAGCTAAGATCTCCGATGGTGGGCCTGATGATACACTCGGGATCCTGGTGGACCAGGTATTGAAAGGTGATCAGACACTCTGGAGCGTTTATAATGATAAAGGCAATGTACATACAGAGACACAGGGCAACCCCATCGGAATGGAAATCAGGGCACAATATTTTGCCTTTTCTACTAACGACGAGATTAATGATATGACATTTTACAGTTATGAACTGATAAACCGCTCAACTTACACCCTCACAAACACCTATTTCAGCCAGTGGGTTGATCCCGACCTGGGTTGGGCATATGATGACTATGTTGGTTGCGATGTGGGCCGTGGTTTAGGATATTGTTACAACGGAAATCCTGTTGATGGAACGGGTCAGTCCTGGGCCTATGGCGCCCACCCGCCAGCTGTGGGCGTCGACTTTTTCCAGGGTCCGTACCTTGACCCCGACGGTTGCGATAACCCTTCCTTTAACGGAAGTTCAATAGTAGGACCTTCTTTTCATGGGGACTGCAGTATTGTCGGATTGAATGGCACTACGCTAAGAATGGCTTATGGGCCGGGTAATGCCGACACCGGGAACTTTATTGTCCGGGCTGAGGCCATTAATGGCGTCAACTTTGGGGATGGTATCATTGATAATGAACGATTTGGGATGAGAAGGTTTGTGTACAATAATAATAATGGTAACGTCCCTGCCTGGGGGCAAGACCCGGCTTATGCTCCCCAGTACTATAACATGTTGAAAGGAATCTGGCTGGATGGCCAACCCATGACCTATGGCGGTAATGCTCACCCTCCATCAAGTTATGGCCCTGTTTGCGATTTTATGTTTCCTGAATTATCTGATGTTTGCGATTGGGGAACAAACGGGGTTACACCCTCTCCGAAATTATGGACAGAAGTTACTGCAAACAACGAACCGTATGACAGAAGATTTATGCAATCGGCAGGACCCTTTACCTTACGCCCCGGTGCCTGTAATTACATCACCGTTGGTATTCCCTGGGCGAGGGCTGCAGGGACTCCCTGGGAATCGGTTGAATTGTTAAAAATTGTGGATGATAAAGCTCAGAATCTGTTTAATAATTGTTTCGCTGTTCTGAATGGCCCTGATGCTCCTGACCTGACTATCGAGGAACTGGATAAAGAACTTATTATTTATATCTCGAACAGAAAATTTAATGATGCAGGGAACAATTATGAAGAAAAATATGTAGAGTTCGATCCGAATATTCCTGAACCGGATACTTTACCACATAATAGGAGAAATGATTCCCTCTATCGTTTTCAGGGATACCAGATCTTTCAGTTACAAAATGCATCAGTGGATGCTTCTGAGCTTTATGATAACACTCAATCACGGCTTGTGGCACAATGTGATATAAAGGATGGCGTGGGAACGCTTATAAACTGGACATATAATGCAGCCTTGAATGGAAATTCAGGTCAGGTAATGGTATCTGGCGCGGATCAGGGAATTCAACATACATTTGTCATTACGACAGACCAGTTCCCACTTTCTACATCTACTTCACTTATCAATCATAAGCAATATTATTATATGGCTGTCGCCTATGGCTATAATCAATATAAGGCTTACCAGCCCGATTCGATTGATAAGGGACAGTTGACACCCTATTTACAGGGACGTAATAATATCATATGTTATACAGCCATCCCGCATATCCCTGTCGGCGATCAAATGAATTCGAATGTCGGAGATGGGCCTATTATTACACGTATCCAGGGTCAGGGTAACGGGGGAATGACCGTTGAATTTTCTGACCAGACCATTGCTGAGATCCTTGCCAAACCAATGGCTGATTCTGTTACAAATGTTTATGGATCTCCTGACTACCCGATATCCTATCATCCTGTATATCAGGTTTCTGCCGGACCCCTTAATGTCAAAGTGATCGACCCGCTAAATGTAGTTCCAGGAAACTTTATCGTTAAGTTTGATTCCCTGGTTCCCGGCCCCTCAAATTCTCCTTTTACGAATTCTAAAATTCAATTCGGACATTGGAAATTATATAATGAAACTACTGCAACCACTTACACTTCAGACACTACTATCATTTATCCATATGAACAATTGTTCCTGAACATTGGTTTATCCCTTACCATCAACCAGATTCCTTACCCTGGCGATACTGCAAAAGATGGAACTCATTATACCGGTAACGGTTTACTTTCTGCACCCTCAGCAATATATGCCGACAGTACCAGGATGTGGCTTGGCGGCGTTCCGGATAATGATATTCCCGGAAGCCCATTGAACTGGATCCGGGCGGGGACTTATGACGGTGGTTCAGATCCTAACCTTTATGACTGGAATCTGGGTTCATCTAACACCGGGGAGGCATGGGATCCGAATGAAAATTATGCCAAGATCCAGGGAGGAACCTGGGCCCCATATTGTCTTACTGTTGCAAATGACCAGGTTAGTGCAATAGATTCGAATGTTTCACCGGCAGTAACAAAAGCTTCCAAAACAAGAAGTACCATGGACAGGCTGGCATCTGTGAATATTGTTATCACGCCAGATCAAACTAAATGGACCCGTTCTCCGGTCATTGAGATGTGCCCTGATTCAAGATTATCTGAAGGCGGAGCTCCTAAATTTTCTCTCAGGAGACATCCTTCCGTAAATATTGATGGAGACACTGGGGTTGTAAGCGACAATCCGATTTATAACTCCAGCTTTATCAAAAGTACCGGTATGGGCTGGTTCCCGGGATATGCCATAAATCTTGAAACGGGAGAACGACTAAACATTATGTTCGGTGAGAATTCATGGCTCTCGTCTGATAACGGCCGTGATTTATTGTGGAATCCGACTTCACGGATATTTGATGATGGTCTTAGACCTGTTTTTGGCGGGATGCATTATGTTTACATCATGGGATCAATGCGCGCCACGATAAAACAAGGCCCTGAAACATTCTCACTTGATTTTCCTGCCTATGATGGTGGCGCATATCTTGTCAGCCATCTGAATTTAACGCCGTCACAGATATGGCAGGCCTATGGATACGGGTCATGCATGTATGTGGGTATGCCTCTGGCGATTGATGGTAAACAATGGCTGAGTAACGAAGTGACGATAAAGATCAGGATCTCAAAACCTTATAGCCGGTATTTCTCCGGATCCCTGCCTGCATCATACTCGGATACTGCTGAAAACCAATGCTGGCCGGAATATACCTTCAATACTTCGACAATTGCAACCTCCAAACAGAGTCCAACAACATTGAAAAGCGATCTCGACCTGATCAACGTTGTGCCCAATCCTTATTATGGATACGACGATTATGAACAAAACCAGTTGGACAACAGGATCAAGATCGTAAACATTCCAAACCATTGCACAATTACGATCTTCGACATGAGTGGAACATTGATCCGGCAGTTTGTCGTTGATAATTCCGGTATAATCGAGCCAAGAGGATCAACGGCTGGTTTGAATACAGATGCAAAAACCTCCATCGACTGGGATCTGAAGAACTTCGCCGGAATTCCAATTTCAGGAGGACTGTACCTGATTCATGTGACAGCGGATGGAATTGGCGAAAGGACCGTAAAATGGTTTGGAATCATGCGTCCTGTAGACTTGAATTCATATTAATGGTTTCTTGTAACTCTGAACAGAGCATATATAGTTAGAAAAATAAAAATTGCGTATATGAAAAATATTTATAGTCTCTTATTTACAATATTCTTAGCAGGATTGATGGTCCTTCCTTTAGCTAAGGTTTCTGCCGGTAATAAGGACCGCTCAGGCCAGGCAGGGGCAGCGGAATTGCTGATCGACCCCTGGGCTAGAAGCTCGGGCTGGGGAAGCGTGGGTACCGCCAATGCCAGCGGACTCGAAGCGATGTATGCAAATATTGCCGGAACCGCTGCAACTACAGGAACAGAGATTATCTTTGCATATACCGATTGGTTACAGGGATCAGACACTAAAATCGAGACTTTCGGATTTTCTCAAAAATTGGGACAAAATAAGGGAGTTCTTAGTTTGGGCATAATGTCGATGAACTTTGGTGAAATTAATATTACTACCACGAATTCACCGGAAGGTCAACTGGGCACATATGACCCCAACTACCTCAATATCAATCTCGCTTATGCAAAATCTTTTTCAAATAGCATCTATGGCGGATTGAATTTAAAAGTCATTTCCGAATCAATCACCGATGCCAGCGCCACGGGAATAGCACTCGATGCCGGTGTTCAATATATAACGGGTGATAAAGACCAGATCAAGTTTGGAGTTGCCCTTAAAAATATAGGTCCGACAATGAAATTCAGCGGTGACGGTCTTTCTTTTCGTGGTATCATCCCGACCCATGGAAACGACAACGACCTCTTTACTGTTGAAACCCGGTCAGCACCTTATGAAATGCCTACTGCTTTAAGGATTGGTGCATCATACGACTTTCTCATAGGCGACATTCAACGTATCACACTGGCCGCTAACTTTAATTCGAACTCTTTCACGGAAGATCAGTTTACACTCGGTCTCGAATATTCTTTAAAACCTTTCTTCTCTATCAGGGCAGGATATACCTACCAGGATGGTATTTTCAATTCCACGGTTGGTGCCAGGGGAACGGTATTTACTGGGCTAAGTGCAGGAGCATCAGTTTTCGTTCCTTTTAATAAGGAAAAAGGAAGAGGTCTGGGAATTGATTATTCTTACAGAACTACAAATCCATATGCCGGTATACATTGTATCGGACTAAAGCTCAACTTTTAGAAATTACCTTAACTTCATTTAGTCCTAATCATTATTTTTGCATGGCAAAAGGACCCTTTCAAAGGGTCTTTTGCCTTATTATCTGATCGGTGAAAATATGTAACAATGGCTGAGATCAAGTATTATACACAGGAAGGTTTAGCAAAACTCCAGGAGGAGCTTCAAAAACTGATAACCATAGATCGCCCATCGATTTCAAAACAAATCGCCGAAGCAAGGGATAAAGGTGATCTTTCAGAGAATGCCGAGTACGCTGCTGCCAAGGAAGCCCAATCTATGCTTGAGCTTAAAATAAATAAGCTGCAGGAGTTGATCAGCAATGCCCGTTTGCTTGACGAATCAAAAATTGATACTACAAAGGTTCTTATTTTTTCTACCATTAAACTGAGGAATACTCAAAATAATAATGTCGTCACTTATACTTTGGTGCCGGAAAGTGAAGCCAATGTGAAACTGGGAAAGATCTCAGTCGACTCACCCATTTCCAAAGGACTTCTGGGGAAAAGCATAGGTGATAAAGTTGAAATTACAGTACCTGCCGGTACTGTTGCCTTTGAGATCATCGAAATAACAAGAAAAAACGGACACTAATGACAAGCATCTTCACACGGATCATTAATGGTGAGATCCCTTCCTACAAAGTTGCCGAGGATGAACGTTATTATGCATTCCTCGATATAAATCCCCTTGCAGAAGGACATACCCTGGTCATCCCTAAAAAAGAAACAGATTATATCTTCGACATTGAAGATGAGGAATACCAGGGGCTATTTTTATTTGCAAAGAAAGTCGCTACAGCCATGCGGAAAGTCATTCCCTGTGAGCGGATCGGTATTGCGGTTGTAGGACTTGAAATAAGTCATGCTCACATTCATTTGGTTCCGCTGAAGACAATCTATGACATCGATTTCAAAAAACCGAAATTGAAATTATCACATGAAAAATTTGCTGAAATAGCCGCAAAGATCAGTGATGCAATGAAGAAATAAGAATTCGGAGAATTTTTTCAGCAGGGGTTATTTGTCTCTCTAACCATTTGGGTCAATATGCTCTGGCATTTCTCCCCTCGATATAATTGAGAAAGGATTTATTTACCACCTTGTTCCCTCCGGGCGTCGGATAATTCCCCGTAAAATACCAATCACCCATGTTATTTGGACAAGCTGTATGAAGGTCTTCAATAGTCTGGTAAATTATTTCGATCTTGGCCCTGACAGTCGATGGTGTCAGGAGTTCAGAGACTTTTTCTGATATCCTGCTGGCGGTGAAAGGCTTATATATTTCTTTGATGTAATTCTGAATCTTTTCCTTCGGATATTGTTCCTGGGCTTTTGACTTTTTGTAAACCTCGTTTATCACGTTTTCCTGGTGAGATTCCTTAAGCAGTTCAATAGCCGCTTTGAAAGCGATAAAATCCGAGAGTCTGGCCATGTCGATACCGTAACAATCAGGATAACGGATCTGCGGTGCGGAAGAAGCTATGATGATCTTTTTCGGCTCCAGCCTGTCAAGTATGCGTATGATACTTTGTTTTAGGGTAGTGCCCCTGACAATGGAATCATCGAGTACCACGAGGTTATCTTTTCCTTTACGGATGCTGTCGTATGTAATATCATATATATGCGCCGCAAGATCGTCACGCTGTGAATCCTGTGCAATGAAAGTCCTCATCTTCATGTCCTTCACAGCGACTTTTTCTGCTCTCGGGGCCAGTTTGAGGATAGCATCAAGCTCATCCGGTGTCAGTTTTCCTCTGGCCTCCAGAATTCTGTCCTTTTTAATGTTATTGCAGAAAAGATCAATCTCCTCGATCAGGCCATAATAAGCATCGATGGCTGTATTCGGGATGTAAGAAAATACAGTGTTCGTGAGGTCATAATCGATGGCTTTCAGGATTGGGATGGCAAGAAATTTACCCAGCATTTTTCTTTCCCGGTAGATCTCTTTATCTGTTCCCCTGGAAAAATAGATTCGTTCAAAGGAACAAGCTTTCTTTTCAAGAGGCTTACGGAATTGTTTTTCGGCAATGGTTCCGTCTTTTTTAACAATCAAAGCGTAACCGGGTTTTAATTCCTTTACCGATTCAAAGGGAACATTAAATGTTGTCTGGATGACCGGTCGTTCGGAAGTTGCAATGACAACTTCATCGTCATAGTAATAAAATGCCGGTCTTATCCCATTGGGATCACGCATTACAAAAGCATCGCCATGCCCAAGCAACCCGGCTATGACGTAACCGCCATCCCAAGTTTCGGCTGATTTCTTTAATATTTGCTGGATGTCAAGTTGCCTGGCAATCTGCTTTGATATTTCCCGTTTCGGATACCCCTGTTCTTTAAATTTGTGGTAAAGAGCTTCATTTTCTTCATCCAGAAAATGACCAATCTTCTCGAGGATAGTGACAGTGTCGGAGGTCTCAACAGGGTATTGCCCGAGGTCAATAAGCTTTTCGAAAAGCTCATCAACATTGGTAAGATTAAAATTCCCGGCCAGCACCAGATTTTTCGTCATCCAGTTATTTTCACGCAACAAAGGGTGAATATTCAACATGTTGTACTTTCCGTAAGTACCATAACGCAAGTGTCCCAGGTAAAGTTCCCCGACGAAGTCAACATTGTACTTCATCCAGTTCACATCGCAAAGCCGCTGCGGGTACCTTTCAGTGACCTGCTGGATCTGTTCAATAAAGGCTGAAAAGATATCCTTGATCGGGGAGTCCGAATCAGAACGTTGCCGGTTGATGTATTTGTTCCCGGGCTCAAGATCGAATTTGATACTTGCAATTCCCGCTCCATCCTGGCCACGGTTGTGCTGCTTCTGCATCAGGAGATGCAGTTTGTTCATACCGTAAGTGACTGTGCCATACTTTGCCAGGTAAAATTCGAGTGGTTTCAGAAGACGTACCAGTGCGATCCCGCATTCATGACTAATTCTCTCGCTCATTCAGGATGAGATTTAAAAGAGGGTGCAAAGGTAAGAAAATTATCATTAGGGATCAGTTGCAATCAGTGACTGCAAAAAACTAAATATCTACTTTTAAAGATATTTTGGTAAATTTATCCTTCAAATGATAAACCAGGTCACAACCTCCGAATTTCTTGATTTAGCCCGCACACTGCCGGTAATTGATGTGCGATCGGAGAAAGAATACCTCCAGGGACACATTCCCATTGCCATAAACCTGCCCCTTTTCAATAATGAGGAACGGGCAGTTGTCGGGACTCTTTATAAGAATTCAGGAAGAGAGGCATCCATGATTAAAGGATTGGAAATGGTGGGTCCGAAACTGGCTGATCTTGTGAAACGATTACATAGGATTACTGATCAGAAAAAGATTCTCCTGTATTGCTGGAGAGGTGGGATGAGGAGTGAGAACTTGGCCTGGCTTTTTCATGTCGCCGGCTATGAAGTATTCGTAATGAGAAACGGATATAAGGCATATCGCCAGTTTGCCAGGGAGAGCTTATCGAAACCTGCAAAAATCTTCATTCTTGGTGGGCTCACAGGAACCGGAAAGACGGAACTCCTTCACCAACTTGGGAAGATTGGAGAACAGATCCTTGATCTTGAACAACTTGCGCGTCACAAAGGCTCTGTATTCGGAGGAATGGGAATGCCCGATCAGCCAACTAATGAACAATTCGAAAATGACATCTTCTCTGCCTGGCAAACCTTTGATATTACCAAACCCTTATGGATTGAAGATGAAAGCCGGATGATCGGGAATGTCAGTATCCCTGATCCTTTATTTGATCAGATGAAACGTGCTGTAATGATCGAGGTCGAGACCAACATTGACATCAGGATACACCGGCTTGTCGATGAATATTCAAGCGCAGATAAAAAGGAACTGGAGAGAGCTATATTAAAGATCTGCGAAAAACTGGGAGGAGCCAATACTAAAAAAGCACTTTTAGCTCTTGAAACAGGTGATTTTGAAACAGTAACCCACCTGGCATTATCTTATTATGATAAGACCTATGTACATTCCGTTCTAAAAAGAGAAAATAAAACGATCTGTTCGGTTACCCTCGAAAGTTATGATTCGGCTAAAAATGCTAAACTTATCCTGAAAGCCGTAAAATCAATAAGATGAATTAATTAACAAGCCATGGAAAGCATTTACCTCGACTATAATGCCACTACACCAATCGATCCGCTTGTTGCAGAAGCCATGCGTCCCTTCCTGGAAGGATTTTTTGGGAATCCTTCCAGCATTCATGCAGAAGGTCTGAAGGCAAAAGAAGCAGTCGAAACTGCAAGGAAACATGTTGCTGCAATGCTGAACTGCTATCCCGATGAAATCATTTTTACCAGTGGCGGAACAGAATCAAACAATTTTGCCATCAAAGGAATCGCTTTTGCCAACCGTAACAAGGGAAATCATATCATCACCTCCTGCATTGAGCACCCTTCAGTGATGGAAGTATGTCATTATCTCGAAAAGCAGAAATTCAGGATCACTTATTTAGCGGTAAATGAATACGGCCAGGTAGATCCTTCAGATGTCAAAAAAAACATCACGGCTTCCACGATCCTGGTAACGATCATGCATGCGAATAATGAAACAGGAACGATACAGCCTGTTGAAAAGATCAGCAGGATTACACGAACTCAGGGAATTCCCTTTCACAGTGATGCAGCCCAAAGTGCAGGCAAGATCAGGGTGGATGTGAGAGAAATGGGAATTGACTTGCTTTCACTGGCAGGTCATAAGATCTATGCACCTAAAGGTGTCGGAGTTTTATACATCCGACGCGGGGTTCACCTGGAAAAGCTCATTCACGGAGCCGATCATGAACAAAATCTTCGCGCAGGGACCGAAAACGTGATGTCTATTGTGGGATTTGGGAAAGCCTGCAGGATCATTGCTGAAAACGAGCCACAAAGGATTGATGAAATCAGGGGACTAAGAGATTTTTTTTATTTGCAGATTAAAAAAGAAATCCGGGAAATCAAGATTAACGGACATCCTGAAGAAAGATTACCCAATACGCTGAACATCAGTTTTCCCGATGTTGAGGCCGCCCTTCTGCTTGATAGAATGGCCCCGGTTGCCGCCTCTGCCGGGGCGGCCTGTCATTCGGGCAGCAAAGTGATCTCACCGGTTCTTTCTGCAATGAAAGTTCCTGACCATCTTGCAATGGGCTCCATCCGCTTTTCTTTAGGACGGATGACAAAAAAAAGCGAAATCGAAGCTGCAATACCCGTTATCATCAATGCTTATAGATCACTTGTCGGATTCCATCCAGCATCCGGCGTCCCACATTCAGCATCCAACATCCAGACTCCAGCATTCAGCATCCAACATCCAGAATCCAGAATTAAGCATCAGGTATTAAATATCCAGCATCCAGAATCAGAAATTAAGCTCACTCACTTCACCCACGGTTTAGGTTGCGCATGCAAGATCCGTCCACAGTTTCTTGAAAAGATCCTGAAAGAATTACCGGTATCTGCTGATCCGGATATTCTCGTCGGTTTAAAAGTTCCGGATGATGCAGCAGTATACAGGATCAATGAACAGACTGCTATTGTCCAGACCGTCGACTTTTTTACACCAGTTGTGGATAACCCTTACGATTTCGGTGTAATTGCTGCAGCCAACGCATTGAGCGATATTTATGCAATGGGAGGGAAACCATTATTTGCATTGAGTATTGTAGGTTTCCCTGAAAACCTTCTCCCGCCTGAGGTCCTTCAACAAATCCTTCTGGGAGCAACAGATAAAGTTTCAGAAGCCGGGATCAGCATTATCGGAGGTCATACCATTGTAGATACGGAACCTAAATTCGGACTTGTCGTCACCGGAAGTATTGACCCTGGAAAGATCCTGACGAATTCTTCTGCAAAACCTGGAGATGCGATCATCCTGACAAAGCCTCTGGGTACAGGCATTATTTCCACAGCAATCAAACGCGGCATAGCAGACAGGGATACTGAAAAACGCGGAATAGCTGTTATGGCCCGGCTAAATAATAAAACTGCTGAAATCATGAGCGCCTTCAAGGTGAATTCATGTACTGACGTGACAGGGTACGGTCTACTGGGACATCTGAAAGAGATGATCCTCGGGAGTCAAACAGGTGCTGACCTTGATTATAAAAAAGTGCCGCTCCTGCCAATGACCTGGGAACTTGCTGCGATGAATATGATCCCTGGGGGTACGCGCAATAACCTTCAATATGTTGAAGACATTGTCGAGTGGGATGATAGCATGCCTGAACTGGCCAAAATAATCTTGGCAGATGCTCAGACTTCTGGCGGCCTGTTAATCACTCTCCCTGCAAATGAGTCAGATAAATTTGTCAGACAATTACAACATGCAGGAATCGACGATGCTTCTGAGATAGGAAAGATTACTAAGGGTAAAAAGATACGGGTCCGGTAGATTTCGCATCTCCCGGTCATTGATTCATTTTATTTTTTGTACCTTTAAAGACAATTCTCGATCCCCCATGCAAAACCATAAGTTTATATTCATTTTATGTATGTTTACGGGCAGCATGGCCTTTCCTCAATACCCAAATATCTTGATCGGGGATACAACAATGCCTGAAGAAACCACAATTGTCATAAACCCGAAAAACACAGATCAATTAGTAGTAGGAGCTAATATTACTGAATATTATTCATCTTCGGACAATGGTCTTACATGGCAGGGAGGGTCATTATCTTCCAGTTACGGAGTTTATGGAGACCCATGTGTCCAGGTTGACACGGCAGGGAACTATTACTATTTTCATCTCTCAAACCCTTCATTCGGAAGCTGGATTGACCGGATTGTATGCCAGAAGTCAACAGATGGCGGACTAACCTGGTCGAATGGTACTTTTACCGGTTTAAATGGGACCAAAGCCCAGGATAAACCATGGGCAGCTATTGACCGGCTTACAAACAATATTTATGTTATATGGACCCAATTTGATGTTTACGGCACATCAGACCCGGCTGACAGTTCCATAATCCTGTTCTCAAAATCAACAGATGGGGGACTTACATGGAGTCAGCCCAAACGCATCAACAGAGTTGCAGGAAACTGCCTGGATAACAGTAACACAGTAGAAGGAGCTGTTCCTGCAATTGGTCCGAATGGTGAGATTTATGTGTCATGGGCAGGACCCGCTGGTCTCGTTTTCAACCGGTCCCTTGACCAGGGACAGACCTGGATGGATACTAATATTTTTGTCTCAGATATCCCCGGCGGTTGGAATTTTAATATTCCCGGAATATACCGGTGCAATGGATTGCCTGTGACTTGTTGTGACTTGAGCCAGGGACCTTACTATGGTAATATATATATAAATTGGAGTGATCAGCGAAACGGTTCAACCGACACAGATATTTGGTTCATAAAATCAACAGATGGAGGAATTACATGGAGTGCCCGCAAAAGAGTAAATAACGACCCCCCTGGAAAGCAACAGTTTTTCACCTGGATGACAGTGGATCAGAGAACCGGATACATATATTTCGTTTTTTATGACCGGCGGGCTTATTCAGATGTCGAAACCGATGTTTACATGGCTGTTTCAAAAGACGGTGGCAATACATTCCAGAATTTCAAGATTAGCGAATCTCCTTTCTCCCCGGTTAGTACAGTATTTTTTGGAGACTATACCAATGTGACTGCTTATAATAATATCATCAGGCCGGTTTGGACACGGTTGGAAAATGGACAGCTCAGTATATGGACAGCTATTGTCGACAGCCTTTTTACTGGCACCGGGCAAAAACCTGAATCTTATCTTGCGTCATCACTGGATCAGAATTATCCAAATCCCGGAAAGTCTTATACTTATATTGCTTATAAGATACACCGGCCGGCAATGGTCACACTTGAGGTTTTCGATCTTTTCGGGCGAAAAATTGCAACCCTCGTAGATCATAAGCTTACTAATCCCGGCCATTATGTCGAATATCTTGATATTACCCGGTATGGCCTTGATCCCGGTCTCTATTATTATTCCCTCCATGATAACGAGCACTCGATCTGGCGGAAAATGACAGTCGAATAGGAGAACAGAAAACTTTTTAACCTAATTTTGTTTCTTGGTAAATTTCTTTAATTTTGCTTCCCGGAAAAGCCTGTAAGACTCTTAAGCTGTTATTACTTGCTTTTATGATCATTTCCAGACGGGTTTTATCCTTCATTTTAGGTGTAATTTAAAGCGATCTTTATGGATGAAAGTTTAACTGATGTTCTGGAAAGAGTAAGAGAACTTTTTTTTAAATATGGTGTACGGAGTGTTTCAATGGACGATATATGCCGTGATCTTGGGATTTCGAAGAAAAAACTATATCAGCTCTTTTCAAGTAAGAATGAACTGGTTGAAAAACTTCTCGAATTGGAGAGACAAAACTTTGAGATCATTTTTGATACTTACAACTTTGAAGGCGTAAATGCTATAGATATCCTTCTCACGGTGAGCAAAGAAGTTGGAGACCGCTTCCGGGATGTCAGTCCTTCAATGACCTTTGATCTGAAAAAATATTATCCCGATATTTATCACAAGCATATCGATGACAGGATTGATTTTATTTTTAAAAAGATCCAGATCAATCTTGAAAAAGGAATCAACCAGGGCGTTTACCGGGATGATCTGAGTGTGGAACTGGTGTCCAGACTGTATATCCGTCGCCTCATCGATCTTCATAACCCGGAATTTTTCCCAGCCGACAAGTTTTCTTTCCAAACCCTCTTTGAAGCGATGTTTGATAACTTTATCCGCGGAATTGCCAACGCCAAAGGAATAGATTATTACGAAAAACAAAAACGAAAGGTAAATTTTAACAAGTTCAACAAATGAAACGGATTTTCTTCCTGATAGCTGTTGTTTCATTCATCTTCATCCATTCCAGAACACAGGCACAACTTAAACCGGCATTGTCATTTTCATTGAAAGAGGCACAGGATTATGCTTATGCCAATAACTATGATCTGAAGAATTCTGCCTATGACGTGCAGATCGCAAACAAGATGGTCAAACAGAATACCGCCATAGGACTCCCGCAGATCGATGGCGGGATTGACTATATGGATTACCTTGCTCTGCCAGTCACCCTGCTTCCTGCAGAATTTATAAACCTGATAATACCACCCACCGAACCACATTACCCTGCCGGCTCTTCAATACCGATAACCTTTGGCTCTGAATATAATGCCACATTAAGGGCCAAACTTACGCAGTTAATATACAGCGGCGAGTACCTTGTCGGATTGCAGACCGCCAAAGCCTACCTCGAGACTGCTAAACAGAGGATGTTAAAGGACAAAATGGATGTAAGAGATCTCGTTTCAGAAGCATATATCGGACTTTTAATCGTAGAAGAAAGCACGAAGATCCTCGATTCTACTTACACTGCGGTAAACCAACTGCTGGAAGACGGCAAAGCTACACTAAAACAGGGCCTGATTGAAGATGTCGACGTTGAACAGATGGAACTGAACCGTTCAAATCTGGAAGCTACTTTAGTCAACGCCAGGAGTCAGCGACTGATCGCATATAATTATTTAAAATTTCTTTTGGGAATCAAGAGCGACCAGGAAATAAAACTGACTGACAACCTGACATATTTTTTAAATAAGGTAGACGAGGATATCCTGGTCAATCAGGAGTTCGATGTAAACAGAAATATTGACTATACTATCCTTAAAAAACAGGAGTACCTAACCCTGATGCAGTACAAACTCTCAAAAACAGCATACCAGCCTACTCTTGCAGGTTTCTTTGGCATTCAGGGCAATGCCCAGCGGACTCAATGGTCGTTTTTCGACGATAAATATCCCTGGTATAAAACAGTAAACTGGGGAGTCACTCTTTCTATACCGATCTGGAGCAGTGGAAGCCGGAAATATTCTGTTGACCAGGCTCGTCTGAATGTGGAGAAGATGAAGGTCCTGGATGAAAAAACCAGGGTTCAGCTCCAGCTTCAGGTAGAAACTTCAAAAAAGGATTTTACCAATTCTTACCTGGTTTTCCGTAATAAGAAAAAAGGGCTGGAAATCGCAGGCCGGATCTATGAAACGACATTCATTAAATACAAGCATGGCGTTTCTTCAAGTACAGATCTGAACCAGAAGTACAGCCAGTTCCTTTTATCCGAATCTGACTATATTCAATCCCTTAATGATCTTCTTAAAAACAAGATCAGCCTGGAAAAATTACTTGAGAAAATTTAGCAATCTTCAGTTTTATTACACTTGGCGCGATTTCATCCGCTTCCTCAGCATCCTGTGCAATCTGTTCCTTTTAAACTTCAATTTCATCTCGAAGTCGATGACATAAAGTGCAGGAACAAAGATAAGGGTCAGGAAAGTGGCAAAACTAAGCCCGAAAATGATAGTCCAGGACAAGGGCCCCCAGAATGCCATACTGTCGCCTCCATAGAAAATATGCGGATTCAATTCAGTGAAAAGGGTCACAAAATTGATGTTCAGGCCAACAGAAAGAGGGATCAAACCAAGAATAGTCGCGGTAGCTGTCAGAATGACAGGGGTGATCCTGGTCATACCAGCCCTGATCGCAGCTTCCCTTGTTCTGAGCCCGCGTTCTTTCAGGGTGTCGCAAAACTCCACGATCAGGATCCCGTTCCTTACCACGATGCCTCCCAGTGCTACTATACCTAGTCCTGTCATAATTACACTGATGTTCATGTGGAAAATAAATATCCCGAAAAGAACACCGATGATGCTGAACAAAACTTCGCTCAGGATTATGAGCGCTTTGCTCACCGATCCGAATTGTGTGATAAGTATGAAAAAGATAAGCCCGATAGCGATCATCATTGCTTTCATCAGGAACATCATGGTTTCAGCCTGGTCTTCGCGCTCACCCGTAAGTGTTATTGTGATCCCCTTGGGAATATTAAAACCCTCAAGGGATTGATTGATCGCTGAAACGACTTCATTGGGAGTATAGTCGGAGAGTACTTCGGAAGAAATAGTGATCACCCGCTTGAGGTTTTTGCGGTTAATACCTCCATAGGTATCCCTGTACCCCAGCTTTGCAACAGAAGAGATCGGGATCTGCCTTATCTGGCCTGAGTTCATATCTCGGTAAGTGATCCTGGCATTGATGATCTCATCAATGTTTTTGCGTTGTGGTTCGGAATACCTTATCTGAATGGGATACTCATCTTCATCTTCCTTGTATTTTGAAACTTCCTTTCCATAAATGGCCGTACGGAGCTCCATCCCGATCTGGCCTATCGTGAGGCCTTCACGGTTGGCCCTGACACGGTCGATATCTATGGTGATCTCGGGTTTATTATTGTCAAAATCGGATTTCAGTTTTTCAATACCAGGAATCCGCAGGGAATCAAGATAATTCTGGAATTTAGTTGCAGTTACGATGAGCTCATCCAGTTTTTCCCCGGTAACTTCTATGTTGACAGGCTTCCCGGTTGGCGGGCCCATACGGTTCTTTTCCACGCTGATCTGTGCACCCGGTATATCTTTTACAGAACTACGGATCTGATCAAGGAACTTGCCTGTATTGAATCCATGACGGTAACGGCTTTCAACAAAATTGATACTCACTTTCCCCTTATTGGAAACGGTAGTTCTGTCGAACATACCTTCACCCGCTCCAAACCCTACATTCGAAACAATTGACTCTACCAATGGGTTGTTGGGTCCGAAAACCGTATTAACTTTCTTCTCAACAAGTTTCGTGACTGAATCGGTCACCAACTGGTCGGTTCCTTCAGGCATCTTGATATATATATTGATTGTATTTGGTTGATTATCAGGAAAGAAGAAGACCTTGGGCTTTGTTGCTATTGTGATGACAATGGAAAGAAAGAATAAAGCAATAACTCCAAAGAAAAGATAGAAAGGATTCCTCCCCTTCAGGAAGAACCTCAGGTTTTTTTCATAGAAGGCAACGATCTTTGGCCAACCGGCATTCTGAAACTTGATTGCGGCATCCTTGAAGAAAAGACGATAAGCTGCATTCATGAGAAGACAGAAGATCAGCAGGTTACCCATTCCGAACACTCCGCTGACATAAAAGATCAGGGCCATTACAAGAAATATCCCGCTTACTGCCAGTAACCGGCGGATATTTGCCTTATGTTCTGTCTTATCATACTCATGTTTCATGAAAGAGACCGCAAAAACAGGGTTCATTACATAGGCCACGAACAGGGAAGCAAACAGGGTAATGAGCAGCGTGACCGGAAGGAAATACATGAACTTCCCGACTATCCCGGGCCAGAAAGCCAGAGGGAAGAAGGGAGCCAGGGTTGTCAAGGTCCCTGAAAGGATGGGTAGAAATACTTCCCCGGCTGCATGCTTGGCGGCCGTTACAATATTTGGATCTGATCGGTGTATCCGGTGCGTATTTTCAATCACGACAATGGCATCATCCACAATGATCCCAAGCGCGAAAATAAATGAGAACATGATGATCATGTTCAGGGTGAACCCTATATTCGGCATGATGAGAAATGCCACAAATAAGGACAGGGGAACTGAAAGACCGACAAAGAAAGCATTGTTGAATCCCATAAAGAACATCAGGATCAGGATAACTAGAATGAACCCGATAATGGCAGTGTTGTTCAGTTCTTCCAAGGTACTCCTGGTGAAACGCGATTGTTCGCCTGTCAGTGTGACTGAAAGATCAGGAGGAAATGAATTCGCTTTCATATCTGCCAGGATGGCCTTGATCTCATCAGATGCATTTAGGAGGTTTTCACCGCTTTTTTTGATCACATTGAGGGTGATGACATTTTTTCCGTTGATTCGGGAGAAACTTTCCTGTTCTTTAAAAGAATCCTTGACATCCGCGATGTCTTTAATATAAACAATAGCACCACTTCCTGATTTGATCATGATATTCCTGATCTCACCAGGGGTTTTGAACTGGCCAGCCACACGAATGGTGCGTTTGGACCCATACATCGAAATGTTTCCTGCTGAAATAGTAATATTTTCACTGGCAATGGCTTTTTCAAGGTCATTGAATGTAACATCCGCAGCTTGCATCTTATACATGTCAGCATCTACCTGGATCTCCCTGTCAAGAGCGCCTACAATATCCACCCTTGTGATCTCTTTCAGGGTTTCGATACGGTCCTTGGTATCATCGGCATATTTCTTCAGTCGCTGAAGGTCATAATCACCGGAAATATTAATGTACATGATTGGGATCTCCGAGAGGTCAACCTGCATGATATCAGGTTCTTTCGGAAGATCGGACGGCAGGTTGGCCTTGGCCTTGTCAACGGCATCACGCACCCGTTGCTTGGCTTCCGAAACCTCGATACCGGGATTGAATTCCACAACGATCGTTGAAAAATCCTGAATCGTTTTGCTGGTTATCTTCTTGACATCGGAAAGGGCTTTTGTTTCTTTCTCAATCGGCCTGGTAACCAGGTTCTCCATATCCTCGGGGGAAGTTCCGGGATAAGCCGTGTTCACAATAATTTGAGGGATTATAATTTCGGGGAACTGCTCTTTCGGAATGCTGATATAGGAAAGCACACCAAGCATTGTGATGATGACGATCAGAACATAAATGCTTGTACGGTTATCGATTGCCCAGCTTGTTGCAAAGAATTCCTTGAGCTTCTTCTGTACTTCTTTCATAGGTAAAGCTTATTTGTAATCGATGACCTGTCCGTCGTATAAATCTTTATACCCGGCTGAGATCAGTTTGTCCCCCTCTTTCAATCCGCTAAGTACCTCTGTCAGCCCATTATAGGTGACACCGGTTTTAATGAATGTTTTACGGGCGATCTTTTTACCGTTCTCATATTTTGCAAGGAAAACATAATAACCTTCATCCTTGGATGACTGGATGAAATTCTGCGAAATGGCAATCGTGGAAGGATTGGAATAATCCTTGATCCTGATAACGGCGATCATGTTGGCACGGTAAACCATGCTTGTGGATGGAGGAAGCTCAACTTCAACGGTAAATGTACGGTTGGTGGGGTTGATGAACTTGCTGGCAAATGTGACATTCTGCTGAAGCTCAACATTGAAATCGGGCAGGAATATTTTTACCTGGTCGCCTGTCTTTATTTTTGAACTATAGGCCTCGCCGACATCTGCAACAGCTTTGACTTTGGTAAAGTTGATCACACGGAATGCGGGGACCCCTACCTGTGCAAGCTGGCCAACCTTGATTGGAATGTCCTCAACAGTCCCGTCAATGGGGGATGTGATGCTCGACATACTGATCTGGTCTTTCAGTGAGGCGATCTTGTTTTCAATGGACTCCTTGTTGTTTTTCGCCGTCAGATACTGTACTTCTGAACCGATTTTTTGATCCCATAAGGCTTTTTGCTTTTCATACAGATCGGTCACATAGGAAAGCTGACTCTGAAGGTCAGAAAGGTTACGTTTCAGCACATCCGCATCCAGCTCGGCAAGTTCCTGTCCTTTTTTCACAGTCTCACCTTCATTGACGATAACCCTCGTAACCACCCCCGCAGAACGGGGACTCACCCCGATATTCTCATTCCCGTCAATCCGGCCCTGGACCTCAATATAATGGTTAAAAGGCTGATTCATCAAAGACTCCACACTAACGATTGTGGCAGGGGTTTTATCTGCAGTGTTCAATTCCTTTTCAAGGGCTGAGATCTTCATTGTTATCTGGTCGTGCTCTTTCTTCAGCTTTTCGAGTTTCGCTTGGTTATCAGGACTGCTGCATGCCATAGCTATTATCATTAAGCCAGGGACCCAGAATGATCTTTTCATGAATTTAAAATTATTTGAGTTGATAATATTCATGCTATAAAAAGTAGCTGCAAATATAGAGAAATTAGCGTCTGGAAAAACTTTCCCTTGTAAATAGTTTCCCTGCACAATTTTCATATCTTTGTAGTATGAATGAGAAAACCCTTCATATTCTTGAACAGGTCAGGCGGCTTTACTACCGTTACGGTATTAAAAGTGTGACCATGGATGATGTGGCAAAACACCTTGGTATCTCAAAGAAAACCCTTTATCAATATTTTGCCGATAAGGAAGACCTTGTCAGGAATATCGTAGAGCTGGAGTACAATAATCGCAAAAAATGCTTCCAGGAAATAATAAACCGGAAGGATCTGAATGCAATAGAGGAGCTTTTCGAGATCTACAGGATGATCAATGTGATGTTCCGGGATTATAATGCCTCAATGGAATATGATATCCATAAATATTACCCCGAACTGTTTACAAAAGTAAAAGAGGTCCGAAGGAAAAGAATGTACGATACGATGTACAGCAACATGAACAAAGGGAAAAAAGAGGGATTGTACCGGAAAGAGCTCAATTCCAAGATCATTGCCCGACTGCTTGTGTTCAAGGTTGAAAATATGTTCGACAATGATATTTTCACGATGGAAGAACTTGCATCGGTCAAAGTATTTAACGAGGTGTTCGTTTACCATTTGCAGGGGATCCTGAATGCAAACGGACGGACATTTTTTGAAAAGAATTTCCAACGATTAAAAGCTGAACTTATTTAAAAAGAACACCGGTCCAACCTTAAAAACTTCTGTCTGTCAATTCATTATTATATTCCAGAACGTGTTTATTGTCTTATCCGGGTATAATGTTTGTATCTTTGAGGTTATTCAGGCAACTATTTTTAAGCCTTTATGTCTACTAAACGGCAAATCTTCGGATGATCGTTGATGAAACTATACTTGACGGTTGTATTGCGGGTAACCGGGAAGCACAATATGAATTATACAAGAAATTCGCTCCCTCAATGCTGGCCTTATGTTTCAGATATGCAAAAAACCGGGATGAAGCCGAGGATCTTCTGCAGGAAGGGTTTTTGAGAGTATTTCAGAAAATTTCAACCTTTCGCAGGGAAGGTTCTTTTGAAGGATGGATAAAAAGGATTATGATCAACAATGCACTGAATGAAATAAAGAAAAGCAGAAGAATACCGTTCTTGGAAGATATTGATGTGATCAGGGAGACACAGATTACTGATCTCGAAGAGCCTGAAGGAATCTTTGATCGTGTGCCGCCTGATGTTCTTCAGGAAATGATCCGGTCATTGCCGGAAGGCTACCGTATCGTTTTCACATTATATGTATTAGAAGATTATAGCCATAAAGAAATTGCCGAAGAACTGAATATCAAGGAAAGTACCTCCAAGACACAATTATTGAAAGCAAGAAGATATCTGAAGAATAAGCTGAATGAATATTATTCGACAAATAAGTATGATTTAATAAATGAGTGAAGAAAATAAAATACAAACTGATGGTTCGGGCAAATTAGATGATTTATTCCGGAAATCGCTGGAAAATTACCAGGTAGAGCCTTCAAAGGTTCTCTGGAAAAATATCAGCAGGAAATTGTTACGGACTGAACTCGCCCATTTTAATTTCACCAATCTTCCAAAAACCTTCTGGGCCGGAGTTGCATGCGCTGTTTTAGTAGGACTGATCTTTCTCTTTAACCAGATCCCGGATGGGAGTATAACTGAAAATGACTATTCCCCCATCATTCTGAAGAATAATCCGGGAACGATTTCCTCAGCGGTTACTTCAAGGAGTAAAATCACTAACACCGGGGGGGAAATGAACCCAGGTACTTCAAATATCCCTGTACAGGCTTTACCGAAAGGTTCATCTGTTAATAAATCCGGACTGAATTCAGGATCTCCTGTGCCGTCAGCCAACAATTCAAAACTGATAATAAGCGCCAAAAAAATAAACAGCAAGACAACACTTCCTGCAGGAATCAGATCATTTACGCTTAACAATACAGGACAACAGCCAGGTGAAAATCATCTTTTGACTTCCAGGGTAAGCACTGCAAACAGCTATGAACAACATTACCTGCCTTCTCTCACAGTCACAAGTCTTTACCCTCTGACATATGAAGATACTTTACGGATCAGTAACCTCAAAGGTATCCTGAATGTCCCGCTGAATACAAAAGTTGTAATTCCGCAATTCTTTACCTTTAACCTGGGTGTTGCTCCTGAACTTTCAGTATACAGGAATAATGGCCAGTACTCTGAATCCAATTTCTGGCTGAATACGGGTATGACATATCATATAGGGAAATTCTCCGTGCAGACTGGGCTTGGTCTGGGGTATATTTTTGATCAGGGCGATTATCGTGTCAACTATAAGAGTAAAGACAGTATCGGGTATTTCACAAGTATTGTCTCGTTCATTGTGACGCCCGGGAATAGGATTATTTACACTACCAAGGACATCGCAGTTTATGATAGTGTGGAACATGTCGCTGATAACCGTGGTATCAGCCGTTATACTTATCTTCAGATACCACTGTTACTCGGATATGAACTTTTTGAGACCAACAGATTCAGCATCGGAATAAAAGCAGGGCCTTCCATCTCGTTCCTCATCGCATCAAAAGAAGCTTCGCCCTTTATTGATTATCCAAATGCACAGCTTATCCGCATCGACAACAACAGCCTGGTACGCGTCAAGATGAACTGGGAGCTTGAAGCAGCCCTCGATATAGAATACAGACTGACAAAGAAATTTAGCATATATGCAGATCCTACCTATAATCATTATTTCAAACCATTTGAAAATCAAGAATCAGCAGTATCTAAAGCAAAAGACCCTTATTCCATTGGAATTGAAGTTGGCATAAGGATTAACTTCGGACAGATAAAGAATAAACAGTAAACAATGATGAAGGCACATACACTTATTTTTATTTTACTGATAGTTTTCCTTGCAGATAATGTGTCGGGTGTGACAGTTTACCTGAATGGTAGGGTTACCAATTCAGAAAATAATACCGGGATCTCTGATCATACTGTTTACATAAAGACTGATTTTTCATCACCCTTTCATTATTATAAGACCGTTTATACAGATAACAATGGTTATTATGCTGATACTGTGCAGAATGTTCCTGCTTATCCTGTATTGTTCCAGATCTCTACTTATGATTGCAATAACGTAGCTCATTTAATTACCGGGTTAAGTACAAATTCACCTATCGTTGCTAATTTCCAGATCTGTGTTCCACCTTATTCTGGTTGCCAGGCCAATTTTATATACGACAGCATTGCCGGGTTGGATTACCAGTTTACAGATAAATCGGTAAGCAATTCGAATATTGTATCCTGGAACTGGAATTTCGGAGATCCTGCTTCGGGGGCGAATGACATTTCATCTTTGCAGAATCCGCAACATTTGTATACCGGTTCGGGCATATATAGTGTCAAATTGCTCATACATTCCGCTGATGGATGTAAAGATTCGGTCATGAAAACGGTATTCGTCCATATCCCTTCAGACCGGGTAATTATCTGGGGGCATGTTCTGAATAATCTGAACAATGAACCGATTGCTGACAACCC
>Ga0181533_1001636_pt1 | contig 28422 bp, 23 predicted proteins | sample PEATcosm2014_Bin_45_FD_119772 | JGI IMG/M metagenome (GOLD analysis project Ga0181533, IMG submission 119772) | Peatland microbial communities from MTU Mesocosm Facility, Houghton, MI, USA - PEATcosm2014_Bin11_60_metaG | ecosystem: Environmental > Terrestrial > Soil > Wetlands > Peat | place...
CGAGCACGGGGTGGTCGTCCCGCTCGACCGCTCCGACGTCGACACCGACCAGATCATCCCCAAGCAGTTCCTCAAGCGCATCGAGCGGGCCGGGTACGGGGAGTTCCTCTTCAACGACTGGCGTTACGACGAGACGGGGGCGGAGCGGCCGGACTTCGTGCTCAACCGGCCCGCGTACCGGACCGGATCGCTGCTGGTGGCGGGCCGCAACTTCGCCTGCGGCTCGTCGCGCGAGCACGCGGTCTGGGCGCTCGCCGACCACGGCTTCCGGGCGGTGATCGCCCCCTCCTTCGCCGACATCTTCCGCAACAACGCGGTGAAGTGCGGTCTGCTCCCGGTCGTGCTCCCGGAGCCGCAGGTCCGCCAGATTCTGGACCTCGCCACCGAGGAGCCGGGGGTGGTCGGGATCGTCGACCTGGAGGAGCAGACGGTCGCGGTCGGCGACCTCAGGTTCCGGTTCGAGACGGATCCCTTCGAGCGCCACTGCCTGCTCGACGGTCTCGACGACATCGGGCTGAGCCTGATCCACGAGCCCGCGATCAGCACCTTCGAGGCCCGGCGACCAGCCTGGATGCCCAGCCTCGCCGGGCTGGCAGGGGACGCCTGATGGGAGCGCACGTCGTCTCACTGCCCGGCGACGGGGTCGGGCCCGAGGTCACCGCGGTCGCCCTGGAGGTGCTGACCGCGGTCTGCGCCGAAGCCGGGGTCCAGCTCGAGGTCGAGGAGCGGCCGATCGGCGGACGCGCCATCGACGACATCGGGACGCCGCTGCCGGAGGCGACCCTCGAGGCCTGCCGTCACGCCGACGCCGTCCTGCTCGGCGCCGTCGGCGGCCCGAGCTGGGACCACCTGCGCGGCAGCCAGCGCTGCGAGGCCGGGCTGCTCGGGCTGCGCCGGGGAATGGGCGTCTTCGCCAACCTCCGGCCGGTGCGGGTCCACCCCCGGCTGCTCGACCGGACCACCGTCCGCCCCGAGGTGGTGCGCGGAACCGACCTGGTGGTGGTCCGGGAGCTGACCGGTGGCGCCTACTTCGGTGAGCCGCGGGAGCGATCCGGCAGTGGCCCGGAGGAGACCGCTCGGGACAGCATCGTCTACACCGCCGCCGAGATCGAGCGGGTGGCGCGGGTGGCCTTTGCCCTCGCCCGGCGCAGGCGGCGGCAGCTCACCTCGGTGGACAAGGCCAACGTGCTGATCACGAGCCAGCTCTGGCGCGACACGGTGACCCGGCTGGCCGCCGACTTCCCCGAGGTCACCCTGGAGCACCAGCTGGTGGACTCCTTCGCCATGAGGCTGGTGCAGCGACCCGCCGGGGTCGACGTGGTGGTCACCGAGAACCTCTTCGGCGACATCCTGAGCGACGAGGCGGGGGTGCTCGCGGGATCGCTGGGGATGCTGCCCTCGGCGTCGCTCGGCGCGTCGGGAGCCGGCCTCTACGAACCGATCCACGGCAGCGCACCCGACATCGCCGGCCGGGGCGTCGCCAACCCCTACGGGGCGATCCTCTCCACCGCCCTCCTGCTCCGCCACTCGCTGGGGCGCGAGGACCTGGCCCTGGCCCTGGAGGCGGCGGTCGACGCCTGCATCGACGACGGTGCCCTCTCCCCCGACCTCGGAGGATCGATGGGGACTGCGGCGATCGGCGCCGCGGTACGGGACCGCGTGGTCCGCCGGCTCGCCGCCGCGAGCGCGGTGGGGGGGGTGAGCCGGATGCCGGCCGATCAGCGAGGCGAGGGGATGCGACCGCGGCGCCACGGCGTCCGGGGGAACGTGGGATGAGCGCGTTCCAGATCTACGACACCACCCTGCGCGACGGCGCGCAGGGGGTGGGGATCAACTTCTCAGCCTCCGACAAGCTGCGCATCGCCGAGCTGCTCGACGAGCTCGGCGTCGGCGTGGTCGAGGGGGGCTGGCCGGGATCCAACCCCACCGACACCGAGTTCTTCGCCGAGATGCGCGGCCACCGCCTGACCAGGGCGGTGCTGGCCGCCTTCGGGGCGACCCGGCGTGCCCACGTCCGCCCCGAGGACGATCCCCAGCTCCGGGCCCTCCTCGATTCCGGGGCCCCGATGGTGACCCTGGTGGGCAAGACGTGGGACCGCCAGGTCGCCGACGTGCTGCGCACCACCAACCAGGAGAACCTGCGGATGATCGCCGACTCGGTGCGCTGGCTCACCGAGCAGGGACGCCGGGTGGTGTTCGATGCCGAGCACTTCTTCGACGGCCACCGGAGCGACCCGGCTTATGCGCTCCACTGCCTGGAGGCGGCCCTGCAGGCCGGCGCCGAGGCGGTCGCCCTCTGCGACACCCGCGGGGGCGTGCTGCCCGACCAGATCGAGCGAGTGGTGGGCGAGGTGGTCGCCCGCTTCGGCCCGGTGGCGGGCATCCACTGTCACGACGACTCCGGCTGCGCGGTCGCCAACACCCTGGCCGCGGTCCGCGCCGGCGCCACCCAGGTGCAGGGATGCGTCAACGGCTACGGCGAGCGCACCGGCAACGCCAACCTCTGCACCCTCATCCCCGATCTCCAGCTCAAGATGGGGATGCCCGTGGTGGCGGACGAGCAGCTCCGCCGGCTGACCCTAATCGCCCGCGACGTCGCCGAGATCGCCAACGTGGCCCCGCCCCACTCGGCGCCGTTCATCGGCACCTCGGCCTTCACCCACAAGGGCGGGCAACACGTCGACGCCATGGCCAAGGCGATCTACACCTACCAGCACATCGACCCCGAGCTGGTGGGCAACCATCGTCAGACGGTGGTCAGCGAGCTCTCCGGGCGAGCCACGGTGCTCACCAAGGCGGCCGACTTCGGCGTCGACCTCGGGGACGACCAGGCCCTGGTCCGCCGGGTCGCCGAGCAGGTCAAGCAGCTCGAGCACCGGGGCTACTCCTTCGAGGGGGCGGAGGCGTCCTTCGAGCTGCTGGTCTACCGCGCCCGCGGCCACCGGCCCCCGTTCGCGCTGATCGACTACATCACCCTGGTCGAGCAGCGGGAGGGGCGGGCGATGACCTGCGAGGCCACCGTCAAGCTGCAGATCGACGATGCCGCGGTGCACACCGCGGCCGAGGGCAACGGCCCCATCAACGCCCTCGACGCCGCCCTGCGCAAGGCGCTGACCCCGGCCTTCCCGGAGATCGGCGCCACCCAGCTCTTCGACTACAAGGTGCGCGTCCTCGACGGTCAGGACGGCACCGCCGCCGGGGTGCGGGTGCTGATCGAGAGCGGTGACCACCGCCGGAGGTGGAGCACGGTGGGCTGCAGCACCAACCTGATCGAGGCGTCCTGGATCGCCCTGGCGGACGCCTTCGAGTACGCGATCGTGGAGTGCGGGCGGCAGGGGGAGTGGCCCGGGGCGGAGCTGGAGGTGCCCTCCCCTTCGGCGGCGGACGGCGCCCCGCGCCAGGGAGGTGGCCACCCCACCCCGTGACGTCGGTTATGGACGCGGATGTCTATAACCGGTGTGCGAAGACCTGGAGGGTGCCCTGAGCTCAGGTCGCCGAGCTCAAGGCGCGTTCGCAGGCACCGCGGAGACGCGGGCACCACGCTGCTCTGGAGGGCAGCGAGGGGCCGGCTGGATCGACGGGGAGCCCCGGACGGACGGAGCGGTGCCGATCCGTCTGCCCAGGGCCGCCCTCACGTCTCCGCTACAACCCCCGACCGAGGAGGCCGCCCATCATCCCGCCGCCCAGGGCGCCACCCGCCATACCGCCGGCGGCGACCTCGGTGTGAAGGTACTCGCCGACCGCGTGCGCCAGGATCGGCAGCGGCATGGACTGCAACCAGACCTTGCCCGGCCCCTGGAGCTGGGCGAGGAAGAAGCCGTCCCCCCCGAAGAGCTTGTTCTTGATCCCGGGCACGGTGGTGATGCCGAACTGCACGGTGTCCTGGAAGAGGCCGACGTGGCCGGGGTGGACCCGCATCACCTCGCCGGGGGCCAGCTCGAACGTGATGATCTCGCCGGAGAGCTCGATCCAGGCGCGGCCCTGCCCATTGATCCTCTGGAGGATGAAACCGTCGCCTCCGAAGACGCCTGCCCCGAGGCTCTGCTGGAAGCCGATCCCGAGGTTGACGCCCTGGGTGCCGCAGAGGAAGCCGTGACGGTGGGCCATGAAGCTCATGCCCGGCTGAGGGGCCACGTCGACGGGAAAGATCGTCCCCGGGAGCTTGGCGGCGAAGGCCACCATGCCCGGCTGTCCCGCGGCCGTGTACTCGGTCATGAAGATGGAGCCACCGGCGATGGCGCGCTTGAAGACGCCGCCGATCCCGCCGCCACCCCCTGCCTGGGTGGAGGTCCGCATCTGGACGGACGCCGTCATCCAGGACAGCTCGCCGGACTCGGAGAAGACGACCTCGCCGGGATTGAGCGCCACCTCCAGGACAGGCATGGTCGTGCCGACTATCTGAGCATCCATCTCGCGTGTCTCCTCATACCGACGGGGAGCACGATTCTAGGAGCCCGAGAGCGGCCCGGACGCGACGAGGAACGATCCTGATCGGAGGACCTGCACCGGGAGACGACGGCGGCCACGGGTCGTCCCCAGGCCTGACGGGTCCGGCTATGCCGTCGGTGGAGCGGGAAGCCTCTCGATCTGGGTGACCACCCAGCCGCGATGGGCGACCATCCAGCCCTCGTCGCCGAACTTGAGCGTGTGGTCCCGATCGGTCTGGGAGCTGTCCATGGAGGGATCACGCTCGAAGCGCCAGCGCTCGGACCACCGCCGCACGGTCGCATCACCGGCGACCACGGCACCGGTGGCGTCGTCCCGCTCCATCTCCTCGCCGGCCACGTCGAGACGGACGTCGAGCACCTCCCTGCCGCCGGCGACCGCCGCCGCGATGATGGTGGCGTTGTCCACCTCGAGCCCGGGAAGCAGGTGGTGGCGATGGGCGGCGACGTCCCCGCTCACCTCCTGGCGCACCTCCGTCTCCATGGTCGGGCTCAACAGGGCGTCCGCCTCCTCCGTCCGCTCCGTGCTGCGTGCCTCGCGCACCTTGTTGAAGGTCTCACGGGCGATGGTGCGGAAGGCGAAGTCGTCGAACTGCGGGTCGACGGCCCGGATCGGCGCGAGGTCGACCCCGGCAGCCTCGGCGGGGGGCTGCTCGTGGAACTCCGTGCCGAGGTCGGCCACCATCTGCTGGTCGAGGCGATCCTCCTCCCCCAGCTCCTCGGCGCCCTGCTCGAGCTTGCGGACCATGCGGCCGCGGAAGGGCACGAGGAACTCGGCTTCGTGCGCCACCCCGCTCTCACCGAGGCGTGCCAGACGATCGGTCTTGTTTCCCTGATCCTCGACGGCATCGGGCATCTGCGTCTCCTGAACAGCCGGGAAAGCCAGCGTGAGCTTAGGGGGGGCGCGGTGGCCCTGCCGGGACCTGTCAGCGATCTGCGACAGTTTCGATGCCGCGGCCGGGCTTGGGCTCGACGCCGTCCGCACGCCCCCGTCCCGGCCCGGCCCGTCCGCTATCCGAGGAGCTGGTTGGCGTACGCCTCGACCTGGGTCAGCGTGGCGGTGGTCATGGTGCAGGCGATCCCGACGAAGGTCGTCCCCTTGACCGCCAGGATGCCGAGCGCCGTCCCGGAGGGCGAGAGGCTGTACGAGTAGGAGTAGGCCTGGTCACCCACCCCGGACACGGGGGTGAAGGCAAAGCCCACGGTGGCGGCGGACGCCTTCATCGACGCCTCGGCGGTGCTGACGTAGGTCGTCGGGATGTCGTGGACGATGGAGATCTCGACGTCGAGCACCGGTGCCGAGGTGCTCAGATAGTTGCAGGACACGCCGGAGGCGCTGGTTCCGATGGTCGTGGGTGTCGGTACGGACAGCCCCAGGGCCGCATCGACCTCGGCGGCGGTGGGACACGAGAGCGTCGCCGTCCCGGAGGCGGGCGTGGGCGTCGGGCTGGTGACGGCCGCGGTGGACGTGGCGGACTGCGCCGGCGCGCTGGTGGCCGGCGCCGAACCTCCGCTCGCGCTCCCGCAGCCGGCCGCCGCGAGCGAGAGAAGGAACGCGGGCACGGCGGCGACGGTCAGCCGTTGACGCAACGGGTGACGTGATGGGATGGCGATAGATGATTGAAATTTCATGCAATGACTGTACCAGCTACACCGCGGCTGCGCCAAAGCGGCGGGCGGGTCGCCTACCCTGTGACCACCATGCGCATCGCCATCGCGGGCGGCACCGGCTTCGTCGGTTCCCAGCTCGCGACCCACCTCGCCGAACAGGGTCACGAGCTGGTGCTGGTGTCGCGCGGGAACCGCGCCCGCACCGCCTCCGCCGCGACGAGCGCGCAGTTCGTCCGCGCCGACGTGGTCACCGGGACCGGCCTGGCCGAGGCGTTCGCCGGCTGCCAGGCCGTCGTCAACCTGGTGGCAGTCATCGTGGAGAAGCGGCGGCAAACGTTCGACGCGGTCAATCGCCAGGGTACCGCCAACGTCGCCCAGGCGGCCGCGGCGGCCGGCGTGACCCACCTGGTGCAGCTCAGCGCGCTCGGCGCCGGCCCGGATCCCCGCTTCGCGTACCTGGCCAGCAAGTGGGCCGGGGAGCAGGCCATCGCGATCAGCGGTGTCCCCCACACCATCATCCGTTCCAGCCTCGTCTTCGGCCCCGGCGATGGCTTCTTCGTCAAGCTCGCCAGGCTGGTCCGGCGCACCCCGCCGCTCTTCCCGCTGCCCATCGCCGGCGACGGCCGCACCCTCTTCCAGCCGATCGCCGCGGCGGACGTCGCCCGCTGCATCGCCCTGGCCCTTGAGCGCGGACCGAGCAACGGCGTGGTTTCGATCGGCGGTCCCGACCACCTGACCTACGAGCAGATCATCGATCTGATCAGGGGTGAGGTGGTGTCCCTCCCCCGGCTCAAGGTCCACGTGCCGGTCATCGCCATCAAGCCCGTCGCCACGCTGATGACGGCGATCATGCGCGACCCCCTGGTGACCCCGTCCCAGCTCGATCTGCTCGGGCGCAACAACATCACCCTGCCGGGAGCGGTCCGGGTGGCGTTCGGCTTCGACCCCGCACGCTTCGCCGAGAGCTGCGGCTACCTGAGGCGGCGCGGACGGTGACCGTCAGCCGCCGCCTCACCGAGCTGGGGATCACCCTGCCTGCCGCGAGCGTCCCGTTGGGAAGCTACGTGCCCGCGCGGCGGGCCGGTGGTCTCCTCCACCTCTCCGGCCACCTGGCCAAACGGGGTGGAGAGGTGGTCACCGGCCGGGTCGGGGCGGAGATCGATGTCGAGACGGCGCGCGAGCTGGCACGCCAGGTCGCGCTGGACCTGGTCGCGACGGCCGCGGAGGCCTCCGGGGGGGTGGACCGCCTGGCCGGGGTCGTCAAGCTGGTGGGTCTGGTGCGCAGCGCTCCGGGGTTCGACCGGCAGCCCGCGGTGCTCAACGGAGCGTCCGACCAGCTGGTCGAGATCTTCGGCGAGGAGGGCCGTCACGCCCGCACCGCCATCGGTGTCAGCGAGCTGCCGATGGGGGCGGTCCTGGAGGTCGAGGCGGTCTTCGCCCTCTCCTGACAAGACGCTTTCGACGGGTTTCGACGCGTCATCGTTTGGAAAGACACAGGGGTTACAGTGAAGCTCACCGTGATCAACGACAACACGACCCCACCCCTCGACCCCGACCAGACGGGCCCCGAGTCTCCAGTGCCCACACCCGACCCCTCCGGGGCGAGCGACCGGCCCGCAGAGCCGGGCGCCGCGGCGGGCTCGGGTTGGGGCCCGTCGTGGAAGGCCGGCACCGCACCCGGCTGGGGCCAGCCGCAGCCCTGGGGCCCGCCCCCAACCGGCTTCGGTCCCTCGTACGGATGGTCGCAGGACCCCTGGTACGGCTACGCGCCCTACGGAGCGCCGCCGGGCTACCCGCCGCATCCACCGCTGCCCACCGACTACCCGCCCGCCGCGCCCTCCCGGCCGGCGCGGATGGCCCCCATCGTGATCGCGGTCGCGGTCGTGATCGCGCTCGCCGCCGGGGTGACCGGGGCCGGTATCGGTCTCGCCCTGCGGCCGTCATCCAGCCCGAGCGCCCAATCCTCGACGACGAACGGCAACTCCTCCCAGAACAGTGGCACCGGCGGGTCGTCCGGCAACGGCAGCAGCAGCGGCGTCAACGCGACGGCGATCGCCGACGCCATCGACCCCTCCGTCGTCGACGTCGTCAACACCCTGGCGGGAGGCTCGGGCCTCGCCGAGGGGACCGGGATCATCATCAGCTCCTCGGGCCTGATCCTGACCAACAACCACGTCATCGATGGGGCCCAGAGTGTCACCGTCCAGATCGACGGTCAGGGGGCCCAGCTCGCCGCCACCGTGGTCGGCTATGACCCGGCCGACGACGTCGCCCTGCTCAAGATCAACGACACCTCCGGGCTCAGCCTCAAGGTCGCACCGCTCGGCAACTCCGATGACGTGACCGTCGGTGAGGCCGTCGTCGCCATCGGCAACGCCTATGGCAAGGGCGGCACCCCCACGGTGGTGACGGGAACGGTCACCGGCCTCGACCAGTCCATCACCGCGAGCGACGGTGACAGCTCCGAGAACCTGACCGGGATGATCCAGATGGACGCCGACATCGTGGAGGGCGACTCCGGCGGTCCGCTCATCGACGCCGCCGGGAAGGTCATCGGCATGGACACCGCCGGCTCGCAGAGCAGCGCCAGCTTCGGCGGCCAGACCACGACCCAGGGATTCGCGGTCCCGATCGACACCGCCGAGCAGGTGGTCGCGCAGATCGAGACCGGCCACTCGAGCGGCAGCATCAACGTCGGCGGCGGCCCCTACCTCGGAGTTCTCGTCGAGGAGAGCAACACCGTGGAGGGAGCCGCGGTCGAGCAGGTGGAGCCCAACACCCCCGCGGCGACCGCCGGGTTGCAGGCCGGTGACGTGATCACCTCGGTCAACGGCAACCCGATCACCGACAGCGGCGATCTCAGCGCCGCGCTGGAGAACCTGCATCCCGGCGACACCATCCAGCTCGGGTGGATCGACACCTCCGGCCAGTCGCACACCGGCTCGATCACCCTCGGCTCCGGCCCTCCGCGCTGAGCGGACGCCCCCGCCCCCACCACCGGGTGGGGGCGGGGAGTTGCGGGCCTGGAACGTCGAGGCTCCGCCGGGCCCGTCCCGCTCAGGTGGGCGGTGGCTCAGCTCCAGACCGGCGCCGCCGCGTCTCGTCGAGGACGAGGAGGACGCCGGCCGCGGTGAGGAGACCACCGAGTGCCCAGGGCACTGACGGTCCGGCGGACACCCCCGTCTCCGGGGTGCTCACCGGCACGGTGGTGCTCGCAGTGCTGATCGCCATGACGGCTCCGTCCGCACCGTCGGCCGCCAGGATGGCCGTGGTCAGGGTCCCCGACGCGGTGGAGCCGACCTCGACCCGGACGCTGAGATCCAGCAGCGAGGTGCCCGCTTCGACCGGGATCACCGCCGTCCGCTCGCAGCCCAGCCGCGTGCCGCCATCGCTCAGCGAGCAGCTCCAGCTGGTGACCAAGGGAGTCGCCGCGAACGTCTCACCTGGCGGCAACATGACCCCGACGAGCGGCTGGTTGTGGATCGGGCCCCCCCAGACGGCGAGCGAGAGACCGACGTTCAGGGTGTAGGTGCTCCCCTCAGCGGCGGTCGCCGGCGTCCCCCAGGTGGAGAGGTCCAACACCGGCGGCGCGGTGACATCCACCGAGGCGTCGGTGCCCGCCGCCGTCGCCATGTCGGCGGGATCGACCAGGGACACCCCCGTCGGGTACGTCCCCAGCGCGGTGGAGTCGACATCAACGGTCGCGGTCACGCTGGCCAGGCCGGCACCGGGCTCGATCGGCGCGGCAGTGGAGACGCAGCTGAGCAGCAGGCTGCTATCGCTCAGGTCGCAGCTCCAGCCGGTCACGCTCGGCGACTCCACGAACATCTCACCCGCCGCCAGGGTGGCGGTGAGGGTGGGCTGGTGGTACGCCGGCCCGGCCGGTGCCCCGCCCAGCGCGGTGTAGAGGGTGAGACTGTAGCTGGAGCCCGCGGCCGCCGCGGCGGGGGTGCCGGAGCTGGTCACCGCGAGGACCGGGGGCGCGGTCACATTCACCGTGGCGGTTGTGGTGGCCCCGCTTCCGAGGTCGGTGGCGTCGCTCAGCGCAGCGTCGGTCTGCAACGACCCGAGCGGGGAGTCGGCAGCGACGTCGACGGTGGCCCTCACCTGACCCAGGGTCGTGCCCGCGGCGATCGGCGCCAGCGTCGAATTGCAGGTGAGCACGGTGTCGCTGCCATTGAGCGCACAGTCCCATCCGCTCCCCCCCGGGGTGGGGGCGAAGGCCTCCCCCCCCGGCAGGCTGGCCGTCAGGATCGGGCTCGCGTACGCCGGACCGCCCGGCGAGCCGGCCAGCGACGGGCTGAGGATCAGGCCGTAGCTGGTCCCCGCCGCAGCGCCCGCTGGAGTGCCGGTGCTACCGAGGTCGAGCACCGGTGGGGCGGTGACGTCAATGGTCGCGGTGGCGTCGGCCTCCACCGCGAGGTCAGCGGCATCGGTCAGCGACGCCTGTGTCTCGAGCGAGCCCGCCGCCGCGGAGGAGATGTCGACGGTCGTGGTCACCTCCGCGAGCGCAGTCCCCGCCGCGATCGGGGTGGCGATCGTCGCGAGGTCGGAGCCGCAGGTCAGCATGGTCGCGTCGCCGTTCAGCCAGCAGTCCCACCCGGTCACCGATGGTGGCGACGCGAAGGTCTCGCCGCCTGGCAGGGTCGCGGTGAGGGTGGGGTCGTTGTACGCGGGGCCAGCCGGTGAGGCGGCCAGCGACGGGCTGAGAGTGAGGCCGTAACCGGTGCCGGCGGCCGCGGCCGAGGGCGTACCCGAGGTCGTCAGCTCGAGCACCGGCCGTGCGGTCACGTCCACCGTGGCGGTCGTGCTCACGGTCGTGGCGGCATCACCGCCATCGGCGAGTGCCATCGTGGTCCTCAGGGGCGCGGACGCCGCGGGGGAGATGTCGACGGTCGCGGTGACATCCGCGAATGCCGTCCCCGCATCGATGGCAACCACACTGGTGGCCAGCGTCGATGTGCAGGTCAGCACCGTCGCGCTCACGCTGACCGAGCAGTTCCACCCGAGCGCGCTCGGCGTGCCGGCGAAGGTCTCCTCCGCCGGCAGGGTGGCGAAGAGGATGGGGTCGTCGTAGGCGGGACCGGCCGGCGCTCCGCCAAGCGAGGAGCTGAGGGTGAGGCCGTAGCTGGTGCCGGCGGCCGCCGAGGCGGGCGTCCCCGAGGTGCTGATCTCGAGAACCGGGGTCGCGGTCACATCCACCGTGGCGTCGGCGACGGCCGCCGTCGCCATGTCCAAGGGATCGGCGAGCGACGCCTGGGTCTGCTGGCTTCCCTTCGCCGCGGAGTCGATCTCCACGGTCGCGGTCACGTCGGCCAGCGCCTCACCGCTGGAGAACGATGTCAGCGTCGAGGTGCAGGTGAGCACGGTGACAGCGCCGTTGAGGGAGCAATCCCACCCGCTCACGGCGGGTGCGGAACTGAACGTCTCGTCCCCCGGCAGGCTCACGGTCATGGTCGGGTCAGCGTAGGCGGGGCCTCCCGACGTCCCGAGGGACGAGCTGAGGGTGAGGCTGTAATCGGAACCCGCGGCGGCACGGAAGGGCGTGCCCGAGGCGCTGATGCTGAGAGCGGGTGGCGTGGTCACGTCCACCTGGGCGGTGGCGGTCGCGCCGATCCCCAGGTCGGCGTTGTCGGTCAGCGAGACTGGCGTCTCGACCGAGCCCACTGAGGACGACGAGATCTCGACGGTCGCGATCACCTCTGGGAGCGACGTCCCCGTCGTGATCGGGGTGGCGATCGTGGCCAGTGTCGACGTGCAGGTCAGCACGGTTGCGTCGCCGTTCAGTTCGCAGTTCCACCCGGTCGCCGACGGGGCGTTCGCGAAGCTCTCGCCTCCCGGCAGGGTCGCGGTGAGCGTCGGGTCGTTGTACGCGGGGCCGGCCGGCGAACCCGCCAGCGACGGGATGAGAGTGAGGCTGTAGCTGGTCCCCGCGGCCGCGGCAGAGGGCGCGACCGCGGCGGAGAGCTCCAGCACCGGAGGCGCGGTCACGTTCACCGTGGCGCTGGTGCTCACCGTCGTCGCCAGGTCGGCGGCGTCAGTCAGCGACACCGCGGTCTGCAGCGCACCCTGGGCGAGCGACGAGATGTCGACGGTGGCGTTCACGCCGGCGAGGTACGTGCCGGCGCTGATGGGCGCCAAGGTGGAGGTGCAGGTGAGCACTGTGCTCGAGCCGCTGAGCGCGCAGCTCCAACCGCTGGCGCCGGGTGTGGCGTTGAACATCTCGCCGGCCGGCAGGGTGGCGGTGAGGATGGGGTCGTTGTAGGCGGGCCCGCCCGACGAGCCGATCGCCCCGCTCAGGGTGATTCCGTAGCTGGTCCCCTGGGCGGCCCCCGGCGGGGTTCCCGAGCTCGAGACGGTGAGCACCGGGTCCGCCGTCACGGTGAAGCTGGTGCTGGCCGTCGAACCGGCGTGGTCGGCGTCCCCTCCGTAGGAGGCGGTCACCGTGTGCGTGCCCATGCCGGGCGCGGCGGTCGTGGAGCAGGAGGCCGAGCCCGAGCTGACGGTCGCGGTGCACCACGTGGTCCCACCGGTCGCGAAGGTGACGGTGCCGCTGGCGCTGGAGGCCAGCCCCGACGCCGCGAGCGTGACCTGGTTGCCGTGGGCGGTGGCGGTCGGGCTGGCCGACGCCGTGAAGGAGGTCGGCTCCGGGCTCACGGTGAAGGTCTGGGCCTTCTCGGGTGCCGCGTTGTAGTTGGTGTCCGCCGCCTGGTCGGCGTCGATGGTGCAGGTCCCCACCCCCACGAAGCTCACCAGCGAGTTGGTCAAGGTGCACACCGCCGTTGTGGCGCTGGTGAAGGTGACGGGACTGGTCGAGCCGCCCCCGGTCGCGGTCACCGTGTAGGTGCTGCCGTAGTAGGCCGGCGAGGGGTACGAGCTGGTGAAGGCGATCGTCTGGTTCGCCTTGGTGACCGTCTGGGCCAGGGCGGGGCTGGTCACGGAGACGTAGTTGCCGTCTCCCGAGTAGACGGCCTCCAGGTGGTAGGCGGAGCCGCTCGCCAGGAAGCTGGTGGCGCAGGTGGCCACGCCGCTCCCGTTGATGGCCATCGCGCTGCAGCCGCCGATGATGGCGTAGCTGCTCCCGCTGGGCTCGCTCTCGAACGCCACGGACCCGGTGGGCGAGGGGACGCCGGTGAGGGTCGTGCCGACCGTCGCGGTCAGGGTCGTGCTCTGTCCCGAGGTCAGCGTGCTCGGCGAGTCCGTCAACGAGATCGATGGCGTTGCCCTGTTGACCTGCTGGCTCAGCGTGCCCGTGCTGCTCTGGTAGCTGCTGCTGCCCGAGTAGACCGCCGTGAGAGGCACCGGGGTGCCGCCCGAGGCCAGTAAGGTGGTGACGCAGGTGGCGACCCGGGAGGAGAGCGCGACCGCGGCACAGCCGTTGACGGAAGTGCCGCCGTCCTCGAAGTCGATGGTCCCCGTCGGCGTGCCCGAACCGGCGGTGACGGTCGCCGTCAGCGTGGTGTTGGCACCGGTGGTGGTCGGGTTCGCCGAGGTGGTGAGCGCGGTGGAGGTCGCGGCCGCGCCCGGCGGCGGCTCGACCGTGAGGGTGTCGCTGACTGAGGTCGAGGCGGCGTCGTCAGAACCCACCAGCAGGCTGTCGGTGAGGTCGGTCCCTCCCGCCGCGGTCACCTCGACTGGGAGGCTCAGCGGGTTGAGGGCGGTGCCCGCCGGGTAGCCGGCGAGAGCATACGTGCACGTCACCGTCTGCCCGGAGATCCCGCAGGTCCAGCTGGTGCCACCCAGGCCAGAGGACAATGGCGTCTCGCCGCTCGGGAAGACGTCGGTGACCGTGATCTGGTCCGACTCGGCATTGCCGCTCGAGGCGATGCTGACATCCGCTGTATAGGTCAGGTCCTGGTCGGGCTGGACGCTGCTGGGGCTGTTGCTGAGCGAGGCGTCGAAGACGGGCACCTCGGTGGTCGTGATCGACTGCGTGGTGACGTTGTTGACCTCGTGGATGTCCGTGTCGCTACCGGTCGAGCCCACCCACCCGAGGTCCAGCTGATAGGGCAACCCGGTGGTGGAGTCGATCCACGAGAAGGGATACAGCCCGCTCGGGATCCCCCCGTTGGCGGTGGTGGGCAGCGCACCCGACAGGGTCTCCCGACTCCCGCCGATGGGGGTGAAGGCGATCTCGTAATCGCCGGCCGCCACGGTGAGGCCGCTGGCGGTGGTGATCGCGGTGTTCCCGGGGTTGATCGCCACCTCCACCGGCACCGGTGCCGAGGCTCGGCCGGCGTCGTTGGTCTCGGTGGTGCTGCCCTGGAGGGCGACCGCCCCGCCGTCGTCGGTGGCGAGCGTGCTGTTGAGCAGGCAGTAGCCGGTCGTGCCGTTGCCCGGGCCCCGGACGGTGACCTGGTCCGCGACGGCGCCGCCCGACCAGCCCGGCCAGCTCGGCAGGCTGCACCCCGAGCCGTCGAAGCTGGAGTTGCTGTAGTTGCCGTAGACGTCCAGCCCGAGGCCGAGGTAGCCGTCGACCATGCCGTTGCCATCGCCCGAGTTGCCCGCGTAACCCAGATCGCCGCCGGGCTCTCCGATCGCGACCACCGGCGCCGGGTCGGCCGGGTTGACGGCGGCCAGGAACAGGGCGATGCCGTCGGCCTTGCTGCTGCTTCCGTACTGGTAGCTGTCGAAGGTCGCGTCGATGCCCTGGGTGGTGGGGATGCTGAGCCCGTAGGCCACACCCCCTTCCTCACCTCCGACAGTGCTGGTGAACCGTAGCGCTCCGCTCCCCGTGGCGTCGAGAGCGGGGCTCTGGCAGCCGGGGATGGGCGTTCCGGCGGTTGCGCCGGAGGCGGTCAGGCAGGCGATGTTGGTGTGCCCCGACGGCGCCGAGGGGACCGTCCAATGGCTCGACGAGGTGGTGGAGCCTGTGAAGGTCTCGCTCACGAAGATCGTCGCCGCCTCCGTGCGCAGTGCGCCGAACGTGCTCCACCCCATGAGGGCGAGCAGGACGATGACGCCCGAAGACCCCAGTCGCCGCCACCGGCGACCTCTCCGAGACGCGCCTTCCGTCACGGATTTCCCCCTCATGGTGCGATCGACCCCTCAAACGGCCGGGCGGCCCGCCACCTGACCAGCAACCGTGGACATCCGAACGCTGCGACGCCACATGCCGACAGCGTACGTGCGCGGTTTGGAATGCTTGGCGCGTCGGCGAACCGCGCCAACACCGTTACCGGGTCGCAGCCACAGGCAGCAATCGTCACCGCACACGTGCGGAGACGTCACGACGGGCGATCCGCGGCCGGCGGCGACCGCCCCGGGTCACCCTCCGGCGGGAAGCTCGGCGTGACCCCCGAACTCGCGGCGCATCGCCGAGAGCAACCGGTCGGCGAAGTCGGCCTCCCCGCGCGAGCTGAAGCGCTCGTAGAGGGCGGCGGTCAGCACGTGGGCGGGGACCCCCTCGTCGACGGCCGCGAGCACCGTCCAGCGACCCTCCCCGGAGTCCGAGACCCGACCGGCGAGATCGGCGAGGTCAGGGGACCTGAGCAGCGCCCCGGCGGTGAGGTCGAGCAGCCAGGAGGCGATCACGCTGCCCCGGCGCCACACCTCGGCCACCTCCGGGAGGGGGAGGTCGAACCGGTAGTACTGGGGATCGCGGAGCGGGGTGCTCTCCGCGCTCGCCGCCTCGAGGCGGGTGCCCGCGTTGGCCTGGTGCAGGATGTTGAGCCCCTCAGCGTAGGCGGCCATCACCCCGTATTCAATCCCGTTATGGACCATCTTGACAAAATGTCCCGCCCCGTGAGGACCGCAGTGGAGGTAGCCCCGCTCGGCCGGAGCGGGCTCGCCCTGGCGGCCCGGGGTGCGGGAGGCGGCCTCGACCCCGGGGGCGATGCTGCGGAAGAGCGGATCGAGCCGTTCCACGACCGGCGGCTCACCGCCGATCATGAGGCAGAATCCCCGCTCCAGCCCATGCACGCCACCGCTCGTGCCGATGTCGACGTAGTGGAGGCCCCGGGCGGAGAGGCGGCCGGCCCGCTCGATGTCGTCGCGGTAGTAGCTGTTGCCGCCGTCGATGATGATGTCGCCCTCGCTCATGCGGGCGGCCAGCGCGTCGACGGTCTCCCCGGTGAGTGCCGCGGGCACCATCACCCAGGCGGCCCGCGGCGGGGTGAGAGCGGCCACGAACTCGTCGAGCGAGCCGGTCCCAACCGCGCCCTCGGCAGCGAGCCCGGCGACGGCCTGGGCACTGATGTCGTAGACCACGCAGTCGTGCCCGTCGCGCATCAGGCGGCGGACCAGGTTGGCGCCCATGCGTCCCAGGCCGACCATTCCCAACTGCATCGCGCTCCTCCCCGGTACCCGCCGAGAGCCGCCCGCCGCCGCGACAGGTCGTGAGAACAGTATGGTTGAGAGGCGACAGTTGACGGCGGCGCCCCAGCGGGAGTGAGGATGGCGACGGGCCCGGCGCGCGACCCTCGTGGCCTGCGAGGCGGCATCGACCTCGGCGGCACGAAGATCCAGGCGGTCATCATCTCGCGCACCTATCGGGTCCTCGGCGAGGCCCGCCGGCCCACCCCCGCCGAGGGCGGGCCGGAGGCCGTGACGGCGGCGCTCGCCGGAACCCTCGGGGACGCGGCGACCGCTGCCGGGGTGGCACCGCGGGCACTCGCCGGGGTCGGTGTCGGCTCTCCCGGGAGCATCGACGCGGAGGCCGGTACCGTCTCCCAGGCCGGCAACCTCCCCGACTGGGACGGGAGCTTCCCGCTCGCCGAGCGCCTCGGCCGCCTGCTCGGCTGCCCGGTACGCCTCGGCAATGACGTCCAGGTGGCCAACCGCGCTGAGATGCGGCTCGGCGCCGGACGCGGCCGGCGCTCCTTCATAGGGGTGGCCTGGGGGACCGGGGTCGGCGGCAGCCTGGTGCTCGACGGCCGTCTCTGGCTGGGCGGGGTGCCGCCGGCGAGATCGGCCACACGGTCGTGATCCGGGACGGCGCCACCTGCACCTGCGGGCGGCGCGGCTGCGTGGAGGCCTATGCGGGTCGGGCCGCGATGGAGCTGACCGCCCGCAAGCGCGCGGATCGGGGTGAGAAGACGGTGCTCTTCCGGATCATGAAGCAGTTCGGGCGGAACCGGCTGACCAGTGGCGTCTGGGCTCGGGCCCTCGACGAGGGTGACCCCATGGCCCACGAGCTGATCGACCGCGCTGTCTCCGCGCTCGGCACCGGGATCGCGTCAGCGATCAACCTCCTGGACGTCGGCGCCGTGATCATCGAGGGTGGCCTCGGGATACGGCTTGGCCAGCCCTACGCGGACCGGATCGCGGCGGAGATGCAGCCCCACCTCTTCCTCCCCCAGCGGGCTCCGGAGGTCCGGGTGGCCGCGCTGGGTGACCTCGGCGGCGCGATCGGCGCCGCCCTGCTGGTGGGGGCGACCTGACGGGTGCCGCCTGACGGGTGTCAGCCTGATGGCTCTCAGATGGTGACCGCCGCCCAGTTCGCACCGCCGTTGCGGGTCATCAGCAGGGTCCCCGCCGCGCTGCCCGCGGCGGTCGCGATGGCCACCCCCTGGGTGGTCGTGGTGAAGCCGACGTAGGCGATGCTGGTTCCGCTGGGACCGCTGTACACGGGCACCCAGCTCCCGCCTCCGTTGAAGGTCGCCACGACCTCCGCGCCACACCCCGCAGCGGCCAGCGACGAGCTGGCGCTGGCCAGGGTCGCGCTGCCCTGACAGCCGGAGGGCAGTGACGCCGAGAGCCCGGTGAAGCTGCTCCCCCCGTTGGTGGAGACGAAGGCGTCCTCCGCGGGGCTGCTCGACGTGTACGCTCCCACGTCGCAGACGGCCAGGAGGTCCTGCGAGCTGGAGGCGGCGAGCGCGGCGGCACCGCCCTCGGTGCTGCAGGCGGGCGTCCACGAGCTCCAGCTCCCACTCTGCAGGCGGGCGCCGCCCACCACCGTCCGGTCGTTCTCGAGCAGCCAGCCGGCCGAGCCCTGGAGCACCAGCTGAGGGCTGGGGATCGGGCCCGCCCCGACCTCGACGGACGCCGGCGAGAGCGACCACGCGCTGGAGCCGACCGCGCTCGTCTCGATGTCGAGGCTGGCGGTGCCGGTGGCCTGGACGGCGGCGGCGACGCTCCCGCCGGAGGTCTCCAGGCTCCACACCGGACTGCCGGCCGCCACTCCGGGGAGGCTGATCTCGGTCCAGGTGCTGCCCCCGTCCTGGGTCGCCCACAGCTCGGGGCCGTAGGCCCAGCCGTTCTCGGTGTTCGCGAAGCGGATGCCCGATACCCCGCTCGAGGCCTCGACCCCCTGCCCGGAGAAGTGGGTCGGCGGCGGGGTCAGGCTGGTCCAGCTGCTCCCGCCGTCCTGGGTGCGAGCGAGGGCGAGGGCGCCGCCCACCGTGCCCAGCGCCCAGCCGTCGTCGGAGGAGACGAAGGTCACCGACGCGGCCGCGAAGCCGGCGATCGGCGTCGACGCCGGGGTGGCCGGGGAAATGGTCGCGGAGCTCGTCGCGGAGGCCGGCGCGGAGGGCGACGAGGTTGCAGCAGAGGCGGTCGCGCAGCCGGAAGCCTCCGCGGCGGGGCACGGCGTCGGGGTCGCGCTGCCACCATGCGGACTCCGGGTGCCGGACGTCCCGCCACAGGCCACCGCCAGCGCCGCCACGGCGTAGAGGGCGAGCGTCGCGCCGGCCCTCGGAGCGGTCATCCGGGTCATCGCCTGTCTCCTCTCCGGCATCGAGCTCTCCGCCCCGGGGCCATCACGACCACGCCGCCGGCCTGGCGTAGCCGCCATCGCGCTCACCCTACATCCGGCGACGCCGCGGCGGGCCAATCCCCTGGCGCCCAACCGCCACACCCCGCTCCACCGCTCCTGTTAGCCTTGCGCGGTGCGGCCGTACATGCGACTCGGCGAGGTGCCCAGGAAGCGTCATCTGCGCTTCGAGGTTGATGGGGCGCCGGTCCACGAGGAGCTCTTCAGCCGCGGGGGCGACACCGGTCCGTCCTCTCTGCTCTATCACCGGCACATGCCGGAGGCCGTCCAGGACGTCGTCGAAGGCGATGCCGACGACACCTCGATGGAGAACGAGAAGGTCCACGAGCACGCCCTCCTCCAGGGTTTCCGGCTTCCGACCCACGGCGACGCGATCACCGGCCGCCAGTGGCTGCTGGTCAACGGCGAGGTCCGGATCGGCCTGCTGGTCCCGCAGCGGCAGCAGAGCGCCTTCCTGGTCGACGGCTCGGCCGACGACGTGCTCTTCGTCCACAGCGGGTCGGGGACCCTGCACACCCAGTTCGGGCGTCTCCGCTTCGACCACCACGACTACGTGGTGATCCCGCGGGGGACGGTGTACCGCGTCGAATTCGACCACCTGGAGGAGACCCGGGTGGTGGTGCTCGAGGTCGCCGGGGCCGTCGACAGCCCGGACCACTACCACGCCCCCAACGGTCAGCTCACCGAGCTCGCCCCGTACAGCGAGCGCGACTTCCGCGGGCCCGAGGCGCTGGAGCAGGGCGAGGGCACCTCCCAGCTCTGGCTCAAGCGAGACGGCCACATGTCCTGCTACTCGCTCGACCATCACCCCTTCGACGTGGTGGGGTGGGACGGCACCGTCTACCCGGTCGCCTTCAACATCCACGACTTCGAGCCGCGGACCGGACGGTTTCAGCTGCCCGCGGCGACCCACCAGACCTTCGAGGCCGCGGGCTGCGTGGTCTGCTCGCTGGTGCCCCGCCAGCTCGCCTCGGACCCGGAGGCGGCGTCGCTCCCCTACCACCATTCGAACGTCGACCGGGACTCGGTCCGCTACCGGGTGGAGGGGAAGGACGGGTGCGGACCGGGTGTCCAGCCGGGCTCCTTCACCCACCATGTCGCCGGGCTGGCCCACGGACCGCATCCGGGGGCGGCGCAGCGATCGGAGGATCGCCCGGCCACCACCGACGAGCTGGTGGTGATGATCGAGACCGCCCATCCCCTCCACCGCACCCAGGTCGCCCGTCAGGTGGTGGACACCGCCTACCCCTTCTCCTGGCATGACGGGGGCGCGCGGGGCTCGGGGCCACGGCGGTGAGCCCGGAGACGAAGAGCGGTCGCGGCGAGACCGGGGGGGTGAGTGCCGCGCCCGGCGGCGACGCCGCCGTCACCGCCTGGGTGCGCGGAGAGATCGAGGCCGGCGGCTGGGTGCGCGCCGGGGCGGCGACCGCCCAGCGGCTGCGGGAGCGCTACGGCGCCGACGCGGTGGCCGACCTCTCCCTGGGCCAACCCCTGGAGGCGCCGGAGGCGGTGCGCCAGGCCTTCCAGCGGGCGGCCGCGGCGGTCCGGCCGCGGCGGTTCGGGTACATGCCCAACCTCGGATATCCCGAGCTGCGCGAGCGGATCGCCGAGGACGTCGATGTGGCCGGCATGACCGCGCAGTCGGTGGCGGTCACGGTGGGGGCCGCGGGAGCCATCTCGATGGCGCTCCGGACCTTCGTCGAGGGCGGCAGCGAGGTGGTGGTGATCGCCCCCTACTTCTCCGAGTTCCGGCTCTACAGCGAGGTCTGCGGCCACCGGCTCCGGGTGGTCCGCGCCGCCGAGGACGGCGGGCTGGACCTGGAGGCGATGGCGGCGGCGCTCAACCCCGACACCGGCGCGCTGATCCTCAACACGCCGTGCAACCCGAGCGGGCACGTGGCCACCGAGGCCGAGCTGCGGGGCCTCGGGGCCCTGCTCGACTCCCATCGCCGCGCCATCGGACGCCGGGTGCTGCTCATCGTCGACGAGGTGTACCGGCGGCTCATCTACCCGCCCCACCGCCGGGCCGAGCCCTTCCACCACCACGAGCACACGGTGCTCTGCCGCTCCTTCTCCAAGGACCTGGGGGTGGCCGGTGAACGGATCGGCTACCTGGCCCTGCACCCCTCGCTGACCGGCCCCGAGAGCGAGGCCGGGATGGCCCTCTCCCAGCGCGCCCTCGGCTACGTCAACGCCCCGGCGACAGCCCAGCTCGCGCTCCTGGAGCTGCCCGGCTGGGAGGCGGACGCCACCCCCTACCGGGAGCGCCGCGACCTGATCGCGGCGGCGGTGGCGGCGGCCGGGCTGGAGGCCACCGAGTGCCAGGGCGGCCTCTACCTCTGGGTGCGCAGCCCCTGGGCGGACACCATGGCCTTCACCGCGGCGCTGGCGGAGCAGCGTGCGGTGGTGGTTCCCGGGATCGCCTTCGGGGTCCCCGAGCGCTTCCGGATCTGCTTCAGCGTGGAACGTCCAGCCCTCCAGGTGGCCGCGCAGGCCCTGGCCGAGGTCGCGTCCCGGGCGGAGTAGGGCCTTTGTTCCTTGTGCACAAAGCACATGGACTCCTCCCCCGGTCCGGGCGCACAATTCCCGGTCAAATGCACAACAATCTCCGACCCGCCACCCTTGCCCGCGCTCGGCGGGCCGCCTTCGCCGCGCTGGCCCTGCCACTGCTCGCGCTGAGCGCCTGCGGGAGCACCAGCCCGATCCTGACCAGCCCCCAGCCGGCCACCCAGTCGAGCATCGCCGCCGAGATCCCGGCCGCGGTCAAGGCGATGGAGCCGTTCCAGATCGCGAGTGACGCGTCGTACGCGCCGAACGAGTATGTGAACGGAAGTGGACAGGTGGTCGGGTGGGACCTGGAGCTGGCCCAGGACGTCTGCTCGGTGCTCGGCGTCTCGTGCACCATCGCCAACGTCACCTTCGACGACATCATCCCCGCGCTGCTGGAGAAGAGCCCCAAGTACGTGATGAGCTTCTCCAGCTTCACCCCCACCGCAAGCCGCGAGTCCTCGGGGATCGACTTCATCACCTACTACCAGGCCGGTGAGTCCTGGCTGGCCAGGACGAACGGGCCGACCATCACCGCCGCCTCCCAGATGTGCGGCCACTCGGTGGCGGTGGAGTCGGGCACGGTCGAGGAGTCGGACGCCTACGGCTACATGGGTCAGAACCCCGGTGGCGGCGCGATCAAGGGGGACGCCGACCACTGCACCGCGGCCGGGCTCCAGGACATCAACGTGGAGAGCTTCAGCACCCAGACCGAGGCCAACGCCGCCCTGCTCAGCGGGCGGGCTGACTTCGGCTGGGCGGACCAGCCGGTGGCCGACTACCAGGTCAAGCTGGAGCCCGGCAAGCTGCGGATCAGCGGCCAGCCCTGCAGCATCTACCCGTACGGGGTGGCCGTCGCCCACAAGCTGGGCTTCGACAAGGCCATCGAGGACGCCATCACCTACCTGATCAACAACGGCTACTACAGCAAGATCCTGAGCAGCGCGGGCGTCACCGACGGCGGGGTCACCGCCTCGGACGTCGGGGTCAACAACAACAACCCGGTCGGCTCGACCTGTGTCCCCTCGTACTGAGGGCCCAGGCTCCCCACCCGGCGCGTGAGCCGGGATCGGGCGGGGAGGAACGATGTGCTCGCTTAGGGTGAGGGTCGTGTGACCGGGCTCACCGCGGACCCGGCGGTCCCTCCCGGGGCCGCGCGGCAGCGCCCCGCGGCGATCCGGGCCGTCCCTCTGCGCCACCCGTGGCGGTGGGTCTCCGCGGTGGTGGTGCTGCTGGTCCTCGCGGGCGTCATCGATACGTTCGTCACCGCGCCCCAGCTGCACTGGTCAGTGGTCGGACAGTACCTGTTCAACGGCCAGATCCTGCAAGCCGCCGTGGTGACGCTGTACCTGACCGCCATCGCCATGATCGTCGGCGTCGGGTTGGGGGTCCTCCTGGCGGTGATGCGACTCTCCGTCAACCGGGTCATGTCCTCGGTGAGCTGGTTCTACATCTGGTTCTTCCGGGGCACCCCGGTGCTGGTCCAGCTCTTCTTCTGGTGGAACATCGCGACCATCCTGCCCACCCTGTCGGTCGGCATCCCGTTCACCCACATCATGTGGTCGGAGTCCACCAACAAGCTCATCACCCCGCTCCTCGCGGCGATCCTCGGTCTCGGTCTCAACGAGGCCGCCTACATGGCGGAGATCGTCCGCGCCGGCATCATCTCGGTGGACCAGGGCCAGACCGAGGCGGCCCACGCCCTGGGGATGAGGCGCCCCCTGGTGATGCGGCGGATCGTCCTGCCCCAGGCGATGCGGGTGATCGTCCCGCCGACCGGCAACGAGACCATCTCCATGCTCAAGACGACGTCGCTGGCGTACATCGCCACCGTGCACGAGCTGTTCTTCACCCAGCAGGAGATCTCCAACTTCAACTACCACATCATCGAGCTGGCGATCGTCGCCAGCATCTGGTACCTGGCGATGTCCTCGGTGCTCACCGTCTTCCAGTACTACATCGAGCGCCACTTTGCCCGGGGCTCGGTCCGCGGGTTGCCGCCGACGCCGATCCAGCGGCTCCGGCGCATGCTGTTCCAGTTCCACGAGCAGCCTCCGTTCGCCGCAGAGGTCGAACCCTGGCTCGAGCCTGGCCGGCCCCACTCCGGGATGTGAGAATTGTCGATCATGCCCACACCCATGGTCCGCGCCGAGGCGGTGCACAAGAGCTTCGGCCGCAACGAGGTGCTCCGCGGCATCGACCTCGAGGTGGCACCCCGGGAGGTTATGTGCATCATCGGCCCCTCGGGCTCGGGCAAGAGCACCTTCCTCCGCTGCATCAACCACCTGGAGAAGATCGACGCGGGGCGACTGTGGGTGGACGGTGAGCTGGTGGGCTATCGAGAGCGCGGTGGCCGGCTCCACGAGCTGTCCGACCGGGAGGTCTGCCAGAAGCGCTCCGAGATCGGCATGGTGTTCCAGAGCTTCAACCTCTTCCCCCACATGACCGCGCTGGAGAATGTCATCGAGGCGCCGGTCCGGGTCAAGCGAGAGACGGCCGCGGCGGCGTCGGAACGGGCTCGGGCGCTCCTCGACCGCGTCGGCCTCGGCGACCGGCTGGACGCCCACCCCCGCCAGCTCTCGGGCGGCCAGCAGCAGCGGGTGGCCATCGCCCGGGCGCTGGCGATGCAGCCCAAGCTGATGCTCTTCGACGAGCCGACCTCGGCGCTCGACCCGGAGCTGGTCGGCGACGTGCTCAACGTCATGCGCAGCCTGGCCGAGGAGGGGATGACCATGATCGTGGTCACCCACGAGATGGGGTTCGCCCGCGAGGTGGGCGATTCGCTCGTGTTCATGGACAGCGGCTACATCGTCGAGGCGGGCCGGCCGCGCGACGTCATCGGCAACCCGCAGCAGCAGCGCACCAAGGACTTCCTCTCCAAAGTGCTCTGAGACGCACCCTCTCGCCACGCCCTGGCCGCGCCTGAGCCGGCCGTGCCTGTTACCGTCTCCTCACCCAGCAGCCCACCCGGAGGAGTGCGTCATGAGTGAGAGCGGAGAGAACCTGGCCCTGCTGGTCGCCGCCTGGACCGGCCTGTTCCGATCGGGCAGCATCGACGGGCTGGCCGGCATCCTCGACGAGCACGTGGTCTGGCAGGGCCTGCTTCCGGACCTGGTGTGCGGGGACCGCGGGCCGGTGCTCGAAATCCTGGACCGGTGGAGCGCGCACCCGCCCCGCATCACCCGGATCGAGGCCGAGGAGTTCGGCGACCGGGTGGCGATCAGCGTTGACAGCCCGGACTTCCCCGCCATGCCCGACCAGGGCGAGGCACCGATCCTGGCCGCCGGCACCCCGCGCTCGCTGGTCTTCACCTTCCGGGACGGGAAGGTGGCGCGGATGGAGAGCCTGCCCAGCCGCGATGCGGCCTTCGCCGTCGCCGCTGCCTGACCACGTCGGTGCCGGCGCGCGCCGGCCAGCCTCAGTTCTCGGGCAGGCTGGGCCGCCTCCGCCGCCTGACCTCGATGAGGGTCACGGCGCCGAGGAGCACCAGCGGCAACCCGGGGAGCAGGCCGGTCCAGCACCCTGGTCCCGCCGCCGCGCCGGTCTCGGGGGTGGGCGCCGTCGTGGCGGCCTTGCCCTCCACCGTGATCGTCACCGTGCCGGTGCCCACTGCGCCGTACTGGTTGGCGGCGGTGTAGGCGAAGGTGTCGACCCCGGAGTAGCCGGCGGCGGACGTGTACGTGAAGGAGCCGTCGCGCGGCCGGCGGCGGCAGCGCTGCACTTCGAGGCCGCGCCGGCCCGACCCGACGAGTCTCTCGGCCGGCCAGCGGGGTGGCGCGGGTGGCGGGAAGGGAGGGATTCGAACCCTCGGAGGAGCTTAACGCCCCTCACCCGCTTAGCAGGCGGGCGCTTTCAGCCTCTCAGCCACCTCCCCGAGTGCGGTCAGTATACGGGCCCCAGCCGCGGGACCAGGGGGCGATCATGCAGAATCCACTCTCTCGCGACGCCGCATCCGAAGATCCATCCCGACCCCTGACCGCTCACGCGGGCGGCCGAGGGCGGTCCCTTCTCCCAAATCCATGAGCCCCGCATCTCCCGAGCAGGAAACCGAATTCCAGCGCCGTCTGGCCGCCGTGGGCGCGCGTCTCCGTGACCTGGCCCAGCGACGACTGGACGGATTGACCGACCCCGATCCCGTCAGCGGGGAACGGTGGGAGGCGGGCCAGGTCTGGGCCCACATCGCCGAGTTCATCCCCTACTGGATCGCCCAGGCGGAGAAGGTGCTGGCGGCGGAGTCCCCCGACCCGGTGCCGTTCGGCCGCACCCGGACCAACCCGGAGCGCGCCGCCGCCATCGAGCGGGACTGGCACCGAGGCACGACGCCGCTCTGGCACGACATCCGCGAGGACCTCAACGACCTGCGCGCCTTCCTCGCCGAGATCCCCGAGCACGGCTGGCGGGTGAGGGGCCTCCACCCCGCCCTCGGAGTCATGCCGGTCGTCCAGATCGTGGAGCAGATGCTGGTCGGGCACCTCGAGGAGCACGCCGCCCAGCTCGAGCGCCTCCGCTCCGCCTGACGCCGGGCCGGGGCCGGCCGCCCTGGGACCCGGCGCGGGCGGCCGGGGGCAGAGGGGGCCGCCTGGGTGAGGTGAGTAGAGGGGGAAGCCGTGGGAAACTACTCCCGCCACGGAGGGATGCCGGAGTGGTTGATCGGAGCGGTCTTGAAAACCGCAAGGGCCGCCAAGCCCTCGGGGGTTCGAATCCCTCTCCCTCCGCCAAAGGCATTGATGCATAAGGGTTTTCTCCCGAGAAGGCGCGGCGAAGCGCGGCTCTGTTTGCTCCGATTCTGCCGCCGTACCCCCACCGACGCACCATGGGCCCACCTGAAGGTTCTGTCGTGCGACTCCATCGCCGCCTACATCGGCAGCGCAAACGTCACAGGGGCCGCCATCGCAGGATCTAACCTTGCGCTCGGCATCCTCGTTCGAGGCTCGGCCGTGGCTGTCGTCGAGCGGGCCCTCGACCTATTTCGCGAGACCTGAAGCTCCCTCGAAGCCGCGTGCCAACTAACGATAAGGGAACCTTGTCACTGCTTGAGGCACAGCTGTGGTATTGCCGACGCCCAGGTGGCACAGGCCCCGCCAGGTCCGCCCCCACCAACCCCCGAGCCCAGCCACTGCCCGAAAGGCATCAACCCGGGACCTCAACGGCTCCGGCCACTGCCCCCTGATCACCCGACCCCTGATCTACCCGCAGTCCCGGTCGACTAGGGCGGTCGCCTCGGACGCGGCGCTGGAAGCGACCGACTGAGCCGTCCTCAGGTCGGTGGTGGCCGTGGTGGTGGCTGCGGTGATCTCCGCCTGCGCAGCGGGTTGTCGGTTATGCCACCCCTACTTCTTGCGCGGCTGTTCCGTTATCCGACCAAGAAGGTCTGCGTAACCTGTTCGGCGGCGGTGTAGTCGGTATTGCCGGCCTGGTTGGCATCGATGGTGCAGGTGCCCGCTCCTATGAAGCTCACCACCCCATGCGAGACGGTGCACACCTTGGGCGTCCCGGAAGTGAAGGTGACCACGTTGCCCGATGCCCCGCCGGTGGCCGTCACCTTGTACTTGGGGCCGCCCACGGTCGCGTTGGACGGCGTCGTCGAGGTGAAGGTGATGGTCTGGGAGCCCTTGCCGACCGTGATCGACTGGGTGACCCGCGCGGCGGCGGTGTAGTCGGCGTTGCGGAGGATTGGCTCGAATGATAGTGAGAGCACACACACTAGAGTGGGCGAGGGTCGCTCAATGTCACTTGAAGCCCGACCCCGACTGGGGGGTGTTCGCACCTCCCTGTCGCTCCCGTTCCTGCGACAACCGCTCCGCACCTTCGCGATTGAGCTGGGCGCGCCGGCGTCGCTACTCGCTGATCGTCACGCCGCCGGTGCGGTCAGGGTGGCCAGGCTCTCGGCGCCGACCGGGGGCCGTAATAGCCAGCCGAGGATCGCCGGCGGGCGGCCGGAGAGGCGGCGGACCTCGGTGATCCAGCGTCGCTCCTGGCGAGCCCGGGCCCGCAGCACTGGGTCGGTGGTCGGTGTCGCGGCGAGGCTCATGTTCACAACCCAGCCGAATGGGGTGATCCCGGCGCGGGCGAGGTCAGCTTGCAGCGTGGCCGCCTCGTGGACGGGGGTGGCTTCGGGCACGGTGACCAGCAGGATTCGAGTTTGCTCGGGATTGGTGAGGGTGTCGAGCAGCTTCGCCGCAGGATCGGGCAGGGCGCCCGTCTGCGCGGCCAGTTGGCGCGTGAAGCTGCGCGAGGAGTCTAGTAGCAGCACGGTGTGCCCGGTGGGGGCGGTGTCGATGACGACGTATCGATCGGCCGCGGCAGCGACCGTGCGGGCGAAGGCTTGGAAGACCGCCACCTCCTCGGTGCACGGTGAGCGGAGGTCCTCCTCGAGGAGCGCATAGGCCTGCGCGTCGAGGTCCTTGTCCGCGGTGGCGAGGACCGCCCTCATGTAGCTGACGGTCTCAGCCGCAGGGTCGATGCGCGTCACGGTGAGGTTGTGCGGAGGGTCGGGCAGGGCGTCGGCAACGTGAGCGGCCGGATCGGTGGTGGTCAAGGTGACCAGATGGCCGCGGGCGGCCAGTGCGACAGCGATGGCAGCAGCGACGGTTGTCTTGCCAACGCCGCCCTTGCCCATGGTCATGACGACACCAGGTCCCCCGGCTTCGATCTGCTGCACCAGCCCACCCAGGCCGCTCTGCAGCCGGGGGGCGGGCTGTTCGCCGGTGCTGCCACGGAGGCCGGCGATCTCGGGATGAAGAAGCAGGTGCAGGCCGTCCAGCCCGACCGGCGCTGCCGGCAGCAGCGGGACGGTGTCGACACCAGTGATCGCAGCCAGCACCCGGGGCATGCCGACCAGCGCCGCTCGGGCGCGACGCTGCCACGCCTGCGCGACCTCGTCGGCGGGGTCGGTGGCGCCAAGCACCCCGTTGATCACCAGACGCGGCGAGACAACACCGAGGGCGGACAGCTCCCCGGCGGCGCGCGCCGCCTCGCTGAGGTCGGCGACATCCGGCCGGGTGACCAGCACAAGGGTGGTGCGGGCCGGGTCGCGCAGGGCCGCGACGGCATCCGCATAGCGGTCCCTGGTCTGCCCGAGGGCGGAGATCGGGCCGATGCAGGTGA
>Ga0181533_1001638_pt1 | contig 28416 bp, 27 predicted proteins | sample PEATcosm2014_Bin_45_FD_119772 | JGI IMG/M metagenome (GOLD analysis project Ga0181533, IMG submission 119772) | Peatland microbial communities from MTU Mesocosm Facility, Houghton, MI, USA - PEATcosm2014_Bin11_60_metaG | ecosystem: Environmental > Terrestrial > Soil > Wetlands > Peat | place...
AAAATGACAGAGCATGGTGAGAACCTGGGCATCGATCACCGGGCTCGTCACACCGGTCACCTCCGCGCCGATCTGGTGGAACTGGCGGTAACGTCCTTTTTGCGGGCGCTCATAACGGAACATCGGCCCCATATAGTAAAGCTTTGCAACTTGATCCGCTGCATGGAGCTTGTGCTCGATAAAGGCGCGCATGACCCCCGCGGTCCCCTCCGGCCTCATGGTGACCTGGTTTTCCCCCTTATCGACAAAAGAGTACATCTCCTTTTCCACTATGTCCGTTGCATCACCGATGGAACGGGCAAAAAGTTCTGTTTTTTCGAGGATCGGCACCCTTATTTCGGCAAACCCGTACAGCTCGAACACTCTGCGGGCAACCTTTTCAATATGCTGCCATTTTTCAACCTCACCCGGGAGAATGTCGTTAAAGCCTTTTATCCCGCTGATAGCCACTTTGTTGAACTCCTTCCTGCCGCCGTAAAAAAGCCAAGAGGTTATAACAACCTTTTGGCCGGTTATGTGAATTTCTTTGACTCTATGTTACAGCAAAAAATTTCGTCCCTGAATATTCACTAATAAAAGCACTGTTTACTATTACGGTCAGTTGATCGACAAATGAGACACCACATTCTTGCCGTTCAACTTTCCGTGATACATTGCCTGATCAGCCAACTCCAAAAGTTCCATCTTTAATTTTGAATCGTCCGGATAAACGGCATACCCCAAACAGGCTGTCATTTTTATACTGTATCCCTCATCGGCAAGGAAAATGTGATCTTCGATACACATGCGGATACGTTCCGCAACTCTTGCAGCCCCGGCCATGCCCGTTTCGATAAGGATGATGGTGAATTCATCCCCGCCATAACGAAATACCAGATCGACTTCACGCGTCAAATTTTTCAGAAGCCGCCCGACTTCTTTCAGGACCTTGCTTCCGATCAGATGTCCATGGGCATCATTTACATTTTTGAAAAGATCGAGGTCCAGAAAAATGAGTGACAAACTGGAACCATAGCGCCCTGTCCTCTTGATTTCGTGCTCAAGGGCAACATCCAGGTAACGGTAATTGAACAAGCCTGTCAGTTCGTCTATATTGGCAAGATTACGCGCCATGGCAAATCGATAGGCATTGTCCAGGGCAAGTGAAGATTGTTCCAGTAAAAAATGGAGATTCTTCTGGTTAATGTCACGGCGGAACTCCTTGCCCGGCTCATTGAAAAGGATAATAACCCCTTGCAGCTGTATTTTCGAGCGAATGAACAACATCATCGATTTGTTGATATCTTTACTGTTGAGGAACTCATCATCCACCCGCAAAATGATGCTCTCGGTTTTTTTCTTTTGCATCTTGAAGTGGGAGGAAAGAGACGAACCAATTCTTTCTGCGGTGACTTGATCAAACATCTTCAGCTCTTTCAATGCCAGGGCGTCACCTTCCAGAAAATATCCGATCCCTCTGCTTACATCAACTTCTTTGGCAAGGGCATCTATAACCAGCGAATAGATCCTCTCCAGCTCAAGGCAGTTGGCGATTGTCTGGCTCACCTGGAAAAGGTTGATCTGTCTTTTTAGTTCCAGGTTCTCATCCAAAAGCCTCCGCTGTTCGACACACAGTGCCACGGTGTGCTTCAATTCGTCCTGATTGATAGGTTTGACCAGATAATCCCTTGCGCCATTTTTCAGCGCATAGATCGCCGTTTCGACATTGGCATGACCGGTCACCAGGATGACTTCAATGGAGGGGTCATACTGCTTGACATTGGAAAGAAGATCCAGACCGTTTATGCCTTGCATAACAAGGTCGGTCACAATAACATGATAATACTGATTGTACAGTTTTTCGAGCGCTTCGGCGCCGGAAGCGGCTACATCCACCTCGTAACCGTCTTCCCGAAGCAGGTCCCGGAAAGTTTCACGGAAAAAACTGTCATCTTCTACTACAAGTACCCGTTCCATGTGGCGGATCTCCTGGTTGGGACTATGTCCTGAGAATCTTTCAGGCAGCTGTGTAAATCCAGTCATCCATACAATTAAGAAAGAATGAGCGTATCATAATTATCAGATAAGTTGGCACTATGTCAACGAAAATGCCCTGATGTTCTTATGATCACTGCGTTTTCGTGTTCCCCGTCACAAACCGCCTGGACCGTACCGTCAACATCGGTTCTGTAGAGCCTGATCCCCAGAGTTTGCAGCTTTTCGACGGTTTCCTGCGACGGCAGATGAAAGCTGTTCCCATATCCGGCCGATACTACGGCGATTTTCGGGGCAGTCGCCTTGAGAAACGGTATTGAAGAAGAATATCTGCTGCCGTGGTGCGGGACTTTCAGAATAGTGCAGCGCAAATGCTCCGGATGTTCTGCGAGACGGGCTTCTATCTCTCCGCCTATGTCTCCGGTAAAAAGCGCTGCAAATTGTCCCAAAACCAGCCGGAACACCAGAGATTCATCATTAGTGGCATAAAATCCGGCGGCCGAATCAGACGGTTTCCCGGGAAACGGCGCCAGAGGCTCTATTCTTGCCTCTCCCATTTCTATCGGCGCGGATTCCGAGTTTATCCGCCGGACGGGTATTTCCCGCCGTTTGAGAATCGCCATCAACTCCATAAATTCCTTGCTGCCCGGATAACTCCCCCCCTCCCAGAACTCACCAACTGTGAAATTGGCCGCCACAAAGTTGAGGCCCTGCATATGGTCGGGGTGGGGATGTGTGAGAACCATGTAATCTAGTCGATCGACCCCCATTTTCCAGAGTGCGGGAGCCAGAAGTTTCTCTCCCACATCCCATACGTTTTCTCCGGGGCTTCCTCAACCATCAATCAGCATATTCTTGCCATCCGGAAAATTGATCAGGATCGATTCACCCTGACCGACACTGAAAAATGTCAGTATCAGTTTTCCTTTATCCGGTGAACCATGCGTAAGTAATGATCCGACAAAAAGGAGTGCAAGGGAAATACCCCCGTACTGCCTGATTTTTCGGCTCTTGATGAACGTTATGGCCGCCAGGAATAAATAAAATATGCCAAGGTCGAGTCGTGACGGATTGAATACCGGCAGTGTCGGGATCTTCGCCAGCTCCATGATAATGGCGTTGGAGACCTTTACCAGGAAGGAGGCGGCAAGAAGGAGCAGCCTGGCCATAAAGGGGGCCAGATATATGAATGGGAGGGCGGTAAAGCCTGCTACCACCGCGCCGTAACCCAGAAGTGGCACAATCATGAAATTTGTGATGAGCCCTGTAAGTGTCGTTCGATGGAAATAGTACGCGACGGGAAGAATGGTAGCCGCCGTGGCCGCCGCCGATGCCATGAAAAAGAGGAGCAGTTTTTGTGTTGTTTTCCCCTGAATCGACTTGAATGGAGCGGCGAATATCGGTGTAATGACCAGTATCCCCCAGAAGGCCAGAAAAGAGAGCTGAAAAGAAAGATCGAAGAGGGCGGTGGGTGCACCGGTCAGGATGATTATTGCCGCCAGCATCAGGGAATCTATAGGGTCAACTTCACGCTCGATGAACACCGCCAGGATGTATACCCCTATCATGATCACTGACCGGACCGTGGCAGGAGCCGCCCCCGAGAGAAACAGGTAAAAAATCAGGACCGGAAGTGTCAGAAGCAGGCTGAACCTGCGCATATTAAGATGAAGCAACAAAAATTCCGACGTCTTTGCCGTTAACAGCAGTATCTGAAAAATAAAAACAGCAATAATCCCCACATGAAAACCGGAAATAGACAGGATGTGGTTGACCCCTGATCTGGTATATGCATTTTTCACCACCTTGGGAACAGCACCCATATCACCTAAGAGGAGCGCCCTGAGTACCGAGCTTTCCGTGGCTGGCACCACAGTCTCGATAAATTTACCCAGATGCAAGGCAATTGCATCAATACGGCGCTGCATGCCGAATTCGCCACTGTTGCCAATCAAAATTATTTCGTCACTATTCTTTACAAAGGCGGTTGCAAAGACATTTCTGAACGCCATATACCTTTCAACATCAAATTCGCCCGGCAATCCGTAGTTCCTCGGCCTTCTTATCTTTGCAGAGAACCTGATCCTGTCTCCGGTTAATAAATCGATTTTTCCTTCTTTTACCGAGAGTAACAATCGCCCTGTAACACCTTTGACATTATAATCACTGAATAGTTTTTCCGTCTTCAGGTACAGTCTGTAGCCATGTTCCTCTATTTCAGGGCGGCTGTCGATCACACCTTCCAAGAGTAACGGAGCGTCAGAGCAGTAGCTGGCAATATGTGCAGGAGAAAGGTCCGGAACGAGAAAAGGCTTCAAAGACACGTTGGCCGCGCAGAACAGGAGAAGGGAGACTGTTAATTGAAATGGGGCGCGGTGTTTGATGAAAACCGCGCAAAGAGCCAGCAGCAGGAGGGGAGCATAAATCAATGACGGCATAAATCGGCCGGTCAATAACCCGACTGAAAGACCGGCTATCATCGAGAAAAGAGGAAATAAAAGAGGCCTCTCCATCACCACGAATCCATGTCTATTCTCTACCGGTAGATTATCATCAAATGTTTGAGGCGCTTGCAAAACAACGGCGGGTCTCTTTTGCGCCGTTGTCGCTCTCTCGATAGTTCAGCGCACATGCAGGTACACCCTGCATTCCAGTCGACCCATAATGTTTTTCAAGAGCCTTGTCCAGAGTTATATCACACTGAGATTTCTTTTAAAAGAATTCGGAATGAACTCGGCTGTTCAATCCTAACAACTGTTCAGAATTGTAACCAATGACTATTTCTGTTGTGATAACAGTTAGTTGAAGCATTATATCGTAGTTATTGTGCATAAATCGTACAAAAGAGGAGCAAATCTGAGATTTAATCTTTCACTGCGCAAATGTTTTTTTATCCATATTATCGGCATGTTACAATTTATTTTGGAAATATTTACCGGCAGGCACCACTCTTGAAAAGAGTATATGCAGAAATGATCTTGGACTCGAATTTATATCATACTCGAAGATAAGATTTCCTGGAAGGAGATGGCCATGGGATATCGATGCATCAACCCGAGAGAAAATATCGATGACAGCGAATTCAGACTTATGGAAGTAGTAATGATAAAAAAATCGACAGTCGGCAACAGTGTGTCATCTCAGGTTGTGATCATAGACAACTGCAAAGACACCTTGAGGCACGTCCAGGAAAACTGGAATGAAGTTGTGGAGAATATAATACAGGTGAAAAAAATGGAAGAGCGCGACAGTAAAAAGGTGTCAGAAAACGAGGAAATATTCGGCAAAGGACTTAAGCCGCTCTTTTCTAGGATTTCTGAATCGAGAAATAAAAATTTACTTGCGAATCTGTCTAAATCTTTGAAAAAAGCCCTGCTTCTGATGGCCATGGAACGATTTTCCGGTGACAAGGATGCCATATGTAAAGTCTTGGGAATCGATCGCGAAAAACTGGATACTGAAATGAATTTTTGCGGGCTAGATCAGGTCCGGAAAGCGGCATGATCGAATTTCGGCGCCTGGAGTTAACGCGAAGATGCAAAGTCGCATGGTAATTCATCTACTCTTCATAAAACATTCGCGACCTTGCGCCGTTGCATCAGAATGGGTTTTCAGTTTTCATCCCGCCGAATGCGGTGTGCATATAGCGGATATCGCCTCATCATGGCATTGACACTTTCCTTTATTTCAGCAAGCCTTGAATGGTTGTTCACATTAGCCAGGACCTCGGCGATAAAACCAGCCACCTCTTTCATATCCGGCTCCTTCAAGCCATGGGTGGTTGCAGCCGGTGTGCCTATGCGGAACCCGGAAGTGACAAAGGGTGACCTGGTCTCAAATGGGACGGTATTCTTGTTCACCGTGATACCCGCCTTGTCCAGGGATTCTTCGGCTATCTTGCCGGTAAGTTCCGTGTCTGACAGGTCAACCAGCATCAGGTGGTTGTCGGTCCCGCCGGATACAAGTCGGAAACCCCGCTTCATCAGTTCCGTCGCCAGTGTCCGGGCATTCTTGACGATCTGCTCCTGATATGACTTGAACTCCGGAGTAAGCGCCTCCTTAAAAGCGACCGCCTTTGCGGCGATAACATGCATGAGCGGTCCACCCTGAATTCCGGGAAAGATGTTGGAGTTGAGAATTTTGGCATACTCCTCCCGGCAAAGGATCATTCCTCCGCGGGGCCCGCGCAGGGTTTTGTGTGTAGTGGTCGTCACAAATTCCGCATAGGGAACCGGATTCGGATGGAGCCCGGTGGCGACCAGTCCGGCAATGTGCGCCATATCCACCATTATCACTGCGCCGACCTTGTCGGCAATTGTCCGGAAAGCGGCAAAGTCGATTATACGCGGATAGGCGCTGGCCCCCACCACGATCATCTTCGGCTTATGTTCGATCGCCAGCCTCTCCACTTCATTGTAGTCGATCATCTGGCTTTCGCGGGTGACACCGTAAGAAACAACTTTGAAAAATCTGCCGGAAAAGTTAACCGGGCTGCCGTGGGTCAGGTGTCCGCCATGTGACAGGTTCATTCCCAGGATTGTGTCGCCCGGATTCAGCACGGAAAAGTAAACCGCCATGTTGGCCTGGGAACCGGAATGGGGCTGGACATTGACATGGTCGGCGCCGAACAGTTCCTTGGCCCGCTCGATGGCAAGGTTTTCCACGATATCTACATATTGGCACCCGCCGTAATAACGCTTGCCCGGATACCCTTCGGCATACTTGTTGGTCATTACAGAACCCTGGGCCTCAAGCACCGCCTCGGAAACGAAGTTTTCCGATGCGATCAGCTCCAGAGTGTATTCCTGACGGCCGGTTTCCAGTTTTATTGCCTGGGCCACTTGGGGGTCTAATGTTTCCAGAATCGACATCTAGCTCTCCTCACCTCTCTCCGCACAATTCTCTCTCCAGTATCTCTATCTTATCGAGCCTTCCCTGATGTCTTCCCCCCTCAAATGCGGCATCCAGCCAGACGACCACCATCTTTTTCGCCTTATCCCCATCCAGCACCCGTCCGCCTAGAACCAGAATATTGGCGTTGTTGTGCTCTTTTGCCATTCGAGCCATAAAGGCATCGGTAACAAGCGCTGCCCTGACATGGGGAAATTTGTTCGCCACAATGGACATTCCGATGCCGGTCCCGCAGAATAATATTCCTTTCTCGGCAACCCCGGATGAGACCCTGCGGGCCACTTTATCGCCGAAATCGGGATAATCGACGGAATCGCCGTTGTCGGTGCCGCAATCCTCGAAATCGATCCCCCTTTGCTTCAGAAGATCCTTCACCGCTTCCTTGAGGTCAAGCCCTCCATGGTCACTCCCCAGTACAATCATGCCACCCCCCTATACTTTCTTAAAAAGAAGGGTGGCATTGGTTCCGCCGAAACCAAAATTGTTGCTGAGGGCAGCGGAGATCCTCGCATCACGCGCGGTGTTCGGTACAAAGTCGAGGTCGCACTCGGGATCGGGTTCCTGATAATTGATGGTGGGAGGGACTACCCCCTTATCCATGGCCATCATCGTAAAGACTGCCTCAAGCCCTCCTGCGGCACCAAGGGCATGGCCTGTCATTGACTTTGTGGACGAAACCATAAGCTTTTTAGCGTGATCGCCGAATGTGGTCTTGATGGCTATGGTTTCGTAGAGGTCATTAAGGGGTGTAGAAGTACCGTGGGCGTTGATGTAGTCCACATCCTCCGGGTTGAGTCCAGCGTTTTTCAGGGCCATCCGCATGCAGCGTACCGCCCCTTCGCCACCCGGAGCGGGAGCGGTCAGGTGATAAGCGTCGCCGGTAAGTCCGTAGCCGGCCACTTCGGCATAAATCTTGGCGCCCCTCTTTTTGGCCAATTCGTATTCCTCAAGGATGACGATCCCTGCTCCCTCACCCATGACAAAGCCGTCCCTGTTCTTCTCGAACGGGCGGGACGCTGTCTGAGGGGAATCGTTTCTTTCGGAAAGGGCTCTCATGACCGCAAAACCGCCAATACCTAAGGGTGTGACCGTAGACTCAGTGCCTCCGGCGATCATTGCGTCGGCATCGCCGCGACGGATGATATGGTAAGCGTCACCAATGGAATGGGTGGAGGTTGCACAGGCGGAGACGGAGGAGATGTTCGGCCCCTTGGCGCCATAGCGCATGGAAATCTGTCCGGGCGCCAGGTTGATGATGAGCATAGGTATGAAGAAGGGTGATATTTTTTTGTACCCCCCTTCGAGGAGAGCTGTGTGATAACGTTCTATGGAAGGAAGGCCGCCAAGTCCCGCTCCAACCAGAACCCCGACACGGTCGGCGTTTTCCTCGGTAATCTGAAAGCCGGAATCCTCCATGGCAAAATGGGTTGCGCCGAGGGCATAATGAATGAAGAGGTCCATTTTTTTGACCTCTTTTTTTTCGATGAACTCTTCGGCAATGAAGTCCTTCACTTCCCCGGCTATCCGGACAGGGAATTGTGTGGCGTCAAATCTTGTTATGAGGTCGATCCCCGATTTCCCGGCGGATAATGCATCCCAGTTTTTCCGGTTACCGGTTCCAAGCGGGGAGACAACTCCTATTCCCGTTACAACAACTCTTCTCATAAAAATAGATTCTCCTAAAACGCCAATCCTGTGAATATTGTCTACTCTTGCCACGTTACACCATGCAATAAGTCGTAACGAACAGAATAATAAACCAACGGCTCAGGCGTCAGCCCGGCATTTGTCCGATTCCGCCTGAAGGTCTAAAATGCAAAAGAGGGGAATAAACTCCCCTCTCTCTTCTCTTTATGTGTGGTCAGTAATATAATCTACGGCGTCCTGGACAGTTTGGATCTTCTCGGCATCTTCGTCGGAAATCTCGATATCAAACTCTTCTTCAAGGGCCATAACCAATTCAACGGTATCCAGGGAGTCAGCCCCCAGATCGTCCATAAATGAAGCCTCACCAGTAACCTGTGCCTCGTCAACACCCAGTTGCTCGGCTATGATCTCTTTTACTCTTTTGTCGATTGCTGACATGCGTTTCTACCTCCATTTTGTTTTTAAACCTTTTCAGGTTGTTTTTCGTTATTACCCTGCTCCTTGCTACATAACATGAAAATCAAAATTTGCAAAAGATATTTTTTCTCTTTTATGTTTAATATCCAAAGTCCATAGCCAACAAGCTGTAAACCTTGAATTTTAACTACATGTACATGCCGCCGTTTACGCCTATAACCTGTCCGGTAATATAGCCGGAACGCTCTGCGGCGAGAAACACCACGGCATTGGCTATATCTTCGGCGCTTCCCAGACGTTCCAGGGGTATCTGCGCCGCCAGTTCCTGGCGGACTTTCTCCGGAAGGGCTTCGGTCATCGCGGTCTGTATAAATCCTGGGGCGACAGCGTTTACAGTGACATTGCGTTTCGCTAGTTCACGGGCATTGGATTTAGTGAGCCCGATCAATCCCGCCTTGCTCGCGCAATAGTTTGCCTGGCCAGCATTTCCCATTTGTCCGACAACGGAGGCAATATTGATAATTCGACCAGACCTCTGTTTTGCCATGACCTTGGCCGCGGCCCTGCTGCAGATAAAGGCCCCTTTCAGGTTCACAGTGAGAACCGCATCCCAGTCCTCGTCCTTCATTCGGAGCAAGAGACCGTCACGGGTAATTCCGGCGTTATTGACGAGTATGTCGACCCTGCCGAACTTCTCCACCGCAGCATCGATCATCCGCTCCACATCAGCGGTTACAGTCACATTTCCCTGGACGGCGAGCGCTTCCACTCCCAGCGCCCTGATCTCCTGCGCCACTTTTTCGGTCTCATCTAAACCTAGGTCGAATGCAACTATCCGGGCTCCTTGTGCTGCCAGGGCAAGTGAGATGCTGCGTCCAATACCGCGCGAAGCGCCGGTAACAACGGCAACCTTATCCTTGGGCATGCGAGGTGACTCCTTTCAATGTGGAATATCCAGCCGCGCTCAACGAGCGTGTTTCGGAAAAGTAAAAGCCTGTTAAAGTGCCTTTAAGGTCCCAATATCCTCGATATTGCAAACATCTGCGCTTTTTGTGATACGTTTGACCAGACCCGATAGGACTTTGCCGGGACCGATCTCCACGAAACGCTTTACTCCCATATTCACAATATGGTTTACAGACGCATCCCAGAGAACTGGAGCACTGACCTGTCTGACCAGAAGTTCCGGAACACGACTCTTGTCCTGATTAGGCTGAGCTTCGACGTTGGTCACAACAGGTATTGCCAGCGGGGACAAGGATACCCCGGACAGCGTTTGTGCGAGACGCTCGCCAGCCGGAGCCATTAGGCTGCAATGAAAGGGAGCGCTGACCGGCAAGAGCATTGCCTTTCTGAAACCGCGGTTTTTCGCAATCTCTATGGCCCTGCCGACTGCTCCGGCATGTCCGGAAATGACAATCTGCCCTGGAGAGTTGAAGTTCGCGGGAGCGACCACTTCGCCCTGGGCAGCTTCCTGACATATCTCAGCCAGAATTTCCGGCTCCACTCCGAGAATGGCAGCCATCGCCCCCACCCCCACCGGTATCGCCTCCTGCATATAAGTGCCGCGGGCGCGCACTGTGCGTACAGCGTCCGCAAAACTTATGGCTCCGGACGCCACAAGCGCCGAATATTCACCAAGGGAATGCCCCGCCAGGTATGCTGCGGTCAGATGGGTTTCCGTCCGGAGCACCCGCAAGGCGGCAATACTGACAGTAAGAATGGCCGGCTGGGTGTTGCATGTCAGCTTCAACTCTTCTTCGGGCCCATCGAAACATATCCGGGAAAGCTTGAAGCCTAAGGTATCGTCCGCTTCCGCAAACGTCTCGCCGGCAATTTCGAAATTCTCCGCCAGTTCCTTTCCCATGCCGGGATACTGTGAACCCTGACCAGGAAAAATGAAAGCGATTTTCGACATTCTTCACTACTCCTTCAACTTTATGAACACACTAAAAAAGGAACGTGGATTTTTCGCAAGATCAAGGGAACAAACGAAAGGACGGAGAATTAGCAGTGCTACCTATGTCGCGCACCCCTCGCGAGGATTGCTGCCGAGATCTCGAAAAAGCTGCGTTCCGTCCTACCAGCGGATAAGGGTTGCTCCCCATGTCAGACCGCTTCCAAAGGCATCCAGAAGTATAATATCACCCTCCTTGATCCTGCCGCTTCGATGCGCTTCATCGAGAGCTATCGGTATAGAGGCTGAAGAGGTGTTGCCGTAACGTTCCAGATTGATGAACAGTTGCTCCCCATTAATTCCCAGCCTCTTGCCGATGGCATCGATAATCCGTCTGTTGGCCTGATGGGGGATAAAAAGATCGACGTCTGAGGTCGAGAGATTGTTGGCGGCAAGTGCCTCAAGTGCAGCCTCCTCCATGGCCCTGACCGCCAGCTTAAAGACCTCGTTCCCCTGCATATTTATATATGCGTGCTTTTCATCCAGTGTCTTCTGAGATGCCGGGTTTCTGTTCCCGACACCCGGTTGGTAAAGGAGTTCCCAGTGTCTGCCATCGCTGTGGATATGGGTGGACAAGATACCCCGTTCATCTGAGGCAGCCTCGACCACAGCCGCCCCGGCGCCGTCTCCGAACAGGCAGCAGGTGTTTCTATCGGTCCAATCCACAACCTTTGACAGTACCTCGGCGCCGATGACCAGCGCTTTCTTAGCTGACCCGGTTTTTATGTATTTTTCAACCAGGGAAAGACCATAGAGGAACCCGGAGCAGGCGGCCGCAATGTCGAACGCGGTTGCCTTAACGGCTTTAAGGTTATTCTGCACTATGCACGCGGTTGAAGGGAAAGGGAAGTCGGGGGTGACCGTGGCAACAATCAGCATGTCAAGCTCTTCCGGAGTGACACCCGCCATTTCCAGGGCTTTTTCAGCAGCTCTGGTGGCAAATTTTGAAGTATATTCATCCTCTGCGGCAATGTAGCGTTGTTTAATGCCGGTCCTAGCGGTTATCCATTCATCACTGGTATCCACCATTTTTTCCAGGTCGGCATTGGTCAAAATCCGTGACGGAACTGAAAAACCGGTTCCTGTGATTATCGCATGAGTCATGTCATTACACCTCATCCGGTTGCAATATCTTTGGCGGGCTCACGCTGCTGCATATAAATAGCGAAATTTTCCTGCAGCTTTTCTGCCACCTTTTGATTTACACCTTTTTGCACAAACTCGTAAGCAAAACGAATGGCGTTTTTGATTGCCTTGGGATTGGACCCACCATGGGATATCATCCCCACGCCATTGATACCCAGAAGCGGAGCGCCGCCATATTCGGCGTAATCCACTTTCTTCCTGAAGTTTGCAAAGGCACGGTGGGCCAATAAATACCCCGCCTTGGAGAGCAAACTCCCGTTGAGTTCTTCCTTAAGCATCTTTCCGACCGCCTCGACCAGCCCTTCGGAGAGCTTCAGCACCACATTGCCGACAAAACCGTCACAGACAACGACATCTACTACACCATTGAAAATATCGCGACCTTCAATATAACCGACATAGTTGAGAGAAATTTTTTTAAGAATGGCATTAGTGTCCCGGGTCAGGTCATTACCCTTGCTCTCCTCTTCCCCATTAGAAAGAAGGCCAATCCTGGGTTGTGCGACACCCATCACCAGTCTCGCGTACACCTCGCCCATAATTGCGAATTGCACCAGATGGAGTGGCTTGCAATCCACGTTGCCGCCGACATCAAGAACCAGCGTATCACCCTGCAAGGTTGGAAATACCTGCGCTATAGCCGGCCGTTCGATGCCTGCCAGCCGTTTTAGAACAAACATGCCGGCAGCCATAGTTGCGCCGGAGTTACCCGCACTGACAACTGCGCTTGCTTCCCCGTTTTTGACCAGATCAAAAGCGACACGGATTGAAGAATCCCTTTTCTTTCTGACCGCGTCCGCCGCGGAGTCGTGCATTCCCACAACCTCACTGGCTTGGCGCACAGCAATATCCAACCCCTTGCAATTATGTTTTGCAAGTTCTTGACGAAGTTTTTCGGTGTCGCCAACCAGGACAACGGGAACACCATACTCCCTGACAGCCGCAATCGCCCCTTCCACTTCAACAACAGGAGCATTATCGCCGCCCATAGCATCAACAGCAACTCTCATAGAACTCCCGTGCTGTATAAACTAGCAAACCGGACCGGAAGGCCGGTTTACTTCTCCTCTGTCTTGATAACTTCCTTGCCCTTGTAGGTGCCGCACGAAGCGCACGCTCGATGTGGGAGCTTGGGAGACTTACACTGGGGACAGATGGAAACGGTCGGAGCGGTCAGGAAATCGTGCGCTCGCCGCATGTTTTTGCGGGATTTTGAAGTTTTCTTCTTAGGTACTGCCATGCTCTTGTTCTCCTTTAATCATTTATCTTGAGGTCTTTTAAAGCGCTGAATCTAAAGTTTGAATCATTTCGACCGCATGAACATTCCGCCACATTCAGTTCTGTGCCGCAGTTGGGGCATAACCCCCGACAATCCTCCCGGCAGAGGGGTTTGAAAGGAATTTCCAGTATAACCTGTTCAGCGATTTCGGAGGTAAAATCTATCTCATCGCCTTCATAAGTAGACGAGATGAGATCATTTTCAGCCAGCTCCACATCCTCGTCCTGGGGTAATCCCGCCGCTCGCATGTAAAATATTGTAAAAGGCGAATTGATATTCAACCGAAACTCCACGAGGCAGCGTGCGCAACCCAGGCGAAGAGACGTTTCAACTCGTCCGTTGACTCTTATATGATCGAATTCCCTGGCAATGGTGAGATGTATCCGCAAAGGAGCCAGAAAAAGACACTCTCCGGCCTCTTGCAGCGCCAGCAGAGTCGGATACCCCTCCAGAGATTCCTCGTCCGAAATCTCCACTGTCTTGTTCTTTAGGTCATCAATGCGTATTTTCAAGGTCTTAACCAGGAAACTGATTCAAAGTTTTTCAGTATATAGACAGGGCATATTTTGTCAAGGGAAAACAGCCTCGGTTTAAATGCAACCTGTTACCGGGATTTTCTAATAACCTATTCGCCGGATTTTTGCAAGCATAAAGGAGGAGCAAGAAATGATGATTAGAGCATGATGATTAAATCTTTCAGATCGTGTCCTACCGAAACTCCAGGCAGTACACAATTAGTTTCCAATTCGGAAACGAGATATTTTTTGTCCTGGCAAGGATATCAAGGGGTTGCGCGGAGGAGTACGCTGGTACATCGCACAAGCAAGCCCGAAGATTGACACCGCAAGGGCGAAAAAGAACCGTTTCCGGATGGAAACTAGATTGTAATCGTCTCGCCGGGCCTAAGCTTTGGCGGCTCAGTATTCGTGAATGAAGCATAAAAGAGAAAAAAATAGATGCTGAGGGCGGCAATCAGCAGGATAATGGTGTGGGCCAGACTGACATACGGGGCTTTTCCTGCGCTGCGCGCCAGTCCGAAAACAGTCACCGAAATGCCAACACATGCGGACAAACAGCCAAAGATAAAACCAAGGTAAACCAACATTATTTCGGCTTCCGGAGAAAGAAAAAGGAGACGGGCAATATGTCCATGATAAAAACTCGCCAGGATAAGCGGCACAATTCCGGTAAGAATCAGGTTCAACCCGGTTTTTACGGTTCTTTTACGCATCCGGAGGCATTTCCTTCAGTAAGGGCCTGACAAACTCTAACACCAGCTCACATCGCCGACTCCCCTGCGCAGGACCGTTGGGAATTCTCCGATTAAACTAATGACCGAACTTACATCGGGTGAAAGGATTCCGCCATCAATGACCGTATCCAGTTGCTTACCCATGATTTCCTCAACCTGAAATGGGTCGCCGATCGGCTCTTCACCAGCAAGGTTGGCGCTGGTGGTTACGATCGGATGCCCCAGTTCCTCGACAATGGCCATGCATATCCTGTTGGCGGGGATGCGTATCCCGACGGTCTTCTGTTTCGTCATCAACAGGTCGGGGACAATGCTGGATGCCTCCATGACAAACGTAAAGGGACCTGGAAGGAAACGTTTCAGTATCTTGAAGGCATAGTTGCTGACCTTTGCATAGCGCGCCACCTCGGAGAGATCGGCACATATGAAGGAAAACGGTTTCTTTTTCTCTCTCCGTTTCAGTTGGTATATACGCTCGAGGCCACGCTTGTTGAATATGCTGCAGCCGATGCCGTAGGTGGTATCGGTGGGATAGGCTATCACCCCCCCCCGGTTAAGGATTTCTACCACCTGGGAAATCAGCCTGGATTGGGGATTTTGCTGGTTGATTTGGAGAATCATCGTCACACACGCGGATTTAGGGCAAGCAGATTTTTTTGGACAAAGCGTCCGTCCTTCTGAATGAGTTGATCGTCGAACCAGATTTCTCCATCATTTTTCAGAATTTTAACCATGTCCCAATGAACGGCTGAACGATTGCTGTTGTCACATTCATCATAACACTGGCCCGGGGTAAAATGGATGGAGCCGAATATCTTCTCATCAAAAAGAATATTGCGCATGGGCTGTGTGATTCCAGGATTGACGCCGATGGCAAATTCACCGATGTATCTGGCGCCCTCGTCGGTGTCTAGAATTTTGTTTAAATTTTCCTCCATACCAGGCGCAAAAGCATTGACAATCTTCCCCTTGGAGAATTCCAGCCGGATATTGTTGAATTCCTTTCCCTGATAAATAGTAGGGCAGTTATAGGTAATATATCCCCCCACGGAACCCCTTACAGGCGCAGTAAAAACCTCTCCATCGGGGATATTGTAGCGGCCGTCACACTTAATTCCGGGCATTCCCTTGATGCTGAAGGTGAGATCAGTGTCGGTCGCGATGATTCGCACCCTGTCTGTCTTGTCCATGAGCCGTTTTAATTTTTCTTGTTTTTTAGACTCGGCGGCCCAGTCGATACAACAGGCGGAGAATAGATAATCATCATATTCTTCCAGGCTCATCTTTGCTTCCTGAGCGGCGCCGTGGGTAGGGTAGCGAGTGATCACCCAACGGGTATGCTTGACCCGTTGATCAACAATGGGGCGCACTACTTTGGCCCAGGCAATCATGTTTGACTGGTTTGCCTGGGCCATCACCATGGAGTTCTCTCCGGCGGAGATGGCGATGTAAACCGTTGCCTTTTTCATGAAATCGAGCTTGTGTCCCGGGAAATAGGAGAGTTGACTTTTCGTCCCCTTGTTGAAGAAGTGACGGTTTATCTCCGGCAACGTAAACTCATATTCCACATAATTCGCCCCACGCTCCATGCACAGAATGTAAAGCTCCTGAACGAGCGGCGCAGCTTCGAAGCCGGATGCGCTTATGAGAACCACGTCACCCTTCATAACCCGGGTGGAATAGTTAACCAGCACCTTCGCCAGTTCTCTGACCCGCGGATCTTTCATGCAATAGTCTCCTGGTGTAAGCTTTTAGACTAAAATCATGCCGAGCATAACAAACTATCTTATTAGGGAATGAATCGGGGCATTTTGTCCAAGCGAGGGAGTCGAGGGATTATGCTGAGGCGATGTCTAAAATCAGCCGCCAATTCTCGTAAAGCGAAAGTTGGCGGCTTTGGCTGCTCAAAGGGTTATGTCGCTGACCGAAACAAAAGGTCTCGTTTTCCTTATCTCCCCGTATGACCGAATCCGCCCTCACCTCTTTCAGTCCCATCCAATTCATCGACTTCGTCCATCACAGCCCTGACAAAAGGAGCGAAAACCATCTGTGCAATCCGCTCCCCGTTTCTTATGGTAAACGGCTCACTACCGTGGTTGATCACGATCACCCCGATTTCACCGCGATAGTCCGAATCTATGGTGCCCGGCGCATTGACAAGGGCAATGCCGTGCTTGAGCGCCAGGCCGCTGCGCGGCCTGATCTGCGCCTCGAATCCTTCCGGAAGTGCGATGGCGATTCCCGTCGGCACAAGGGTCCGCTTCCCCGGCTCAAGGACCAGATCTTTATTCAGTTCCGCATATAGGTCCATTCCGGCAGCATGGGGGGTCATATAGCTCGGTAATGGAATTGTACTGTCGTTTTTGAGCCGTTTTACCCTGACATGCATAAAGTCGTTATGTCCGATACTCTCTCCTCACATTTTGAAACATTGAAATCGGGAGTTAGTGTCCATCCGGAAAACCCGGATGAAACACTTTTGGTTTCCATTTCGGAAACGAGTTAGAATGTGATCTGGTCTGCCGGATATGCAGCTCCTTCTTTTTTGCCCATAAGCGCCAGCGTAACATAACGGTCGTCAAAAAGAGTTTCACATAAATTTCTCAGGGACTTGGCGGTCACCCTATCAAAACCTTCCGTTATCTCCTGGAGAGGCTGATGCCGGCCGAAATATATCTCATTCTTGGCAAGCTTGGACATTCTGTTGTCGCTGCTTTCCAGCGACAGAAGAATGTTCCCTTTCAATTGTTCCTTGGCTGAATCGAGTTCAATTTTTGAAACCGTTTTGGTTTTCAGCCTCCTGAATTCGCGGAGTGTAAGGTCTATTACTTCTTCCAGCGATTCATGGCTCGTTCCTGCATAAACGGCAAGTGAGCCCGTATCGGAATGGGCAGCCATGTATGAATAAATGGAGTAGGCAAGACCCTTCTTTTCACGCACTTCCTGAAAAAGTCGGGAACTCATGCTCCCCCCCAGGATGGTATTCATGATATGTGCTTCGTAACGGTGCTCGTTATCCTGGGCCAAAGCTTTCAAGCCAAGACACAGATGGACCTGTTCAAGGTCTTTTTCAACAACAGCAATTGATTTTTTATATATTGGCCGTCGGGAGGCTTTCTTCCCCGAACTGGCCGGAATCCGTTCGAATATCTTCTTGAGCATACGAAGCAATACCTTGTGGTCTACCTTTCCAGCCGCGGCGATAATGATGTCTTCCGCACGGTATTTTCCATTCCGGTAGTCGACGATGAAATCTCGTGAAAGACTTCCCACACTCTCCACATTGCCGATTATCGGCATTCCCAGAGGGTGTCCCCGCCACAGATTCTGCGAGAAAATATCATGGATATAATCGTCAGGGGTGTCCTCCAGCATGCTGATTTCCTGCAGGATCACCTTGCGTTCCTTTTCAATGTCCTCAGGGTTAAAAACGGAATTCAGGAATATGTCAGACAGAACATCGACGGCTTTGGGGAGGAATGCATCAAGAACCTTGGCATAGTAGCAGACAAATTCACGCCCTGTGAATGCATTAAGGATCCCTCCCACGGAATCGATTTCCCTGGAGATATCCAATGCGCTTCGCTTTGTGGTTCCCTTGAAGAGCAAATGTTCGATGAAATGGGCGACTCCGTTCGACTCCAGCCTTTCATGGCGGGAGCCGCTGTCCACCCATATCCCAATGGAAACGGAATAGGAATGGGGAATATTTTCGGATATGATGCGTACACCGTTATCTAATACAGTTTTATTGATCATGATAAAACTTTACCCGCTGATGGCTGGATTTCAAGCCGACAAGAAATTTAATTTTCAGGTAGCTCTGCTCCCAGCGCCTCTTTCCGGGAAAGTTTTATTTTCCCCTGCCGGTCGATGCCTATGCATTTTACCAAAACCTTGTCGCCTTCCTTGAGAATGTCGGTTACATTCTTGACCCGTTCCTTGTCCAACTCGGATATGTGTACCAGACCATCGGTTCCTGGAAAAATCTCCACAAATGCGCCAAATTCCATGATCTTCTTCACGGTCCCCATATAAAGCTTCCCCTCCTCAGCCTCGGCGGTCAGGTCGCGGATCATTTTGATCGCCATCTCGCAGGCAGTCTGGTCGGTACTGGCGATATTGATCTTCCCGGTGTCCTCGATGTCGATGGTAACGCCTGTTGCCTCGGTTATACCGCGAATATTCTTGCCTCCGGCGCCAATGATGTCGCGTATCTTGTCGGTCTTGACAAAGATGGTGGTAATGCGCGGCGCATAGGGAGAAAGCTCCGCCTTGGCCGCTTTTATTGTTTCAGCCATTTTTCCCAGTATATGGAGCCGTCCCTCCCTGGCCTGGGCCAGGGCCTTTTTCATGATTTCCCTTGAGACTCCGCTGATCTTGATATCCATCTGCAGGGCGGTAACACCAGTTGCCGTACCGGCCACCTTGAAATCCATGTCACCCAGGTGGTCCTCATCCCCCAGGATGTCTGAGAGAATTGCAACCTCGTCACCTTCCTTGATAAGTCCCATGGCAATTCCCGCCACCGGCGCGGTAATGGGTATTCCGGCATCCATCATGGCCATGGAGCCGCCGCAGACCGTGGCCATGGACGAAGAGCCGTTACTTTCAAGGGTGTCGGAAACGATCCGGACGGTATAGGGGAAGTCGTCGTGCTTGGGGAGTACCCTTTCCAGGGCGCGCTCCGCCAGCACGCCATGGCCGATTTCACGTCGACCGGGAGCAAGTCGGAAGCTGGTTTCGCCAACCGAAAACGGCGGGAAATTATAATGAAGAAGGAAACGCTTCCTGTTCTCGCCATAGAGGGAATCAATACGTTGCTCGTCAATGGTAGTCCCCAGCGTGGCGGCGACCAGTGCCTGGGTTTCTCCCCTGGTAAAGAGCGCTGAGCCGTGGGCCCTCGGAAGAAGCGCCACTTCGGTGGTTATCGGGCGGATAGTCTTGGTGTCGCGACCGTCGATCCTTTCGCCGTCTTTGATTATGTGCTCACGCACCAGTTCATATTCGAAAGCGCCGAGAAAATCCCTGATCTCTTTGCCGCGCTCTTCGCTTTCAGAAAGAAAAGCCGACATCGTCTCGTCGGTAATGGCGTCGATCCGGTCGTGGCGCTCCGTCTTTGACTTGATCCTGACCGCATCCTTCATCTTTCCGTAGGCAAATTCTTTTACCCGAGCCCTGAACTCATCATCCACGACCGGCGGTATTACCTCTCTCTTGGGTATCCCTGCGATTTTGCGCAGTTCCTCCTGGGCGGCCAGGATCGGCTGAACAGCCGCATGGCCGAAGAAAACCGCTTCCAGCATATCTTCTTCGGAAACCAGTGCTGCCCCGCCTTCCACCATAATGACCGCATCACGGCTCGCCGCAACCACGATGTCAATGTCGCTTGTTTCAAGCTCCTCGGCTGTCGGGTTGGCCACGAACCGTCCATCGACCCGTCCAACTTTGACTCCCGCTATAGGTCCGAAGAACGGTATGTCCGATACTTCAAGTGCGGCTGAAGCGCCGATCATCGAGAGTATTCCTGGATCGTTGTCCCGGTCGGCCGAAACCACGGTCGCCATGATCTGGGTTTCGTTCAAAAAGTTCTCCGGGAAAAGGGGGCGGATCGGCCGGTCGATAAGCCGGCATGTAAGGGTTTCGTTGTCGGAAGGACGCCCTTCGCGCTTGAAGAAACCACCGGGTATCTTGCCTCCTGCGTAAGCCTTTTCCTGATAATTGACGGTCAGCGGGAAAAAGTCCTGCCCTTCTTTGGCTGTCTTGGCCGCGACGGCCGTCACCAGCACCATGGTGTCGCCGCAACTTACCACAACGGATCCGTTTGCCTGTTTGGCCATCTTGCCGGTAGCGATGGTTATTACCCGCCCGCTGAAATCTATCTGAACTTTCTGTTCCATAATCTTTTCGGTCTCCTAGTCTTTGATTTGATGACTGTTGGGGCCGTCGAGAAAAGGGCCAATCAAAGATCGAGGTTATAAGAATGCGGATCGAGGATAATCCCTTCGGACCTCGTGCCACGCATCTATGATTAACCCCTTTATCTACGCCCCCAACAAACGATAAATGGGCTTCGAAGCCCATTTAAAAAAATATAAAGGCAATATACCTCGTTTGTTTTAGAGGTATACTGCCTTTTCTTACCTTCTGATACCGAGTTTTTCGATGATGACTCTGTATCTTTCGATATCTTTCTTTTTCAGATAATCGAGCAGTCTTCTTCTCTGTCCGACTATCTTCAGCAGCCCTCTGCGGCTGTGATGATCTTTTTTATGAACTTTAAAATGTTCAGTCAGATAAGTGATACGTTCAGTGAGAATGGCTATCTGAACTTCCGGAGATCCGGTATCATTGTCATGAAGCTTGTACGAACTGATTATCGCCTGCTTTTTTTCCGTTGCCAGCATTGATTTACACCCCCTTTCCAATAATTTTATAATCTGAATGCTTTCGTTTTAGTGATTTAAATATAAAGTTTTCTTTTATCATAAAGAGTTGTGCATGTAAAGGCAAAGCTGGTTAATTTCCATACACTGTTTCCTGATGAAAACTAGTTAAAAACCCTTACGAGGCGAAAATCCCAGCCATTCCCTGTAACCATCTCCGCCACTGCCAGAAGCCGTTTGCCTTGGGAAATACGTACTCGTTCTCCCCGGGATGGAGGAGCAACTGGCTTAGTGGTGATATCACTTTCTTCCGGGTTAACACCACAAGCCACTTTCGCTTTCCCGCTGTCGCTCACCTGAATGTCCTGCAAATGGGCAAGGGAGTCGTAAGGAGTGATTATGACGGTATCAACCTTCCCGGCAGCTGTAAGAACAACCAATTGGTTGAGCGACATAGCCATGGAAAGATTAAAAGTGCCGCTCACGGTTCTTTGCAGTCTTACCAGATGAGCGCCGCAGCCAAGCGACGCACCCATGTCATGGGCCAGTGTCCGCACATACGTGCCTCGGGAACAGCTAACGGTTAAGTATACCTCGGGGAGGTCAAGGCGCTCAACCAACAGAGAAAAAACCTCAATCTCGCGTGGTTCACGGGTTATCTCAACGCCGCGTCTGGCAAGTTTGTAGAGCGGGACACCCTTATGCTTCAACGCCGAAAACATGGGAGGGATCTGTTTGATTCTGCCTGTGAAAAAGGCAGCTACCGCGTTTATGGTTTCGGGTGTAACACCTCGCCAGTCGCGGCTTTCAATCAAATCACCGGTCAAGTCCTGGGTATCCGTAACCTCGCCCAGTCTCAAAACCGCCCGATATACCTTGCGTGTTTCATCAAGAAACGGGATCGCCTTGGTTCCTTCCCCTATGGCAATGGGCAGGACCCCGGTTGCAAAGGGATCAAGTGTGCCCGTATGGCCGACCTTCTGCACACCCGTCATCCTGCGTACGGCGTTCACCACATCGTGGGAGGTCATCCCGGCCGGTTTATCAACAATGATGAATCCGTTCATCTGTTCAAAAAGCGTTTTCCAGGTGAGCGAAAACAGCGCGCCTGACTTCATCGAGAGTGCCGGTCACGGTGCAACCCGCCGCGTTGTGATGACCGCCGCCATTGAATGCGGCCGCCAGCGCCGAGACATCCACTTTCCCCTTGGAGCGGAAACTTACCTTGAACAGTTTCGGATTTATCTCGCGTAAAAAGACCGCCACCTCCACGCCACGAATGGAACGGGGATAATTAACGAATCCGTCGGTCAACTCCGGATGGGCGCCGCTTTTCTCGTACATGTCCAGCGTCACTGTTACCGCTGCGCAATCGCCGCGCGTCGAAACCTCCAGAGTATTCAGCGCCATGCCCAGCAGTGCCAGACGCTGCATTGGCTGGCATTCGTAGAGCTTTTCGGCCACATCCCAGGCGTTTACCCCGAGCGCAACCATTTCCCCGGCGATAATAAATGCCTCGGGATTGGCATTTGAGTAACGGAACGAACCTGTATCGGTGATGACCGCTGTGTAGATACAGAGCGCGGTAGCATAGTCTATTTCGTGTCCAGAGGCCCTGATGATGCGGTAAACAAGAGCTCCGGTCGCGCATGCCTCGTAATCAATCAGGTTGATGGTGCCGAAATGATCACAGTGCAAATGATGATCAATATTTATGAATTTGCCGATTCCACTGAACCCGGTAAGTTCCTGGCCGGCGCGTTTGAACTCTCCGACATCAAGAACGAAACAGACATCATAATATCCCGCGGGAATTGTGTTAAGCACCGTATCCGCCATGGGAAGAAAAGCATAGAGATCAGGGAGCGGATCGCTGTAATATAGAGTCACTTCTTTGCCGAGTCCCCGCAGGTATCCAGCCAGCGCAAGGGTGGAACCGACCGCGTCACCGTCAGGATTTCCATGAGTAGTGATGAGGAAGGTTCGATTACGTGCGATTTCTGCGTTAATCCTCTCGATCATCATCACTTTCCTTGGCACTGATCTCTTTCAGGAGGGTCTCGATGCGGTTACCGTATTCCACCGATTCGTCATACCGGAACATCAATTCCGGCACATAGCGCATATGGAGGTTCTTTCCCATCTCCTTGCGGATAAACCCCCGCGCGCTTGAGAGTCCCTGGTCGGTCGCCTTCCTTTCCTCGTCACTGCCGATAACGGTATAATAAATAGTGGCCAGATGGAGGTCATCGGTGACTTTTACACCGGTTATGGTGACAAAGCCGATGCGGGGGTCCTTCAGCCCCTTGATCAGTAGATCGGAAATCAGCTCATGGATCGCTTCCGCGACTTTTTCAGAACGCTTATACATAATGAAAATATTCTCTAAATTCCTAGGAAATGTGATTTTCCCGCAAGGTCAAGGCAATCGAGGGATGGCGCAGGGGCACCCTCTCGATCCGCTGTCAACTTTCGCAGCGCGAAAGTTGACAGCTACAGGCTGCCCATAGGGCGAGGCCGGAGGCCGAGTCACAAGGAGTCCCGAAGATGAACGCCGAGATTGCGGAAAAGGCGCATATCCTTAAAGTGTTGCGGCGACCTTCTCAACGTCGAACGCCTCGATAATATCGCCTGTCTTGATATCGTTATAGTTCTCCAAGCCGATGCCGCATTCGTAGCCAGACGCCACATCTTTTGCATCTTCCTTGAAACGGCGGAGTGAAGACATCTTCCCCTCATAGATGACCACGTTGTCCCGAAGCAGGCGGACCTTGGCGTTGCGCACCATCTTTCCGTCCTGGACATAACAGCCAGCCACGTTGCCGACCTTCGGGACCGAAAAGACTTCGCGGACTTCGGCGCGTCCCAGGTGTTTTTCCCTGAGGGTCGGCTCCAGGAGCCCTTCCATCGCCTTCTTGATATCATCCACTGCGTCATAGATGATGTTGTATAGGCGGAGGTCCACACCTTCCTTCTCGGCCATGGCGTGCGCCTTGACTTCAGGCCTGACGTTAAAGCCGAGAATGATAGCATTCGAGGCCGTAGCCAGATTGACGTCGGTCTCGGTGATGGCGCCTACCGAAGCGTGGATGACGTTCAGACGGATTGCCTCGGTGGTCAGCTTGCGCAGCGATTCGGAGACCGCCTCCACGGAACCTTGCACATCCCCCTTGACTATGACGTTAAGGTCTTTTACTTCACCTTTCTGGATCTTTTCGTAAAGCTGCTCGAGAGAGAGTTTACTCGACTTGGCCAGTTCGGTTTCACGGATCTTCTGCGTCCTATAGGTGGCGATCTCTTTGGCCTGCTTCTCGTCGGCCAGCGAAACGAAAACATCTCCCGCATCCGGAACCCCCGTAAAACCGATTACTTCCACGGGCATGGCCGGCCCGGCGCTCAGCACCTTCTCACCCCGGTCGTTCTGCATGGCGCGCACTCTGCCGTAATGGACCCCGGCAACAAAATAGTCGCCTCCCTTGATCGTCCCCTCCTGCACAAGCACCGTTGCCACCGGTCCCCGCCCCCGGTCCAGCTTGGCCTCAATAATGGTGCCACGGGCAGGCTTGTTGGGATTTGCCTTGAGATCAAGCACATCAGCCTGTAGAAGGACCATTTCCAGAAGCTCAGGCAGGTTGATCCGTTTCTTCGCCGAGACTTCCACAAAAATGGTATCGCCACCCCACTGTTCAGACACAAGACCCAGTTCCATCAACTCCTGTTTGACCCGTTCCGGTTTGGCGTCGGGCTTGTCGATTTTATTAATGGCGACGATGATCGGCACTCCGGCGGCCTTGGAATGATTCACCGCCTCGCGAGTCTGCGGCATTACACCGTCATCGGCTGCCACCACGAGGACTACGATGTCGGTCACTTTGGCACCCCGGGCGCGCATGGCTGTAAATGCCTCATGACCCGGTGTATCGAGGAAGGTGATCTTCCTGCCGTTCAACTCCACATCATAGGCACCTATATGCTGTGTAATCCCCCCCGCTTCTCCAGCGAGCACATTGGCCTCGCGAATGGCATCAAGAAGTGAGGTCTTGCCATGATCCACATGTCCCATAATAGTGACAACCGGTGAACGCTTAATCAGGCTTTCTTCAGTATCTGGAAGAGACTCGAGCATCAGATCCAGGTCAATGGCCACATTCTCGATCTCATATCCGAATTCCGTTGCAAGGAGTGTCGAGGTATCCACATCAAGGGGATGGTTAATGGTTACCATCATTCCCATTTTCATAAGAGCGCGGATCAGGTCATTGGCCTTGGTCCCCATCCGTTTGGCCAGTTCTCCCACTGTAATCGTCTCGGAAATCTTAATGATCCGTTTGATAGCCTTGGGTGTCGTGATCTCGGTCCGTTTTCCTTCCGGAACACGATATTTCTCTTTCTTCTTTCCCTTACCCGGCCGGAGCCCAGGTTCAAAAACTCGCTCTCGCTTCTCGGCTAATTCGGCTTTCTTGAAAACTTCCTGCTTCTTCGTACCCGGAGCGCCTTTCTTCCCGGGCTTGGTTATTTCCAACAGCGCCGGGGCTTCTTTCCCCTTGCGCCCCTTCTTGCGCTCTTCGCCGACAACAGGAGCTTCTAAGGGGACCAACGGAACAACCCGCTCAGGAGTCCGTGGCGCACCCGGCCGCTCGCCAGGCCGTGGTGTGCCTTGCCGCTCGCCAGGTCGTGGCGCGGCCGGACGTTCTGGCCCCCGCGGTGAGGCGGCTCTTTCGCCACCTCGGGGAGGTGGCCTGTACGGCTCACGACGTTCAGTCGGCCGTTCTTTTGTCTGCGGCACCGGAAGCTCAACGCGACCAAGGATTTTCGCCTGGTTGGCCGGCTGCGTTTCAGCGGCAGTCACTTTCACAACCGTTTCTTTCACAGTGGTAGCTGCCGACGGGACGCCCTTGGCTTCTTTCTTCACCTGCGGTTCTTTGGGGGCCTCCAGAGGCTTCATCACTTCCACTTCGGGCTGGGGAATTTCAGCGAGCTTGACAGCTTCCTCTTCCACCTTGGATTCAACAGGGACGGCAGGTTCTTCCACGGGGGTCTCAACATGCTTGGCCCGGCGTCTTATGACAGTGGTTGTCACCCGCACCTCATCCTTTTCGACATCTTTGACCGGGGGAGGAGCAGTCAGCTGTTTGGCATCTGATTCTTCGATAACTGAGGTGTGACTTTTCACCTCCACCCCGATGGAGCGCAATCTGGCTATCAGTTCTTTGTTATCGATACCCAAATTATGTGCCAGTTCATAAACACGGATTTTAGTCATCGTGCGTCAGTCCCTCCCTCAGAAAAATTCCTGTACTTTGCAACTTCCATGCTAACCGTTTTGATAAAACCGCTTTTCTCAATAGCTGCGACGCTCCTGAGCCCTTTACCGATATAAGCGCCAAGCCGATCTTTTTCAAAAATAGCGACATGCGGCACTTCGTATCTCCTGGACAAATCAACGACCTTCGCCCCAATCTCCGGCGAGATGTCGGTGGCAACAAAAACAAAACCGGTTTTCCGTTTTTTAATCAGATCCATGACCAGATCGCTGCCTGAAACCACCTTGCCCGCCTTGTTGGCCAAAGCCAGATACGAACCGATTCTCTTTTCCATCAGGTCAATCACCTTATCTATCAGGCGTTCCGGGCCATCGCACTTGATCTCTCCTTTGAATGCCCGTGAAATGAGGCTTTTCTGCGCCGCAATCATCAAACAGCACCTGTTCAAACAGGTATAAGCCCCGCGTCCAGGAAGCCTTGCCTGCAGGTCCGGAACCAGTGTACGGTCAGGGGCCAGGACAAATCTGAGCAGTTCTCCCTTATCCCTTGTCGCCCGGCAACCAAGACAGCTTCTTTGCGGATTCTTTCCGGTCATGACTACACTTCGTCCGGCTCCCCGGTTTCACTGGCGGAAGGAACAGCGGCATCCTCCACTTTGTCTTCTTCTTCCTCAACAGGCTCTGGCGTGGCGCCGTCAAAGGAGGAAAACTGCTGAAGCTCGGCTTCTGCGGCCCGTGACTCGCTCTTGATATCGATCTTCCAACTGATCAGCTTGGCGGCAAGGCGGACATTCTGGCCCCTCTTGCCTATTGCAAGCGAAAGCTGATCGTCCGCAACCACAATCTCCATTTCGCGACTTTCCTCATCCACATATACTTTGGATACAACCGCCGGCGCCAAGGCATTGCAGGCAAAGCGGGCGATATCCTCCGACCATGGGATTATATCTATCTTTTCCCCCCTTAGCTCGGAGACAACGTTCTGCACCCTCGATCCGCGCATTCCTACACAGGCCCCCACCGGGTCCACATCATGGTCATGGGAATAGACGGCAATTTTGGTCCTGCTCCCCGGTTCCCGGACAACCCCCATCACCTCCACAATCCCTTCGGCAATTTCAGGGACCTCGGCTTCGAACAGCTTTACTATTACATTAGGGTGAACACGGGACAGTAGTATCTGTGGCCCCTTTGTAGTCATGCGGATATCGGTGATCAGCGCCTTGACCCGATCGCCTTGACGGTAAACCTCCCGCGGCGCCTGTTCCTTGTGGGGGAGTACGGCCTCGGCTCGGCCCAGATCGATAACCAGATCACCTTTTTCAAAGCGTCGCACCACCCCGTTTAACAGTTCGCCGATCCTGTCCTTGAAATCGGCGAAGATGGTCTCCCGCTCCGCTTCGCGCACTTTCTGAATGATCACCTGTTTGGCGGTCTGGGCGGCGATCCGGCTGAATCCGCTGGCATCCATCTTCATTCCGAGCGAATCGCCTACCTCCACGTCGGGATCGACCTCCCGCGCCTCTTCAAGGTCAATCTCCTTGTAAGAATCCAGCACCTCTTCAACGACTGTAACAAACTCAAACAGCTCGACCTCACCGATCTCCTCGTTATAATGGGCTTCCAGCTCACGAGTATTACGGTATTTCTTGTTGGCGGCCGTAAGGACCGCCTGCTCGAGTGCCTCAACGATTACCTGTTTATCGATTGCCTTCTCTTTTACAATCTGATCGATGGTATGTTTGAGGTTGAAGTTCGTTTCCACTTTAATTCTCCTTAAGCTATTTAAAATCGTTTCAAGGCAATCAGTGCGTTTAATTTTGTTTGCAAGCTTGTCTCATGCAGCGAATTAGAAAGTTTTAAAACTCTAACTCCAGGTTGGCCTTGGCCACTTTTTCCAGCGGAATGCCGGCAGTCTGCCCTTCGGAAAGCTTAAGCCGCACCACTCCGCCTGTCAATCCGAGGAGCTCACCAATAAAGGTTTTTCGCTTGTATCCTTCGTCATCAGCCAAAAGCTCAAAGGTTCTAATCTTCACGAGCCTTCCAGTGAAACGCTCATAATCCGACGGCTTCTTCAGGGGGCGGTTGAGTCCCGGAGAAGAGACTTCCAGGTTGTAGCGGCCATGAATAAAATCTTCCACGTCAAGGATCTCCGCCAACTCGCGGCTCACGGCGGCGCAATCA
>Ga0181533_1001641_pt1 | contig 28351 bp, 22 predicted proteins | sample PEATcosm2014_Bin_45_FD_119772 | JGI IMG/M metagenome (GOLD analysis project Ga0181533, IMG submission 119772) | Peatland microbial communities from MTU Mesocosm Facility, Houghton, MI, USA - PEATcosm2014_Bin11_60_metaG | ecosystem: Environmental > Terrestrial > Soil > Wetlands > Peat | place...
CACACCCAGAGGGCCGGCCGTTGTCATTTTCCCTGTCTTGCGGCGTTCGGAGGCCCAAAGCCGGCTGAAGCCGGCGCTCCGGCCTGTGGGCGTTCCGTGCCGGGTGTGAAATATCCGGGTTAGGGGGCTTTGGCCAGTTCTACCCAGAAGCGGCTGCCTTTGTCCGGCTCGGACTCGACTCCGACTTCTCCGCCCATGCGCTGGGCGACTTTGCGGACGATGGCCAGGCCGATGCCGGTGCCCTCGCGATCAGTGACCGCCCGTTGGAACATGCCGAAGATGCGCTGTTGGGCGTCTTTTGGGATGCCGATGCCGTTGTCCTCGACCCAGATACGGACGAAGGGGAGGTTCGGGGGTTGGGGGTCGAGGGTCGAGGGCCGGGGGTCGGGTGGCGAGGGAGTGGAGTGGAGTTGGGTGTTGGGCGGTGCGTGTTCGGAGGGGCTTTGTACGGTTTGCTGGGCTTGGGATTTGGATTTTGGACTTTGGACTGATTCGGCCCAGACGCGGATTTGGGGTTTGATGCCGGGTTTGGCGAACTTGACGGCGTTGCCCAGGAGGTTGCCGAAGCACTGCGTCAGGGCGGCCTGGTTGCCGAGGACGGTTGGCAGATCGTGTGCAATGGTGATGTCGGCTTTGTCGGGCTGGAGGTTGGGATAGGTTTCGACCAGGCCGTCGAGCAGTGGGAAGAGGCCCACCGGTTCCAGGGTCAATTCCTGGCGGAGGGCTTTGCTGTAGCTGAGGGAATCGGCGATCAACTGGTCCATGCGGTTGGAAGCGACGGAGATGCGGCGGAAATATTCACGATTGAGGGTGCTCTCGCAGTTGGCGCAGGCTTCCTGCAACATGCCGGCGAAACCCTGCATGGCGCGGAGCGGGGCGCGCATGTCATGGACGATGGCGTAGGAGAAGTGCTCCAACTCGCCAATGGTTTCGTGGAGCTTGGCGGTACGGGAGACGACGGTCTTCTCGAGGTCGTCGGCGTAGGCTTTGAGTTTGGCCTGGGCGTCTTGCAGGGCTTGCTCGGTCTGTTTGAGCCTGCTGATGTCGAGGTTGATGCCTGCCCAGCAGGCAATGCGGCCCTGCTCGTCGCGCACCGGCACGCCGCGGGCCAGGATCGGGTGCCACTGGCCGTCCACGCCGCGGAAGCGGTGTTCAATGTCCCAGGTCCCGCCCGTGCGGACGCACTCTTTCCAGGCGGCGATGGTACGCTCGGCATCGTCAGGGTGGAGGACGTTGCCCCAGCCAAAATCGGCGCACTGCTGCTGGGTGAGGCCGACCAAGCGGAGAAAGGAGGGGCTGGCGTAGATATTGCGTCCGTCGGGAGCGCAGACCCAGACGCCGTAATCGATGGACTCGCCAATGGCGCGGTAGCGCAGCTCGCTTTCGCGGAGGGCCGTCTCCATGCGCTTGCGTTCGGTGATGTCCCTGGCAGTGCAATGCAGGGCTGTCGTCCCGCCGTCAGGGAACGGGTCGCCCGTGACCCAGAGTTCGACGCGGCGGCGATCCTTGCGCAGCAGGGCGGTTTCCAAATGCAGGGATTCCAATTCGCGCACGCCCCGTTGGAAAAACTCGACTGTTTTGGCCAGCAGGTCCGGCGCGCAAAGTTCCATAAAGGTCAACTGCAGCAGCTCGGCGAGCGAGTAGCCGGAGATAGTTTCGCAGGCCGGATTAGCCGCCACGAAGCGCCCCGTAGTGTCCACGACGAAGATGCCGTCCGGACTCCGGTTAAATAACAAGCGGAAGCGTTCCTCGCTCTGGCGGAGCTTGCGCTCGATTTGGTGTTTGTAGAGCGCCATTTCGATGTGGGACTCCAGCTCCCGTTCCTCGAACGGTTTGAGGATATAGCCGAACGGTTCGGTGAGCTTGGCGCGCTGCAAGGTCGCGCGGTCGGAATGCGCGGTCAGGTAGATGACGGGCAGGTCGAATGCGCGGCGAATAATCTCGGCCGCTTCGACCCCGTCCATAGGCCCCTTGAGGTGGATGTCCATCAAGACCAGGTCCGGGCGAAACTGCCGCGCGAGGTTGACGGCCTCTTCCCCGCGCGCGGCGGTGGCGCTGACTTCATAGCCAAGGAGGCCGAGATGGGTGGCCAGGTCGGCGGCGACGATTTCCTCGTCCTCCACTATGAGGAGGCTTGCTCTACTCATGGTCTTCTTTGCCGGATTGCGCCAGCGTTTGCTGCAGGAAGGTAACCTGGAACTCGGTGCCAGCGTCAATCTTTACTTCAAGGGCGCCTTCCAACTGCCGGACCAGCATCTGCACCAGACGCAGGCCCAGGGAACGTGACTGCCGCCAGTCCAGGCCGGGGGGCAGGCCCAGGCCGTTGTCGCGCACGCGCAGGCAGACGCGGCCTTCGGGGCTGCGAGCCATTTCGACTGTGATTTCATCGTCGGAGCGGCCGCGGAAGGCGTGCTTGAGGGCGTTGGTGACCAGTTCGTTGAGGAGCAGTCCGCACGGGACGGCGGTGACGACCGAAAGGGAGAGCGGCTGCAAGTCCAGCTTGAGCCGGACGGTGGCCGCGGAGTCCGCATGGGCGCGCCAGAGGTTGGCCAGGAGGCTGCGCGCGTATTCGGCGAATTCGACACGGGCCAGGCTCTCGGATTGGTAGAGCTTCTCATGGACCAGCGCCATCGAGCGTATCCGGTCGCGCATGTCGGCGAATACACTGCGCAAGGCCGGCTCCTTGAGGGCGTCGGCCTGGAGGTCCATCAGGCTGGAGATGACCTGCAAGTTGTTTTTGACGCGGTGATGGATTTCCTTGAGGAGGACCTCCTTCTCGCGCAGGGATGCCTCGATGCGCTCCTCGGCGCGTTTGCGGTCGGTGATGTCGAAGTGAATCCAGAGCCGGCCGTACGACTTTCCCTGGACGTTCAAGGGGACGAAATCCCGGAGGCATGTCCCCCCGTCCCGCATGGCCACCTCCTCGGCCTCTACCGACTGTCCTCGATGCAGGAGTTCCCGGATGCGGGCGACCGCCTCGTCAGGACGCGCGTAAGCGTGCTTGACCTTCTCAAGCATGGCGGGGGACTCAAGCCCCACCAGGTCAGCGGGCGCCTCCTTCAGACCAAAACGGTCACAGAAGGACTGATTGGCGAATTCCACCCGTCCCTCATCGGTCACGAGCAAGACGCCGGAATACATGCAGGAAAGAACAACGTAGAAGCGTTGCAGGGTGATCTGAAGCGTCTCCTCCGCCTGCTTGCGTTCGGTGATGTCGGTGACGGCGCCGTCCCACAGGATGGCGCCATTCTCGAGCCGGCGCGGTGTGGAGCGGCAATGCACCCACTTCAGGTCGCCCGTGACCGTCCGCTGGCGAAATTCGCAGTCGAAGGTTGCCATCTCGCGGGCCGACTTTTCCTCGGCCGCCGCGCAGCGCCGGCGGTCCTCCTCGATGACGAGTTGCCGAAATGCGTCAGCATCGGCCATCACGCGCTCGGCCGTCATGCCGAAGATGGTCTCGATGCCGGCGCTCATGAAGGCGTAATGCATGCGCCCGCCCGGCTCTTGCACGTGCTGGTAGATGGCGATGCCTGGGAGGTTGTTGCCGAGGGCGCGCAGGCGCTGTTCGCTCTGAAGGAGTGCCCCCTGGGCACGGCGCTTGCCGGTTACATCGTGGAAGACCAGCACCACGCCCGACACATTGCCGACGCTGTCCTTGATCGGGGCTGCGGTGTCCTCAACGGGAACCTCGGAGCCGCCACGGGTGACCAGGACGGTGTGATTGGCCAGAGCGACGATCTGCCCCTCGCGCAGGACGCGCGCGACGATGTCCTCGCCTGGCGCATGCGTTTGCTCGTTGATAATGCGGAAGACGCTTTGTGCCGGCTGGCCCAAAGCCACGTCTTCCGGCCAGCCTGTCAGTGCCGTCGCCATGGGATTGAGGAACGTGATCCGGCCGGTCGTGTCGGTGGCGAGCACGGCGTCGCCGATGCTGGTGAGCGTGACGCGCAGCCACTCGCGCTGCTGGCGCAGGGATTCATTGGCGCTGCTGAGTTCGGCGGTGCGAGCAGCGACAGTCTCTTGCAGGCGATCTCGATGCCGGCGCAATTCGGCCTCGGCGAGGACACGCCGGCTGTTCTCCTGCTTGAGAAACACAAAGGCTGCCGCCAGCAGGAGCATCCCGAGGGTGCCGCCTGCCAGGAGGGCCTGGAGTGTCCTGCCAACATCGCGCCTCTTTGCGGTCCTCCGCTGCTCCAACAAGCTCGCCTCTTCACCCTGAGCATCCGCCACAAGCCGGCGGATTTGGTCCATGAGGGCCTTGCCTTTGTCTGTGGCTACGACTGCCAGAGCCGCCGGGAACCCTTGGTTTCGCCGGAGATCGATCGTGCTCTTCAACTCAGCCAATTTCTCGCGGATGACAGGTTCCAATCGGGCGAGTGTTTGTTGTTGACGCGGGTTGTCCTGGGTAAGCCGGTTCAGGGCGGCCATGCGGTTGTCGACTTGGGGCAGCGCCTGGTTGTATGGCTCAAGGTACCGCTCCTCGCCGGTGATGATGAAGCCACGCTGGCCAGCCTCGACATCCTGGGTGGCGGAGAGGAGCCGGTCCAGGTCTTGGGTGACGAGATAGGTATGAGTCTCCCATTCGTCGGCCTTGGCGGTGGCCTCCAAGTCCCGATAAACCTGCCAGCCAACCGCCGCCAGGAGCGCAAGAGAGAGGACCAGGCCCGCGTTGACGACCACACGCTCCCCGAACGTTTGAGGCGGGTGCTCCTGCTTTGGCGGGTACGCCACGACCCCTTCGTAAGCGGCCACCTTCTGCCGTGCGCGACGGTAAAGCTCGAACACGACGCTCAAGAAGACACCCATGCCGGAGAAAACAGCCAGGCCGAGGGCATCGGAGAGCTTCTCGATCATAAAGGACCCTTGCGGAGGCAGAATCCAGTAATCGGCCGCCAACGCTGCCGTCAGGGTGGCCAACATGCCTGGTCCGAAGCCGCCCAACAGCCCGCTGAGCGCGATAGCAGGATAGAAGGTAATATATGTCGGCAATTCGCCCCCCGCAAGGCGCACCAACCCCTCGCGGAGCAGAAAGGCAATGCCGACCACCGCAAGGGCGAGGGCGTAGCGGGCGAGCCCGCGGCCTCTGAAGCTCAGCTTGGTTGGCATAGCGGCAGTCTAGAGTCCATCTCGGTTGATGGGAAGCCCCATGGTGAAGACGCGGGCTTCAGCGGATCAGTTTCACGGCGGAGAATCCGTAGCCGCGCGTGTTCAAGGACACCTTGGCCTGCTTGACCGCAAGGACTTCGCGCTCACGTTCGAGCAAGTCTGTCTCCCGGGCCGCGCGGTAGCCGGGCGCTGCAATTACTACCGCACCGGTTCTCCCGGCGGTTTCCCACAGCCGCACCACGGTTTGATCGGAGGCGCCATTATCCGCCGGCTTCATACAGGTCACCAACGCGCGCATCGGGTCCACTTCCAGATACGGACGGTCGAGCCATTTCATGGGGAGGCGGCCCGGGGCCAATGTTAGCGGGGCAGCGGCGTCTCGGCTCCAGGCCAGAGCGCTGGCGTTGTCGTAGCCCGGCGCATGGGCGCGCAGCGAGTAGCGGAAACGGAAATGAGACTCTCCATTCTGGTCCCGGGTGACTTCCTTCCAATTCTGATCGTTGCCCAACGGCTCGAATGCCAGGGCCCCTCGATCCAGCCGGAGCATAAACGCGTCCACTGGCGCCACGGTCACACCGACGTGGCCGGGCGGTGAGTAGTCCACGAACCCCTGCACCGCGAACCGCTTCAGGTCCGCGCCAGGCAGCAGGTTGCCCTCCGGTTCCAATTGCGGACGAAGCACCGCGCCGGTGGTTTCGATGCGGAGATCGGAGGCGCTATCGCCGACCGGGAAGAAGGTAAGCAGCCGCTGCTCGTTAGTCGTGGGCGGCTTTTCAAGACGGACATCGAAATCCACCCAGTCCAATGTTGCGTAAAGTGTGATGAGGTTGGTCAGGCGGAGGCCGCCGATGCGCCCGGTGACACGCAGTTGGCCGCAGACGGCGCCCAGTTCGGCATGACATTCCACGTCGGCCATGAGGTGCTCCTGCCCGTCGTCAAAGACGGTTTGGCAGAGTGCGCGCCCCGAGTGGCCTTTGAGCAGTTCCTGGCCGCTGGCCTTGTGAACCAGGCTGGCCAGGCCCCCGTTCGCAGCGTCAACCCGCAACCGATAAAACGGGGCTTCCAGGGTGGTCCCAGTGCCCGAGAACGGCGGGGCCGAGGCGGCGGGGAGCGTGTTCGTAACGAAGGCGCATTCGCGGAATCCGAATGCCGGAACCCCTGCGGCAACAAAGAGCAGGCTGCGCCGCGCGCCCTCCGAGCGGACCTGGGATGGCATGCCCTCCATCCCCGTCACCTCGGCGGGCACGGCACACTCCGCCAGGATGTCCCGGGTGAAGCTCAGCGGATTGAACACCGTGACGTGCCCGCGATCCGCCTTGAGCCCGAGTTCGTCCCAGGCCTGGCTGGTGAGGCGCCGGCTGATGCGGCCGAGGTCCTCAGCCCACTTGCGCCGCAATTCGGCATTGTGACGCCTGTTCCCGGGGTCGGCGCCATTCCACGCGTGATCCGAGAGCATCGCCCAAAACCACTCGCCTTTCTCACGGCTCTCCCGGGTCTGCGCCACAAGGTCCGGTTTGACCTGGCTCGCGAGCGCCACGAGAGACTCGGCGGCCAGGAAGGATCGCTCGTTCTCGCGCAGCGCGGCAACCGTCCGGGCGAGACTCACCGGCCAAAGCTGCCACGAATGCCCGAAGCAACCGCGGAGTTTGGGCAAAAACGGGGACCGGGCCTCGAGCGAGTCCACTTCCGCGCAGAACTGGGCCAGGGTGCCATTGACCAACTTCGCAGCACTGGTCCCGGCGGCGTTGTAACCGATAATGCCGTCGGCAAAGCCTCGCGCCTGTTTGTAGCTGTTCGGGTTGATGTCCGAATGAGTGCCACTGGCAAAGATAGTCCGCAATGGATATGCGGCGCCCAGTCCCGCGTAATGGGGAATCCACTCGGACGCCACGCGCTTGGGGTCCTTCAGCAAATAACCGCCCTGGCAGTAGGATGTTTTCAGCGAAGCCCACGTGTCCATCAGCACGCGCACTTCGCTGCCGTCCGGACCTTCCAGCCGGAACAACGGCGGATGCTTCAGCCCCTTGAAAGTCGAGTCGTAATCGAGGAACGGCGCGGAGGTCCAGCGGATGCCGCAGCCGGCCATCAGTGACGCCATGCCCCAAGGCAAGGAAGGCAACTCGATGTGCTCAGCGACATCAATCGGCATGCCGTGCTCCCGCTCCATCCGGCGCGCGGGATAGAACGCGCGCAGAGCGCCTTCCACGCTCTGGAAGCCCCAAAGGGAATTGCAGAGGAACGGGCTCACACAGACGCGGCCCTGGCGGATGCGGCGGAGCAGCTCATCCCGCCGCTGCGGGTATGTTTCCAGAAATGCCTCCACCTCGATGAAGGCGGTGGCGTTGTAATGGTCCCGGTCCTCCAAGGGCAGCGCATCGGTGCGGGTCATCTCGTCGAGATGAGCGGCAATGAGGTCCGCGAAGGCCTGGCGGGTCTGGGCTTCGGTGAAGCCCCAGGTCACGTCAGGACAGGTGTCGTTGGCGATGATGATGCGCCAGGGAGGCGCGGCGTCGACCGCGAGGACCTGAGGCGCGGACAGGGCGCCAGTTGCCAGGATGAGGGCCAGCGGGAGGATCTTCATTACGGCCTGTCCGGCCTGGGCGCTACCGGTACAAATCCGGGCGCTGGCCGCGATACAGTGGATTCTTGGCGCGCAGGTCCGGCACCTTGTCCGGAAGCACGTTTGTCACAATGAGGCCCTCGTGATCCCAGATTTCGGACAACAGCTTGCCCGTGGCGTCCGTGATGTTGCTGCCTCCCCTGCAGAGACGACCCAGCTCGTCTGTGCCACAGCAGCAGGAAGTGGCCATGATCATCGAATTCCGAGAGGCGAGGTCCTTCACTTCCGCGTGTCCGCGGCTGGGCCGGTTATTCATCCAGAAGAGCACCGAGCACCCGAGATTGGCGTAGGCGCGCGTCATCTCCGGAAAATCGCCGTCGTAGCAGATCATCAGGCCGCATTTGGCGCCCTTCACGTTGAAGGTCACCAACCGATCTCCCGGCTGGTAAAATGTGGGTTCATGCCGAGGCCCTTCATCGTTCCACCACAGGTGCGTCTTGTGGTAATTGGTGAGCACTCCATCGGCGGACACAACGGTAGCCGAGATAAAATACTTGTCCCCCTCCCGTTCGGTCAGGCCGTAGATGATGAGGGCCCGGCTGCCGCGCAGGAGGCTTTGAAACGCGCGAGTCGTCGGCCCATCCAGCGGCTCTGCCAGCTCACGCAGGTTGTTCACGCAGCCGACCAGCATTTCCTCATGAAAGAGCACTACATCCGCGCCCTGTTCGAGGGCCTGCCTGGCAAATCCAAGGGCCTTGTTCCGATTCTGCTCGGGCTTGCCGGGGTTGGCATCTTGTTGCACCACCGCCAGCCGTATCCCTTGACCCAGGGCTTGAGCTTCGGCGGTCCGCCCGGACTGGGAAAGTGCCAGTGCCCGGATGATTTCGCCAACGCCCTTTTGCGGCGTGCCGGGCTGGCCGGCCAGAATGCGGTCCAGGGTTCGTCGCGCCTCCTCGGGGGCCTTGGCCCCCAACTGACATTGGCCGGCCAGCCAATCCTCGAGCCGCTCGTCCAGATCCTCGGGATATGGTTTGCCTGCGCCCAAATGCTCCGGCCACTGCCGCGCCGTCTCGATGAAGCGCAGCGCCTCGGCGAAGGCCCCCGTCTTCATGCGTTGGACCGCGAGCATTAGGTGGGCTTCGCGAAAGAGGGAGCGCCCCTCGGTGCTGCCCTCGCGAGGCAACAGGTTCAAGGAGGTCAGCAGACCGGCTGCAGCCTGATTGTCGCCGGTTGCCAGGAGAGTTTTGGCGTGTAAGAGGGCCAGAACTCCGTTGGAGGGGAACCGCCCCGCATAATCGGCTGACACGGCCAGCGCGGCAGCAAGGTCGCCTCGCTTGAGATCGTGCTGCGCCAGCATCTCCCCGTAACGCCACTGGCCGGGGTCCAGTTGCGCGGCCCGTTGCAGATCGCGCTCTGCGCTCTCCTGGCTAATCTGGGCCCGGGCGGCGTAGAATGGCCCGAAGCGCGGCTCTTCGCCGCAGGCGGCCAGCAGTTCCCGCGCCGCCGCGAGTTTTCCTTGCGACCAATGGAGCAAGGCCAGGAAATACTTGGGCTGCCAGGCCGGCCCCTGTTGGCGGGCCCACTCGAAGACGGGGATTGCCTCCGGCCGGAAAGGGAATACGAACGCGGGTGAGGTCGCCTCTGCCCGGGCCAGCAACTCCCGGTCATGGCGCAAATAGGCCAGCCAATACAACACTTCCGCAGTCGGCGGGGCCAAATCGAGCACCTTGGCCGCGTCGGCGTCCAATCCCGCGTTGCGGTACCAGGCCGCCAGTTCGAGATAGGTTTCCTGGGGCAGTTCATTGCGAATCAGCCCCGTGAACTCCTGGGCCTCCGCTTTGCCGAGCAGATATTTCTCGAACCGGGCGAAGTGGTTGAGAGGGTCGAGCTTGAGCAGGGTCTCCTGCGTGGCCTCTGCTTCAGGGGCGTTGCCTTGCAGCCGGCAAATGCTGGCCTGCAATTCGATGGCATCGAGGTTGAGCCGGTTGCCATCCAGGCTCTCTTCGGCGCAGGCCAAAGCACGGTCATATCGCTTCTGGCGCAAGAAGACCTTGGCCAATTCCACGCAGGCGGCGCTGCGCCAGCCCGGGGAGAGCGCGGCGATGCTGAAGGCGTCCTGGGCATCGGCCTCGCGCCCCAGGGCGGCGCTGGCCAGGCCAAACTGGTAATTGGCGCCAGGGTCGTAAGTGTCAATGCTCAGCGCCTCCCGCGCGAAGCCACGCGCCGCGAGGTAATCTGCGCGGCGGTTTGCCAGCGCGGCCATTTCCGCCAGCGCCGGCAGAAAGCCAGGCTCCTTTTTCAAACATGACTCGAATTCCCCTGCCGCCTGATCGTAGGCGCGTTCCCGCGCGCTTTCTTTGCCCTTGAGATACATTCCGTAGGCGGAGGTCCAATCGAAATCAGCCGGGGCTTTTGTGGGCCGGCTCAACTCGTCGCCCTCGTCCGGGGCATACTGGAGCTTGTCGCCGCCAACACATACCTTGAGTTGCTGCACCGGGGACGCCAGCGGCGCCACTTCTTCCACAGGCTGCATTGGGGCAAGGTCGAGGTCCTTGGCGTAGAGCAGGCGCTTGCCGTCGAACACCTCGAGCTTGTCGCGCAACGGCCGAGCAGGGCAGAGCCGGATGACCAGCCGGCCCTCCTGCCGTGTCACATTCATCGCACCCCAAGGGCTGGCGCTCACAAAGCCTTTGGTGCCCTTGACCGGCATCCAGTGTTCCGTCCACCTATCCGTGGCGTAGGGGGCAAATTCCTTGTGCTTGAACGGAGTGAGGGTGCTTTCGTCCGCCGTCTGGTTGAAGAGCCGTCCGGACTGGACCTCGACGTATTGGCCGTCGGAATCGGTCAGCAGTTTCTCCCAGACCATCCCCTCGCGCGAAAGCCCCCAAATCCAGATTTTTCGGCCCGGCTTGTCCAGGTAGTCGGCACAGCGCGCCATGCCGAAGTCCTCGTCGTGCCAGTAGCCGCCGAAGAACTCGGCCAAACGGCCAAACACGTGATACGATTTGTAGGAGCCGAAGTTGTTCTGGTCGTACCAGGAAATGTCATGCCCGTTTGCCGGGTTTATGGGCCAGTCGCCGGCCTTGCCGTCATGGCCCAAATATCGTGTTCCGGGATAGACGAACTGCAGGTTGCCGGCCGCTTTGATGCCGGCGTTCATCCAGGTGTAGTAGGACTGCTCGGCGCCCGAGCCGTTGTGCCAGAAGGAGCGGGTCGTAAAACTGGCCTCTGCGGCGGGCAGGTTAATCTCCAGGCGCCAGGTGCTGCGGGTAACCAGGTCGAGGCACCCGACGATGCAACTGGCGCTGCCGTCGGGATTTTGGCGGGCCAGGTAATCCACCGGCGAGGCGCAGGTGGGCGTATGGCCAAAGATGCCGTAGTTGGCCTCCAGGCCGCCGCTGGTCCAAGGCCCCCGCATGGCGACGTTGCGAAACTTGACGACGTGGTTGAAATAGAGGAAAGACTTGCCCGTGGTTTTCTCGATCGCCGCCCAAACCTTGCCCCCGATCTCCGGCAGTATCAGGACCTGCAAGTAATCGTTGGACAACTCCACAACCTTCCAACTCCTCTGGACCGGCTGGTCGGTGCAGCCGTCGTAGCGGAAATAGGGATAGAACCTGGACATCGCCGGCACCGGGTCGGCATCCGAATAAGGATACGTAGTAAAGACCCGATCGTATTCCTTGACGACCGTCGCGTGGGACGGCGCGGCCGTTCCGATTGCCGGCCCGGGTCCGCCGGCGAGCAAGAGCAAAAGCAGGATGGTTCTTTTTATGGTGAAATAGGGTATATTACAATTCATGCAAGCGCCAGTATAGAGATTCAAGGTGATGTTCGTCTGCACTAATATGAAACGCACATTGCTCATTTTGGCCGTGGTTGCCGCTCTGGGGGCCGTCTTTTTCTGGCTTGCGACGGGCGCAAACCGCGGCTGGACGCGGACCAGCGTGCCGGTGAAGACCCTCGACCAGGTTACCGGCATCGAAGGAATCGAATACCGCAAACAATTCGTCCCTGGCCTGGACTTTCTGGCAGCCGCGCTGTTGGGAGCCGCACTGCTCGGGGGCGCGTCCCTGCTCTTTGGCAATAAACAACGACAAACAAACACGAAACCATGAAAAAAACACTCCTCGCACTGATTGGCCTCACCGCCTTGACCAGCGCCGCCCTTGGCGCGCCGCAGACCTTCGACTTCAAAGACCCGAAAGGCGTGAACAACATCGTGTTCAAGCTGGATGCGCTGCTTGAAGCCACCCAGGGCAGCGCCAACGGCATCACCGGCTCCGTTACGTTCGACCCGGACAAGCCCGCGCTCACGCGGGGCAAACTGGTGGTGGCGGCGGCGTCCCTGCACGTGCCCAATCCGATGATGAAAGAACATCTCCACAGCCGTCAATGGATGGATGTGGCTAAGTACACCGACATCACCTTCGAGACCAAAGAGCTCAAGAACGTCAAAACCTCCGGCGCCCAGACCACGGCCGACGTCGTGGGAACGCTCACGATCAAGGGTGTGTCCAAAGAGATCACCGCTCCGATCAAGCTTTCCTACCTCAAAGACAAGCTCTCTCAGCGCGTCCCCAACCTCAAGGGCGATCTGTTGGTCATTCGCTCTACCTTCACCATCAAGCGCAGCGACTTCGGCATCAATCCCGCCGCCCCGCAGGACAAGGTCTCAGATGAAATCGAACTCGCCCTCAGCGTGGCCGGCGCCGCCGCGCGCTAGAGTCAAGTTATGACATGACTATCTGTCTTTGCCCAGGCGTGCAAGCTGGCCTTCGAGGTCATCGAGCGCGAAACCTTCGGCGGCGACGCGGTGCGATTTGTCGGCCAGGATAAGCCAGGGCAGGCCCGTGGCGCCCCAGGCCGAGCAGGCCTTTTCGGGCGGGTCTTTGAAACGGCCAACCGGGAAGGGCGGTGCGGTCTCTTGCTTCCAGGCGGCAAAGGCCTCGTCGGTCATTGCGCCGGCCTGGAGGATGACGACGCCGAGGCCCTGTTTTTTCAGGCTGGCGGCCTGTTCGGTCAGCAGCCGCAAGGCGCGGCGGCAGGGGCGCTGTTCGGCATCCAGGAGCAGGATGAGCAGAGGCTGGCCCTGGGGAGCATCGGCAGGGGCCAGGCCGAGCAGGGCCAGTTCGGGGAGCGGCTTGCCATGGAGCGAGGCGGCAGCGGGCGCGGCGCCAGGCATGGCGATGCCGCGTGAGGAGCTCAAACGGACGGTGATATTGGTATCGCCGCCCTCAGCATTGGCGTAACCGGAGGCGCCGTCGGCGGAGCCGAAGGCTGAGATGCGGATGGGGCCGGGACAGACTTTGTCAACCGAGAAGCGCCCCTCGGAATCGGTGCGGCTGTTCAGCAGGGGTTGCTTCTCGCCCAGGACAGCGACTCGGGCGGCGGCCACCGGCTTTTCGTCGGCATCGAGCACGACGCCCGCGATGCGCTGGTCGGCCGCAAGGAGTTGGAACGGTTCCAACTCGAGGCGCCGGCCCCCGGCTTCCGGGGTGTCGACGTCATGCAGATCCTGGCCGAAACCTCTGGCGAAGACCGTGACGCTGTAGTGGCGGCCGGGGGGCAGCGCCTTGATTTCAAAGCGGCCCTCGTCATCGGCGCGGACGAGTTGGCCGAGTGCGGAAGTCCTGCGGTCGGTGCGGAACAGCAGTCGGGCCTGGGCATTGGAGATGGCATGGCCGTTGGCGTCGGTCACGCGCCCTGCCAGGGTCAGGCCCGGGCTGAGGCGCAGGTCCGCGTTGGTGGCGTCTTCCTCGAGATCGAGGGCGGCGGCGAGGCCGCGCTCGAGGTCGCGCGCGATGAGGACGCGCTGAGAAACCCCGTAGCCGGCCGGGATGGGTTCGGCAGTCAAGGCGAACCGGCCTTGGTAGTCGGTGTGTGTCTGGGCGTAGGCCAGGAAGGGGAACAGGCTCACGATGACGTTGGGAGCGGGTTTGCCGTCGGGACCGAGGATGGCGCCGACAAGCTTGGACCGTTTGGAATCCGAGGCGCCGGGTTGAGAGAGCGCTCGCTCGCCAAGCCGGATGGTGATGTTCGTGTCGCCTCCCTGGGGCAAGGTGACATTGTCGGCATCTTCCTCGAACTCGAGCGTGGCAGCCAGGTTGCGCTCCAAGTCGCGCGCGATGATCGGATGCAGGAGGCCTTTGGCGCCGCGAGGCTGGCCGGTGTTGATCGTCAGCGTGAAATGCCCTTGAACGTCGGTCTTTCTCTCCGGTCCGGCAGCCAGCAGGGGGGCCACTGTTACCCCGGGAGCCGGCTTGCCCTCCCGGTCGAGGACCGTTCCGGCAATTGTGACGCCGGCGTAAGTCCGCGCGCGGGCGCCCAGGGCCAGCAGGGCGGACAGGATAAGGCAGAGACAGAGGTGCTGGTTCATCATGCGCTCACCACGGCTCCCGGCGTAGTAGTTCGCCCCAGTGGATTCTGAAGGCCGGCGAGGCATCTCGAGGTTCAGCCTGTGCTTCGCCGCAATGGCTGTCAATGGTAAATGTCACGGCCAAGTGCCGGGCAAAACAGGGCGCTAAAAAAATTGGTTTGATTAGGTTTGATTAGGTTTGATTAGGTCGGATTCGCTTTGATTAGGACTGACGGACGGGGCTTGGATTGGTCCGCGAGAGACTTTCGGCCAACGATTTCGAGCGGCAGACCCTTTCGGAGCTCGAGAATGCGGGCGGCGATGTCCAACCCCAATTCGCCGCCGCCAGACAGTTTCGCCATCGAGCCGTGTTGCGCGTGCTACTCATACACAGGAGGGGATATATAGCATGGTTACACATTTTGTCAACGGAAACAATTGGGCGGGGGCCGGGAGCGGGCGGACCACCGGATGAAAGCCGCCGATGCTGAATAACCTAGAGACTGTGCTGGCTTCATTGATCAGATTATGCAGCTTGTGTTCAGGATCTGATTTGCGCCCCGCGCCCCAAACCGACTACGCTTCCGCCCCAAGCCTGACCTGACTCGACAGCCGGCGGCCCATGGGACCCTCTCGATGTGCCGCCTGATTCTCTCGGGCCAATCGCTCGGTGCCAAAAGCGGTCGTCGAGACAGGTTTTCCTGCTCGAGTTCTTGTCCGGCACTCGTCCGGATGTTCCCCAGGTCCACCTGATTCGGGCTAAAACGGTCTCCGAACAAGCTCGAACAGGGTCTTTGGAGGCTGTAATTGCGCAACGCCGACAGCTCTTGCCTCGGCTTGGGCCAGCAGAACGGTTGGATGGTCCGCGGCCCATAGCGGATGCACAATGAGCTTGCCGCGGGCGCCGGAATGCGCGGCAGGCAAGTCACCAAACGAGGCCGGCGCCTGCGGCGCGGCCAGACCGGGCGGCGGCCGTGCAAACTGATCATCCGCAATTCAACGCTAGCCGAGCACGTCGAAAAATCGCAGATGCGCACTTTTGGATTTCCGGCCAGAATTGACGCTTGCATGTTAGGATGAGATCGGATATTGGAGAGGCTGTTCTCACAGAGCTTGTTTGGCATTGCTCGGCAATGTCACTGACCAGCACAAACCATGAACAAGAGGCGTAAAGCGAGCGTCCTGGACAAACTGCCCACCGGCATCGCCGGCTTTGACCGCATCACCGAGGGCGGCCTGCCGGCGCGGCGGACCACCCTGGTGGCAGGCGGCTCCGGCAGCGGCAAGACCGTGTTCGCCCTCCAAACCCTCGCTGGCGGCGCCCGGCGCGGAGAGCCGGCCATTTTTGTGAGCTTCAACCAATACCCGCGCCAGTTGGTCGAAAATGCGGGCCCCTTCGGCTGGGACATCGAGACGCTGGAAAAGACCAAGCTCGTCTTCCTGGACGCCCGCCTGCGGCCCACCGTGGTCAGGGCCGGACAATACGATTTGACCGGGATGCTGGCGGGCCTTCGGGTCGTGGCCGGCGAACTGGGGGCCCGCCGCCTGGTCTTCGATTCCTTCGATGTCCTGCTCGCGCTCCTGGATGATCGCGTGGCTGAACTGCACGAAGCCCTTCGCCTGCGCGACTGGCTTTGCGAGAACGAGTTCGCAGCCCTCATTACCGTCAACCTCGATCCCTCCGACCCCCGCGCCGCCCAACGCTATGCCTGCATCCAATCCATTGCCGATTGCACTGTCATACTGGATTATCGGCTAACGCAGCCCACCGCCCTGCGCAGTTTGCGCCTCGTCAAATATCGCGGCTCCGCTTTCATGGAACAGGAATTCCCCTTTACCATCACCGATTCCGGAATCGAGGTCCTCCTCCCGCCCGCCAGCACAGCGCCCGGCCTCCCGGCGGCGGCCCTAAGCTCCGATATCGAGAAGGCCCGCAAAGAGTTGACCGCCCGCATTCAAGCCCTGGACCAGTTCCTCGAGATGAAAAAGGCCGAGCTGGATTTCCTCACCCGCAACGGAATCTCGCCCCCGGATAAACCGCAACTCGACCCATGCAGGACCTGATTGCCAAAGCCGCCACCCTGTTGGAGGCTCTGCCCTACATTCAGAAATTCAGCGGCGCCATCTTTGTCATCAAATATGGCGGCAGCTTTATGGATTCGCCCGACCCCGCGGTCCGCAACGGCGTGGCGCGTGACCTGGTCTTCCTCGAGGCCGTCGAGATCAACCCGGTGGTGGTGCATGGCGGCGGCAAGGCCATCACCCGGGCCATGGACAGGGCCGGCCTCAAGTCCGTCTTTATCCAAGGCCAGCGCGTGACCGACGAGGCCACCGTGGCCATCGTGGACGAGGTCCTTTCCCGCGAGATCAATCCCGAGGTCGTCCAGGCAATCCGTTCCTTGGGCAGTCCCGCCAAAGGTTTCGCCGGGGCGGACATTTTTGGCTGCCGCAAAGCCAGGCTGACAGGCCCTGACGGCCAGCCGCTGGACCTGGGCTATGTTGGCGAAGTTGTGGCCGTGAACACCGCCCCGCTTCTCGAGTGCCTGAGCCAGGGCGTCACCCCAGTCATCAGCCCCACCGCCCGCGGCGGCGACGGCAAGCTCTATAACTGCAATGCCGACGTCGCCGCCGCCCAGCTTGCCATCGCCCTCAGGGCCAGGCGTCTGGTCTTTATGAGCGACGTCCCCGGCCTTCTCGCCAACCCCAAGGACCCCGGCACCGTCCTCTCCCATCTCAAAGCCGGGGAAGTCGCCGGCTTGAAGCAGGCCGGCGTCATCGAAAAAGGCATGATCCCCAAGGTCGATAGCGCCGTCGCCGCCCTCCAGGCGGGCGTCGAGAAAGTCTCCTTCGTAGATGGCCGCACGTCCCATTCCCTGCTCCTGGAGATCTTCACCGATGCGGGCATCGGGACTGAGGTGGTGCTGTAGCAAGCGCCGCGCGCGGTTCCCATGCCTAATGCCAGGTTTCAGGATGGGGTTGGTGGTCGTTGTTCCAGCGCAGACGGATGGAGGTGGCGGCCTTCATCCAATTGGTCTGTTTGGCGAATTCAACATGAGCGTCGCAGAACACCACATTGCCGCCGCCGTCATGGCGGTTGTCGTTGGACGGGAAGGGGCATTTCCGAATGGCGCCTTGGAATTAGTAATGATTGAATTGGAAACGGCAAAATGCGAGTCTCGGCCATACTATGAACGCCACCATTTGCTTGCCCGGTAAAAAGGCACGGTCTCTGAGCGTTGCGCGCCGCGCCATGAGAGCGCGTCCGATGAACTCGGACCTCGAATCTTCGCCGCCGCCTTCGTCGCCACCCTTTGTCGAAAAACACCCAATCCGGCAAAGTTCACGACAAGGGACGCCGGAAGGTTTCCATTTCGGCGGGTTTTTCCGGCAAGCCGTGAGGGCGACCGCCGCCCTGGCACTGGTTCTACTCGCAGCCTGCCGGACGGCGGGCGGGGCGGAGTCTGCCGACTCGAACGCTGACTGGCTCAAATCGTGGCGGGAGTCCAACCCGGTTTGGCGGGGCGTCCATTTGTCCGCGGGCAACGACGAGCAGGCGGGGACCTTGGCGGCGGAACTGCCCAGGCTGGCCGGCGTGGGCGTCAACGTCATCGTCCTGGAGGTGGACTATCACTTTCAATTCCGTTCCCATCCCGAGATAGCGCCCGGTCGCGCCATCTCCGCCCCCGGCGCCCGCGCCCTGGCCCAGGCCGCCCGCCGGCAGGGCATCCGCCTCATCCCGCAGCTCAATTGCCTGGGGCATCAGTCCTGGAGCAGGACCACCGATCGGTTGCTCGAGAAACACCCCGAGTTCGACGAGACCCCCGGCCAGTTCCCCGACAACAAGGGCATCTATTGCCGAAGCTGGTGCCCTCAGAATCCGGACGTCAACACAGTCGTCTTCGCGCTCATCGATGAACTTTGCGAGGCCTTTGAAGCCGATGCCTTCCATGTCGGCATGGATGAGGTCTTCCTCATCGCCTCCGAACATTGCCCGCGCTGCCGCGGGGGCGACCCGGCCAAGCTCTTTGCCAAAGCCGTCAATGACCTCCACTCCCACATCGTCGCCAAACGCAAGCTCGAGATGCTGATGTGGGCCGACCGCCTGCTCGACTCCAAGGCCCTGGGTTATTCAGAATGGGAAGCCGCCCGCAACGGCACCCATCCCGCCCTGGACCTCATCCCCACCGACATCATCCTCTGCGACTGGCACTACGGCAAACAGGCTGCCTATCCTTCGGTGCCCTTGCTCCTGCAGAAGGGCTTCCGCGTCTGGCCCTCGGGCTGGCAACCGCTCGATGCCACGCAGGCATTCAGCGCCTTCGCCCGCCAGCAGAATGACAAACGCCTCCTCGGCTACCTCTGCACCACCTGGGGCAAAGTCAAAATCGCCGACACCGCCAAATGGCCGCCGGTGGCTGAAGTGTTGCCGGAGTGGAGCGCCGCGGAGCGGCGAAGTCCGAAGGTCGAAGCGCGAAGTGCGAAGTAATCAGTCCACAGTCCACAGTCGGCAACCAGCATGATAACGCGACAATGTTAGACCCGGGTTCACAAGCATGAAAGAAATCGTTCCCTCTCCTCCCCCGGTGGTGCGCAATGAGGCGGCCGGCATCCAGGCGCTGTTCCAGCAGAACGTCATCCCCAGCTATGGCCGCTTTGACCTCGTTCTGAGCCATGGCGCCGGCAGCTATGTCTATGATGCGGCCGGCAAGCGTTACCTGGACCTGGGCGGCGGCATCGCCGTCAGTTGCCTGGGCCACTGCCACCCGGCCATCACCGAGGCGCTCATCGAGCAATCCCGGAGGCTCATTCATGTCTCCAATTTCTATTACCATGAACTCCAGGGCCGCCTCGCCCAGGGGCTGGTCCAACTCCTCGGCCCCGGCAAGTGCTTTTTTTGCAACAGCGGCGGCGAGGCCAGCGAGGGCCTCTTCAAGCTGGCCCGCAAGTTCGGCCATGAAGAAGGCCGGTTTGAAATCCTGACCGCTCACAACTCCTTTCACGGGCGCACCCTCGCCGGCATCTCCGCCACCGGCCAGGACAAGGTCAAGAAGGGCTTTGAACCGATGGTGCCCGGCTTCCGGCAAGTCCCCTACAATGACCTCGACGGCATGCGCTCCGCCCTCTCTCCGGCCACGGCGGCCATTCTCATCGAGGGCATTCAGGGCGAAGGCGGCGTCACTCCCGCCACCCCGGATTACCTCCTGGGCCTCCGCCGGTTGTGCGATGAGAAGAAACTCCTGCTCCTGGTGGATGGCGTGCAGGACGGCCACTTCCGCACCGGGCGCTTCCAGAGCTTTGAGAGAATCCTCGAGGGCGTCCCGGAGGGCGAACGATTTTGTCCTGATGGCCTTTCGATGGCCAAATCCCTCGGCGGCGGCTTTCCCATCGGGGCCTTTTGGGTGCGGGCGCCTTACGCCGATCTCCTCGGTCCGGGCACCCATGGCAGCACCTACGGCGGCTCCCCGCTGGCTTGCGCCGTCGCCTTATCAATCCTCGACGTCATCCATCGGGAAAAGCTCGCCGACAACGCCCGGCAGCTCGGCGATTCTCTCAAGTCCGGCCTGCAGCAACTCTCCGAAAAGTTTCCCGGCGTCATCCACGCCGTGCGGGGGCTGGGCCTGATGCTCGGAATGGAACTTGCCCCCAACATCCCCAACCTGCCCGGTGACCCGAACAAAACGCAGGCCGCCCGCTTCGCCAATCTTCTCCACGCCGCCGGCCTGCTCACCATTCCGGCCGGCCCACAAATCCTCCGCCTCCTGCCCCCGCTCAACCTGCGCCCGCCCGAGGCCCAGGAGGGCCTGGCGATCATTGAGAGCGTTTGCCAGAGGCTCGTCGAGGAATCGTGAGTTTTGAAAGTGGCTGTTCAGTTGGGGCGCAGGTCTGTTTCTGGGAGCTGGTTTTGGACCTTTCCCACGTCAAGCTCCTGGCATCGCTTGCTGATCTCCTTGAGCCAAACGTCGCTGACGGCGAAATCCTCTTCGAAATCCAGTGTTTCGAGCAGCCTTTCAGCAAGGTATGCTCTGGATTCGGATGGCAAGGCCATCGCTTCTTCGGCTAATTCTGTCAACGTCAGAGGGATGGTCAAACAGTAGCGTGTTTCTGGAGCCACGGCAAGAGGCGAAAAGGCCTCGCTGCCCAGCGGGGCGCATCCCGGCCTTTTCGAGGGCGGCAGATACCGAGAGAGATTTCGAGCAAGGTTTTTGGCAGAAGAAAGCCAACGGCACAAACCCGCGGACGATCATCTCACCCGCGGCGTCCGTGAGCCTCGATCACATGGGCGAGGTTCCCGGATTGCAGATGGCCTACAAGGCCGGGGACAAAGATCCGAAGACCGGCCGGACACGCTATACCGTCGAGGTCTGCATCCTGCTCAAGAGCCTTGGCCTCGGAAACCCCGCGGGGAAGACGCTCGGCTTCGACGCCTCCGTCGGCATCGCCAACGAAGCCGGCGACCGACGTGAGCGCGCCGCGCATTGGGCGGGCTTGAGGGAAGCTTTCGTGGTCGATCGTTCCGGCAGCACGAGTTTGCCGCCGGACACTTGGGGCACACTGACCTTTGTCCCGCAGAAACCACCATGAAGCTGTTCCTTGTTCTGCTTTTGCATGACCGGGAAGTGCTTATATATTGGTCGCAGCCTTGAGCGATGCATTAACAGACGAGATCGAGCACCTGACCGCCCACCTCGACGCGATCATCCGCGAGCAGGCGGGTGAGCTGGTTTTCCGCCACCTCGAGCAGCTTCGGGAGCTTTCCACGACGACGCGCCATCGGGGCGATCCCATTAGCCTCCAAGCGCGGCGCACCCTGATCAATCGTCTTGGCGTGGCGGAGGCTTACCAGATCGCCCATGCGCTGAGCCTCTTTTTTCAGCTCGTCAATCTTTGCGAAGAGCGCGCCCGCGAACGCCAGTTGCGCGCCACGCCGGCGCCGCCCATGTCATTGCGGCGGGTCTTCCGCGAACTCAAGGAATCGGGCGTGCCGCCGGAGCAGGTCCAGCGATGTCTCGACGAACTGGAAATCCAGCCGGTGCTCACGGCGCATCCCACCGAGGCCAAACGCCGCGCCGTTTTGAACCAGCTCTGGCGCGTGGCGCAAGACCTTGACCATCCTGAAGAGGCGCTGGAAGCGCTGTGGCAAACCGAGGAAATCCGCCAGCAGCGCGTCGGCCCGCTCCAGGAGGTCGAGAGCACGGTTTACTACTTCGACCGGACAATCTTCGAGACGGTCGCCAGCTTCTACGAGACCTTCGACGCGGAGCTGGCAGCGCAATACCCGGCCGTCAAGCGCCGGCGCCCGTTCCTCACTTTCGCAAGCTGGGTCGGCGGCGACCGCGACGGCAACCCGTTTGTCACGCCGGCGGTCAGCCGCACTACGGCGCAATGGCACACCTGCGTGGCCATGGACTTTTACGAACGGGAGTGCGCCAAACTCGTCGAGGAGCTCACTCAGGCCAGCAAGGAGCATCGGGGCGCTCCCCGCGACGCGCCGGGAGAATCTCTGCAACCGTTTCAGCCTTACGAAGTTTTCCGAGCGAAGCTCGCCGCGCTGCGGCGGAAACTCCGCGGCGGCGCAGCCGGCCTGGCGGAGATCCTCGAGACGCTTGAGTCGGTGCGGCAGGGGCTGCTCCGGCAGAAAGCTACGCGCGCAGCCCACGGCAGAATTCAACGGCTCCTCACCCAGGTTCGCGCGTTCGGGCTGCACCTGGCGGAACTGGACTTCCGGGACCACAGCGGCAAGCTCGACTCCGCCGAGGCCGAATTGCTCGGAGAACTCGATAGCCTCCGCGACATCCAAAAGGCGCACGGCGCGCAGGCCGCCAGCCGCTTCATTCTCAGCATGACCCGGAGCGCGGACGATCTCCTGCGCCTGTTCCGGCTCGCGCGCCGCGCCGGGGTTCACGAAATCGACTTTGTCCCGCTGTTCGAGACGATCCACGATCTGGAAAACTCCGCGGCCATCCTCGGCCAGCTCTGGGCCGATGCTGATTACGCGGCCCACTTGCGCCGCCGGGGCAAGGTGCAGGAAGTCATGGTCGGCTATTCCGACTCGAATAAGGACGGCGGCTATCTGGCGGCGAACTGGTTTCTCTACCGCGCGCAGAAGGAGATGTCGCGCCTCGCCGACGGGGCGGGGATGAAGCTCCGGTTTTTCCACGGCAAAGGAGGCACTATCGACCGGGGTGGCGGCGCCAGCTACCGCAGTTTGCGCGCCCAACCGCACGCCGCGCACGGCGGACGCATCCGGATCACCGAGCAGGGGGAAGTCATTTCGCTGAAATACTCAAATCCGGCCATCGCCCAGCGCAACCTCGAGCAACTCACCTCCGCCGTCATCGCAGGGCAATGTCTGCCCGAGCCGGAGACCGCGAAACTGGCCGCCTGGGAACTCGAGATGGAGCGGCTGGCGCGGCTATCTTTCGAGTTCTACCAGCGCTTGGTCTATCAAACACCGGAGTTCGCCGAGTATTTCTGGCAGGCCACCCCCATTGACCTGGTCGAGCACCTGCGGCTTGGCTCGAGGCCGTCGCGCCGGCAGCCGGGCACGGACATTCGGCAGCTTCGCGCCATCCCGTGGGTCTTCGCCTGGACACAATCGCGGCACCTGCTCTCTGCCTGGTACGGAGTGGGCTACGCGCTGCACCGGTTCGAGCGTCAGGAGCGGAACGGTCTGGCAAAACTCCGCGACATGCATCAAAACTGGCCGTTCTTCCGCACGCTGGTTGACAACGCAGAGGTCTCGCTGGCAAAGGCCGACCTCGGCATCTCGCGCCAGTACGCCGCCCTGGTCCGGTCTGCCAGGGTGCGCAAGAGAATCCTCGGCCTCATCGAAGCGGAACACGCCCGCTCGGTGCGGATGGTTCTGGCCGTCACGCAACGCCGCGCCTTGCTGGAGAATCAGCCGACCCTGGCGCAATCCATACGGCTGCGGAACCCGTATGTCGATCCGTTGAACTTCCTCCAGATCCGGTTTCTGTCGGTCTGGCGTCACGCCGGCGAAAAACGGCGCAAGGAGCCTTTGCGCCGACTGCTGGCGCTGACCGTCAAGGGCGTGGCCTCGGGCATGAAAAGCACCGGTTGATTTTGCTCTGAGTTCGGTGTTGTTCAGGGCGCCTCAATGCACTCAAGCGCCCTGAATTGGCACGGATCTGTCAATTCGGCACGGGCGAGCATGGCCCGGATTTGCAGTTCCGCCGTCCGCGCCATCTGGTCCTTTCCGGTGTCCACCAGCCAGCCGTAAGCCAGGAGGAGACTGGAGAGGTCATGCACGCTGGCGCCGTCGCAAATCCTGGCGGCGCGATAGAGCAGAGAGAAATCCAGTGTCATGCCAACGAGTTGCGCAGAGCATATCTCTTGCCAACCGGCGAACCCCTTGTTTCACGGGCAATTCGTCAGTGCTGGACGCTGTCCGGGTCTAAGAATGAGACATGGGCCTGCACCTCCCGGAAACCCGCCAGGCAGTTTTTTCCCGGCGAAAAATACGCGTCAATGAAAAGAAAACTTTACTGTGCGCCAATCTCGAATAGGATTGTCTCGTACCGCCCTGCGGGACGGAACCGCGAATGGATTTGAAGCGACACGAAAATCAGGTGAGTGGCAGGCCGATGGCAAAGGCAGACACGGTCGACTCACCGCAAGCATCCAAGTCACCGAATTGAAACAGGAGAACTGTACCCATGGACCTCCATCATCCCATCTTGCGAGAGTTTCCGGAACATCGTGAGACCATCAAGCGTCTGAAGGGGTCTGACGACCATTTTCGGAGTCTTTTCGACGAGTACCACCGGTTGGATGACGAAGTTTACCGGATCGAGGAGGAAATCGACTTTGCGACGGACCAGGAGATCGAGGAACTCAAGATGCGCCGCGCCAAACTCAAGGATTACATCTATCACCTGATTCGCCACGCGCCGCCGCCCTGCCCCGTGTGCGACGGAACCGGGGTTGCCCGATAAACGGCCCGAGGCGGGGTCCTTGCAGGGCCCTGTTTATTCCTGCACTACCTTGACCATGCGGCTCTGCGCCGCGCGTTTGCGCTTGGTCTCGTCGAGGATTCTCTTGCGCAGCCGGAGGTTTTTCGGAGTGGCCTCGACGTATTCATCCTGGCCGATGTACTCGAGGGCCCGCTCGAGCGAGAGCTTGAGGGGAGGCTCCAACTGGATGCCCTTGCCGTCACCCACCGAGCGCATGTTGGTGAGGTGCTTGGCTTTGCAGGGGTTGACGGGGATATCGTTTTCGCGTGCGTTTTCGCCGACAATCATGCCTTTGTATATCTTCTCTCCCGGCTCGACCATAAGGCGGCCTCGCTCCTGAATCATATTCAAGGCGTATGCGGTGGCTTCGCCGGCCTCCATGCTGACGAGCGAGCCGTTCTTGCGGGCAATGATCTCCCCGCGGTCGGGACCGTATTCATGGAAGAGATGGCTCATCACGCCGAGGCCTCGAGTTTGGTTGACGAGGTCGGTTTCGAAGCCGATAAGCCCCCGCATCGGGATCAGGGCCTCGATGCTGACCTGCTCGCCGTGGTGATTCATAGTGTCGATCTCGGCCTTGCGGCCCGCCAGGTTCTCCATCACCGCCCCCATCGAGTCCTTGGGGATTTCCAGAAACAGGCGCTCGATCGGTTCCAGGCGGTTGCCCTTGTCGTCTTTGCGATAAATGACCTCGGGCCGGGAGACGAGCACCTCATGGCCCTCGCGACGCATCTGCTCGACCAGGATGGCGATTTGCATCTCGCCGCGCCCGCTCACGTTGAAGATGTTCGGGGCGTCGGTCTGCTCGATGCGCAAGGCCACGTTGGTGCGCACTTCCTTGACCAGCCGTTCCCAGATATGACGCGCCGTGACGAGCTGGCCATCGATGCCGGCCAGGGGCCCGTCATTGACGGCGAATTGCATCTGGATGGTGGGCGGGTCGATGGGCACGAAAGGCAGCGGAAACCGGTCTGGGGCATCGGTAATGGTTTCGCCGATAAACACGTCCTCGAACCCGGTCAACCCGACGACGTCGCCGGCATGGGCCTCGGGGATTTCGATGCGTTTGAGGCCCTCGAAATGGAAGATGGCCGTGATCTTGGCGGTGGTCTTTGTCCCATCCCCATGGATGCAAACGTAGTTGTCGCCCATCTTGACCCTGCCGCTGTAAATCTTCCCGAACGCGATGCGGCCCAGGTAGTCGGAATAATCGAGGTTGGCGACCAGCAGCTTGAAGCCCTCGCCGGCGTGCGCGCGGGGCGGGGGAATGTATTTGATGATGGCGTCAAAAAGCGGCTCCATCGTGCTGCTCGCCTGCTTGAGGTCGGCCTTGGCGAAGCCCTCCTTGGCGCTGGCATAGATGACCGGGAAATCCATCTGCTCGTCCGTAGCGTGCAGTGAAACGAAGAGGTCCCAGACCTCCTCGAGGACCCTGCTCGGGCTGGCGCTTTCGCGGTCAACCTTGTTGATGACGACAATCGGTTTGGCGCCGGCCTCCAGGGCCTTGCGCAGGACGAACCGGGTCTGGGCCTGGGGGCCGTCGGCCGCATCCACCACCAGGAGCACCCCGTCAATCATGTTCATGATTCGCTCGACTTCGCCGCCAAAATCGGCGTGGCCGGGGGTATCCACGATATTGATGTGGTAGTCCTTGTACTTGAAGGACGCGTTCTTGGCCTTGATGGTGATGCCCTTCTCACGTTCCAGGTCCATGGAATCCATGATGCGCTCCTCGGCGGAGATGGCCTGGTTGGCACGGAAGGTGCCGGACTGCTTGAGCAGGCAGTCCACCAACGTCGTCTTGCCGTGGTCGACGTGGGCGATAATCGCGATATTACGTATGTGCTGCATTAAATTAAAAACCGGGCTGCGTGTCTTGCCCTCGATCCGAGCAGTATGCGCTTTCCCGGCAAAAGGTCAAGCCGGATTGACAAGTCCGGCCGGGTGCGACACTCTGAGGGCATGGCAAAGCCAGCTTTGGGCCGGGGCCTGGGCGCGTTGTTAGGGGGCGACTCCGTCGCGAACCCACCCTCGCCGGCCCCCCCCTTGACTGCGGCTCCAGCAGCCGCCCCGGACCTGCGCGAGCGGGTGCAACAGGCATCCCTCCAGCGCATCTACCCCTGTCCTTTTCAGCCCCGCAAGGAGTTCTCGCCCGAGACTCTCCGCGAGTTGGCCGATTCGATCAAGGAGCAGGGCATCGTCCAGCCGCTGATTGTCCGCGAGCGCGATGGCCGCCTGGAATTGATCGCGGGCGAGCGCCGCTGGCGCGCGGCCCAACTGGTTGGGCTGGCTGAGGTGCCCGTCATCGTCCGGCAGGCGGATGACCGCGCCGTGCTCGAGCTGGCCCTGATCGAGAACCTCCAACGCGAGAACCTCAACGCCATCGAGGAGGCCCAGGGCTACACCCAACTCATCGAGCAGTTCCGCCTCACGCAGGAGGAGGTCGCCACCAAGGTGGGCAAGAGCCGGGCCGTCGTGACAAACGCCTTGCGTCTCCTGAAACTAGCCCCCGCCATCCAGGGCTACATCCGGGAAGGCCGCCTCTCGGTCGGCCATGCCAAAGTCATTCTGGGCCTGGGCGCCGGCCCCCTTCAGACGCTCGCCGCCGATCGCATTCTCAAGGACGGGCTCAACGTCCGCCAGACCGAGGCGCTGGTGGTCCGCCTCCAGGCCCGCGAGACCGGGACGGTCTCAAAGCCGGTTGCCCATCCCAAATCGCCGGAAGACGCCCACACGGCAAACATCGAGGACCGCCTCCGCCAGCGCCTCGGCACCAAAGTCCATCTCCGCTATCTCCTGGGCAAAGGAGCCTTGGAAATCTCCTTCTTCAGCGACGCCGAACTGGAGCGATTGCTCGAAATCCTTGGGGTGAAGGTCGAATGAGTAGAAGTTGCGGAGTATGCCGGGATGAGTGAAAGTGAACCGGAACGCGGGATGGCGATAAGGGGCAGGGAACTCAAACTGATGTGATTGATGTGATCAACGACGAAATGGTTCTAACGGTTGTCAAATACGGAACGCCTGTGCTGCGCCAGAAAGGGGCGCGCATCGAGACCGTTACTCCGGCTATTGGCAAACTCATTGCCGACATGCTCGACACGATGTACGCCCATAAGGGGATTGGCCTGGCGGCCCAGCAGGTCGGCGTGCCTATCCAGCTCACGGTCATCGATGTGCGCGGGATTACGGACCGCCCCTCCTGGCTCGAGGTCGACGGCCAGCGCGCAGACGTTGCCCAATCCATGCCTCTGGTCCTTCTGAATCCCCGCGCCACCCCCGTCGGCGAACCGGTCCCCGGCCCCGAAGGCTGCCTGAGTTTCCCGGAGATTTTTGTGGATATCACGCGGCCCGAGGTGGTGGACGTGACGGCGCTCAACGCGGAAGGAGAGCCTATCCAGTTCCGTTGCGGCGGCCTCCTCGCCCGGGCCATCCAGCACGAGATCGATCACCTCCACGGCATTCTCTTCATCGACCGAATGACCAAAGCGGTCAAGGAAGAACTCCGCCCGGAACTCGAAGCCCTTCAGGCCGAGACAAAGAAGGAACTGAATCAGTAGCCGGGGACCATGAGCCTGGCGACCGCAGGGACCACAAAGCTTGATCGAGTTGGGCCGAAATGACAGACTCCCCGCGAGTGGCTCCTGTCTTGACATTACCATGGCCACCGGAATTCCGAGAACCAAATGGCAGAACGCTCAGCCTCCGCGTGGCGGAGAACAATACGGCGGCGGGAACACGAACGTGCATCTGGCCTACGAAGGCAAGAAGGCCGAGCGCGACATCCTCCTGACGCCGCCTGCGCATTGCCGCCAGCTCTGGCCGGAGCGATGCGACAGGCCCGCCTTGAACCGGCTCTACTTCGGGGACAACCTACCCGTCCTCGCCGCCCTCGGAAAGGACGCGGACGTCCGTGGCAACGTGCGGCTCGTCTATATCGACCCGCCCTACGCAACCAAGAGCGTGTTCCAGTCGCGCAACCAGAGCGACGCTTACACGGACTTGCTTGATGGCGCCCATTACCTTGAGTTCTTTCGCGAGCGTCTGGTTCTTCTCCGCGAACTACTGGCCGACGACGGCTCCATCTATGTCCATCTGGACGACAATATGGCGTTCCTCGGCAAAGCCGTGCTGGACGAAGTTTTTGGCGGCGCAAACTTCCGCAACTGGATCACACGCAAGAAATGTAATCCCAAGAACTACACGCGGAAAGCTTACGGCAACGTCGCCGACTTCATCCGGGCGCATTCGCGAGTGCTTGGTGGAGCGCCGACTTGCAGTCGGCTTTGCGCGTACCCCGTCTTCGAATTCGTTGCTCTTGGTTCGGTCTAAGCCGACTGCAAGTCGGCGCTCCGC
>Ga0181533_1001642_pt1 | contig 28350 bp, 18 predicted proteins | sample PEATcosm2014_Bin_45_FD_119772 | JGI IMG/M metagenome (GOLD analysis project Ga0181533, IMG submission 119772) | Peatland microbial communities from MTU Mesocosm Facility, Houghton, MI, USA - PEATcosm2014_Bin11_60_metaG | ecosystem: Environmental > Terrestrial > Soil > Wetlands > Peat | place...
CAGTGTAGCTGTGAACCCGACGGTGCTTACAGTGGAAGCCGGGGATGTTGCTACAGAAACCTGAGCTGTCTGGTTGTGCATGTTGGCAGCCACATCGGCAAGATATGACTTCGGGAAGTAATTCGCCCCATTGATAGTTGGATTGGTGATTACCTGAGTATTGAGGGCAGTGGAACTTGCCTTATCAGTCGTAGTGATAGTGCCCGCAGTTAGATTAATAGGAAGGACTATCTTCTGGACATTGGTGTAAAGGTCGGAATTACCGCTTGCTAAAGAGGCAAGTATGCTGTTGCTTATGCCCGCCCCTACTATCCTGATCCTGTCACCTGCCTTTATGTTGGCCATGGCTGCGTTTGCTGCTGCTGTGGCAGGAATAGTAAGCGTTGCAGTTCCGACAGTGATACTGCCAGTCGTAAAGTTCTGAGAGGCCCCACCACCGTGGCACTGGCCGCAGGCGAGGTTAAGGTCAATCCAAACAGCATTCGGGCCGGGGAATGAGCTGCCATCGTTTGCAGTGTTTGGTTCTGTACTAACGCCATTATTGTTAGGGCCGAGCGTTCCGGATGTATTGGATGTGTATGCCGGGAATGTGCTGTAGCTGGCATTCGTATTTATCCGGAAAAGATGTGTTCTGGCCGTTGACGTTGTTGCGAAATCGCCGTTGTCCGGTCTTGGCATATGGCATATTACGCATGCGTCGTTTGCCTGACTCGGGTCGCCGGAGGTATTGCCCAGCGGAGTGCCGATACCGACAGGATGGTTGATCTGTGTTATATCTATCCCTAAGGGCTGTCCTGCAGCAGTTACGCCGCTAGTGTTGTTGGACTGGTGGCAGTTATAAGCAGCAGCAGGCTGAATTGAGCCCTGCGCCGGGTTGAAACCGGTTGGCGCGCCGGAATAATGGTGGTTAGCTCTTCCGCGACTTAGTGCAGCTATTACAGCAACACCGGAAGAAGTATACGTGTATCCATTACATCCTATCTGCATAGGCTGCGCGTTGACTGCATCCACGGTGGTTATATGCGGATCGTGACACACCATGGCGCATCCGTAATTGCGGCCCTCCATCATATCTCCGGAGACCGAATTCTTAAAGAGACTTGAATATGCTGACGGCTGCCATATCTGGTTCGGATCTTCGTAAGTAGCAGCGAGCTGAGTAAGAATGGTTGTCTGAACACCGCTTGGAGTAGTATACACGGTGGTGCCAAATTGCCCCCTTGCTCCACCATTGTATGATCCGGAAGTGCCAGTGTACCTGCCGTGAGGACTGTTGAAGAACTGCGGACTAACTTCGCCATGGCCGCCGCTGAAATTCGGCGCGGATGAGCTGGTCCTTAAGAGGAGAGCGATCTTTTGGTTTACAGGGGTAACAATCGATACAGGGACTGTACCGTCAACATACTTATCAGTTGACTTCGGAGCGGCATCGTCCTGATGACAGCCGGTGCAGAGTTCGGTTGTATTCTCGTAGTTTGGCGCCGAGCCTGAAGCCGGCCATGCAACAGCGTCCATCGCTACGCCACCGGTAGTGGTTGACGGAGTTTGGTCATGACACTGTGTGCACTGAACGCCGTCCAGCACCCATTGTGCAGGCGCCGGGTCACCTGCCAAATCACCCCATCCCGAAAGTTGAGCTTTAGTACTCGCATCGGGCTGGCTTGTGGCCAGGAAGAGACTTGTATACGGGGCCGCGTTACTCGTGGTATACGCAGAGGTGTCGTTCCAGCCGGTTACATGGCATTTACCGCAGAGAGACGCATCACTCTTGCCGGCATCATACATAAGACCAGGGAACGGAGACTCCAGCATCCAACCCGCAATACCTATATACCAGATTGGTGTTGTACCGTCAACAAGATGGCTGTTAAGTGGACCGGGTACAAGCGTTCCATTGGTCCAATTGATTACGTCGCCGGTTGTTGCTGAGTCTGTTACATACACTTGTCCGGTAGGTCCCGTCCACCAGTAATTACCGGTAGTTTTAAAGTTGGCCATGTTGCCATAGCTGCCGAGGTTCCAGGTGTATGGTGTTCCCGCTACCTTGCGCCCTACATTCTTATGTCCGGTCAAAAGGTAACTGGTTTTATTGCCGGCAGTGCCTAGAAGCGGACCGCTATGACAACCTAAGCATGTCTGGGTACTATTTTTAAATGCGCCATTAGTATCAGAATCATTATCATTACCATTAGCCACTGCGGCTGAAATGGACCATCCACCAAAAATAGTGGATGTGCCAGTGACACATGGGAATCCGCCAGACTGTCCGTCTGCAAGAGTGGGTGGGCAGGAAGCTGTGATCCCCTGTGTAACAAGCGCTCCACCTACGACAACGCCTGCCGGCAGTGCGCCATCGTTAACATACGTCCATGCGCCGGCGCTGTTCGGCAGCATGAGAATAGGCAGCGCGAAAACAAGTAATAATAAAAACAGATATCGTAATGTTTTCTGTTTCATTAAGTTTGACCCCCTTTTGATGTTGTGTGATATAAGTGTTATTACTTTAGCGTTCACTCAAACTCCTCCTTAAATCTACTAATTACTGCCGGGATCCTGAAATATTTAGGGTTTTCACCTCCTGATTAGTTTGCCTGCTGAGACTATGGGGGGTACAAGCTTCTCTGCAAGATAGATGCCGAAGGCCAAATATGGACATAAGCATGTGAAAAGTAAAGATAAAAATGTGACCATGTTTTTAATATAATCTGCAAAAATTAAGTCTGTAATCTTTTGGTGAAATTTCGGAGACTGGTGGGGTTTTCACCACATTCCAGGGAGCAGGGACCAGGAGCTAGGGACCAGGGACCAGGGACCAGGAACTAGGAACTAGGGACCAGGAACTAGGAACTAGGAACTAGCTACAGTTTCTGAAATATTCTGGACAAGCCGGAATCCCCATGAACTGCCCTCTCAAAGGGCATGGAAATCGCCCTCCCCTTAATCCCCTCCCATCAAGGGAGGGGAACTTATAAATGAAGCCACTCTCCGGGCTAAAGCGGTTGGGACCTCCGGCCGTGTTTTTAGGTCCCTCTCCCCCTTGTGGGAGAGGGTGGGGTGAGGGGGTATTCTCGATACAATGACAAAATCTCCGAAAAGCCGCAGACTTTTTGGGTTGTAATGACAGTAAACAGTGGGTATGTCGCTCGATTGCTATCGCCTGGTTCCCGGTTCCTGGTCCCTAGTTCCTAGTTCCTAGTCCCTGGTTCCTGATCCCCGGTCCCTGGTTCCTGGTTCCTGGTTCCTGGTTCCTGGTTCCTGGTTCCTGATCCCCGGTCCCTGATCATGGGCAATAAAAAAAGGCAGGCGGGAATACACCCGCCTGCCTTACTTGTACTAATTGTGCTTCTAGTTTGCTGCTATTGTGTGTACTGTATTCGCGTTTACTGTGATCGAAGCAGGAGTAAACGTATACGAAGCATCGTATGCCGAGATGGTGTAGGTTCCAAAAGGCACGTTACTGAAGGAGTAAGCTCCACCAGCGATACTCGTAGCGACTTTCTTCGTAATGCCATTCTGTTTGAGTATTACTGTGGCGCCAACGAGTGCTCCAGCTGCATTATTCGTTACCGTGCCTGACAAGGTGAAATTCGTCGGAACGCTAATTGAAATGTTCTCGATGGAGCTGGCTGCACCGGTAGATGCTGTGTGAGTTACGGTGTATTTGCCGGCAGACGGATAAGTGTGACTAAAGGTCCCGCCTGCAACGCCTGTTGATACTGCGGCGTTTCCTGAAAGGTTGCCGTCACCCCAGTTGACCGTGATATTGGTGCCGGAAGTGGAATTGTCAACCAGTGTAGCTGTGAACCCGACGGTGCCTATAGTAGAAGCCGGGGTTGTCGCTACAGAAACCTGAGCGCTCTGATTGTGCATGTTGGCAGCCATATCTGCAAGATATGACTTCGGGAAGTAATTCGCCCCATTTATGGTTGGATTGGTGATTACTTCCGCATTGCTGACAGTCGTGCTTGCAACTTCAGTCAAGGTGATTGTGTAAGCAGCGACGCCGGGGACTATCTTCATGATGAAGCTGTGCTGGTCTGCAGCGCCAGGTTCTCCAGCGACCAGGAGGTTATTGCTTATGCCTGACCCTATTATCCGGATCCGGTCACCAGCCTTCATGTTGGCTACTGCCGCGTTTGCTGCCGCTGAGTTAGTAATAGCAAGTGTTGCAGTGTTGGCAACGATAGAGCCGGTCGTAAAGTTCTGCGTGGCCCCACCACCGTGGCACTGGCCGCAGGCGAGGTCAAGATCTACCCAAACCGCATTTGGGCCGGGGAATGAACTGCCGTCATTCGCGGTGTTGGCCTGCTGCAGAACGCCATTGTTGTTATAACCGATTGATCCTGACGTATTGGATGTGTATGCAGGGAATGTGCTGTAATTGGCGCTCGTGTTTATACGGAAGAGATGCAGTTTCATCGCCTCGCTTGAGCCGCCGTTTCCAGCGTAGCTGCCGTTGTCAGGTCTTGGCATATGGCATATTACGCATGCGTCGTTTGCCTGACTCGGGTCGCCGGAGGTATTGTCCAGCGGAGTGCCGACACCAACTGGATGGTTGATCTGGGTCAAATCAATTGCTAACGGCGCTCCTGCAGAAGTCACTGCTCCTGTAGGATTGTTTGCAACAGTATTGTTGCCCTGGTGGCAGTTATAAGCGATGGCAGGCTGAATAGTGCCGGTGCCTGTTGCGCCTATAGGACTGATACCCTGGGCTCCGCCGCCGGGGCCATAAGGAGTGTTGGCATCAGCAGGGTTACCAGGCGCAGTACCTGTAGGATCGTTGCCGCAGTTGTTGCCGCCGGTAACACAAGCAGCATCCGTAAGACCTGCGGCGCCACCTGTAACTGTATATGTGTATCCATTACATCCTATCTGCATAGGCTGTGCGTTGACTGCATCCACGGTCGTTATATGCGGGTCATGACACGCCAATGCGCAACCATAATTACGGCCCTGGTTCTGATCATTGGAAACCGCATTCTTAAAGAGACTTGCGTACGCTCCAGGCTGCCATACCTGGTCCGGATCCATGTTAGCGGTTTGAGTGTTAATGGTCTGGGTGCCGTTAGCATTAACAAACGTGCCGATACCCATGACACCTCTGCTGCCCTGATTGTTTGCGCCGGCAGTGCCGGTGAAACGTCCATGCGGACTGTTGAAGAACTGGAGCGAAGGCGTGCCATGCGACATGTTGAAATTAGGAGTGTTTGTGGCGACCTTCATGGAGAGGGCCGGCTTGTAGCTGTGGCTGGTCTGGCCAGAGGAAGTCCCGTCTACATAAGGCGAAACCTCTCCGCCCTGATGACAGCTGAAACAGAGCTCGGTTGCGTTCTCATAAACTGAAGCCCCCATACCAACCGGATGGTCAGTACCGGTAGGATACGAGGCTGGTGTCGGCGAAGAATCGTGACACGCCGTACACTGAACGCCGTCCAATACCCAGGGGCCGACGCCTCCCTTTAAAGCAGCCAAAGTAGATGCTTCAGGCTGTGATGCAGTCAAAAAGGTATAGTTAGCAACGCCATTGTTTTGTAACGTATTGGCGACGTCGCCGGAACCGGTGACATGGCATTCGCCACATAGATTCCCACCGCTCGAACTGTTTTGTATGGTAAGGCTAGGCAACGGAAACCACTCCATCCAACCGTGCATGCCGATGTAGTAGATTGATGATGCAACACCGCCGCTAGTTGAAAGCATTCCGGTAGTGAAATCTATTTTATCGCCATTTGTTGCTGAATCTGTTATATACTGGTTCCCTGTCGGTCCTGTCCACCAGTATTTACCGGTTGTGGTATAGGTGGGGCTGGCAGGGGCGCAGCCGGTGGCAGAGCAGTTGTCAGTGCCATAAATCATGCTATATGACGCTCCGGCTACCTTACGGGCCATGTTCTTGTGACCGGTGAGGAGATAAGAGCTTTTATCATTTCCGCCGCCAAAACCGTCGTTAATATGACAGCCAAGGCAATTGAATTGATACAATCTGGCGCCAGTAGTGCGGCTGGTACCGTGCTGTGTAATCAGGCCAATATAGCCGGCTTGCGCACTTGAAACTGACCATCCGCCGAAGATGGCCGGATCACTCGCTGTTTTTCCGGAAAATGTGAGTCCCTGTGTGGTAAGCGATCCACCTGAGACAATTCCTGCCGGCATTGCGCCATCGTTTACGTACGACCATGCGCCGGCATTATTCGGCAGCATGAGAATCGGCAACGCGAAAACAAGCAATAATAAAAACAGATATCGTAATGTTTTCTGTTTCATTAAGTTTAACCCCCTTTTAATGTTGTGTGATATTACTGTTATTTCTTTAGTGTTCACTCAAACTCCTCCTTAAATCAGCTAATTACTGCCTGAACTTCTAAATACCTATAAGGCCCACCTCCTGATTAGTTTGCCTGCTTTTGCTTTGGGGGTCGCATCTATAGAGCATAAAGTATGCCCGAAATAAATCTAAATATAACTATCTGAAAGAAAAGGATAAAATATGGCCAAGTTTTTGACTACGACCGGTAAAAAATAAGTCTGCAAGCGATGAGTTAATTTCCAGAGGATAGTGGTTTTTTCACCACATATCAGGGACTAGGGATCAGGTATCAGGCAGGGACTAGGGGACCAAATGTCTCGTAAGGGACTGGTGTTATTAGGGTCGTAGGCAATCCTCCTTCCCGGTCATTCCGGTGCTTAAGGCGCCTACTGTTGGCTCGTAGGAATAACTCTCAGGTATCAGAAAGATTCCGGACAAGCCGGAATCCCCATGAGCTGCCCTCTCAAAGGGCGTGAAAATCACCCTCCCCTTAATCCCCTCCCATCAAGGGAGGGGAACTATAAATGGACCCAGTCTCCGGGCTATAGCGGTTGGGATCTCCAGCCCGTGTTTTTAGATCCATCTCCCCTTGGTGGGAGATGGTGGGGTGAGGGGGTGTTTTCGAGGCAATGACAGAATCTCCGAAAGGCTGCAGACTTTTTGGGGTGTAATGACAGGAACCAGTACTATGTCGCTCGATTGGTATCGCCTGGTTCGTGGTCCCTAGTCCCTGGTAACAGGTAATAAAAAAGGCAGGCGGGGGATACCCGCCTGCCTTACTTGTAGTACTATTGTGCTTCTAGTTTGCTGCTATTGTGTGGCCTGCTATAGTCGCGTTTACTGTGATCGAAGCAGGAGTAAACATATACGAAGCATCGTATGCCGAGATGGTGTAGGTGCCAAAAGGCACGTTACTGAAGGAGTACGCTCCTAAAGCACCACTCGTCGCGATTTTCTTCGTAATGCCGTTCTGTTTGAGTATTACTGTTGCACCAACGAGAGGAGCAGCCGCATTATTCGTTACCGTGCCGCCTACCGTGAAATTAGTCGGAACGCTAATTGTAATGTTCTCGATGGAGCTGGCTGGACCGGTAGATGCTGTGTGAGTTACGGTGTATCTGCCGGGAGACGGATAAGTGTGAGTAAATGTCCCGCCTGCAACGCCTGTTGATACTGCAGCGTTTCCTGACAGGTTGCCGTCACCCCAGTTGACCGTGATGTTGGTACCGGAAGTGGAATTGTCAACCAGTGTAGCCGTGAACCCGACGGTGCCTACAGTAGAAGCCGGGGTTGTTGCTACAGAAACCTGAGCGCTCTGGTTGTGCATGTTGGCAGCCATATCGGCAAGATATGTCTTGGGGAAGTAATTCGCCCCATTTGCAGTAGGATTGGTGATTACTTCAGCACCGGTGACACTAGTGCTTGAAACTTCGGTCAAGGTGATGGTACCCGCCGTGAGATTATTAGGAAGGGTTATCATCTTGATTATGCTGTGCTGGTCGGCAGAGCCTGTTTCTCCTGCAATAAGGAGACCATTGGCTATACCTGCCCCTACTATCCTGATCCTGTCACCAGCCTTCATGTTGGCCATGGCTGCGTTTGCGGCCGCTGTGGCAGGGATGGTAAGTACTGCAGAGGCGGCAGTGGTGTTACCAGATGTAAAGTTCTGAGTGGCCCCACCACCGTGGCACTGGCCGCAGGCGAGGTCAAGGTCTACCCAAACCGCGTCCGCGCCTGGGAATGAGCTGCCGTCATACGCGGTGTTGGCCTGCTGCAGAACGCCATTGTTGTTGTAACCTATTGATCCGGATGTATTGGATGTGTAGGCTGGGAACGTGCTGTAATTGACGTCTGTGTTTATACGGAAGAAATGCAGCTTCATCACTTCACTGTTGCCGCCGTTGCCGGCGTAGTTGCCGTTGTCCGGTCTAGGCATATGGCACGTTACGCATGCGTCTGATGCCTGACTCGGGTCGCCGGATGTAGTGCCCAGCGGGGTGCCGACACCAACTGGATGGTTAATCTGAGTTAAATCAATGGCTAACGGATCTCCTGCAGACGTTACTGATCCTGTAGGATTGTTTGCCTTTGTATTGGTGCTCTGGTGGCAATTATAAACAGTTACAGGCTGAATAGTGCCCTGAGCTGTTGCACCGGTATTTGCGCCTAAACCACCTGCGGCTGCAGCGCCTGTAGCGGTATTCGTGTATCCATTACAGGATATCTGCATAGGCTGTGCGTTAATAGCATCCACGGTTGATATATGAGGATCATGACATGCCTCTGCGCAGCCATAATTACGGCCCTCATTGGCGTCTCCGGAAACCGAGTTCTTAAAGAGACTTGCATATGCTGTTGGCTGCCATACCTGGTCCGAACCCAAGTTAGCGGTTTGCGTCGGAATGGTTGTCTTGACGCCGCTTGGAGTCGTATACACATAGGTGCCCCAAGTTCCCCTGCTGCCCTGGGCGTTTGAACCGGCAGTGCCGGTGAAGCGTCCATGCGGGCTATTGAAGAACTGGACTGAAGGCGTGCCATGAGACATGTTGAAGTTAGGCGCGTTAGTGGTGACCTTCATGGAAAGGGCCGGCTTCCAGTTGGAACTCGTTGCCCCTGTGGTTCCGTCTACATAAGGCGAAACCTCTCCGCCCTGATGACAGCTGAAGCAGAGTTCGGTAGAGCCCTCATAAATTGAATATCCCATAGCTATCGGATGTCCGTGGCTATCGGTTTTCGAGCCAGGTGTTCCGCTCCACTGCCAGTTCGCGGCTGTTGGAGTAGCATCGTGACACTGGGTACACTCAACGCCGTCCAATACCCATGTGTTGCCGGCGCCCCACGATAAAGCAGCAGAAGTGCTTGCATCAGGCTGTGCTGCAGTCAAGAAGTTATAGTTGGCAACGGCATCGCCACCCAGCACATTGGCGCTGTCCGTAGCACCGGTCTGATGACATTCGCCACATAGTTCCGCATTGCTTGCCTTACCAGTGGAAGTGCTTTGCATAGCAAGATCAACAAACGGGAACCACTCCATCCATCCGTGCATAGTTGTGTAGTAGATGTTTGATGTAGCGCCGCCGGAAGTTGTGAGCTGTCCTGTGACCCAATTTATTGTGTCGCCATTTGTTGCACTATCTGTTAAATACAGGTTGCCGGAAGGTCCTGCCCACCAATATTTACCAGTTGTGGAATAAGTAGGGCTGGTTGTGGCGCAGCCGGTAGCAGAGCAGTTGTCAGTGCCGTATTGCCAGCTGTATGACGCGCCAGCTACCTTGCGTGCCATATTCTTGTGGCCGGTCAGCAGATAACTGGTTTTATCATGACCTCCCCCATAAGAGTCAGTCACATGACATGTCAGGCAGTTGTAAGTTATGTTTGCGGTAGGCGTCTTTCCTAAAGCAAAATAATTGGTAACATAGTTAGCCATGACACTCGAAATGGACCATCCGCCGAAGATAGCCGAATGGTTCGCCGTTTTTCCGGAATACGAGAGCCCCTGTGTGGTAAGCGCTCCACCTGAGACGATGCCTGCTGCCACTGCGCCATCAGCCGTATATGACCATGCGCCAGCATTATTCGGCAGCATGAGAATCGGCAACGCGAAAACAAGCAATAACAAAAACAGATATCGTAATGTTTTCTGTTTCATTAAGTTTAACCCCCTTTTGATGTTGTCTGATATAACTGTTATTTCTTTAGTGTTCACTCAAACTCCTCCTTAAATCAGCTAATTACTGCCTAAATCTTAAGTATTTGTACTTTGCACCTCCTGGTTATTTTGCCTGCTTAGGCTTTGGGGGTAAAAAACTTAGAGCAAGATGCATGCCGAAGATCAAATTGAAGCCACAATCTTTGAAAAAAAAGGGAAATCAAGTTTTTAATCCTGACCAACGATATATTGAATTTGCAGGTTTTGGGTGAAATTCCAGTGGTTAGTGGTTTTTTCACCACATGAAACTGCGGGGACCAGGGACCGGGACCGGCACTAGGGACCAGGAACCAGTATTGCGACCCTAACTGTTCTTTACACTTTTGGGGATGCTATTGTCTCGAAAACACCCCCTCACCCCCACCCTCTCCCACCAAGGGGAGAGGGATCTAAAAACACGGCCAGCGGTCCCCATGGCTTCAGCCCGGAGAGTGGGTTCGTTTATAGTTCCCATCCCTTGATGGGAGGGGATTAAGGGGAGGGTGATTCTCAGGCCCCTTTGTGAGGGCAGTTCATGGGGATTCCGGTGCTTACGAGCGCCTGCTTAGAACACCTACTACTGGTACTGTTGGCTTGTCTGGAAGCTTTCTCCTTATTAAAGGAAGGATTCCCGACGTCGCCAAAAGTACCAACAGCAGGTGCTCTTAAGTACGGGGAATGACAAATTAAAGTAAAGAGACATTGGGACTAGGGACTAGGAATCAGGGACTAGGGTGATATTTATAGAAAATTGCTCGGAAAACCCCTCGTAACTCTGGGGAAGGGAGGCTAGGAGGTGTTTTACATATAATCTAGCTTATTATTCCGGGATCGCTCATCAGCCTTCTATCTATAGGGCTCTTTACCTTTATATTTTAGTTAGTCCCTGGTTTCTGATCCCTGGCCCCTGCTGGTCCCTGGTCCCTAGTCCCTGGTTCCCACTTGGTATTTTGCCCAGCCTGAATTCGGAATTTCACCTAAGTTTGTTCCATTGCTCGATTTTTTCTATCTATAAATATCAGTTTAATCCCGGAGAGAAAATAAAAAATTCGGTGTGCGGATTAAGAGTTATCATCTTGTTTTATTATATTAAAAGAGGGTTGGTCTTTCTTTATTAATGGTGTCCCTGGAGGGCTTTTGAGGGGATAATCGAGATAATCTGGCAGGCTGGCATCAGGATTGCATATCATAATGTCAAGATTTAAACATACTTTGCCTGCTTGCTTAAGTTGTTGCCTTTCGTGGATGGGGGTCCGTGGAAGGGCAAAGGACACCTGCTTTCAGCGGGAATGAGTAGAAAAAGTTAGACGCGAGATAGAGTAATTAAAGGAGGACACGTACCAATGAAAATAAATATATTTTCAGTATTGTTTGCCCTGCTATTGGTACTTTTTGCGGCAACTGTGGTCGTTGCAGGCTTAAACCCTGGAACCGGAATTAAAGGAAGCATCCATGACCTCAGCAAAAACCGCACCAATGGCGCTTATGGCATAGCAGACCCGACTTTGGACAGGATATGTATATACTGTCATGCACCTCACCATACCATTAAGCCTTCAGATGCAGCCACTATTTCGGCATATGGTTCGGTGTACGGTTATGTTCCACTTTGGAACCATGATATCACTACGGTAACTTCTTACACACTATATAGCAACAGTGGCACTACCCCGCAAGAAAAGCCTGGCGACATCAGCCATCAGCTTAACGAGACTGCTAATGGAGTAGGAAGCGTATCAAAACTCTGCCTGAGCTGCCATGACGGGACCGTTGCAGTTGCTTCTTTTGGTAATGCAGGTGGCATAGGAACGACTGCTGCTTATGCTTTTTCGGGATCCAGGAACACCGGTACCGTAAAGATAGGCGATGTTAACGCTAAGAACTGGATAGGCAAAGGCGGAGACCTCAGCAATCACCATCCTATCGGATTCGACTATTATGCAGTAGCTGCTGTTGACGGTCAGATCGCTGATCCCAGCACGGCAATGGGTACTACCGGGTACAGTATCCAGAATCTGCTCTGGAACGCACAATTTGACTCTAGCAACAACCAGAGCGGCGGCACGATGGAGTGCAGCACATGCCACTCCGTACACAACAAAGGCAACACGGGAGAAAAATTCCTCTGGGTATCAGACTCTCAGAGCGGTCTCTGTCTGACTTGCCACATGAAGTAAGATATTACACAGCTTAGTTACACAGAGGGGGATGGCGACATCCCCCTTTTTTTATGCCATGAGGTAATTATATTTTTTAAAAACTATTTCTACCATTTCTGGTAATGTCAAACAGAACTTGCTATATTATATTAAGATTAAGTCTTCCAATTCATAAATACGGGTGCATTCGAGCGCTACGCTTACACGGCGCATCGACAATGTGTCCTTTTTAAAGCGGAGGCGCATAAATGAAGAACGAGTTTACAGTAATCATAGAGCAGGATGCAGAAGGGTATTATATTGCCGAAGTCCCCGAACTCAAAGGCTGCCATACACAGGCGAAATCTCTTGACATTTTAATGGAGAGAGTAAAAGAGGCAATAATGCTTTGTCTCGAAGAGTATGGTAATGATTATCCCAGAATTAATCTGATCGGCATTCAAAAGATCGCGGTGTGAGCAAATTCCCTTTGTTAACAGGAAAGGAAATCATTGTTGTCCTGAAAAAGCACGGCTTTATTGCGGACAGACAACGCGGCAGTCATGTATTTCTAAAACATCCGGACGGCCGGGCGACTGTCGTTCCGATTCATTCGAGCGAAACAATCGGCCCCGGACTTTTATCAAAGATTTTAAGAGATACGGAACTTAAGAAAGATAATTTTTTAAAGTAAAGACAAGAAGTATCCCTTGGTTCTTTTTGGTGTTGTGAGCCCTGTCTGGCTATGGTTAAAAGTGACTGCTATGTGGTATTCTAAAGATATTTCCCTTGGGGATAAGATAAAAATAGATGATTAGTATAGGTGATGGGTAAAGTGGCTATACACTCTGACCTATGACCTATAACCAGTATCTGTGAGAGGTGTTGTAATGAAAAAGCTGCACTTCCTGTGCATGGCGCTTGCGGCTGTTATCATAGTTGGCTGCGCTGCGCCGGAGAGAAAAGAGGAATCCAAAGTATTCTACCCGGAACCTCCTGAATTGCCGCGTATACAGTTCCTGGCTTCGTTTACCGGATCACAAGACATACAGTCTAAACAATCGGCCTTCGACGTATTCCTGACCGGAAAAGAGGGCGGGAGTGTTCTTCAAAAACCCTACGGTGTTGCTGTTTACGACGGGAAGATATATGTATGCGATACGATGCAGGGCGTGCGGATTTTTGATTTTGAGAAGAAGACTTTCGGGGGACTGCAGGGCGCCCATGGCCTCGGTAATCTGCTCCAGCCGATAAATATCAGCGTAGACAAGGATGGAAACAAGTATATAACAGACCCTGCGCGCGGGCAGGTGCTGATGTTCGATAAGAACGATTTCTTTGTGAGGGCGTTCGGGACCCCAGGCGTCTGGAGGCCCGTGGACGCGGCAGCGTTTGAAGACAGGGTCTATGTGGTAGACGTAAAGAACGCAGAAATAAGGGTGTTTGACAGGGAAACAGGGGACCTCCTTAAAAAATTCGGGCAAAAGGGCGAACCGAAGGACATTCTGGTCTTGCCGACCAACATCGCTTTTGACCACGATGGGTACCTCTATGTTTCGGATTCAGGGAGGTTTCAGGTCGTAGAGTTCGACAGGGATGGTCATGAGAGGGCAACTATCGGTGAACTCGGGTCTGAACCGACCAAGTTTGCGAGGCCCAAAGGAGTGGCGCTCGACAGGAACGGCAATCTTTATGTAGCAGATGCGGCCTTTGACAGCATACAGGTGTTCAATAAGGACCACCGCCTGCTTCTTTTCTTCGGCAAGGGCGGCACCGGACCAGGCGATCTCGAACTTCCCGCAAAGGTGGCAATTAATTATGACAGTGTAAAGTATTTCACGAAATATGCCGACCCCGGCTTTGAGATCGAATATATTATTGCGGTCACCAGCCAGCTCGGCGACCACATGGTCAATGTGTATGGTTTCGGGAAAGAGAAAGGCAAAAAGTATCCTACCGATGAGGAGCTTGCTAAGCAACTCCAGGAAAAGTGGGAGGCACTCCAGAAGGAGAAGGATGAGAAAACGAAAGACGAAGAGGAAAAAAGCCGGGAGATAAAAAAGACTTATTGAGGGTTAATGAGGATAGGTTATGGGTCATGGGTCATGGGTTATGGATAAAAATAAATCTATAGACTATAACCTATGACCCATGATCTGACTTTCTCTTATGTAGTATTGTGGTCAGATTGATAAAAAGAATTGCAGCGGTAATTATTATATTGTGTATGGCAGGATGCGCCGGACAAGAGATAGTGCGGGACAAGGCAGGAAATATTGTTGATACGCCGGACCTGAAATACCGTATCCTCAGTTTCTTTTTTGACGGGGTCCCGATGCCCGGGAAACAAACTAATAAAGATGAGGGAGAGGAGCTTAGCACGGAAGTACCGGGAGAGAAAAAGGCCCCGCTCAAGTACAAGGAGCACGGCCCCTATGCTGCGAAACTCTGCAGTGGGTGCCACCTGACATCTTCCGGCAATAAGCTTATTATGCCTGTGGAGGAGCTCTGCCTGAACTGTCACGTCCTGGACCTCAACAAGAAAAAGGTGCATGGACCGGTCGTTGCAGGCGGTTGCACCATATGCCATGACCCGCACGGGTCTCCGTACCGCTATTTTCTGGTCTCGGAGTCAAAGGACTTTTGTTTTTTCTGTCATAACCGGAAAGACATAGAAAAAAGGGAAGTGCACAGGAACACTGATGCAGGGTGCACCTATTGCCACACTGCGCATGCCGCCGACAATGAATTTTTATTGCGATAAGCAAAGGATTCTCTGCGTTCGGCGTATAGAGTTCGGCGTACAGCGTACAGCATTGAGGATATGCGCTCTTCTCACGTCTCTATATACTCGAACCATTTATTGCTGCCATTTTATCTTTTAACGCAATACGCAGAACGCAGTACGCGGTACGCTCCTTGTTTATTTTAGAGATTTCTCTGTGCCCTCTGTGGTTAAATATTATGTTTCGCGTGGTTAATTTTTGATAATAAATACTATGGGTGAGGACAGTTCGTGCTTGGCATGCGGGCGACATGGTGAGAATAGCGGGGCTGCTCATGTTGATAGCGGCGGCGCTTACGGCTATGCCTACCGCTGCCCTCTGCGATATGCAGCGGTTTATTCCCAGAATATCGGAGTATAGCGGAGAGATAGAGACCGATATGGCGTATCAGTCAAACAATAATAAGTCGGGGACCTCTCAAGTGTCGAGCAGCGATACGAATGTTTCTGAGAGACTCAACCTCACTGTTTTGGGCTATGTCTATCATCCCAGGCTCATGTACTTTAATGCAAAAATCTCCGGAGGTTTGGAGCAGGACCAGGCTGCAAACAACGGAGCTGCCGGAAGCTGGAGCAATTCGGATATAAAGGAATATGAATTGAGGAGCTATATACTGCCCGAACACCCTTATAACCTGCAGCTGTTCATTTCCCGCAGGCAGCCTTTTCAGCCGAATGGGCTGTATCGACTCAACGTACAGACTGTGTCAAATGAAAAAGGCGCGATCTTCCGTTATCATGCCAGGCCGCTGACTTTTTCAACGAGTTATACTGCTTCGACAACCGAGTCGAATAATACTACCAACTCCACGGTCTTAAATAGTACTGCAAGCTATAACCTGGAACATTTCATTACTTCTGCAGGGTTCACGCGCAACGACATTTCTTCCGTTTTTAGCCTGGCCAACACGCAGAACAACTATTCCTTTGCAAACCAGATCCAGTACTCAAGGTTTTACCTCCTCAGCAGCCTCAGGCTCGATACGTACACCCAGAAAAATTCCCTTCAGATCCAGAACGGCAGTGATAGTACATGGATTGAACAGATGCACCTGTACCTGCCCTGGAATTTTCAATCGGACCTGTCGTACAACCGTTCCTATGACGGGTCAAAGACAAGTGATACCGGTACTTCGGTGGTTACAAGCCAGTCCAATATTACGTCCAGCCGCATTGCCACACTCACCCATCGCCTGTACCAGAGTCTCTCGACAAATTTTACTTACAATAACACGACCAACACATCCCCTGGCGGCAGGTCTGACTCCACCAGCGATTCTTTGGGCGCCGCGTACATAAAAACAATACCCGGAGGCGTGTTGACAGTAGGTGTCAACGGCAGCCTTATATCGACGCAGAATGTCGGTTCCATTGTCACTCTCAATGAGGTGCATTCAGCTAAAGCGACCGGCCTGGACTCATTTACGGTGCAACAGGGGTTAATCAACGAGGCCTCCATAACTATCGATGTAGTTTCCCCGCAATCCGCCTTCACGTTTCTGCTTACAAATAATGTCAATTACCGGATTGATCCCTTGGGCAATACGTTCAAGATCACGATCCTGACGCTGTCAGGGATTCCCGGGTTTACCCCGGATCCTGACCCGAATTTTGTTTACGCGTTTAAGGTGACATACACCAGCAAGCAAGGTACGTTTGGCCTCGAGACCACAAATATCGGGTTTTCGGCCAGGGCAGCGTTATTCCAGAACATGGTCAATCCCTACATCAGCTATTCTGTTTCAGACCAGTCAGTGACGTCCGGTTTTTACCCCGGAATACCTGCGAATTCCACAAACTATACTGCCGGAGTTATCCTGCAGAAAGCCCCTTTTTCTTTTTCGACTGAATACCAGAACTTCGACTCCACTGTCAACCCTTACACGTCCTGGAGGTCCAGGCTTAATTTCGGGCAGAAGTTAACAGATACTATAAATCTGTCTTCAGGGATATCGTATACGTTGACCGACTATTCCCGGTCTGCGGAGCAAAACCCTTATACTGAAAAGGTCGAGAATGCGAGTGTCGCTTTACAGAAAGTCTTCCCCTGGAACATCAATCTCACAATGAGCGGTTCTTATTCAGCGACACAGGGACTTACCACGTCGGATGCTTTTACGTTTAACGGCACGGTTGATTGGCGGGTAGGCAGGTTATATTTAAATTTGGGCGCCACGTCCACGTATACCTCTTCTGCGATTGCGGGCAGTTCCAGGCAGGTAACGAATTCAGCCTTATATTACCTTAGAGTGAGGAGGCAATTGTTTTAAGTAACCGTGAACCGCTTAAAGACCGTGAATCGTGAATCGCTTAAAGATCGTGAACCGTGAGACGTGAACCGTGAGAGTGAAAAAAAGGCAACCGAATGTGTTCTCAGGTAAGACATTTAAGAAATAAAAAAATTGAATCGTCAGGCGTGAATTGTGATTCGTGAAAAAAGACAAATAAATGTGTTATATGTTACCATTCACGGTTAACTATTCACGTTCTTTAATACAAGGAGGAGGAGAGGGATGAAAGGTGCAAGTTTAGTAATCGCGGTGGCGCTGTCAGTTGTTGTTGTTGGACTGTCAGGCTTCAGCCGCGCAGAAGAAGCGAAAGAAAAAGATGTAAAGGCTGCTGCTCCGGCGACTGCTCCGGCTGCCGCAGGGCCGTCAACGACGTCTCCCGCGGAGAAGGACCGGCTGATGAAAATGGGAGAGGAGGAGGCAAAGAAAATAGTTGCTGCTAAGGTCAACGGTGTTAATATCGCTCTCGATGAAGTGATAAAGATGATGAACCGCATCGGTGGCCAGGTGTCGGCGCACAAAGGGGGCGCGCCTGATTTTGACCAGATAAAGAAAGCGGCCCTTGACAGGCTGATACTGCAGGAACTGGCCTTCCAGCAGGCCGCGGCGTTAGGCATAAAACCCGAGCAAAAGGACATCGACGATACTATGGCCGATGTAATAGCAAAGTCGGGCGGCGCAGAGGCGTTTAAGAACTTTCTTGAAAAGCAGAAGCTGACGGAGGCGATGGTCAGGGAGGATATTAGGAGGTCCCTTATCCTCCAGCGCGTATATGCCAAAGAGGTGCTGGATAAGTCCAATGTCCCGGAAGACAAGCTCAAAGAGGAATATGAAAAAGATAAGAGCAAGTTTAAACAGCCCGAAAAAATATCACTCGTGGACGTGGTCATTTTTTTGGATGCCAAGGACAAGGGTGCTGATGCAAAGGCTGAAGCAATCCTTAAAAAGATCAAGGAAAACAATGATGACCCGTTTAAGCTTGCCCAGGACTCCTCTTATGTTGTGAGGACCTATTTCCCGGACAAGGACAAAGACAAAGAGATGATTGAAGCCGCAAGAAAAATGAAAGAAGGTGATGTCTCTGGGATCATAAGGCAGAAGGACGGTCTGCATATAATAAAATTGATGGAATACTCTCCGGAAAAGCAACTTACATTTGATGAGGCCAAAGGGATCATTGAAACCAAATTCAAGACTGCTGCTCAAATGCAGAGAATGAAAGAGTGGACAGAGGAACTGAAGAAGGGCGCAAAAATAGAGATTATGGACCTCACGGCGGCCCTGCAGAAGTCGGACCAGCCAAAGCCGGAAGAGGTGAAGCCGGAACAATCGAAGTCTGAGCAGCCGAAGCCGGAAGAGGTGAAGCCGGAACAATCGAAGTCTGAGCAGCCGAAGCCGGAAGAGGTGAAGCCGGAACCGTCGAAGTCTGAGCAGCCGAAGTCGGAAGAGGTGAAGCCGGAGGCAGCGAAGCCGGACGAGGTGAAACAGAAATAGAAATCCTTTAAAGCCGTGAAACGTGAGACGTGAATCGTGAATAGTAAAAGAATAAAAACCAAAGAAACAGTCATAAAAGCAGCAGCTAATTCACGGTGCTGTAACGATTCACTATTCACGATTCACGATTCACGGCCTTTTTCACGTTTCGCGTTTCACGGCCTTAAAGTTGTTTTACTTTTCCTGGCCTTTTTGGCAATATCGGGGTGCGGCTCGCCCAAATGGGCGCTCAACAGCGACCTGTCAGAAACGCATCTCTACTGGATGGAAGCGCCGAGGAAGGCCAAGTTAACGCACGTAATGTCCATAAAGGGGTTTGATGAGACCGGCACCTCTGTCAGGACTATTATATTCGGCAAGAGCAAAATCACCCTGGCGCGTCCGGTGGCATTTGCTTCCGGCAGCGACGGAAGGTTTGCCATCGCCGATACCGGGTCCCGGTGCGTTCATTATTATGTTCCCGCTGAGCAGCGCTATTTAAACCTGTCATCTTTAGCTTCTGAGCAGATGCTCTCTCCGGTCAGTGTTGCTTTTGATGATGAAATGAGATTGTATATCTCTGATTCTGCACTGGGGAAAATATTTGTAGTAGATCGGCAGGGTTCATATCTGTTCTCCATTTCCGCATCTGGTGAAGGCCCACTGAAAAGACCGACGGGCCTTGCATGGGACTCCGACAAAAAACTGCTTTTTGCCGTTGACACCCTTGCCCATAAAATTTATGCTTTCAACAAGAATGGTGAGGCAGTGTCTTCCTTTGGATCGAGAGGTGACAAAGCGGGGCAGTTCAATTTCCCGACGCACATATTCTGGTCGCCTTCCGGCTTGCTGTATGTTACAGATGCCATGAATTTCAGGATACAGGTTTTCTCGGACGGGGGCAGGTTTGTAACTTCTTTTGGACATCATGGTGACGGTTCGGGTGATTTTTCATCGCCCAAAGGAGTGGTGGTCGACAAAACGGGTGTTATCTATGTTGTTGATACGCTTTTTGATAACATCCAGTTGTTTGACGAGAGAGGCGATTTTCTTTTGACACTCGGAAGCCGGGGCGGCGGCCAGGGCGAATTCTGGCTGCCTTCCGGGTTGTATCTGGACGAAAGAGAGAAATTATATGTGAGCGACACTTATAACCAGAGGGTCCAGGTTTTTCAGCTTATCGAGGACATAATCCCATGAATAAAGGCCGATTATAAGGATGTAAAACGTGATTAAAGAATGTGAAAGGTGAGTAAAGGAGTAAAACGTGAAAAGAAAAAAAGTACAGACCAAGGAAACAGACACCGGGAAGGGAAATAAAAGAACGGTGGTTAACCATGTTGCGTCTTTTCGTTTCACGTTCTTTTATCACGTTTCACATTTTTTAGTCACATTCTTTATAGCGTTGTTTATGCTGTCTGCTGCTGCTGAAGGGACAACATCGAGAATTATCAATACCAAACATAACCTTTCAGCGTCAGGTCCGGGCGATATAAAGGCCCTCTCTGAAACGCGGATATGCGTATTTTGCCATACTCCTCACAATGGCGCTCCACAAACACCGCTGTGGAACAAGAGTATCCAGCCGGTCACTTATAATCTTTATGAGAGCACAACGCTCAAAGCGCCCCTGAAGCAGCCCTACGGCCCTACAAGACTCTGCCTGAGCTGCCATGACGGGACAGTAGCGCTTGGAGCAGTCCTGAATCCTTCAGAAGGGGTATCGATGACTATGGGAAGTATCCCTCCGGGCAGGCCGTCCTATTTGGGTACGAATCTGGGAGGCGACCACCCGGTCTCATTCTCTTACGACGATTCTCTTGCCGCCTTTCCCGATCCTCTTGGCATCTTCGAAATCAATCCGACGCCGCCGGCTGGTCTGCTCTTTTACGGCTCAAGCGGCGTGTACAGTTCCGTTCATTGCACTACCTGCCACGACCCTCATGAGGATGCATTCCAATCTCCGGACAAGAACAATTTTCTCACCGGAAAGTTTCTGTTGATGAACAATTCGCATTCGGCGCTTTGCACAGCGTGTCACAACACTGCCTGGAACGGATGGAGTGCAAGCGTACACAGCACATCTACGAGCCCGGTAAACAATGTGCTTCCTATTACGCCCAGGATCTGGCCGACATGGACGACGGTCAGCCAATGGGGCTGCGAGGGGTGTCACACAGCGCATAACGCCGGCAGCCAGCAGAGGCTTCTTTATTATGCCAACGAGGAAAACAACTGCTATACCTGTCATAACGGGAGCGTGGCGCAGAAAAATATTTACACGGAGTTCCAGAAGATCTCGCACCACAAGGTTGAATACGCGAAGGGCGTTCATGATCCGACGGAATCGCCGGTCCAGATCATTAACCATGTCGAGTGCGTGGACTGCCATAACGCGCATGCTGTGAACGCTACGACGGCGACCGCGCCCAATGTTTCAGGACGGCTGACGATGGTGAGCGGAGTCAATACAGGCGGCGCCCCGTTGTCTTCGGCGGCGCACGAATATGAGATATGCTTCAAGTGTCATGCCGATTCGGTGCCGAGCATTCCGTTTTCGACGATTCCGGTCCAGAGAGTCATTACTTCAACGAATACCCGGCAGCAGTTTAATACGCTCAATGCGTCATATCATCCGGTAGTCGACGTCGGCAAAACCCCGGCTAATGTCCCGAGTGTGACGTTCAGCCAGTACGTGGCCGGCATTATGACCGGATCCAGCATTATTTATTGCATGGACTGCCATGAGAGCGATGATAGTTCCGGGATCCCCGGGGCCGGCTATTCAGGACCCCGCGGCCCTCACGGCTCTCAATATGTCCCTCTTCTCAGGGAACAGTATTTAATCTCTGACTTCACCCCTGAAAGCCAACAGAATTATGCGCTATGTTACCGGTGCCATGACAGGACAACAGTTTTGAATCAATCCGGCAGCAGCGGCAGTTGGATAAGACATTACGATCATATCGTAACTGACTCCGCCCCCTGCTCGGCGTGCCACGACCCTCATGGCATATATGACATCTCACCCGGGACCACAGGAACGCATACGCGATTAATCAATTTCGATGCTACTATCGTGTTGCCTGCCCCGGGGAATACCTACCCTCTGTTTACCAGCATGTCGCCAGGTTCGGGAAGTTGCACGCTTGTTTGCCATGGCGTGACGCATGGGGCCGGGGCTGCGAATTCAACTCATTCAACTAATTCGACATACCCCTAAGGGAAAGAATGTAAAATGTGATTAAAGAATGTGAAATGAGAAGAGCACACAAAAAACTCGATGTTTGGAAAGAGGGAATCGCTCTTGTGACATGTATTTACGCTATAAGCGAGAAATTCCCAAAATCGGAAATATACGGTTTAACTTCCCAGGTCCGGCGGGCGGCCATTTCAGTGCCGAGTAATATAGCCGAAGGTGCGGCACGAAATTCGGCAAAGGAATTCGCGCAATTCCTGAAGATCGCTGATGGCTCTCTGAGTGAACTTGATACCCAGATAGAGATTGCACTCACCCTTGGATACCTGACTGAAAAGGAAAAAAAAGAGATAGATTTTGCGCTTAATTCCTTAACTGCAAAGCTTGCCGGATTGATCTCCAGCATTAGAAAACAGAACGTTATTAAAGAATGTGATTAAAGAATGCGAAACGTTATCAAAGAATGTAAAATGTAAAACGTTAAAAAAGTAAAAAGTTAAAAAGTGATGGTATTGACTCTTCACATTTCACGTTCTTTAGTCACTTTTTACATTTTACATTCTTTGGTAACGTTTTACATTCTTTTAAGGAGGTGTTGAGATGAGTGACTGTATTTTCTGCAAGATTGCTGAAAAGAAGATACCGGCGAAGATCGTATATGAGGACGAACACGCGCTCGCGTTCGAAGATGCAAACCCTCAGGCCCCTGTGCATATACTGGTTATCCCGAAAAGGCATGTCCCCACTATTCTCGATACCGGAGATGGGGATGGAGCGTTGATGGGCCATCTAGTGGGAGTTTGCAATAAGATTGCGATGGATAAGGGCATTGCAGAACGTGGTTTCAGGATTGTGATAAACTGCAACCCCGATGGCGGACAGGTAGTGTATCATGCCCACTTGCATGTGCTTGGCGGGCGCAAGCTGCACGGACCTCTGGGATGATTAAAACATGAACGGCAAAGGCAATATGCGCGTTCTGAATAAGCGCACTGCCTGGGAGGGCAGTTTTCTCAGAGCATTGAACATTGCTTATACAGACAGTTCTGGCAGCTTGCGGACATGGGAAGCTGTTGAGCGGGTGAACTGCAGTGGTATCGTTGGTATTGTGCCGGTGACGGCTGAGGGTGATATCCTGTTTGTGAGGCAGTTCAGGCCGGTGATGGACGGCTTTGTCGTGGAATTCCCTGCAGGCCTTAACGACAGAAACGAAAGTCTCCTGGAAGCGGCCCGGCGCGAGTTGGTCGAAGAAACGGGCTGTAATGCCGAAGAATTTATTTTGCTCGCAGAAGGCCCCATTTCTTCAGGCCTTTCAACAGAAGTGCTTACTGTTTTCCTTGCGAAAAACGTAACTCCGGCGCCTGACCGGCTCAGACAGCAGTATCCGCCGGACGAGTCCGAAGATATCGAAGTAATAAAAATGCCGCTTTCGGCTATAGATGAGCGCCTTGCGGCCTTCCGGGAAAGGGGAGATTTTATAGATATGAAAATTTACGGGCTCGCTGAGCTGGCGAAAAGGCAGTTAAAAACGTGAATAGTGAATCGTGAATCGATAAAGGCCGTGAACTGTTAACCGTGAAAAGAGACTCCTTGCGCATTTCTCGTTTCAAATTCTTTGTGTCTTTCTCTTTGGTTTTTATCCTTTCACTATTCACGATTCACGTCTCACGGCCCTTATCGATTCACGATTCACGTTTCACGGTTTTTAGTTTCTACCCGAGCTTGATTGCTTCAACGGGGCAGACATCGGCAGCTTCAGTGCAATTGCAGGAATCGCACTTGTCACTTATTACCCAGGCCTTGTCATCCCTGAGTTCAAAGACTTCTGGGCATACTTCTGAGCACGAGCCACAGCCTATGCATAAATCCTGATCAACGACAGGTGTTGCCATAAAAACCTCCTGAAGAGTAGTTATCGAATATTATAGCAAATATTAATAAAAACTGCGGCTGAAAAGTAGGGGTGTTACTCCCGTCGTCTAAATATTTATTGATTTTTAGCACTGTTTTCTTGATAATTGTATAACCAACGGGTAATAGGTCATAGCTAATAGGTAATAGGTTATAATATAAAGAATGTTATAACTTGCCATCCTATAACCTATTACCCATCACATATTACCCGTTACTTTATTGGAGGGTCTGTATGGATATAAAGGCATTTGTTTTGGGAAAGGCGAGGGAGGCCAAAGAAGGCGCACGCAGTCTTGCAAAGGCCTCTTCCAGCCGGAAGAACACCGTGTTAATCAAGATGGCGGAGGCCCTCAGGACCAGGGGGGAAGAGCTTATTGCTGCAAATAAAAAAGACATAGAATATGCTGAAAAGGAGGGGCTTTCAAAGGCCCTGGTCGACAGATTGACCCTCACTGAAAAACGGGTCGACGAAATGGCGTGTGGGCTCCTGGAGGTTGCTCAACTTCCTGATCCGGTTGGAGAAATATCCAACATGCGGCAACGGCCCAACGGCATGTCTGTCGGCAGGATGAGAGTGCCGATTGGGGTAATAGGCATAATCTATGAGGCGCGCCCAAATGTGACCGCTGATGCAACGGGCTTGTGTTTGAAGGCAGGGAATGCTGTCATTTTGAGAGGAGGTTCTGAGGCCCTGCACTCAAACAGGGCAACTGCAGCTATCTTAAGGGACGTTGCAAGGGCGGAAGGGGTTCATGAAGGCGCCATCACGTTTATAGACATTCCTGAACGGGAAGCCGTCATGGAGATGTTGAAACTGGAGGGCATCATAGACCTTATTATCCCTCGCGGAGGAGAAGGACTTATAAGAGCTGTAACGGAAAATTCCAGAATCCCCGTGCTTAAGCATTATAAGGGGGTCTGCCATGTCTTTGTGGACAAGGATGCGGATTTGGCAATGGCGGAGGCAATATGTTTTAATTCCAAGGTGCAAAGACCCGGGACCTGTAACGCAATGGAGACAATGCTGGTTGACAAAGCCGTTGCGGAGCATTTCCTTCCGGCAATATTTAAGCGGTTTAAGGATGCCGGGGTCGAATTACGCGGGTGCCCTGGTACCATTGCTCTGCTTCCTGATACTAAAGGGGCGAGGGACGAAGACTATTATCGCGAATACCTTGATCTGGTATTGAATGTAAAAATAGTTGGGGACATGGATGAGGCGATGGAACATATTGCCAGGTACGGGTCAGCCCACTCGGATGCGATCGTGACCACGAGCTATGAGAGGTCAATGAGGTTTTTAAGGGAAGTAGATTCTTCTGCTGTACTGGTGAATGCATCTACCCGCTTAAATGACGGCTGTCAATTCGGTCTGGGAGCAGAAATAGGCATATCCACCGACAAAATCCATGCGCGAGGGCCGATGGGACTTGAAGAATTGACCTGTACAAAGTTTGTGGTCCTCGGGAACGGACAATTAAGAGAATAAAGGAGGGCAACGAGAATGTCAGAGAAGCTGGGACACGAAGAATTTATCAAGAAGGCCATTGTAAGTCTCAGGAAGGAAGGGTATAAGGGGATACATACGGTGTATTCCGGTTTTAACGAGGCATTTAAGAAATACTTCGAAGGCGAAGACCCGATCAAGGTGACCACGCAGCTTTCGCAGGAAGGCAAACTTGTTATAAGGCCTGTAAAGGGCGGAGTTATGCTGTACCTTCCGGAAGATGCCCCTGCAATAAAAGGACAGGGGGACGAGGCGCTGAAAAAAATGGGGCTGTAAAAACCGTGAAACGTGAATAAAGAATGTGAAAAGTTAAACGTGAAAAAGAAAAAAAATAAAAGTGAAACAAAAAAAGAAGCAGTGAACAATGGTGACTCTTTATGTTTTCCGTTTCACGTTTTACATCCTTTAATCTCATTCTCTAATCACGTGTCGCATCCTTTTTCACGTTTTACGCTTTTATGAGGCTGGGAATCTTTGGTGGCACATTCAATCCTGTTCATTCAGGACATTTAAGGACCGCTGAGGAAGCGAGGTATAAACTCCGTCTTGATAAAGTGATTTTTGTGCCGGCGGGGAATCCTCCTCTTAAGGAGCGCGATGCTGTTGCTGCGTCACACCGATATGCAATGGCAACCCTTGCTGCTGCTTCCAATAAAGACTTCCTGGTTTCAGATTTCGAAGCGGTGAAGCGGGGGAAGTCGTATACTGTCGATACTCTTCAAATGCTTCGCAAGAGGTGTCCCGGAGATGAACTGTTCTTTATACTCGGCAGCGATGCCTTTCTCGATATGCCGAAATGGCGGGAGCCGGAAAAACTGACAGGCATGACGGATTTTATTATCGTGGGGCGTCCCGGATTCAGCTTTGACGCAATTGCAGGCTCGCCCTATATAAAAAACGTGAATAGTGAAGAAGTGAATAGTGAATTGAAAAAAGAAGAAGTTGATTCACCATTCACCATTCACCATTTACGGTCTTTGAAGTTGGTGAGTGGCAGAAGCGCTTTTTTAGTGCCGGTCACTCAGATGGATATATCGTCTACCGGCATCAGGCGTCTGGTTGAAGAAAAGAAGAGTATCAAATACCTTTTGCCTGCATCAGTGGAAAGGTATATAAAAAAACATAAATTATACCTGAAAAGAACGTGATGAAAGAAAGTGATTTAAGAATGTAAAACGTGATTAGAGAACGCTATTAAAATATGTAAGATACGACACGTTCTGTATTTGTGCTATGCTTTTTTTGTGTTTCACATTTCACATGTTTTAATCACGTTTTACATTCTTAGTCACATGTTTTAATAACATTCTTTAATCACGTTGCACATTCTTTATGGTCGGGAGAAAATGAGTAAACGGTTGCTCGTTATAGGTGATGATGAGAGCGTAATCCGGGGCGTACGGAAGGCATTGGAACCCCTTGGCTACGAGATAGAGATAAGGAACAACATCCGGTCGGGCATTAAGATTGCCGACAAATATAAGGTGATGTTGCTTGACCTCATGCTTCCGGACGTCAATGGTGTCGATGCACTGAAGGAGCTGAAGGTCTTTAATCCCGATACTCTCGTGATTGTCGTTACCGCGCACGGACGCAGGGAAAGCGCTATAGATGCTATGAAGGAGGGCGCCTATGATTACCTGGAAAAGCCCTTAGACATTGAGGAACTGAAAATTGTTGCTGATAGGGCTTACAGGGGCATGCAAATGCGCGAAGAACTCCTCATGCTCAGGCAAAGTAAAGAAGATTCCAGGCCCTTTCATAATGGCGGCCGGCTTTTAGGCAAATCCAGCAGTATTCTGAAAGTTTTCAAGGAAATCGGGAAAGTTGCGTCAAAAGATGTTACGGTGCTTATCTCAGGCGAGAGGGGTACTGGCAGGGAGCTTGTCGCGAGGGCAATCCATAATAACAGTAGAAGAAAGTTGGGGCCTTTTGTTGCCATCAATTACGCATCGATTCCCAGGGAACTCATGGAAGCGGAGCTTTTCGGCTGGGAGAAGGGCGCTTTTCCAGGTGCAGGGGAAAGAACGGAAGGCAAGATACAGGCCGCTTATGGCGGCACTTTGTTCCTTGACGAGATTTCCGAACTTGAGGTTGACCTCCAGTTAAAACTCCTGCGCTTTTTGCAGGAGCGGGAGTACAGCCTGGTGGGGAGCAGCAATGTCATCAAGGCCGACGTCAGGATTATCGGGGCCACCAATAAGGACCTTAAGGAGTGCGTGAGGTGCGGCCTCTTCCGCGAGGACCTGTACCATGGTGTCAGTGCTATTGAGTTGAAACTGCCCCCCCTCAGGGAAAGGAAAGAAGATATGCTCCCATTGGCGCGTCATTTCCTTAAAGAGTCAATAAAGGCTTTTGAGCTGCCTCCAAAGGATTTCTCTAAAGACGCAGAAAGGTCGCTCTCCGGCTATGATTGGCCGGGCAATGTGAGTGAGCTTGCAAATTGCGTAAGACGGGCAGCGATTCTATCAAGAGGAAGTCTGATCGAAAGGAGGGAACTCTTTCCCGATGATTATACTGCGTGCTCTATAAAAGAGTTTATCGGGATAAAGGTTGACGGCCTGCTGAAAAAAATGACCAGGATTGAGAATTCCAATCTCTATGAAACGATCATGAGGGAAGTCGACAAAGCCCTCCTGGGCAGCGCGTTGAAGGAGACCAGTGGTAACCAGGTCAAGGCGGCAAAGGCACTGGGGATTAACAGAAACACTCTTAACAAGAAGATGAAAGAGTATAAACTTATTTGATCCGGATTCAGACAGTTGTAGATTTTGTCATCCCCGTGCTTATGAGCACCTACTGTTGGTACTGTTGGCGAAGGTGGGCGTCCACTCTTTGAAAAGTATGGATTCCCGCTTACTACCCGCGGGAATGACGGATCCCTGGAAGGTCGATGGCTTTCTGTTCTCGGTTGTTACTGCCTGAATTGGGGCCTGCGTCGTAGAATCGGGGATTAGGCTGCCCGAGTCTCCCAGAAGTCTTCAAATCGATCTGAGAGCATAGCACATCGTAAGGCGATAATAGCGTTTGCACCTCTTACGGTCCATTCCA
>Ga0181533_1001644_pt1 | contig 28337 bp, 19 predicted proteins | sample PEATcosm2014_Bin_45_FD_119772 | JGI IMG/M metagenome (GOLD analysis project Ga0181533, IMG submission 119772) | Peatland microbial communities from MTU Mesocosm Facility, Houghton, MI, USA - PEATcosm2014_Bin11_60_metaG | ecosystem: Environmental > Terrestrial > Soil > Wetlands > Peat | place...
AAGGAGAGACCGCCACTTTCTTCGCGGAACCGCACGATGAGAAAACCAAACTTTTCATCGCCGGAGAACTTCAATTCTAGTATGGTCACCGCAGGAATGAAGAAAGCTAAGTCCGAAGAATGGCATCTCGAACCATCATACACAGTTTCGTTTACTCGAGAAGGGCGGAAAGTGATTGGTGAGCTTGAGGCTCAGATGCTGAGAGCCGTAGACCAGACTGGAAGTTTCTCGGAAGCCGCACGTACCATAGACGTGTCCTATGCCTTCCTATGGAATACAATCGCTCAGATCGAGCGATCTGTTGGCACTAAAATTGTCTATTCGGAACGAGGGGGTGTCAAAGGCGGCAGAGCCGGGTTAACTGGCCAAGGGAGACGGCTGCTAAAGGCCTACTCGGACCTTGACTTCAGAGTGCAACATTTTCTCACAGGAAACACTCAAGCTCAAACGTATGGCTCAGACGCCCACCCGAATTTAACATTCACGGGAAGCCACTGCATCGTCGTGGAAAAGGCATTCCACCGACTGCACAATAACAATCCAAGAATGACCTACCAAGTGCTGAACGTCGGATCGTGGGCGGGTCTGACCTCTATGATGCTTAGACGAGCTGACCTAGCAGGCATTCACATATTTGACGAGGAAAAATCAAGCTACAATGAACCTTTCTTGTCAAAGTTCGGGTTATCGCGCTCATGCACCCTCGTTCGCGGCTATGAAAGGCAACAGTGCTTCATGATTAGAAAAGGCAATCCAAAAAAGATTGCAGGAATTGACGATCTTCTACGAAAAGAGGTGAAACTCGCCAATCGAAATCTTGGCTCAGGGACCAGAATTCTTCTTGACAGGAAACTCCGCGCGTTAGCTATGACGAAATGTGTTGATTTCGAGATGCTGACAAGACAGATCAGAGGATACGATTCAGAGATAATGACCCATAGCCAGGTGGCGGCTGCTGTCGCGTCCCGACGTGCAGACGTAGGTGTCGGCTTAACGTCCGTAGCCGTCGAGATGAAGTTGGATTTCATCCCTTTCGCAGAGGAACTGTATGACTTTCTAGTGGAGAAGAGGGTGAGAAGCCCATATGTTCGTGCGTTCTTCGACATTCTGAAAATGAAAGACTTTCAAAAGGAAGTTGAAGCCACGCCGGGAGTCAAATTCCTGAAAGAAAGTGGCCGAATTGTAGCCTAAGACTGCAAAGTTGAACGCCAAGCTCGTGTGTGTGACGATTCTTTGATTTCGTCACGGGATACAGAGACATCAGGTTAAAATGCGTACACCATGAGCGGCTCGGTATGAAATTCGATCTCCTCATTCAAAATGCTAAACTACGCTCGTGGAAAATCGTTGATATTGGAATAGCAAACGGCAAAATCGAGTCGATAAAAGAAAAACTTCCCGATTCTGCAGATATGAAAATCGACGCGCAGACCAGACTCGTTACCGAACCACATGTAATAGCGCATCTCCATCTCGACAAAGTAATGACGGGATCCCTCGCTGAAGAATTAGTTCTGAGCGAATATCAAGCTGGAGGAAGCTCAATGACAGCGATCGAAGTCGCGTCAAGAGTCAAAGAGCATTACATTGAATCGGAAATTATTTCTCGTGTCCGCAAATTACTCATTGAAGCAGAGCGCAATGGCGTGAGCCACATTAGAGCATTTGCAGACGTAGACAACAAAGCAAAACTGATTGGAATCAATGCTCTTCTCAAGGTTAAACAAGAGTTTAGGGATCGAATCGGAATCCAGATCGTTGCGTTCCCACAGGACGGAATCGTACGAGAGCAGGGAACAGAAGAGCTCCTATACAAATCCATGGAGCTAGGCGCGGATCTTGTCGGCGGTATTCCTTGGATCGAGTATACCGATGAAGACTCTAGAAAACACATTGACATTGCTTACGAAATTGCCAGCAAATATGACGCGGACATTTCAATGCTCACGGATGATGCGGCTGACCCGGAGCTGCGAACCACAGAATATCTTGCAACTTCTGCAATCAAGAAGGGTTGGATTGGAAGAGTTGCAGCTTGCCATGCAAGAGCTACAGCACTTTACAACGAAGTCTATCACAGAAAACTCGTCGCAATACTAAAGGAAGCGGGCATGGGCATTATAACGAATCCACACACAGGACCTCTCCACGTTAAAGTGAAAGAACTGCTAAACGCCGGCGTACCCGTCGCGCTTGCACAGGATGACGTTAATGACGCGTACTACCCGTACGGTCGATGCAACATGCTCGAAGTAGCGTTCCTGGCATCTCATTTGCTATGGATGATGTCAGGACAGGATCGAGAGATCATCTATGATATGATCACTTCTAACGCTGCGAAAATTCTAGGAATTCAGAATCATGGTATTGCGGTTGGAAGCTCCGCGAACTTGCTAGTACTACAAGCGACGAATCTCCGAGAAGCATTCGCTTACCATTCCGAGCCCGCGTTCGTAGTGAGAAATGGCATAGTACAGAAAAGCTGACGGATTTTCAGTTGAAGACCGCCGACTCTCAAGAGCTGTTGCTAGTCTTCCCTCTTGTATGATGATAAGAGTGCTGCAGGCGCTCTTGCTCGTCTCGAGACTGCGATAAGCGCTGCGATGGTCAAAACATATGGAAGCATCAGGAATAGCTGGTACGGAACATTCCATCCGACGCTCTGAAGTGATAATTGAACTGCATCTATCCCACCGAAGAGTATTGCGCCGCCTAGGACTCTGATTGGACTCCAATTAGCGAATACTACGAGTGCAATGCAGACCCAGCCTCGACCTTGCGTTAGACCTGGAAGGAACATGCCTGACTCGGCGAGCGATAACCACGCTCCGCCCACAGCGCTTAGGGCACCTGCTATGGTCAGACAGAGGTATCTCATCTTGAAGACGTCGATTCCCGCTGTTGCTGCAGCGTTCGGATTTTCGCCCACAGCCCGCAACGCAAGACCGAACCGCGTTCGGAAGAGAATGAAGGCTGAGATTGGTACGAGTATGAGTCCGAGGTAGGCTAAGGCGTGCTGATCGAAGAGAACTTCACCAATGATTGGAATTTGACTCAGGTAGGGTATGGGAATCGTGTGAAAGGGATCGACATGAGGTGGAATTCCACCGACATTCTCGATGGTGATTCGATATATGTAGAAGCTCAGCCCTGAGCAAGCAATTGTTAGGCCGAGTCCTGCTACATGCTGCTGAGCACCGATTGAAATCGTCAGGAACCCCATTACTAACCCCAGCATGACACCGGTTATTGCTGCTGCAAGGACACCTAACCAGAGGTCCCCGCTGCTATATCCAACGAGGAATCCCGTGCTGGCCCCCATTAGCATCATTCCCTCAATTCCCAAGTTTAGGATTCCCGCACGCTCGGTGAAAGTTTCTCCGATGGTCCCGTAGATCAAAGGCATTGCGAGTCTAAGGGTCGCCGCGAGCACGCCCGTGATTAGGGTAGCGTCAAGTAATGACATTCATTTGACCCTCCGCAGACGATATTTCGTGAAGAAGATACCTACGAGAAGGCAAAGGAGAATTATCCCTTGAATGGTCTCCGCCAGCGCCCAAGGCACTCCAGTCTCGCGGTGCATCGCCTGAGTACCTTGAACTATTACGGCCATTAGGAACGATGCTAACAAGACGCCTATTGGTGTTAAGCCGCCTACCATAGCGATGACTACGCCAGTGTAACCGTATCCGGGAGAGAGGTCGGTTGTCATATGAAATTGGATCCCCGCCACTTGACCAATGCCCGCTAATCCAGCGATTCCGCCGCTAACAATCGCGGCGGTTATGATCTGCCTTGAGACGTTTATTCCGGACGCGTATGATGCCGTTGGATTTCCCCCAATTCCGCGTAGTTCGAAACCCCATTTTGTTTTTCGAATAATAACGTAGAATGCTGCTGCAACGATTAGTGCGACGATTATGCCAAGATGAAATCGAGAACCGGCAATGAGGATTGGATACTTTGCTGTATCAGCTATGACAGGTGATTCAGGCCACCCTGTTACAGGGTTCTTCCATGGACCGAAGAGAACTGCCGCAACCGCATAGGTCATAACCCAGTTGCCCAGCAACGTTGTTACGACTTCGTCAACCTTCAGTTTCACTTTGAGAATTGCTGGCCATGCGGCCCACGCTGCTCCTCCTAAGAAAGCGAGTATAAGCATCACGGGGATGGAGATAATGGAGGGCAGAGACGTAGAGTACACCGCGAAGAGAGCTCCGATCATTCCTCCTGAGTATAATTGTCCTTCTGCTCCGATATTCCAGAATTTGCACGTGAAAGCTAACGCTACGGCTACGCCACAGAGTAGGAGTGGGGCGAATATCACGAAGGTTTCAGTTAACGCCAGCTTGTCTCCTAACGCTCCATAAACCAGCTGGCCATAACCATAAATTGGATTCACTCCGCCCAAATAGATTGGTACAGATGAAATTAGGAGAGCCGCTATAGTGGATAGTACGGGTGCTACTACGTTCAGACGACGCGATGGAAGGAGGCGCTTTTCTACAGTTATCTTCAACTTCCGGTCTCCGCTAATCTTTTCGATCCTGCCATCATCAAGCCTATGTCTTCGAGTTTGGCGTCTTGCGCTTTCACTATCCCCATAATTTCTCCTGAGAACATGACTGCTATCCTGTCGCTGAGCGAGAATATTTCGTCAAGGTCTTCGGATATGAGTAGTACAGCGCGCCCACGCGTTCCTTCATTAAGAAGCCTGGATCTGATTTCTTCCGTTGCGCCTACGTCTAATCCTCGCGTAGGTTGGCTGGCGATTAGCAGATTCGGGTCTCTTTCAAGTTCACGGGCGAGGATCAACTTTTGGAGGTTTCCGCCTGAGAGTGTTCTCGTTGGATATGCAATATTCGGCGTCTTTACGCCGAATTCTTTGACTATCTTGTTTGCGTATTGTGATGCTGCGGTATAATCTAGCATTGGACCTTTTGAGAATTCCCGATATTTCTTGATGATCGCATTATTCAAGATGGGTAGGCTCATAATAAGGCCGACGCCAACTCGATCTTCCGGGATAAATCCCACATTCAGGTCCACGATCTCTCGAGGACTTACATTCGTTACGTCCGTGCCGGATATCGTGATCTTGCCTTCAGTGGTCTTCCTTCGACCAGTGAGAACATCCGCCAGCTCTCTTTGTCCGTTTCCTGAAACTCCTGCAATGCCTAGTATTTCGCCTTCCCTAACGTCGAATGATACTTTCTTGAGTGCTGGAACTTGCTTGTCGTTCAGTGCGGATATTTCTGACACTTGAAGAACGGGTTTACCAATCTGAGTCGATGCCTTGGATAGTCGAAAGATAACTTCTCTGCCAACCATCATCCTGGCAAGCTCAACCTTGCTGGTATCTTTCTTCAAGACGTTGGCGACTACTTTTCCTAATCTAAGAACTGAGATTCTACCACTTATTTCCATTACTTCCTCGAGTTTGTGGCTGATGTAGACAATGGATTTCCCATCATCCTTCATTTTCTGTAGAATGCGGAAGAGATCTTTCGTTTCAGATGGAGTTAGGACACCTGTTGGTTCGTCGAGTATGAGGATGTCTGCCTCTCGGTAAATTGCTTTAAGGATCTCTACTCGTTGCTGTTCACCAACACTGAGTTGCCAAATGTAGCTATGCGGTTCAACTTTCAAACCGTAAGTGTTGGCGAGTTCAATGATTCGTTTCTCAGCTGCGGCTTCATCCACGACCATTTTGTTTGATTTTAATCCGAGAATCACGTTCTCAATAACGTTCATCGCCTGAACAAGCATGAAGTGTTGATGAATCATGCCTATTCTCATTCCAATGGCGTCTCGGGGCGAATCGAAAGCAACAAGCTTCTCGTTAACTCGAATCTCTCCGCCATCTGGACGGTACATGCCATAGAGAACGTTCATCAGAGTTGTCTTACCTGCACCGTTCTCTCCTAGGAGAGCATGAATCTCTCCGCGTTTGAGCGTGAAATCCACATGATCGTTAGCGACCACGCCAGGGAACGTCTTAACGATCCCGCTCATTTCTACTATGAATTCTTGCTCCAATGCACCTCAACGCCTTGGAAAAAAATAAAAGGGGGGAACTTAGAGTTCACTCCGTTGTTCCCTAACCTGACGTCGGTTCAGATTCATCCATCGGAACGGTGAAAGCACCGGTCAAGATCTGATTCGTCATGTTGTCCACCATCGGCTGAACGTTCTGTTGTTGCATTCTTGCCACAATTTCTGGTCTCAGCCTGCTTTGCCAGTCATGCCATGGAGCTAAACTCGCACCGCCCTTGCCCATCATCGAGTAGAATCTGAGATCTTCAGGAACCCACTTGTGCTCCAAAACCAAGTCGATTTCATGCTTGACAGTAGGCCACATATTCCATACTGGTCCACTAATTACGACGTCTGGAGCTAGTTGCCATTGGTCTAGTAGACTACCGAATACTGGTATGTGTTGCTCTTCAGCCGCCTCAATGGCGCCTTGTCGTTCACTGTATAGCACGTCTGCACCTTGGCTAATCTCCGCTAACGCAGCTTCCTTTACCTTCGGAGGGTCGAACCATTCACCGATGAAGGTTACGAGCACTTTCACGTTGGGGTTCACTGCCTTTGCTCCGTACTTGAACGCATTGATAAGCCGGTTAACTTCCGGATCGGCCACGCCTCCGACGACGCCTACAATATTACTCTTAGTTAGGTTCCCAGCCATCATACCACAAATGTAGGCGGGTTCGTGAATCCAATCGTCGAATACGGCAATATTGTCGCCAAAAACATGGTTGTCTGTTCCGAGAACGAAGTATGTGTTTGGAAAGTCCTTTGCTGCAGCGCGCGCAGTATCATCAGCTCCGAATGCGTCAACAAAAATCAGGTTGTAACCGTTTGCTGCGTATTCGCGCATAACTCTTGGCGTGTCTGAGTAGTCGACGTTCTCTGTAACCTTGTAAGTTATGTTGTTCGATCCGTAATACTGAACTGATTGGTTAAGAGCATTGCCAATGACTGAGGTCCAAGGCTCTTCAAGAGAGGCACTGCTGATGAATGCGACCTTTAGGGGGCCCGTCACCGGTGCAGCCGTAGTTGCCCCTGCCATTGTTGTCGATTGGACGGCCGCTTGTTGAGGTGTATAGAGGTACACTCCCGCTCCGATTGCGATTACGAGGATTGCGATTATTGCGATTCCGATGTAGAGTTTGCTATTCGATTTCTTTACTTCAGAACTCATAGCATTTTCCCAGTTGCGGACCGAACGCTGTTAGTAAGAAGGATACGTTCAGTTCTCTCTCATGATAACATCCATAGTCTACATATTAGCAGGAGAAGTCGCGACATTCCTTCTACGAGTACTTACTCTAGTTACAAGGTTCATGAGTCGAATTCGACAGAAAAACTTGTCAACAAGACTGGCCTAGGAGAAGACTGAGTAGAAATGAAATTTATAGATCTGACAATTCCAATAGGCATAGCTACTCCACCCTGGCCAACCTACGAACCGCTCCAGTTGAAATACTTCAAGAGGTTGGCTCCGAACGGCGCGAACGGTCAGGTTCTAACTCATTCGAATCACGTCGGTACGCATTTGGATGGTGAAATTCACTTTCATACATCAGGGAAGGACATAGCTAGCCTGAGATTGGATTATCTTGTTGGACCGGCCGCGATTGTAGACCTATCAGACATCGCGCAAGACTACGACGTCTACACGTCTAAGATGGTCGAAGACCGCGTGGAAGTCCGCGAGGACGATATCCTCATAATTCATACTGGGTACCATGCTTATGGTTGGGATCAGCCAAATGCTGATGAAATCAGGTACATGGTCAAGCATCCTGGACCAGACAGAGAGTTCGCGGACTGGGCGAAGAAGAAGAAGATCCGGTGGATTGGCGTCGACTGCGGCAGCGCTGATCATCCAATGAACACAATCATTCGAGATTGGATGCCTAGACAAGCACGAGAAGCCGAAACACACTTTCAGAAGAAATATGGGAAAAAACTTACCGAATATTTCACGGACGACAAGTATCAACTAATGCACCTTGAAATGTTTCCCTACGGGATCATTCATGCGGAATGCGTTGGAGGGGACATAGATCTGTTGCTCAATCAACGCACAACGGTCGGCTTCTTTCCTTGGCGGTTCGTGGACGGTGAAGCGTGCATAGGAAGATGCGTCGCAATTGTTGACGATAAGGAATACGATCTATTGATTGATAAGAAGTCCAAGATGCGTAAGACTCGGTTCGGAGACGCCATAGGCTGCAAATGAACCTTGACTGATAACCAAGTGCACATCTTCTTTTTCCATATGTGAACTCTCATCAAAATGGCTAAAATAGACACAACAAACCGTGACGGTGGTGTTGAATCATGTCATTCAAGCCTCCATGTCCAGTTACGCTGACTGAGGTAAAAATCAACGTTGAAGACCTTGAACCGATCCTTAGGCCGCCAGACTCACCTCTCCTAGCTAGGGAATATCAACCTCGACTACTGAAACTCCCCGACGGAAAGAAAATGATCGTAAGGATGGCTGGGCCCGACGACACTAAAGTATTGCTTGAGACCACTAAGCGAGTAATGAGCGAAGAGAAAGATTTCTATGACCTAGTTTCCTCTCGTGTCTACGCGGAAATTCTGTCAGCCTACAGAAAACGCGTAAAAGACTATTATTGCCTAATCGGCGTTCTAGAAGGCGAACTGGCCGCAATCGCAAACGCTCGACTCTGGGATGAAAAAGTGTGCATCAGCTTGCATACTATGACGTTCAAGAGGGGCGCTGGCATCGGTGCTCTAATGTATCTAGCGAAAATGGAGCATGCCTTCGAGAATCTAGGAATGCAGGAATGGTGGGCGACGTACGAGAGCTATACAGGAATCAGATATTGGGGTCTTGGTCTTGCACAATTCCAGAAACCTTACCCACAAATCCAGCACGAGCTGGGCGGAGCCCGGGTCTTCTTCAACACGAAAGAACAATGGTACAGTTTCGTAAAGCCGAAATTTGAGAAGCGACTCGGAGAGCGACCAGTGCCTCCTGACGTGCTTAAGCAATCGTTGAATCCTAGAACACCAGCACACATCGACCTTTAGTCTTCTGCGCGTCGACGCGCTGAAGACTTCCCTTACTGTTAATGGGTAATCTAGAGAATTTTGGATAATATATCCTCATACTCTTTCTCGAGTTTCGGATTTGGCTGCCATGAGACTTGCACTACGGACACCTTCTGGGATTCCAAGTCATTCTTGAAGAGCTCGAGCCCAATATTGATCACTTTGAGATCTGAGTTGAAGAGCTTGAGAATTTTCTCAACCATTCGTATTACTTCCCATGAGAGGAGTCTAAGAACTGCTTGTAGAACTCGTTCAATGTGGCTAAAGTCACGATGCCTCTTCGAGAGATCAGAGCGCTGGCGGTAACCATTAGAGCGTTAGTTGAAAATGTCCTCACTCCGATCTTTTCCAGTCTTTCTATCTGATCCGACCTACGTTGGGGATCCTGATCGGTACCGCATACGTGCGCCAATATTGGGAGCACACGGTGGTCGTTTTTAGCGATCATTTGTGCCTTGGAGATTGAATCGCACATCGCGCCTGCGGGGTCAGAGTGAGATCCATATCCTAACATAATGTCCATTATTATCACAGCAACTTCAGGGTCTCTGGCTTCTTCAATTAGTCGTAATTGCCGGACTGTGGGATCGATCATAGGATGAGCTCTTCCAAGAGTGAACTCCTCTTCGCCAAGATCTAGGATTGAATCCTTGAGGCTCTCGGAAGATTTAGGTAGCCTGAAGCTGGAATTCAACGGGGCATTAGAGTAGACGCTTCCGACTAATTGGTTTAATATTACAAGAGCCTCGTAGGCGAGAGTCCCTCCAGTATACAATCCTCTCACATACCTCTGTCTTCCTTTCAATTCCTTCCTAAGTTCATTGACAATCGCAAACAGTTCGTTGGGTGACATTGAAATTGAGTCAAAAGTAGCTTGAGGAGACGCGCGTTTCAAGGTTTCCAGAACCGCAGCGTGAAGAGTTCTAGTTGATGAGATTCGTGTCCCGTTTACGATTGTATTCGTAGACCACTCTGCGCCAAGGAAACATGTGACTACCGGTTTAGTTGTCGACTGAGTAACGTAGTCGAGGATTTTCTTCTTCACCGTTGCGTCAGGAGGTTTTGACACTATGACGATGATACTGGTCGAGGTATCTCTCTCCAAAGCTTCGATTGCCTGAAGCGTAGTGATTCCTCCTATCTGGTCCTTTACGTCTCCTCCGCCTGTTCCCAATGCCTGTGAGACTCCAAGGCCACAGTCATTCACGAGGACGCTTACCTCCTGCAAGCCGGTTCCCGCGGCCGCAACAATTCCGACGTTTCCTTTCCTAACGACATTTGCAAATGCGATCGCCTTCCCTGCAATGATCGATGTCCCTGCGCCCGGACCCATAACCAGCAGCCCCTTCGATTTCGCGAGTTTTTTCAGCTCAAACTCGTCTTCTAGAGAAACATGGTCGCTGAAGAGATGTACGTTGAGGCCTTTCTCAAGTAGCGAAGTGACAATTCGTCTAACGTGCTCGCCCGGTATAGACACTATTGCCAGGTTTGCGTCGGGCATGGACAGTAATGCTGCCTCGATAGTATGAAAGCGACCTTTCGAGGCTGTGGGGGGCTGAGTGAGTAAGGCTTCTATTCTCTGAATTCCATGATCAATTGCAGGTTCCGAATCAGCCAAGACAGCTATGATTAGATCGCTTGACGATGCACTCAAACCTTCACTGGTTAACAGCTTGAGTTTGTTGAGGATCTCCTTGTTTGTTGAAGTGGCCATCACAACGGCAGCATCTTTCACTCCTTCAATTTTCTTGGCTTCCTCAGAAAGACGAAGGAGTTGAAGTGAATCTCTGTAATAGTTCGTCTTCACTACATTTCTTACGATAGCCAAAGCGAAACCACGTGCGAGTAGTATCGTTCTTGAAGTTGTGTTGCGATATTAAAACGGGTCTCAGAACTCATTCATAGAGCCAAGCCAAAATCGAATTATACATTGTCCAATACAAACGGTCGGTGAGTTACTTGTCCAGTTCCATCAAAGAGCAGATTGAACTCGCTAATCAACGAGCCGTTCAAAGAATGATGGAATCAGATCCGGTTTGGGAAGGAGTCGGGATTGCGCGGAAGACGATTCCTAACATGAAGGATTTCATGCTCCTTCATGCGGGACCTCCGATCGAGTGGCCGCGGATGAGTGGCCCGATGAAAGGAGCAGTGATTGGCGCCATTATGTATGAAGGTTGGGCGACAGATGAAGGTGAAGCACGTAAAATCGCGGAATCTGGAAAAATCACATTTGAACCGAACCATCTTCATTCCTGTGTTGCACCGATGGCTGGAATAATCTCGCCAAACATGCCCGTCCTTATCCTTCGAGACCAGAAGTTTGATATCAACACGTTCTCTAACCTGAACGAGGGACTTGGCAAAGTTCTCCGATACGGCGCTTATTCACCTGAAGTAATTCATAGGTTAATCTGGATACGGGATACCCTTTCTCGAACCCTTGAAGTCACAATAAGCGAGGTTAAGAAGAAAAGTACGGGAGTAGCGATCAAGCCTATTATTGCACAAGCGCTCACGATGGGTGACGAATGTCACAATCGCCTAAACGCTGCAACGTCGCTAATACTTCGAGAAATAACACCATACATGTTGAGTGCAAATATCGATAAAGCGTCACTAACCGAATCATATGAGTTCATCAATCAGAACAATTTCACGGCGCTAAACTTGGTAATGGCCGCGGCGAAAGCGATGACTCTTGCTGCACATAACATCAATCACAGCACGGTCGTGACTGCGCTCACCAGAAATGGAACTGACGCGGCCATCTGGGTGAGCGGCCTGGATCAAGAATGGTTTGTAGCACCTGCACCCGTACCAAAAGGCGTATGGTTCCCAGGCTACTCTGAGAAGGACGCGAACCCTGACATTGGAGACAGCGCTATCACGGAAACCGCAGGGTTCGGGGCCTTTGCAATGGCAGCAGCACCGAGTATCGTATCCTGGGTTGGCGGATCAGTCGCATACGCGATAGAAAATACTCAAAAAATGTATGAGATCACTCAGACCAAGAATAGCAACTTCCTTATCCCGTTCCTAGATTCGCAAGGAACGCCCACAGGCATCGACATACGCAAAGTTGTAAGGACAGGAATCACGCCCACAATCAATACGGGAATAGCTCACAAGAATCCTGGAGTAGGGCAAATCGGGGCAGGCCTCGTGACATTTCCAATCGAACTCTTCAAAGCCGCGCTCAAAGGCTACGCGAAACGATACGGCATCTGAGAGTCCTCCCGTTGCCAACTCTGCATGCAAACCAAATCGGATCGCTCGCAGCACAAGCACTCAACTTGGACGAAGAGTCAACTGTCGGGCAGGTTATTGCGACATTCCCGAACTCATTCTATGTTAAAACGCGAGAAGATCAATTACTATTCATTACTAACCGTTCACTTCGTTCACCAATTACTATCAACGTCGCATATTCCGGCAGCTTCACCGACAAAGTCAAACCGCTTGAACTTGTATACCTCCATGACGGGCGACTTTGCACTTCGAACCTCTCAATCGAGTTCACGAATACTCCTGCCGAAGAGGAGAAGGTCCGCTCCGACAGTGATCCCCACTATCCGAAATTGACGGCGGCATCGATGCTTCTCTCAACGATCCTTAACGTAATAGAGAACGGGGGAAGCGTTCTGGATCAAAATCAACTTATGGTGCATGATTCGATCGGTGATTTTGTCAAGCATGGAATACTACCTCTCAGAAACAAGGAGATTCCGTACGAGTTTGCGGCGGCAGCGTCGAAGATCATCGGATTAGGACCAGGCTTCACACCATCAGGCGACGACTTTCTGCTGGGATTCCTAGTCATCTACAATTCACTCTCGCCGGCTATTGCTCGCACGCCAATCTACCTTGAATTCGAGCAACTGTCAGGAAGAACGAACTGGATCAGCGCGAAACTAGTAGACTACGCGCAACATCTGCAAGTCGACGACCAATTGCTGCACGTGATTCAGTCGATGTCAGATCAGTATGCAGATACTGTGACGGCGCTCGAGGCACTGATACCACGCGGTCACACATCAGGAATTGACATATCAACAGGAGGCGTGCTAGGCCTGAGCGTCGTCTGTGACATTGTGTTAAGACAGAGAACCACTGAAGCCGTTGCAGCAAAGCTCGGCTTCCTATAGACAATAGGAAGTTTGATTCTGAAGCTCTAATAGAATCGAGGTAAGATCTCTAAAAGGAACACCCCCATGGCCTCAACCGCATCACACGATAAGCACGAAGTCCGCGGAGCCGGTTTCAAACATCTAACCCCCACTCGCGAGGCAATTCAGAAACTACTGCAGAATCTCTCCGTCAAACTCGAAAATGAAGAAGTGGCTGTTGACATGTCCCTGGGCAGAATTATCGCCGCAGATGTTATCTCAAGTGTTGATGTACCGCCTTTTGATAGATCAGCAATGGATGGTTTTGCGGTTAAGGCTGAAGACACGTATAGTGCGTCAACATCCACACCGATCACTCTACGATTGGTAAGTGAGCTGAACATTGAGGACACTCCTAGAATGGAGGTGGGAAAGAAGCAGTGCGCTTCGATCGTAACAGGCGCTCAGTTACCAGCAGGCTCGAACGCGGTTGTTATGGTCGAATATACGAAACGATTGAATGATACGACGATTGAAATCTTTTCAGAAGTCCGACCTGGGGAGAACGTATCTCGCCTCGGAGAAGACGTGCCGAAAGGTGCAGTTGTTCTCAGAAGCGGAACAATGATTCTTCCACAGGACATAGGAATGCTGACGGGACTGGGAGCACGACAAGTAACCGTCGTTAGAGAACCGCGAGTAGCAGTTATGTCCTCCGGAAGCGAATTACGGGACAATTCTAGCCCGACAGGAAAAATCGCTGACGTAAACCGCCCAATGCTAATTGCAGCCTGCCAAAACTTGGGATGCAATCCAATAGATTTAGGCATTGTAATTGATGATTATGAGGCTATTCGTACAAAACTTCTGAGGGGCCTTCAGGTAGCGGACGTCGTCCTTGTAACGGCTGGAACCTCGGTTGGATCTGCGGACATTGTTCCTAAAGTCATAGACTCACTTGGCCAACCCGGAATGCTAGTGCACGGAGTCGCCATGCGCCCTTCCATGCCAACAGGATTAGCCGTGGTAAATGGCAAACCGATAATATCACTTCCCGGCTACCCTGTCTCGGCCTATCTCGCGTTCATAGAATTCGTGCACCCACTCATCGCTCATCTCCTTCGGACTCATTTTCTGCCCCCGCCAACAGTGAAGGTGAAATTAAACCGTCGAGTCCCAGGCGTCCTAGGATCACGAACCTACGTTCGTGTAAAGGTCACCAGCGATAAAGACAGCTTAGTTGCTGAGCCCGTCAGAACTTCAGGAGCTGGAATTCTTAGCAGCCTAGTTCAAGCAAACGGCTTCATCATTGTACCAGAAAACGTGGAGGGATATGAGGAAGGAGCACTAGTAGATGTGGAACTCTTCCGTCCTAAGGAGAACACAAGTTGAGCGACCGAAAAGTATTCCGCCGATTGCAGAGCCTAGAAGAAGCCAATCTTGCACTTCGAAACTTATGGAAAATGGAAATTCATTCGGAAGACATTCCACTTACAGAAGCCTTGGGAAGAGTACTCACGGTTGATGTTTCTTCGACCGTAGACGTGCCCGGGTTCGACCGCGCCTCAATGGACGGTTTCGCAGTCAACGCTGAAGAGATCTTCAACGCAGATGAACAGCACCCGATTCAGTTGAAGGTGATTGGAAACATTGAAGCAGGCGATTCTTCGTCACGCAAAATCAACAGAGCGCAAAGCGTCGAGATCGCAACTGGCGCCCCAATCCCAATTGGAGCCAACGCAGTAGTTATGGTCGAATTCACGAAAAGAATCGAGAACAATGTACAGGTCTTCAAACCAGTATCCGTTGGCGAAAATGTAACCGCGGCCGGAAGCGACATAATGACTGGTGAACTACTCCTGCGCAAGTCTCAGGCAATCGGGCCGCGCGAAGTCGGCCTACTCGCGGCCGCAGGCGTCGATAATGTCCGAGTTTTCTCAAAACCTCGAGTCGCCATCTTCTCGAGCGGAAACGAACTCATAAAATCAGGCGAGACACTCAATTTCGCTAAACTCTACGACATAAACGGTCCAACAATCGCAGCTGGCGTGACGGAATGCGGAGGCGCCCCCAAATTCTACGGCATCCTACCGGACAATTACACCGTCATAAAAGAACGACTCCGGTCCGCGCTTGAAGAAGTGGATATTGTGATCTCGTCAGGCAGCACATCATCAGGACCAGGAGACATCATCTACAAAGTAGTAGAGGAACTAGGCGAACCCGGCATCATCGTTCATGGACTTTCCCTGAAACCCGGCAAACCAGTGGTTATCGGATTAGCCGGCAACAAACCCATCTTCGGTTTGCCCGGGTATCCCACATCAGCTCTGATGATATTTCACATTCTGGTCGCCCCCGCAATAAGACAGCTAGCTCAAATCACCGAAACCAAGGCGACAAGCATCCAAGCAACTGTCCCAATGAAATTCTTCAAGGCACGAGGAAGAAGAGAACTTCTACCAGTTCAACTCATCTCACAACCTGACGGAAACTTCTCCGCCTACCCAATGCAAAGCGGATCAGGAGCAGTCAGCTCATTCTCATTAGCAGACGGTTTCGCTGATCTTCCTGAAACCCAAGAGTTCCTGGAAGAAGGAGAAAAAATCAACGTCGAACTTTTCGGGAAAAACCTGATTCCCCCCTCACTCGTAGTGATCGGAAGTCATTGCGTAGGAGTGGACATAATATTCGCGCTTCTGCATGACCATGATTCAGGCTTCTTAGGAAGAACCATTAACGTCGGCTCAGTTGGCGGATTCCACGCTGCGAAACTGGGCGAAGCCGATGTGTCAGGCGTGCACCTTGTTGATGAGAGTGGAGAATACAACGTTTCATACATGTCAACCTATGGCGTGGAGAACTCAACCATTCTAATTCGCGGCTATGACCGCGAACAAGGCTTAATCGTACAACGCGGAAACCCCAAGAACATTAAAGGATTCGACGATTTGCTCAGAAAAGATGTGACATTCATTAACCGCAACCGAGGATCCGGAACCAGACTCTTAATTGACAAGTATCTAGCCGAGTTAGCCCGCTCATCGAAAGCCAGTCCATCAGAACTGGCTGTCCAAATTCAAGGGTATGCACATGAGGCGAAATCGCATTCCGCTGTCGCAGCCGCAATAAGGAACCACCGAGCCGACGTAGGATTCGGCATTCGATCCGTTGCTGGAGAACTCGACTTCATCAAAACGGATAACGAGCATTACGACTTCCTAATACCAAGATCCCACGAGAAAAAGCAGGGCGTGAAACAGTTTATCCAAGTTCTGAAATCACCAGAATTCTCTCAGGCTCTGCGAGAGAGAGCACCCGGCCTTCGTACCAACGACCAAACTGGCGAAACCATATTCCCATGAAACCATTCGGCATCTGAATCGGCACTTTCTTGGCACATTCTGCGTTCCAACTCTGAGAATTATAGCAGCTGCAAATAAGCCCCTTCTGAATTGACGTTTTACTTACCAAAGAAGAACTCCACAATGGCACCAATTCCAGGCTACGCAGGAAAGATCCTGAGAGTGAACCTTTCCAGTGGCAAGATTACCTCTCAGGAATTAGATAGGGAAATGGCCTACAACTACCTAGGCGGAAGCGGATTCGGAACCAAGATCCTATGGGACGAGGTTGGCCCCGACGTAGAACCATTTTCTGCAGAAAACAGGCTAATCTTCGCGATCGGCCCATTTACCGGAACAATCTATCCTACTGCAGGCCGATTCGAAGTCATCGGCAAGTCACCGCTTACAGGAATTTACGGTGACGCAAATTCCGGAGGACACTTCGCACCCAAACTGAAACAATCCGGATTCGATGCTGTCGTATTCCAGGGAAGATCTCCAAAACCCGTGTACTTGTGGTTACATGACGGTGCTTCGGAGCTCTGTGACGCTAAACAAGTTTGGACTCACGGCACAGAAGACACCGAGAAAATCCTCAGAGAAGAGATAGGGGACCCACAGTTGCAGTCAGCCTGCATCGGTCAAGCAGGAGAAAACCTGGTCCGATATGCGGCGATAATGACACATGGTTGCGCAGCCGCCAGATCCGGCCTGGGCGCGTTAATGGGATTCATGCGATTGAAAGCGATTGCCGCCCAAGGCAATACTCGGACCACTGGCGCTCACAATGCCGACTTCGTTAAAGACGCGTTAACGGCTCGACAGGAAGTGCTAACCAACCCGTTCACGCCCGGCCTCTCGAAGTACGGCACCGCACAGTTAGTAGTACCAATGAGCAAAGTTGGCAGATTTCCAACGAAGAACTTCCAGCAAGGCCACTTCGAGTTCATCGACGATATCAGCGCCGAAGTATTAGTCGAGAAACACTTCGTACGAAGAATAGCTTGCGCCTCCTGCCCAATCGGCTGTCATCACATAATGCAAGTGAAAGAAGGCAAGTACACGGGCTGCACAAACGCCGTAATAGAATACGAATCAATCAACGCGTTGGGATCCAGAGTATGGAACCGAGACCTACCTTCCATAATCGAAGGAGATCGTCTATGCGACGACTATGGACTGGACACAATCTCCACGGGAGCGTCCATAGCCTTTGCCATGGAACTCTATGAGAAGGGAATACTCACCAAGAATGATACTGACCTTGACCTTACTTGGGGAAACCCTGACACCATGATAGAGATGATACACAGAATCACCCATCGAAAAGGACTGGGAAACATTCTGGCAGAAGGAGTTAGGAAAGCCGCCGAGAAAATTGGAAAGGGCTCAGAATATTACGCGATGCACATTAAAGGTCAAGAAATCCCATCACAAGACGGTCGATCTCAACAATCGATGGGCCTGGCACAAGCAACGTCAAGCCGCGGCGCAGACCACCTGAAAGGATTCCCTACAATCGATGAAATGGGATACCCAACTGAAGCTGTGAAACGTTACGGAGATCAATACCTTCCTGAAATTGTGGACGGCATACAGACGAAGTACAAAGCAATGGTAGTAATGGACGGCGAGAACTTCGGAACAGTAATCGATTCGATCGGCATCTGCAAGTTCGGAACATTCTTCCCACCGGCCCTATACTGGGATCGGATCGCGACTGCACTGACCCTCATAACAGGATTCGACTTAGACGTCACAAAGGTGAAGCAAATTGGTGAAAGAATCGCAAACCTGCAAAGAATGTTCAACGTCAGGGAGGGCATCACGAGGAAAGATGACACGCAACCTAAGAGATTGCTCGTAGAAAAATCCCCCTCACCAGGCCGAGCTAAAGGGCACGTGGTTTACTTGAAACAGATGCTAGACGATTACTACCGGCTTAGAAACTGGGATGGAGAAACAGGCATCCCGACCCCTCAGAAGCTGAGAGGGCTGGGTTTGGGGTATACAATCTCAGTTGCGGAAGAGAAGAGGCGAATAGCACTGGCTCAAACGGAGAAAGATCGATGACTCTGCACGATAACTGATCTCTGAGCTTAACCCCAACCGACCTTGCAAACTAGGCGTGGTAGAAGATGCACGCTCAACTACCCTATGGACATTCGCGACTTTTTGCAAGCATTCCCAAATCCACGCCAGCAAAGGGCGTTCAGTCAAAACAGTGACGCTTCAACCATTGAAGAAGCGTTGAATTCTTGCAACGTTGTCCAAGGGGAACAGGTTCTCGTGACACCGGAAGGACCATCGCTTATTCTGAAGGCTGCGTAATTCACTCAGCGTCTTTCGCTCAGGTTCGTTTGCTTACCCCGCGTACTCGACGGCTTTGACCCGCTCGTCTGACAGTTCTCACTCTTCTTGCGCGACGCCGTTTCCGTACGCGTGAACGCTTGGAGGTCCACCTGCCGACTATGATGCCAACCCCAAGTATCAGCAGTGCGAAGATAATCAAGGGGATCAAAGGTGAGCCACGCACGGTCATTGTCTTTTCATTGAGAATAATAAAAGTGCCATTTGGCAGATTGCCATACACTGCACTCTCAACCCAGTAGGTTCCTTGGTGAAATCGCGCATCGATAGGAAAAAGTACCGAGTATGTACCCTGATTCACGTAATTCCCAGAGGCACATTCCGTCCTGACACCATTTTGATCGTAAATGCAGACCCTATAGCTCGCGTTAGCCACAGCTTGTGTCTCAATAACCAAAGGTTGTGACGAGATCGTGATGAGACTGCCTGAGAACAATTGAATGCCCTGTATTGTGTCGCCTTGAAATGCATTGATGTTCTCAAGGTTCCGAAGAGGTTCACCGAAGTAGAGGCTGTTTAGTTGCATTGACACCCCATCAGTTTGCGTGAACTCACGAAGAATTAAGGGACCGGAGGAAACTAGTAATTGACTGGCAACAGAATCTGATCCTGAAGGGTCGCTTGACAACCTGCTGGCGGGCAACGCGAAGAGAGTTGTGAATGCGTTTGCCGCAAACCTATCAGGTTGGGTCAATTCGATTCTAAGTGTCTTCTGGTCGAGTGTATCAGCTCTCTTGATCTCCATCATTATAGTGTAAAGCGGCGAGGACGGTTTTGTATTCTTGATCAACCAGTTCATAGTATCTACAACGTCATCGACCGTGATTCTTTGACCGTTGCAGAAAGTTGCGTTCTGTCGAATGACAACAGTGATCACCGTTCCATCGTCGCTAACAGTCCAACCTTGGGCGAGAGCGGGTTTCAAGCCTCCTTGCTGATCTGTAGAGGCTAATGGTTCCGTGAGCAGACTAAGTGCAATCCAATCTGCTTGATTTGACGACACGGTTGGATCCAAGCTGCCGAAGTCTGAAGTGACTCCAATACGCAAAGGCGGCGAAAAGGCCTGGTCTTTCAGGAGGTTAATGACGGTACTGCGGACGGTCTCGCCTATACTCCCGATCACTTGATTAACGGGCAGCCGCGGATTTGCGACGATTAAGAAGTTTTCAGAAAACACTGGAAGTACGGGTAGCTCCGCGGCCAAGATTTCTTGACATTTCTCTGCCGCAGTTCGGATTTCCTCCGGGTTATTTGACGCCAGCAGTTGAGTCGCATACTCGTCATATGTTGAGTTCCTGAATCCAACCAGGTTAGTTGATAGCGGAACAGGAGAGACATCGTTCTTGCTGTCGAAAAGGGTGTAAAGCCAAGTAGGAGCAGCGTTGGCAGCTTGTGAATCAATGAAGATGTCGAACGTGTAAGTTCTCAGTGCTTCGTTGAAATCTATACTGGACATTGGAAGGCTAACGATAGGGAGTCCAATACTCTGCATGTCCTCCGCGAATGAGGCTGCTGCAGCTACTTCTTGCGGTTGGGTTAATCGGCTGATGATGGTCATCAGCCGCAGAGTCTGATTAGTTGAAGGATCAATTCTGTACGACGAGGAAGTTTCATTGAATCCCTCACTATCCAGCAGAAGTTTAGCCATACCGGGATTATACTCATACTGATCATTGACAATCGGCCACCCGATTGTTGAGTAAGCCGAGGAGAAAAGACCTGGACCCAGACCCCTGCCGAAACTTCCCAAGCTTTTATTCAGCATTCTAGGCCGATTAAACGCGAGAAGCATTGCCTCTCGGAATTTGGCATCGTTCAGAGGCGAATTTCTCAAGTTGAGTCCGATGTACGTAAAATCGTAACTTGGGATGCTAACGAGTTTAACTTGCGTGCTGTTCTCAAGTGGTTCCAGAGCCTCAAGACTGATTTTGTCGATCGGCAGCATTTCAACCTGTCCTCCCAAAATACCTCGGACGGCATCAGGAAGAGAATTGTACGAACGTAGGATCACACTATCCTGGATCTGAAGAGGACTCAGCCATATGACGGTTAATGCGGAGACCAAGACGATTAGCGTTAATCCGGTAGCTAAGAGGTAATTCCTCTTCAAGTCAGGAGCCTCAAGAAAAACCTACGTTTAGCGTGAATGATTCTGGGTAGACTGCAAAGGAAGATCCCCCAAAGAGAGTGTTGTGGAGCACAATTAGGTACAGACCCGGCGTTATGCCGCCAGCGAAAAGAATCTCTCGAGGCCCGTTCGTACTCGTACTCCAACTGAACTTACCACTTCCGATGTAACTTGTCTTAGGATATTCAGACGACGCCAGCAAATATCCTAAGGGGTCAGTCAAGTGAACTTGTATGTCCGTCCTCGAATCCAACCAGCTAACGTTAATGCTAATCTTCTGAACTCCTTCTGGAATTATCAAAGCGTATGTGCGCCAGTCGCCGGACTCATATCGCCAGCTCCAGTCGAACGCACCATAAACCGCGTAGTTATCATATGGAGGCCCGAGAGCAGTTTCCCGATAATTGCCGGCCGCTAGAATCGGAACCATAACAGAGACGGGGACAACACTCTCCCATCCCGCATCCCTCACTGTGATGAACCCGGCGTATACCCCTGGAGAAGTAGAGTTCGGAACTTGGAGTGTCGCGGTCAAAGTTTGTCCGTTGATGTTCAAGTTAGTAATCCAGTTCCAGGAAGATCTTCTGTAGTACCGAACGGCTAATTCAAAGGGTATAGTTCCGTTTCCTTGGGTCAGAAGAAGCCGCGCTCTGATGATTCCAGGGAACTTGTCTAATGGTTTGCTGACCACAAGTTCAGATGTCGTGCTTTCGGGAGCACCATTAGTGATTCTTGAAAGTGACCCGTCGCTATTCAAATTGTACAATTGTGCAGCCAGGAAATTCTTCACGTCAAATGTCGTTATGTTAGCGAAATCTTTGAAATGTAAGAGGAGTGTAACTTTCATCAGATCTGTATCTGTCGGGATATCACTCTTTGGAAGCGTCATCCATGTCACATGACCTGCCGTAGAGTTTTGATACGATCTTGATCCGATCAATTGGAAAACGTATGATTCCGCCTGAGGGTTGGTGGCATGGTATAGGTTGAACGAGGTTGATGCTGAACTCCCCGGGCTCACAATTCCTGCAAACCAGTTAGCTGCTCCCATATCCTCGTCCGGAATTGCGAGTTGATAATTCTCTTCCCAGGAGTTCGCAATGATCTTGCGTGTTGAATTCCATGTAGCCATAGATTCAACGAAGAATCTTCCCGGGAATCGAGGATCATTTCCTTCAGCAGATGCCGCAACTGCTTGGTAAATGTCGACGCGGCCTGAACCTTGCGTGAAAGGATCATAGTCCAGGTCATGCGCAGTACTGGACAGAATCGACTTAACCAAGTCAGGTCTGGGCGTCTGTCCGCCGTGCGTATCTCGATATTCCTGAAGCAGTAGCGCAATTGCACCTGCGGTCACTGGTGTCGCCATACTGGTTCCTCCGAAGACATCGTAAGCTTTCGTGCCATTACCGTAGCCTGTGATGGACGATTGATCTGCGAAGCCGAAGGCTCCCACATCCACTACGTCGGGTTTAGGTTCACCTATAGTGGTGGGTCCGCGCGCACTCCACGGTACAACCTCATCATAACTTCCCGCCACTTCATCCTTCAACGTTAGGTGAGGTTGAGCTCGGTATGCGTAACTAGTTGAAGCCCCGACGGTAATTGCGAGAGTGGAGGCTGCCGGCGAAGTGGTTGTTCCGTATCCGAAACCTCCATTGCCTGCCGCCATCACCATCACAGTTCCTGGGTAAGACGGGTCAAGGTAGTGCGGAAGACTGAATTCGTCAGCGAGTTGGCTCATGTAATCCATCCCAAATGTTGAACTAAGATCCCATATGGGGTCGGAATCTCCCCAGCTGTTGCTGATTATGTCCGCGCGATGGTTCCCGGTGTACTTGAAAGAGAAATCTATAGGATTCCAATCAAACCCAGCCGCGTAGTACCATCCAAAGGTTACCTCACCGAGCCAGAGGGCTTTTACCCCCATCACTTTCGCGTCGGGAGCTATGCCCGGAAGAGAGATCAAAGTACCGTTTTTGTAGATATCGCGTTTTAAGACACCGCGCGATGCGGAGTTTGATGCGGTACTTGTCCCATGACTTTCGAAATCGAAGAAGACGTTAACGAAGTTGCCCTTCGGGTCTATTGGAGGGAGAAGAGAAAAGTAATGCCCAGTCCTTCCACTCAAATCTATTCCGAAGCTTAACAGGCCAGCACTGAAGTCTGGAACTCCGTCATGATCAGCGTCGAATGTGATTATGTCAGTTCCGCCAACCTTGTGAGGTGTTTCATCAGCGAAGCTGTGATCATTCCAGGATGGATCGGGATCGAGCCATTTGAGTCCAACTCCCAGCGATTGTGATGCGTCAGCGTTCAGTTTCGTTTCATACTGTTTAAGGAAATTGTAGTATGCGGTCGACATGTCAACTACAACAGTATCGTAAACGTTCGGCGTGGTGGCATCCACGACGACTAGAGGAAAGTTGATTGTGACTGTGTCACCTGACACGACGTCTTGAATGCGTTCTCGGAGAATACCGAAGTGGTAGTTTCCGGATTTTGATACAACTTGAGGTGCAACGTAATCATAGTGCAGTGTCATGGATTGCACCGTTGGAACTGCGCTGCTAGTATCAACGTAGCTGGCAGCGTTCCAGACGTCGACGGTAAGGTTTTTGGTTTGCAGAAGGTTTCCAACCCGATGCACGACTAGGCTGGTAATTACGAATCCCTGTCCGTCAGGATCGAATGAGATCGCTTGGCCTAGGCTGTTTCTGGCAACGGCCTGTTGGAGATCAGGAATCCCAAAGTCCGTACCTGTGTCTACGATAGCGATCGTAACACCTTTCCCCGTTACCCCAAGCTGATTAACCCTGTCCGCTCCAATAATCTGTCTGACTCTATACATGTCAGTTGCAAGTCCGTTTGCATAAACGTCAGCATCAGGTTTCATCCTGTCGAAGCCGATCTGCACATCTGGATAAACGTATGATACTCCCTGCTGCGCCGCGAGTGAAAGAAGTCCACCTCGTTTCACTTCCCCGTACACAAAGAGCGGACTATTTGGCTGACCGATTGGAAACTCGCTAGTCATATCGTCAAGAACCGTTGACACCCCATAGCCTGGGTTGAGGGCGGCGAAGACGTAGATTGAATCCCCACTAGTATGGAGTCTCGATGTTCTCTGACCGTCAAGATAGTTAACGAGAAGTGGATGAAGTTTTGAGATGGAGTCTTGCGCACTCAGCCCGTAGCACGCGCTTAATGTGGATCCGGTGAGCAGTATGATGATTAGGAAACCAAGAAATTTCGTTGGCGGCAAAACAATCTAACACCCGTCTTTTTCGTTGATATTTCAATTTTGTTATGAGATTAATTATGAAATGAGATTCCTACGAGCAATAATGATACTGTCGTGATCGTGGAGTATTGACTTGCATGTCGTTCTTTGTTCTGATGAAGTAAGGCAAGCTATTTCAGTAAGTGATTGCTAAACCCAGGTCCCTGTTGTCTCAAATGGCAGAGATACAGGTGGAAGCGAGAGTTGGCGACTCACTCATCCAGGAATATGGCGTCAATGTTGACGCAACTGCGCCCGCCAAATGCAAGACGCAGCTGCTAAACAACGTTAGAATCTTCAAAGTCACATATTCTTCTTTGGATTCTTACATTGTTGATACTCCGCCCATTCGGAGGATTGCTTGTCATCCAAATGTAGTGGGAACAGAACTCGAGAGATTGATGTTAGAGAGCGCTGAAATTACTCTCAAAGCAATCTTAGAACTCGCTGAAGTTGATACGAAAAGGGATGGAGTTCTCTTCGAGCAAATTCTTCGAGCAGCACCTGGATATCAACTTCACAATGCAGCTGAGAAATTGATCCCTAACTCATTCAGAACAGTGTTCATTCGACCGCGCTACACTCACACCTCATACCGCGACCATGACGGGATTATTCAGAGGCAACTGCAAGTCGTCTACGAAGATTTCGCCAATTTACAGGAAAATAGTAACATAGTTCTGATAATGCAGGATACAGTAGCCAGTAGCCGCTCTGCAGTAATTAGCATCGAACGCGTGCTGCATCATTGTGAGAAAATTGGATCTCGGATTCGAAAGTGGATAGTCTACGGCTTCGTATCATTAGAAGGATTGAAGTTGCTAGATCGAATCGCTCAGAGCTATGGTATACCTTTAACATGTTTCGCACTTGGAAACTTGACAGCCCTCTGCGCAAATAATTATGATATGCCGCTCTTTGGGGTTGATGAATGGTTATGGCAGAAGAACGGTTCAGTCAACAAGATTGGAGCGCTCGTGGATCGATCAACCTTCATGGATTACCTACCCGAATTCATTCCTGGTGCTGACCAGCCGGGTGACTGGTCTGCAAGGCAAAGTAGATTGTTTACGGGCACCGGATACGAAGATGGAAATATTGATGGCCACTTAGAAAATAGCATCCGGCTAGTTGAGAGTCTCCTTAAAATAGGAACATTCGCCGACTGGCAAGAACGAATTGCTTACACGGAACTCCAACTAATGAAGGAAAAACTTGCTAAAATAAAGAGTGAAAAAGTGCGCGCAATGAAGACTTAGCGAGTCTCTTGCAATCGTCAATCTTCTTGCGATTGTACCACGAGTCCTCAGACGGAGTCCGAAGAACAACCTAAAGCAAAGAAGAGGTACCTGAACTTCCTTACCCACTGATGGGTCTGCGATGAGCAGTAATGAACACAATCAACGTGGCGGCTCCAATTAGCGAGGTCACGATACTATACTCAAACGCAACCGATCGTCCGATTGCAGTCCAAAGGAACCCGAAAGCTGAGTTGGATACAAATGAACAAAGGCCAGCCATCACATAGTAGAGAGCATACGCTGTCCCCTTTAACTCGGGTTTCGTAAAGTCGGGGATAAGAGCTCGTGACACGGCATCACTTATCGAGAAATAACCGCCAAAAAGAAACGCGATTAGGAACGCATACACCCAGCTACCCGAAAGGATGAGCCCAGCAGCAGATGTGACGAGAAACACGAAGCAACCAATGATTAACGTCTTGGCTTTCCCAATTCTGTCCGCCAACATCCCAACTGGGACGCTTAGGATAACTGTGGCAAGATTGAGGACGGTGTAGACTAGCGGGATGTTACTCTCGGTCACTCCCAGAGCACTGGCGTCCAAGAGTATGAACGAGTAATCGTATGCCCCCACAGCAAATACGGATAGAGCAGCCAAGAGGAAGATGAATTCGCGATTTAACACAATTCTAGCGCTGGCGAACACGTTTCTCTTCTCGGATGACCGACGTGAGTCTTTCACGAAGAATAGGAGAATGATCACAGAACCAAGACCTGGAATAAATGAAAGCCAGAATATTCCTCGAATCGCAATGAAAGGAATAGCGACGAAAGCTATGAGGGGACCAAGAACTGCGCCTACTTGGTCTAGACTTTCGTGAACTCCAAACGCTTTACCAGCCTGCGACTTCTTAATTGAATCACTAATGAGAGCATCTCTCGGGGAAGTCCGCATCCCCTTGCCCGCTCTGTCAACTACCCTTACCGCGAGGGCTTGGGTCCACGAGGTGGCTACGGCGAATAATGGTTTAGCAAATGAAGACAACCCATAGCCGAGCAAAACAAGCGGTTTTCTCTTACTCATCCTATCCGTTAGGATTCCTGAGAAAATTCTGAACAGGTAGTTAAAGGCCTCTGCTGTACCCTCAATTATTCCAAGAACCCCCACAGTCGCGCCGAGCTGAGTCACTATGAAGATCGGCAGGATTGCGAAAATCATTTCGCTCGATACGTCTGTAAGGAGGCTGACATAACCTAACCTGACCACGTTCTTGAATCCAAGCTGAGCCTCATTCTCTTCCTGGTCGGCCATTCAGTACTACTGCTCCTCAAGAACAATTGGAGTTAGGTGCCATGCTGAACACAAACCCATGTTGAATATTCAGCGTCGTAAAATACTATTGCATTCGTGTTCACGTGTGTATCTGCGTTCGAGTTCAGTGTCGTTACGTCAATCCTTGAAGTTGCAGCACTATCGCTGTTTATGGTTCTTCAAGAAACACTAACATAGACCATGATACCTGTTGCGCAACGCTAGAGTTTCTGACAATTAGGACAGATGTAGCTGGCTGTGCTGCCCGTTCTGATTTTCGCTATGCGAGTTCTACACGTCGGGCACGGTTTACCTGTTTTATAGGCGACCAGGAAATGCTCGGGCCCGTAGTTCCCGTTTCGCCCATACAAGTTTCTCTCATACCGTAGACCACCTAGTCTTAGGCTTTGATTCAGAACTTCCTGTATACTCTTATGAAGAGCTTGAATCTCGCGCGGCGTGAGGGTGGGGATAAGGCGAAGAGGATGAATCTTAGCTTTGAACAAGGGATCCTGAACGTACACGTTTCCGATCCCGGAGATATTCCTCTGATTCATCAAGAAACTCTTGATGGCTCCGCGCCTACCGGAGAGGAAGGACGCGAACCTTTCAGCGGTAAGTTTCTTGTCGAGAGCTGAAATCCCCAAATCGTAAGTCATCTTATGCTTGGGCAACTCCTTCTCGGACACCAAGTGAATGTATCCGAACCAGAAGAATGAGGCAGTTAGCGCGCTCTCATCTTTGAAGCTGATTCGGAGCTGGTACTTCTGTGGAATCGTGGCTTCGTTCTTATGGTAGATTAGGTCGCCACCCATTCCTAGATTCAGGAGCAGGATGTCTGGGTGCAGGTTTGTGAAGAGCCATTTTCCCCTAGCGGTGGTCTTATTGACTCTCTTGCCAATGACTCTTCGGAATCTTTTAGCCGGCAGGTTAAGGCATTTGGGTTGAGTTATGTGAACGTCGGCAATTCGTTTGCCTGAGAGTTGCTTGGTCATTTGCTTGGAAAGGTTTGCGATTTCAGGGAGCTCTGGCATGATTCATTGGCTCTGAATTGAGTGCGAGTGGAATTCATTCTGGAAATAGACATGTGTCTAATGCAGTCTTAAGCGCGGTCTCAGATCCTTATTTCTAGTACATTCTGATTGCTTTCACGTTAGCAAATTCCAAGAGTCCGTAACGTCCAAGTTCTCTTCCAATCCCGCTTTTCTTGACCCCTCCGAACGGGACTCGCGGGTCGGAAATTACAATGTTGTTGACGGTGACGATTCCGCTTTGGATCTCTCTACAATACCTCTCCGCGTCTTTGAGATTCTGGGTCCAGATTGAAGCGCCTAAACCGAAAGGTGATGAGTTCGCTACAATGATGGCTTCGTCCGCGTCTTCAGCAACGTAGATTGGTGCGACCGGTCCAAACACCTCCTCCTTCATAACGGGCATCTCTGGAG